>Ga0315274_10016294_pt1 | contig 10503 bp, 10 predicted proteins | sample YL17G02_20_MG_FD_203700 | JGI IMG/M metagenome (GOLD analysis project Ga0315274, IMG submission 203700) | Sediment microbial communities from Yellowstone Lake, YNP, Wyoming, USA - YL17G02_20 | ecosystem: Environmental > Aquatic > Freshwater > Lake > Sediment | place: USA: Wyoming | collected... | reverse complement strand
TCTTTCGGAAATGTCTCGGAATTTATATTTATCTCAAGAAACTGGGTTTTAAGTAAAGGATGGTTGTAACTAACCGTATAAGAAATGGTAAAGTCTTGCGATGGTATGGCTACTATCGAAGCCTGATTATCTTCGATATAAATTGGTTCTTTCAGGGAAAAATATTGGCGCGTCTTTTCTTGTTCTTTAATTCCTGCTTTAGTTAATATATCCAGAAAACCCGCGCTACTGCCGTCTAAACCCGGTAATTCATTATTATCTATTTCCACATTGAGATTATCTATGCCCAAACCTGCCAACGCTGCCATAACATGTTCAATCGTATGTACTTCAATGCCTGCTCTACCAATAGAAGTGCGGCGCAGGCTACTTAACTGAGGCAGTAAATTCTCTACTGAAGCCTTAATCACTGGCTTTGAAGATATATCTGTCCGGATGAAGCTGATGCCTGCATCAATCTCCGCAGGCTTAAAGGTTACCTTTACATTATTTGCCGTATGTATACCTATGCCTTCTAAACTGATTTCTTTCTGAATGGTCTTTTGTTTATTCATCTATACTCGGTTCCGCTTAACTATTTTTTAATTCTTTCTGTAACTCCTCTATCTTCTTCTTTAACTCCTTGACTAAATTATATAATTTAGGTAAATTCTGGATGCAAGCATTTATCCTTTTGGCCTCATCAAGGGGCTTTGCCGGATAACCCCAGACTGTGGTATTCGGCGGAACGGATTTGCTTACGCCTGCCTGAGCTGCTACCACTGCCCCGTCTCCAATGTTAATATGGCCGACTAAACCGGCCTGACCTGCCAAGGTCACATTTTTCCCAATAGTAGTACTTCCTGAAATTCCTACCTGGGCGATGATAAGAGAATTTTCACCGATAACTACATTATGTGCAATGTGCACTAGATTATCTATCTTTGTTCCCTGGCCAATTACTGTTTTATCAAAACGTGCCCGGTCAATAGTCACATTAGAGCCTATCTCGACATCATCTTCAATAACTACTGTCCCCACCTGCGGTAAACGCTGGTGACGGCCTTCTATGGTGACAAAACCAAAGCCCGCTGAGCCTATTACCGTGCCGCTATGGATAACTACCCGGCTACCTACAGTTACATATTCACGAATAGATACATTAGGGTAAATTATAGTATCGCTACCTATTTTAGTATGATGACCTATATAGCAACCGGCGTAAATTATGGTATTGTCGTCTAAAGAAACATCATCTTCTATAACCGCATAAGCACCCAGAGAAACATTTTTACCCAGAGAAACATTTTTACCCAATATTGCCGTGGGGTGTATTCCTTGGGGATGTTTTGCTTCTGTTGGGCTGGCTAAAGAGACTATTTTAGCAAAAGCCAAAGAGGGATTGTCTGTGCGTACGATCGGTTTAGGCGCGCTAACTATGTCTTTCGAAGTAATAATGGCAGAGGCATGCGTTTTATCTAACAGGGGCAAATACTTGGGGTTAGCTAAGAAGGTAATGTCGCCTTCTTCTGCCTCCTTTATTCCGGCAATACCAGTAATGACTACCAACTCATTTCCTACAATCTCGCCATCGACAAGTTCTGCAATCTCTTTTAAGGTCTTGCGCATTTTAAATTAGGTAAAGCCCGTTAGAAACTATTGCATTATCATTAATTTATATGATGTCTCTAAGGGGGTGAAGATAACACAGCCCTAATTTTGTGTTCTGAATTAAATCAGAAAAAAATTAGGGCTGCTTAAAGAACTGTTTTACTTTTTATAGTTTTTATTAATAATGTCTAAAACCTTATCCGTAATGTCTAAGGTTTTTTCCTGGTAAACCAATACGCGGTCATTAAATACTAATGTGTAGCCCTCTTTCTGCGCATATTGTTTCACTGCGGCTTCGATGTCTTTTAAGATCTCTTTCATCTTCTCATCTTGTTCCCGGCGCAAGTCCGTCTGTCTTTGGCGGTCATAATCTTCCATTGCCTTCATCTTCGTTTCTAAATCAGATTTTTTGGCTTCTTTTTCTTTATCGCTTAAAAGATTCAATTTATCCTGAAGCTGCTTGATATCTTTTACTTTAGTTTCTCTTTCTGTATTATAAGCGGCTTCCTTATCGCTTAAAACTTTGTCATAGTCTTTGGTTTTATTGTATTCACTAAAACTGCGGCTTAAATCAATGTAGCCAAGTTTTTCTGCTGCATTGGCTATGCCACCTAAAATAATTAAACTAAAGAACGCTCCCCAGAAAACAAAAGTAACTCTTCTCATTTTTACTCCTTCCTCCTTTTAATTAAAAACCGCGGCTGATGCTGAAATGAAACCTACCGCTCCCTTTCTTCAGTTCACCCGGCTCCTTATCTAAAGGTATACCGTAATCAAGCATAATCGGACCGATGGGGGTCTTCAATCTTACCCCTAAACCTACTCCTGCTTTTAACCCGCCTGAACCCAAGTCGCCAACCTTTGTCCAGACATTTCCGACATCGTAAAAGGCGGCTAATTTAATAAAATCGAATATCGGATAAAGGTATTCGATGTTTGCGATCAGCATAGATTCTCCGCCCAGGGGATCTTTGGTCACCGTGTCTATCGGACCTATTTTTCTTTCGCGGTAACCTCTGATACTGTAAGCACCACCGGCAAAGAATCTCTCATATATTGGAACTTTGTCAGAATCACCATAGGGGTCAACCAGACCTACGCGGGCTCTTAATTCCAAAACCGAACCCTTAAAGAGCGGAATATAATGTGCAGCTAAACCAACGAATTTCACAAAATTCTTATCTGCGCCAAAAGGCCCGCCTGCACCTTCTATAGAACCGCTGAAGAGATTACCTTTTTTCGGGTCAAAAACATTATCGCGACTATCATAACTTAAGCCGAAAGTTAAACTACTGATGGAATTTTTACCGTATTCATCATTTAAGTCACTGGTGGCGAGAGGATCGATATTGGTTATCTCTATCGTGTCATAACGGTACATTAAGTTTGCTTTTGTATATTCAGAAATTTCTTTTCCCAAGCGCAAGTCTCCTCCCATCACCCGCTCATCATAACCGTAACCGATATCGGTTTCTCTTTCGTGAGTACGTTGATAGGCATCGAAACCAAAGGATACGGGATAATCAAAAATCCAGGGCTCAGTAAAACTGAGGTCAAAACCCGAGCTTAACGATCCTAAAGAGGCGCGCAGTCTTAAATCTTGGCCGTCACCCGTAAAATAAGGAAAATTCTTCCAGTCAAAATTCTTCTGTTCGATTTCTATAAATCCCACAAATTGATCTACGCTACTGTAGCCGCCGCCAAAGCTAAAAGATCCGGTCTTTGTCTCTTTTACCTCTACTACCAGATCTTTTTTATTAGGTATTAGGGTATCTTCGGTATCATAACCGATGCCTTGATTTTCGTCGAAAAACCCTAAGTTTTGCAGCCTTTCTTTACTGCGTCTTAATTTCTCTCCGTCAAATCTGTCTCCCGGCTTTATCCTCAATTCCCTACGAATAACCACATCTTTAGTTTTAATATTTCCCCTTATTTTAATCTGATTCACATAAGCTACCTCATTTTCAATAATGTTGTATCTAATATCAATGCGGCTGGTGTGCGGATTTAAGGCAGTGGCTTCTTGAATCTGCGTAAATATATAACCGCGGTCAAAATATAAGCCCTGAACGTTTGCAATATCTTCTTTTAGGGCCTCCTGGCTAAAGACACTGCCGGGGATACACTTTTTTAACTTCGCCAAAATCTCTTTTTCCGCTATATCTCGATTGCCCTGTATAGCCACATTGCCTACCAGATATTTCCTGCCTTCTGTGATCTTTATAGCAATGTATAAGAACGCTCTCCTGGGGCGAAGGTCGGGTTTAACCTCAGAGTCAACTTTTACATCCGCAAAACCTTCTTTAAGATAAAAAACCTTGATGCGTTCAATATCCTCCTTTAACACTTCTTCTTTTAATACGCCGGCGCCAAACAACCAGGCCCTTTTTGTCTTCATCAATTTTAATATACGCTTGCGGGAATAAGCTGTATTTCCCTCTACAGAAATATTCTTTACTCTCGCTTTTCTGCCTTCGGTAATGTTAAATTGTATCTTGGCTTTATTGGTATCTTTATTAATATCTACCTCTTTTTCTATCTGCACCTGATTAAAACCTATCTTCTCATATAACTTCTTCAAGATTCGGACATCTTCATCCAAATCAGGATAATCCAAGTATTGTGTTTCCTTGGATTTTAAGGATTCTTTAATCTTTTCTTCTTTCATGGTCAGGCGCATTATACCTGAAAAATTAATCTTTTCAATAATCGGCCTTTCCACCACAGTGATAATTACTTTTACACCTTCCTTATAGGTTTGGGTATCAATTTTTATATCACTAAAGAAGCCTAGAAGATAAAGCCGCTTTAAATCATCGCTGATGACATTCTCTTGATAGGGAATACCTTCCCTGGTCTTCATATTGGCAATAATCTTATTGGAACTGACGGATTTATTACCTCTTACTTCTATGGCAGTAATTATTTGGGCTGGCTTCTCTTGCGCAGAGACCGGGGAGGACTCTTTACTATTAGATGGTTCTTCAGCAAAAGAAATAAAATTGAGACTTAAAAGAAAAACTATTCCCAGAAATAAAGTAAAAAAAGTTTTACGCATTTTTTTAATTATAACATAATATTTATGCAATGCAACCTATTTTTCTTGCTTATCTTCTAATATTACTTCTCTAAACAAATCAATGAGCTTGGAATTAAACTGCGTGCCCTTATTTTTTATCAACTCCTGTATTGCTTCTTCGACAGATAAAGCGGATTTATAATCCCTGCCTGAAGTCAGGGCATCGAATACATCGCAAATAGCAATGATTTGGCTAGCCATTGGTATGGCATCGCCGCCTAATCCATGGGGATAACCTTTGCCATCCCACCTTTCGTGATGATACATAATCCAAGGCAAAATTTCACTCCACTCTTTCAAAGGCTCTAAGATTTTTACCGTAATCAGTTGGTGTTTTTTGATAAAATCGTATTCTTCGTCATTTAGTTTTCCTTTTTTATGCAGTATGCTATCGGGAATGCCGATCTTGCCCAAGTCGTGCAGTAAGCTTGCTTTTTTGAGTTTCTCAATTGCCTCTTCGTTCCAATTTAATTTTTTGGCTAATCTTATCGCGTAATTAGTTACTCTTTCGGAATGTCCTTCGGTATAAGGATCGCGCGCCTCCAGAGCGTTGGCCAGGGAGGTAATAATCTGGAAAAATGCCTCTTTAGTTTTTCCGTGTTCTTTCCTTAGGTCTTCAACAAACGATAAAAGTTGTCTATTTTTCTCCGCGATATCTTCATCAAGACTTTCTAAAAGCTCATGTTTCTCTTCTATTTTTAGAGATAACGGCGAAAATAAATCTTTTAATTCCTCTTCCTGCAAAAATGTTAAATCTTCAGCCCGGTCTTTGGTTTGCTTAGACAAAATAAAAAGAATTTCCCTGATCGCATATTCTTTCTTAAATTTCAGGCAGCCCAATTTTACTTTAGAGTTAATCGTATTTTCTTTAAAATACGCCTCTAAATTATTTTTTAAACCGCGTATCAAGGGGCGTATTTTCTCCGGGCGGCTGGCTAAACAACCTACCAGCTCTTCTTGAGAATAAACTGACCAGAAGCTATCCTTTAAAGAAAGGAGAGGATTTATCTTCTGCCAGAGTTCTTTTACTCTCTCCAGAGGATAATTTTGGATTATTGCTGCTAAATCTTGGAAATTTATAAAGACTAAAAATAAGCTTTTGCCAAAATAAATCTTTTCTTTCTCTAGTTCCATCCGGTAATAAAAATATCTCGAAGTAAATAAGTTTCTTAAAGGATCAATGGTGGCCATGGATTTTATATGTAAGAGTTGGCTTAAAAAATAGGTATACTTATAGAGGCTACCTAAAGTAAAAAATGTGATTCCGAAGATAGCTACCAGGTAGTAATCAACTTTTAGGCCCCTTAAATTTAATAAAACCGCAAACCAAAAATTAAGAAAAAGGACGCCTAAGGTAAAAATAAAGCCGGAGATTAAAGCAAGGTGACTAAGAATATAAAGGATGATTAAAAAAGTGAAGATGAAAAAGGGTATAATGAGTGGGTCTTTCTGTTGCAAGAGGCGATTTAAGAGGATATTTAGCACGCCGTTAATTTGTAAAATCCCTCCGGGCATTTCACCTAAAGGAGTGGCTTGGATATCATGCAGCACATCAGCAGATTGATAAATTACTACCATAGATTCCTTTAAGAAGTCGCCTCCGTAGCGTTTCTTTAAACTCTCTAAATTCTCTAAGACGTCATAAACACTCACCCTGACAATATCTTTTGGTTTAATCAGATAAGTAATAAAAAAAGTTTTATCTTCTCTAAGCGGCAGTTTTTCTAAAAGCTGCTGGGGACTTTTATTTAAAGCAGCAGCGGCTAATTGCACAGAAAAAGAATAATAAGGTTCCTGATCGCCGACCTTTACAAAAGCACGCTGCCTTCTGATTCTATTGTCTGCGTCGCCAGGAGCATTCACCATGCCTAACGAATAAGCTGATTCTCTAAATTCAGATTTGGGCAAAAGAGGAACGCCTTGTTTATCGCAATAGTAAGCTAAAACCACTCGGCAAGAAATGCTGCTTAAGGCCTCCTTTAAAAGGCGGTCATCCTCTTTATCTTCTGACTCGCCAGAAAAAACCAAATCGATTCCGATGGTGTATGCTCTTTCTTTATTTAGAATATGCAAAAGCTGGGCGTAAATTGACCTTTTCCATGGCCAGCGCTGAGGGATTTTATTTAAAGAATAGTCGTCAATTTCTATACCCACAATTTTTATGGGCTTGGCGGATTCACGAGAAAAATGATAGACATACCAGCTGGAAAGATCCTGGATGGAAAAAAAGAGTTTAGCCGGAAACAGGGATAAGGAAGAATAAACAATTATCAGGGAGAGAAAGCCGATGAGTAAGAACTTTAAAGATGCGCTCTTCTTTTTCAAGGAGGGAAAGACTTAATCTGTCTTTACTTAATTATAGTACCTACTAACAATTCCATCTTTTTTTATACCTAGTGTACAAGGGTAATTATTGTATTTGTGTCGTCGGGTTAGTTGGCTAGTAGTGCTAAAAGTATTTGTTTCGCAGTCAGCTATCAAAAGGGTATTGCTGCTAAGGAGTCGGTATTCCTGTGAGGTCATATTAGCAAGACCGCTGTATAGCCCATAAGATCTTCCGCCAGCTGCAGGAGGAGTACTATCTGAAGGACAAGTGATTAGTTTTATATCTCCTTTTGCTAAATCATTTCTAAGAGAAAGTTCATTTCCTGTTGCATATGCCATACCCCTATCTTCCCGGTTGGCCATAAAATACGCTAATTTTATCTTCCAGGCCCCTTTTTCTTGTAAAGCCTGAGCATAGGCTCTCTGAATATATTCAAAAGGAAGTTCACTTAATCCTGCAGGTATCACATCATGCTCCATAACATAAATATCCAAAGCGGTCTTTAAAGCCCTTAAATTCGTTTGGCAGACAGTTGCTCTCTGGTCTTCGATAAAATTCCTATAAGTAGGCAAACCCACGGTAGCGAGAATCCCAATTATTATTACTACGACCACCAGCTCTATTAAAGTAAAAGATTTCTTATGCATCGCTACACCCCCTCGTATAATCATTATGTTATTCTATGCGGACAATATTTTCAAAGCGGGAATATTCTTTGATAAAGGCTAATTTCAAAGAACCCACCGGACCGTTACGCTGCTTGGCGATGATAATTTCCGCCATCCCCAGATTTTCCTGAGTAGGATTGTAATATTCTTCCCTTAAAATAAGCACCACCACATCCGCATCCTGCTCTATGGCTCCAGATTCGCGCAGATCAGAAAGCTGCGGCCGGTGGTCCTGACGTGCCTCTACGGCACGGGATAATTGGCTGATGGCGAGTACCGGAACTTTCAGTTCTCTGGCCAGGGCTTTTATAGAGCGTGATATTTCGGAGATTTCCTGCTGTCTATTCTCTATACCCGCGCTGCCGCGCATCAATTGTAAATAGTCTAAAATAATCAATTGGATATCATGGTGCAACTTGAGCCGCCGTGCCTTAGCGCGCATTTCCATTACTGAAATTGCCGGAGTATCATCGATAAATATCTGGGCTTCCGAAAGTTTTCCGGCGGCAGCAGTAAGCCGGGGCCAATCTGAAGCCGCAAGATATCCGGTTCTTACCTTATGGGCGTCGACCCGCGCATGGGCGCAAAGCATTCTTTGTACTAACTGTTCTTTGGACATCTCCAGACTAAAAATAGCCACGGGAATCTTCTCTACTACTCCGGCATATTCGGCAATCCCAATAGCCAGGGCGCTTTTACCCATGGAAGGCCTTCCGGCAATCACAATAAAATCCGAAGACTGAAGCCCGGCAGTCTTGATATCGAAATCGACAAAACCCGTGGGTACGCCAGTCACATGCGCCTTCTTTTGGTATAATTTATCTATGGTCTCAATGCTATCCTTGATAATCTCCTTTAGGTGTAAGAAGCTACCCCGGGGCCTTCTATCACTTACCTCAAAAATAAGTCTCTCGGCATTATCTACCAACTCGTCAATGTTGCTATCACCTTCGTAGCAGGTGGAAACAATTTTGGTGGCGTTGTTTATCAATGTCCTTAAAATACTTTTCTCTTTTACGATGCGCACGTAGTGATCTATATTGGCAGCGGTAGGCACTGCGTTGACTAACGAGGTCAAGAAACTTACGCCTCCCACATCCTCCAACATCTCTTTTCTTTTTAATTCATCGGTGAGAGTAATCAAGTCAATTGCCTTGTTGGAATTATAAAGGTCAATGATTGCCTGGAAAATGTTACGGTGGGTATCTTTATAAAAGGAATCTGCGTCTAAGATTTCTAAAGCGCAAGGGACGGCTGATTCATCAATGAGCATCGAACCCAATACCGCCATCTCGGCTTCTAAATTTTGGGGAGGGATTTTATCTAAAAGTATCTCTGGCATAAAACTATTTTTTGACTACCCAGACTTTTATCTTTGTGGTAATTTCGGGGTGTAGTTTCACTGAAACTTCGTAGATACCCAAGGACCTTATCGGCTCATCTATAATAAGGGAATTTTTGTCGATATCAAAACCTTCTTCTTTTAAAGCCGAAGCAATATCTATTGCCGTTACGCTTGCGTACAACCTATCTTCCTCTTGAGTCAAAACGGGAATGGTCAAAGAAAGGCTGGCTAATTTTTCACTGAGTTCAAGGGCTGTTTTCTTGCGTTTCTCTAATTCCTGATCTTTTCTTTTTTTCTCATCTTCCAACTTTTTTAAGTTTGCTGGATTTAACGGCACAGCCAAGGCATTGGGTATCAGAAAGTTGCGGGCGTAACCGTCTTTTACCTTAACAATGGCTCCGGTCTTACCCAATCTTTCTATATCCTGGCTTAAAATAACTTCCATTTTATTTACGATACGACATGTGTATAGGGTACTAGTGAAAGGAATCTCGCCCTTTTCACTGCTTCAGCAATTCTCCTTTGATGTTTAGCGCAATTACCCGAGGCGCGCCTGGAGATAACCTTACCCCTCTCTTTAACGAATGACTCCAACAACCTTATGTCCTTGTAATCTATACTCTTTACGTTGTCTTTACAGAAACGACAATATTTTTTTCTTCTGGGTAAAAGATTTTCGCGCTTTTTAATGAATCTTTTGGTCTTAAGTCTCATCTGTTTCATCCCCGCCTTCCTGTAACCACGAAGTCTCTGTGGTTGGTTCTGGTTGTGGCGCTTCAGGTGCCGGTTCTGTCTTGGCTGGCGCTGCGCCCAGGAATTGCACGCGTTCCGCCCTTACTTCAATCACATTGCGTTTCTGGCCTGAACTGTCTTCCCAGGAACGCGACTGAAGCCTGCCTTCGACGAATACCGGGCTTCCTTTATGTAAATATTGATTACAGGTTTCTGCCTGCCTATCCCAAACTACCGCCGTAACAAAACAGGTCTCCTCTTTTAATTCCTGAGTTTTATTGCTGCGAAACCTTCTGTTGACCGCCAGTCTTAAGTTCACCACTGCCGTACCCTGTGGCGTATAACGTAATTCTGGGTCTTTGGTCAGGTTGCCAATGAGGAATATTTTATTGAAATTTGCCATCAGTCCCTCCTCATAAACTATCAATCTTCTTTTTTAGTAATAAGAACCCTTAAAATATGTTCGTTTAACTCATACGCCCGCTTTATCTCGGATATCGCAGCAGGGTCTAAAGCAAAATTGGCTAAATAATAGGCACCTTCCTGGAATCTTTTAATCGCAAAATATAGCTTTCTTCGTTCTAACCAAATCCCTGACTGGGTGACATTGCCTTTATTTTTTACTATGATATCATTGATCTGGCTAAATAATGTCTTTCTGTCCTCTTCTGACAGGTCGGGTTTGACGATAAACATCGCTTCGTATTTTTTCATCCTTCGGCTCCTTCCCGTCGCTTTAGGATTGACCCTTAAGTTTTGTCGA
>Ga0315274_10016293_pt1 | contig 10503 bp, 9 predicted proteins | sample YL17G02_20_MG_FD_203700 | JGI IMG/M metagenome (GOLD analysis project Ga0315274, IMG submission 203700) | Sediment microbial communities from Yellowstone Lake, YNP, Wyoming, USA - YL17G02_20 | ecosystem: Environmental > Aquatic > Freshwater > Lake > Sediment | place: USA: Wyoming | collected... | reverse complement strand
TTAAGCTTACGCTGATGTCCAACGGCATTGCGGCCATGCTGCTGGCGGCGGCAATCCTGCTGGCAGCGGTCCTGCCGCTGGCGCGGCGGTGGCGGAGTGTCCCCCGCGGCGGGGTCAACGTGCTGGAGCTGATCGTGGTCTTCATCCGCGACACAATCGCCCGCCCCGCGCTGCACGACAAGGCCGATGCATTCCTGCCGCTGCTTCTGACGGCCTTTGTCTTCATCCTGACGGTCAACCTCATCGGCATCCTGCCGCTGGAGCCGCTGTCGGAGCTTGTGGGCCTGCCCAAGATCGGGGGTGTGGCGACCTCGATTCCCAGCGTCTGCGGCGCCCTGGCCTGCATCACGTTGTTCACGATCATCGGCGGCGGTCTGAAGACCCAGGCCCTTCACCTTCATCACCATCGCGGCTGGCCGATGTTGCTATGCGCCATCCTTTCTCCGGTAACGTGGTTGCGAAGCCTCGGACCCTCCATCCCGGGCCTGGCGGGCAAGTTGCTGACCGTTCCTCTTGCGCTGCTGGAATTCGTCGGCGTGCTGGCCAAGTGCATGGCGCTGATGATTCGTCTCTTTGCCAACATGCTTTCCGGCCACGCGCTGCTGGCGGTGATAATGATGTTCATCGTCCAGGCCGCGGAGCAGCAGGTGGTGCGGGTGCTGTACGTGGGACCCTTCTGCATTGCCGCCAGCGTGGTCGTCGACCTGATGGAGCTGCTGGTGGCTGGATTGCAGGCGTACATATTCACGTTCCTGACGGCGACGTTCCTTGGACTGTACGTTGAGCCGGCGCACTGATGGCGCCCCCGGGCGATTGTCCGGCGGGGCCAGGCACGGAGAAGACCAAGGCCCGCGCATGAGGCGACGGGCCGAGACGGGAGACAACGATGAGCACGACCTTGAGAATCGCAGTGACGTTAGCGGCCGTTCTGGCAATCGCCGCCCCAGCGCTGGCTGAGCAGCCCGCCGGTGCGGCCGAGCAGGGCGCTGTGACCACCCCGGGCGCCACCATCGGCAAAGGCGTGGCGATCGTGGGCGCATGCATCGCCGCGGCGGCGGCCATCATCGGCGGCGCCGTGGGCATCAGCCGCATCGGGCGCGGGTGCGTGGAGTCCATCGCACGCCAGCCGGAGGCCTCCGGTGCGATGTTCGCCCCGGTGATCATAACCGCCGCGATGGTGGAGGGCGGCATGCTGTTCGCCGTGGTGGTCTGCCTGCTGGGAGTGCTTCTGGCATGACCGTCAGCCGCCCCAAGGGGCATCGGAAATGACAGTGCATACTCGAATAGCCCCGTCCGTGCGGGTTGGGGCCTTGCTTGGCGCGTCGCTGCTTCTGCCAGCCGGTCAGGCCCTGGGCGCCGACGAGACGGGCGGCTTCTATCCCGGCGACCTGGGCCAGGCGATCGCCGCCGTGGTGATCTTCGTGCTGCTCCTGGTCATCCTTGGTCGCTGGGCCTGGCGGCCGCTGGTGGCGCAGCTTCAGCGGCGGGAGGAGTCCATCGCCGACGCGCTGAAGCGAGCCGAGCAGCGCGAAAAGGAAACGCAACGTCTGCTGGAGGAGCACCGCGCCCGAATGGAGGCCGTCGAGGGCGACGCGGAGCAACTGCTGGTCAAGGCGCGGCGCGAGGCCCTGGAGGCCCGCGGGCAGGTGCTGACGGCGGCGGAGGAGGAGTCGCGAAAGCTGCTGGACTCGGCGCGAGAGGAAATCAACCAGGCCAAGCGTGCCGCCCTTCGCGAGCTGCGCGCCTCGGCCGCTGAGCTTGCCGCCGATCTGGCAGCGGCGGTAATCGGCAGGACGCTCACCCCGGAAGACCACGCCCGCCTGCTTAATGAGTCGCTGGCGGAGATCAGCCGGCGTGGCGGAGAGGGCAAGTCATGACGGAGGCCCCGGAGCGGATCAGGAGCGTGATGGATCCCGCCGGCATGGCGCTGGGAGAGGTCTACGCGCAGTCGCTGCTGGAGATCGCCCCCGACAACGCCCAAGCCGAGCAGATCGCCCGGGAACTGGCGGCCGTCGCGGAGCTGCTGGACCAGGTGGCGGGCCTCAACGAACTTCTCTCACCCGGCATGCTCAGCCAGAAGACCCAGAGCGAAGTTGTGGCGAAGGTCTTCGCAGGCCGGGTGAGCCGGGAAGTGGAAGCCTTTCTGTCCGTGTTGGTGCTTAGGGGCCGCAGCAACCTGCTGAAGACCGCAGTGGCCGCGTTCCGCAGACTGCTCGATCGCCGCCAGGGGAAGGTGGAAGTCAGCGTCACGACGGCCGTGGAGCTTTCCGAGGGCCAGAAGGAGGCCCTCGCCGCCGCCCTGCGTGCCGCCATAGGCGCCGAGCCGCTGCTGGAGCTCAAGGTCAACAGGGACATCCTGGGCGGCGTGGTGGTGCATGTGGGCGACAGCGTCTACGACGCCTCGGTGGCGACTGAGCTGAAACGCATGAAACGGCGGCTGACCGGTCCTGCCGCCGCGTAGAGTCTACAGAGGGCCTGACCATGAAGTTCAGAGTCGATGAGATCGCCAGCGTCATCCGCGAGGAGATCGCCAACTACAAGCGGCAACTGGACGTCGTGCAGGTGGGACGGGTGTTGGAAGTCGGCGACGGGATCGCGGAGATCTTCGGTCTCTCGGGCGCGATGGCCGGAGAGATGCTGGTGTTCGGCAACGGTGTACAGGGACAGGTGTTCAACCTGGAGGAGAACTCCGTCGGGGCGGTCATTTACGGCCCCTGCGAGGGCATCAGGGCCGGTGACGCCGTCCGCGCCACCGGCAAGCTGCTGGAGGTGCCGGTGGGCGAGGCGATGCTGGGCCGCGTGATCGATCCGATGGGCAGGCCTCTGGACGGCGGCGGGCCGATCCGCGCCGAGCGGACGCGCCCGGTGGAGATGATCGCCCCGGGCATCGCCGCCCGGCAACCGGTCAACGAGCCGCTGATCACCGGTATCAAGGCCATCGACTCGATGACCCCCATCGGACGCGGGCAGCGCGAGCTGATAATCGGCGACCGCAAGACCGGAAAGACCGCCATCGCCGTCGACACCATCATCAACCAGAAAGACACCGGCGTCATCTGCGTCTACGTGGCGATAGGGCAGAAGGAATCGACGGTCGCGGCCGTGGTGGAGACGCTGCGGACCTGCGGGGCGATGGACCACACCATTGTCGTCTTGGCCTGCTCAAGCGACCCGGCGCCGCTTCAGTACATCGCACCCTATGCAGGCTGCACCATCGCCGAGCACTTCATGTACGCACAGGGCAGGGCGACGCTGGTTGTTTATGATGACCTGACCAAGCAGGCTGCCACATACAGGCAGATATCGCTGCTGCTCCGCCGCCCGCCGGGGCGCGAAGCGTACCCGGGCGACGTGTTCTACCTTCACAGCCGTCTGCTGGAGCGATCATGCAAACTGGCAGACCAGTACGTCATCGTCCCCAAGAGCACGCCCCCCGACGCGCAGGTCGAGGGCGTGAATCGCAAGGTCTACGAGGGGCCTTTGGGCCACAAGGCCGCCCAGGAGGCCCTCGGGAACTTCGACTCACCGGCCGGCTACAGGGTCCACAAGCTGCCCGCCTCCGGCGGGTCGCTGACGGCGCTTCCGATATGCGAGACGCAGGAAGGCGAGGTCTCCTCCTACATCCCCACCAACCTGATCTCGATCACCGACGGGCAGATCTACCTGGAGCCGGGACTGTTCTTCTCCGGCGTGCGTCCCGCGATCAACGTGGGGATATCGGTCAGCCGCGTGGGCTACAAGGCCGCCTACAAGGCAACGAAGGACGTGGCCAAGAGCCTGCGACTGGACCTCGCCGCCTACCGCGAGTTGGAGGCCTTCTCGCAACTGGGGATGGAGCTGGACCAGGCCTCCCAGCGCCAGCTCGACAGGGGCGCGCGCATGGTCCGACTGCTCATCCAGCCGCAGTACAAGCCCCAGCCGGCGATGGACCAGGTTATCGAGATATACGCCGGCACCGCAGGTCATCTGGACGACCTGCCGCTTGAGGAGATCAACCAGTTCGCCACCGGGCTGGTGGAGTACGTCAAGGAACGTTATCCGGACTTCTATGCCCAGCTCCAGGCGGAAAAGATCCTGCCCGGGGATCGCGAGAGGCAACTTGCGGCGATCGTCGGGGAGTACAAGACGACGGCGTACAGGGAAACCCGACATCCCCGCCGCAGCGAGGCGAAGGCGGCTGCGGATATGCCCTCAAGCGGTGCGGACAGGCCCGCCGAGACACTGGTCACCAACAGCGCCTAGGCGGGGGAATGAGAGCCCGCGCCTCGGAGGCAAGGGCAATTGAGACGGAAAGGCTGTCGTAGCGAATGGCCAAGGCACGGAGAATTCTGAAGCGGGTCAAGGCCGTCAGGAACATCCGCACCGTCACGCGGACGATGGAGATGGTGGCCTCGGCGCGATTCAGGAAGGCGCACGACGGCGCCGTGGCGACGAGGCCCTACACCGATCACCTCACCGACCTGGTGGGAGACCTGCTGGCCCGCAGCGGGGAGGGGGTGCTCCATCACCCGCTGCTGGAGGAGCCTGCCCGCGTCACGTGCGACGTGCTGATGGTGCTGACCAGCAACGCCGGCCTGTGCGGGCCGTACAACGCCTTGGTCCTTGCCACGGCGAGGGAGCGGCTGAAACAGTTGCAGGCCGCCGGCGGCCAGGTGTCCGTTCAGGTGGCCGGAAAACGCGGCGTGCAGCACTTCCACTACCTGCGGATCAAGGTGGACAAGGCGTACCTGGACTCCAAGCACGCCCCAAGCTACGAACAGGTCGCGGAAATGGCCGATGCGTTCATGGAAGACTTCCTCGCCGGGCGGATTGGCGGCCTGGAGGTTGCCTACACGCAGTACTTCCGTTCCGGGCAGCAGTCCCCGGCCGTTGCGCAGTTGCTTCCGCTTTCGCAGATCGAGCCTCCGCCGCGGCCCGACGGACGCCGGGCGGCGGAATACGAGTTCCTGCCCTCCCCGCGGGAGCTGCTGGACTGTCTGTTGCCGGCCGTCGTGCGCTTGCGGCTTTATCAGTGCTTCCTCGACGCGGCCGTCACCGAGCAGGTTTCCAGGATTCGCGCGATGCGGGCCGCGACGGAGAACGCCGACGAGATGATACACGACCTGACGGTGCTCTACAACCGCACGCGCCAGGCACAGATCACCACCGAGTTGGCCGAGATCATTGGCGGGGCGGCCGGAGTGGCCTGACATGGCAAATAAGGGAAAGATCATCCAGGTAATCGGTTCCATCTTCGACGTGGAGTTCCCCGAAGACCAGTTGCCGCTGATCTACAACGCCTTGAAGGTGGAGCACTCCGACTCATCGGCCTCTATCAACCTCACTGGCGAGGTGCAGCAGCATCTGGGCGGCGGGAAGGTCCGCTGCGTGGCCCTGGGCAGCACCGACGGGTTGCGGCGCGGCATGGAGGTCCTCGACACCGGCGGGCCGGTGAGGATGCCCGTCGGTCCGGGAGTGCTGGGAAGGGTGCTCAACCTGCTTGGGGAGCCTATCGACGGCCGGGGGCCTGTGGTGGCTGAGGAGTACCGCTCCATCCACGCTCCGCCGCCGAAGTTCGAGGCCTTGGTGCCCAAGAGCGAGCTGTTCGAGACGGGGATCAAGGTCATCGACCTGCTTGTGCCCTTCGTCCGCGGCGGAAAGACCGGGCTGTTCGGAGGCGCCGGTCTGGGCAAGACCGTCATCATCCAGGAGCTGATCGCGCGGATAGCCACCAAGCACGGGGGGTACAGCGTGCTGGCGGGCGTCGGCGAGCGGACCCGCGAGGGCAACGACATGTGGCTGGAGATGCAGGAGACCGAAATAGGCTCCACGGGCAAGAAGGTCATCGAGAGGACCGCGATCGTGCTGGGGCAGATGAACGAGCCGCCGGGGGCCCGTCTCCGCGTGGCGCTGTCGGCGCTTACGGTGGCGGAATACTTCCGCGACACCGGGGCCGAGACGCTGCTGTTCATCGACAACATCTTCCGCTTCTCGCAGGCCGGCAGCGAGGTCTCGGCGCTTCTGGGGCGGATGCCCTCTGCCGTGGGCTACCAGCCGACGCTGGCCACCGAGATGGGCCAGCTCCAGGAGCGGATCACCTCCACCAAGGACGGCGCGATCACCTCCGTCCAGGCGGTCTACGTGCCTGCCGACGACATGACCGACCCGGCGCCGGCGACGGCGGTGACGCACCTGGACTCCTTCGTCGTGCTGGAGCGGTCGATAGTGGAGAAGGGCATCTACCCCGCCATCGACCCGCTGGCAAGCTCCTCGCGCATCCTGGACCCACAGTACGTCGGACCGGAGCATTACCAGACGGCCCGGCGGGTGCAGCAGATCCTCCAGCGATACCGCGACCTCCAGGACATCATCGCCATCCTGGGCGTCGACGAGTTGAGCGAGACCGACAAGCAGGTCGTCCACCGCGCGCGGCGGATCGAGCGGTTCCTCTCGCAGCCGTTCTTCGTGACCGAGGTGTTCATCGGCAAGAGCGGCAACTTCACGCCGCTAGCCGAGACGGTGCGCTCGTTCAAGGAGATCTGCGACGGCAAGTGGGACCACCTGCCCGAACAGGCGTTCATGTACGTCGGGCCGGTCGAAGAGGCCGCCGAGCAGGCCAAGCGCCTCTCCGGGACGGAGGAACAAGCCGCGGCGACGGCGGGGCAACCCGGTCCTGCCACATGACAGGCCCAACTGAGTCGGAGATAAGCGATGGACGTGTATGAAGCCATGCGGAAGCGATGCAGCGTGCGGTCGTTCAGGGACAAGCCGGTGGAGGAGGAAAAGCTCCTCCGCGTGCTTGAGGCCGGACGGGTTTCGCCCTCGGCACGCAACGATCAGCCCCGGAAACTCGTGGTGGTGCGCGACGCCAAGCTCCGCGCGGAGGTGGCAGCGGGGGCACAGCAGCCTTTTGTCGGGCAGGCGCCGGTGATCATCGCGGTCGTGGCCACCGAGCCCAAGCGGAAGATGTACTGCGGCGTCGAGAGCGGGCCGGTGGATTGTGCAATTGCCATCGACCACATGACCCTGGCCGCCGTGGCCGAGGGGCTGGGCACCTGCTGGATCGGGCATTTCGACCAGGACGCCTGCCGGAAGGTCCTGGGCGTGCCCGCCTCAGCCGTGATCATCGAGCTTCTGCCTCTGGGCTACCCCGCCCCCGGCGCCGAGGCGCCCAAGACCAAACCTAGGAAACCCATGAACCAGGTGGTGTGCTACGAGCGATTCAGCGAGTAGGTTCCCCGGAGCGGCTGTTCGACCAATTGACCAACTGACGACAAATGCCCCACTACCAGCGAACGTTCAAGTACGAGGTTCTTTCACCTCACGGTCCGGTGGACTCCGCCCAGGCGGTCAGCGCGGTGGTTCCCGCTCGTGACGGGCAGGTGGGCGTCCTGGCCGGGAGGGCGCCGCTGGCGGCGGTTCTGGGGGCCGGGTCGCTGGGCTTCCAGCGCCCGGACGGGTCCGTGCGGGAGTACTTCGTCTCCGGGGGATTCGCCCAGGTGCATGACGGGACGCTGACGGTTCTGGCCGAGCAGTGCCTGCCGGCGGCGGAGCTGGACCTTCAGACAGCCTGGGACGAGCTTCAACGCGCCCGCGCCGCCGTTGCCAAGGGTGCCGGACGCATCGCGCGTTTCGACGCCGAGCTGGAGGCCGTCCGCAGGAAGTTCAACATGGTCCAGCGGCTGGTGCGACGGAAGGGCCGAACGGCCTGACCCCGGAGGCGGAGCGTGCGGCTGACGGGGTGTTTGGCTTGATTAGGCCCCGCCCCGGAAGGTAAACTGCATGTGTCAACGACGAAGAATACCGCGGGCGCATCGCCTGACATGACCGAAAAGACTGAGTTGCGCAAGCTGCTGGTTCTGGACGGGCCGGGGCTGGAGGCCCAGGGGCTTGTCGACCTATTCCGTCCCTATTTCCAGGTGCAGGTCGTCGATGAACTGGACGAGGCGCTGGAGGCCATGCGCCGGACGAGCTTCGACGCGGTCCTGGCCGAGACCGCCGACTTCCTGCCGTTGGAGCGCGGCATCGTCACCCAGCAGGCCTCCGTGATCCTGGACACGATCGGCGACGGCGTCTGCATCGTCGGACCCGGTGGCGAACTTGCCTGGGCCAATCGCCGGCTGAAGGAGGCCCCGGCGGGGGTTCTGGACTCCCTGCGGGACCTGTGCGCCAAGGCCTACGAGGAGTTGGCCGTCGCCGCCGAGACCGCCGAGGCGGGCAAGCGGTTCTCGCTTATGCCCGGGGACGGGAGCTATTACGAGGTGATCTGCTCGCCGGTCCGGGACCGCAACGGGCTGCTGCGCCAGGTGGCGGCGGTGGTGGTCAATGCTACCGGCCAGCGCCGCCAGCAGATGAAGCTCAACGCCATCGAGCGCGCGGGGCGGGAGCTGGTCCGCCTGGACGGCGAGAGCCTTTCCGGTGACGCGGCGGCGCGCCTCCGCGTGCTGGAGGAGCGGATCATCCGTTGCTCCCGGGACGTTCTGAATTTCCAGCATTTTGCGGTGCTGGTGCTCAACCTGCTGACCAACGAGCTGGAGTTGATCTTCTCCCAGGGCATGCCGGAAGTGAGGGCCCGCCAGCTCTTCGCCAACCCGGAGGGCAACGGCATCTGCGGTTACGTCGCCGCCACCGGGCGCAGCTACATCTGTCCCGACGTCCGCAATGACCGGCGGTACCTACAGGGCATGGAAGGGGCGCGAAGCACCCTGACGGTGCCCCTGCGGCTGCACGACAAGGTCGTCGGCGTGCTCAACGTCGAGAGCGATCGGACGGGGGCCTTCGGCGAGGAGGATCGCCAGTTCGCCGAGATGTTCGCCAACCACGTGGCGTTGGCGCTGAGCATCCTGAACCTGCTGGTCTTCGAGCGGCACAGCGCCTCCACGCAGGTCAGCGGTTCCATCGCCGCGGAGCTGTCCGGCCCCATCAACGACATCCTCACCGACGCCAGCGAGCTGATGGAGGACTACATCGGCCTGGACGACCTTCGCGCGCGGTTGTCGGGCGTCATCGACAGCGCCACCAAGGCCGGTCAGACGCTCCACCGCCTGTCCCACGCGCCTTGCGGGATGGCGCCGGATCAGATCGGTTCGGCCAGCCCGGATGCGCTTCTGTCGGGCAAGCGAGTGCTGGTAGCCGACGACGAAGACCTAATTTGCCAGACGATCCGGGACGTCCTGGTGCAGCGCGGATGCAATGTCGATGCCGTCTCCGACGGCGCCACGGCCAGGGAGATGATCGCCCGCAGCCGCTACGACCTGGTCATATCGGACATCAAGATGCCCGGGGCGACGGGCTACGAGGTGTTCGCCGCCGCCCGCGAGGGCAGTCCTGAGGCAAAGGTGATACTCATCACCGGCTTTGGGTACGATCCGCACCATTCGATCGTGCGGGCCAACCGGGAAGGTCTAGCCGCGGTGCTCATGAAGCCGTTCAGGGTCAAGCAGCTACTGGACGCGTGCCGTGCGGCCTTGTCCCCCAAGGCCGCTTCGTGACCGCCGCCCCGCCGCTGCAAGTTACCTCCCCATCCCCTGAGTCGCTGCTTCCTTCGGTTCATACCTCGAACTTGGAGTTCCGGATTCCGCCCCCGTCTCGCCGGTGGTAGGCCTGCCGGGCTTGGGCGGTGTGAAACGGTATAGACGCAAGCCCCCGTGGGTGAACGCCGGGGGACCTTGAGGCGCCAGGAGCTTCTCCAGCGCCGTATCCAGTGGAGTCGGCTTTCCGGAGTCCACGACCACGTACGCGATCTGCCAGCGGTGCAGGAGTCTTTCAAGCTCCTCATTCGGCGGGGGGTCGTTTTCAAAGGCGGAGGAGATAGGATGGCAATCGCTCCCTGCCAGGAAGCCCACCGGCTGCTCGGCCAGGATGTAACCGTCGAAGGGGGCGCGGCGACAAAGCAGCGCGGCGTCATCCAGGCGCCGGAACGTAGCGCCGGACTCATCGCGATAAAAAGGATCAAGGCCGCGCAGGAAGCCGGCGACATTCACTTCGTCTTCCCATTTGCCGGCTTGCTGGTTGGTCAAACAGTCGACCCAATGCTTCTCGTAGATGTTCCTGCCCACCAGGGGGATGTTGAAGCCCAGCAGGAGGATCAGCAGCACCTTGACCCAGCCTGAGGCCGCCGAATCGCGTCGAGCAGTCCGCAATACCAACCAGCCCCATCCCTCGGCGAGGTAAAGGATCAGCAGGGGAGAGATGGGCAAAAAGTATCGCGTTCGCGGAAGGGGGGAGACCGCCGAAAGCCCCGCGACATAGACAGCCACGGCGACAGGTCCGACGAGGTCGCCGCGCCTGCCCCGCAGGATCATGCCCAGGGCGATCGGGGCGACAAAGACGATCATGCACAGCCACAAAGGCAATCGCTGTACGATCAGAAGCCTGCTGAGCTGGCCGGAGGCGAGTTTGAAGTGCTCCAGCGTCTGAGCCAGCACCTGGAAGGCGGAGCGCCCCCCCAACGTGCGATTGAGCGTCCCGGCATAGCTGCCGGCCGCCGGCTGGGGGTGGGCCTGGAGGTACAAGTACGCCAGG
>Ga0315274_10016292_pt1 | contig 10503 bp, 8 predicted proteins | sample YL17G02_20_MG_FD_203700 | JGI IMG/M metagenome (GOLD analysis project Ga0315274, IMG submission 203700) | Sediment microbial communities from Yellowstone Lake, YNP, Wyoming, USA - YL17G02_20 | ecosystem: Environmental > Aquatic > Freshwater > Lake > Sediment | place: USA: Wyoming | collected... | reverse complement strand
CGGGGTCGCCGTCTAGTCGAGCGCGGGTCTTTTGCAGTTCCTGGTCAGCGTTGACCTGTGTGCTTGCTTTTTCGAATAGCCGCGTTAGCGCATCATCGTCTGCTGGCAACTCTTCACCAGGCCGTTTGATCTCAAGCTCATCTTCAAACGCTTGCAGCATGGCCTGAGTCATGAGCGGCCACTGGCCGGAAATGATGAGCCATTTCAGTGTCGCTTCAGGGGCATTGGTGACCGATTCGCCCCCAGGTGACTGTGCTGCCAGCATTCGGATCAAACTGTAAGTATTGACCAGCCGCTTGACATGACGCGGATTCCTGAAGAGATACCGCGAGAGGTTGCGAAAGGCCTCGATTTCAGCCTGCGAGAAACCGAGGGTGATCGAATATGGCGATGTCCATTTCACCAGCATCTCTTCGAGGTCTTTGAGTGCAAAGCGTGGAGCAACCTTGATGGCCCCTGTGAACATGTTGAGCGGGCCATCGGCCAACTCGCGGAGACGCTGAGTCGGCATAGCAGCGGCGGATTGCTTCTCGACAAGGTTAGCTAAATGAACCAGAACTGATTCGGACTCGGGCACATTGGTGAGCTCTGCTGGTTTGGCACGCATGGCCTCGTGCATGACGTAGGTGCTCACAGGCCACCAGCGCGCCAGCGTGGCCCAGACGAGACCTGCGGAGTGAACGGTGGCTGACTCGTGCTTTGCAAACAGACTGGCTCGCTTTTGGAGGTCCAACGCAATCGAATCAACTTCCAGCGGGTCCTCAGGCAGCGCCGCGAGCATGGATTGAATTCCAGCATCGCCTGGCACGAGAGGTTGGAGCAACTCGTATAGCCGCTGAACCTTATCCTTTGGCAATGTACGAGTTGGTGTTTGGTCAGCCGCCATCAGCAGACCGTACAGGTAACGGTCGAGAACCGCCGGATCAGGCTCAGGGATGCGGAAAGGAATCTGGATAATCTTGTCGAGAAAGAGGTAGCCGGATCGCCCTGCTTCCGCCAACATCTCTTTGTAACGCTTTTCTATCGCGCGGGCGATGACATTCGAATCAACCGCGAGGAACACAATGAACATATCAAAGACCAACAGCAGCTTGATGGCCTCCAACGTGTCAGCAATTTTCTCTGCACTGCACCGATCCAGATCATCAATGACGACGACGATCTTGGTTCCGGCAGAAAGCCGCTTTTTGAGTTCCTTAATGTCTTTGCGGATTTCGTCCATGTAACCAATGGCGCTGCCATAACTGTGGCCTTTGCTAAACAGATCCGTAATCCACTGGGCCATCGGCAGGTCAAAGACCAGTTTAAAAATAGAGTAACTGCCACTGATACCCAGCACACCCACGGAAGTTGCTAGCAGTATCAGATTACCCTTTGTCAAGAAAGCGACCGCAACAAGTGTTGCAACCAGCAGGATAGCCCACGGCAAAAACTTGCCGCGCGTGCTGCCAAACTCGCGCGAAAAGTTGCGCCTCATGCGGCTCAATGATCGTCCCCAAGGGCTGGCTCCTTCCTCCAACTTGTCGAGAATGCCGCGCACGAGGCCAGGCCACACGGCTTCTGACGCGTTATAGTCCCAGGCATTGAAATGGACGACATACACTGGCTGTTGCTGTGTTTGTTTAGCCCGAGTGGACTTGGGCTTGCGCATATCTTCCAGTTTCTCTCTAATGCGCTGTTGCAGCGTTCGTTTAGCACGAGAAGGCTCGGAGGACTTGCGCATATCTTCCAGTTTCTGTTCAATGCGATGAAGGAGGAATGACTTGCCAGAACCCCATGCACCGGAAATGCCGATGGTCAGTGGGGGTCGTGTCCGCTCATCGAGTACAAGCTTGACAAAAGTGTCGGCATACCCGTCAAAGCCCAGGCGATCTTCAACTTTGTCCACTTCGTCATTGCGGATAATCTGGATGAAACGACGCTCGAATGTCGGGGCAGGGATTGGACTTTCGGGCTGAGGTTCTGGAGCAGCTTGTTTCTCAGGAGCCACAGGCGCCGCAGGTTCGGCGGGCTTGTGTACTTCCGTTGTCTCCCAACGCATTTTCTCAAGCACTGCCCACAGCTCGCGATTTTCTGGACGACCAAGCCAATCCCAGTTGAAAAAGCTGGCGCCATTCAAACCCAAGTCGCGTGCCGTCTGAATAAACTCGGCCAAATCGCTGGCAGTCGGCCGCCATTCATTCATACTGTATGCCGAGCCGACTGGAAAGTAAGGTTTGGCCGGTGTCTGGCGTGCATATTCGTCAATCGAACGCATAAACTGCGCACCAGGGTTATGGGCCTGTTCCCAGTATACCTGCGGCATGACGAAATCTACGCCTTCGAGCAAGGCTAGCCAGGGCAAATCACGTTGATACGAGGGATACCGAAAACTGCTCAACGCAATGGGCAAAGAACTGATTCCGTCTCGCAGAGTCTTGAAGAATTCTTGCACAGCCTCCGGCGAAACCTTTTTGAACTCGGATTCGACATCGGCGACATAGCCATTCAGGTTAAGGTCCTTAATCCTTTGCACGGCTATTTGGGCTTCGGCCGCGGGATTGCTACCCTTCAGATAATGCCAACCCCAGACTTGAATGCTACGTTCTTGCAGCGCCGCCACGACTTTGGGTGTCAGATCACGCAATGAATCGGAGGGGTAAGGTTGTGCGCCATCAGCGATTTTGAGCACAATGTGGCTCAAGCCAGTTGTAGCAGCGCGTGAAGCAATACGCTCAGCATCGCCGCCCTCGCAGTGTTCAGTCCTCCAGATCCAAAGTCCTAACCCCTTAAGAGGTGCTGCCGCATGATCAATTTGCTGAGGTCCCATTATTATGGTGGTGGCGGTAATTTTATCACGCCCTACAAAGTCGCCGCCGCCCACGACAACATCGCCGCCAGTACTGATGTTGCTATATGCCTCCTCAATGCTGGAACCAATATTGACGCCGCCTGTTTTGAAAGTCATGGGCCGCAATTCCTGTATTTTCGAGGCAAGTTCACTCAACAGCTCATGGCGCTCCATATACGCGACCAGTTCACGCGCCTTGTCTGCCTTGCGCTCGCCGCGCAAGCTATCATAGTCAACCTGAAGATCAAAAGCTAAGGTACGGAGTTCTCCTTCGTCAAAGCGTTCGTCCAGTATCCGGCGTAATTCGGTTCGTGAAATCTCGGCCTTATCTGCCATGATGCTCCTCCTTCATCATCCCGTCCCACTTTTCCAGCACCAACCGCCTCGTCCGTTACTCGCCCAACTCGCGCTCTTCCTTTTCCTTGAGGATGCGGAACGTCTCACCTGGAAAATCTGGCGCGTGCATATCGCCCATACGGCACTGTACCGTCAGCATTTGCATTACTCTAATGTGCGCAATTGTTCTTGCAACTTGACCCGCTTTTGCTTGAGGTCGGCCAGCTTGTCACGCTCTTTTTGCACGATGGGCGCTGGCGCTTTCTTGCCAAAATCGCTCGCCAGCAATTTCTCGCTCTTTTCGATTTGCGCTTCCACGTCGGTCCGCTCTTTACTCATCCGCGCTTTTTCCGCTTCCACATCCACCATCTGCGCCAAGGGCAGGTACACCGTCACCGCGCCTAGCACGAGCGAGACAGCTTTCTTGGGCGGCTGGGGCAGTTGGTCGAGCGCGACGATCCCCCGCGCATCCAGCCGCGCCAACATCGCCACCTCGGCGCGATGCGCTTCAAACAGCGGCGCGTCCTCACCGGCCACGATGATGGCGGCGGTTTTGTTTTCCGGCCTCACGTTAAACTCGGCGCGTGCGTTGCGGATGGCGCGGATCGTGTCCATCATCAAGGCCATCTCGCGCTCGGCGGATTCATCCGTCAGGCCGGCCTGTCCATAGGGGGCCTGCGGCACCGGCCACGGCGCGATGATGAGCGCCTCGGGCCAATGGGCCTGCTGTGGCTTGGTTGGCTTGTCGCCCAGCGCCGCCTTGCGCAAGTGCTGCCAGACTTCTTCGGTCACGAACGGCATGTAGGGATGCAACAGCCGCATCGCCTGATCGAGCACGTAAATCAGCGTGCACTGCGCGCCGGCCTGGGCTTCGGCGTCGCCGCTGTTGAGCGCGAGCTTGCTCATCTCAATGTACCAGTCGCAGTACTCGTTCCAGATGAACTCATAAATCAAGCGGCCCGCTTCACCGAACTGGTATTCTTCCATGAGGCGCGTGGCATCGGCGATGGTGCGGTTGAGCCGCGACATGATCCAGCGCTGCGCCAGTTGCCCGCCATCGGCGGAAGGCGACTCGGCTTCGGCTTCGATCCGCCAGCATGGGCCGCCCGCTTTCCACACGTCTTCTTTCACGTTCGAGATCACGAACCGCGCCGCGTTCCAAATCTTGTTGGCAAAGTTGCGGTTGGATTCGATGCGCTTGACGTCCAGGTTCATGTCGTTGCCCGGCGTCGAGCCGGTGAGCAGCGTAAAGCGCATCGCGTCGGTGCCGTACTGGTCCATGATTTCCAGCGGGTCAATCACGTTGCCCAACGACTTGGACATCTTGCGCCCGCGCTCGTCGCGGATCAGGCCGTGCAGATAGACCGTCTCGAACGGCGCCTTGCCGGTACATTCCAGCCCGAACATGATCATGCGCGCCACCCAAAAGAACAGGATGTCGTAGGCGGTCTCCATCACCGTCGTCGGGTAAAGCTGCTTGAGGTCGGGCGTCTCGTCCGGCCAGCCGAGCGTGGAAAACGGCCACAGCCCGGAGCTGAACCAGGTATCCAGCACGTCCGGGTCCTGTTCGATTTTGTGCCGCCCGCACTTGTCGCACGAGGACGGGTCATGGCGCGCGGCCCACTCGTGCCCGCAGTCCTTGCACGTCCAGACCGGGATGCGATGTCCCCACCAGAGCTGGCGGCTGATGCACCAGTCGCGGATGTGCTCCGGGTCGAGCCAGTTGTAATAGACTTTGGTGAATCGTTCCGGGATGATCTTGATGCGCCCATCTTGCACGGCGGCCATGGCTCGCTCGGCCAGCGGCTTGATCTTGACGTACCACTGCGTCGAAATCATCGGCTCGATGATCTCGCCGCCGCGCTGCGCACGCGGGATTTGCGTCGTGTACTTTTCAGTCTTGATCACCAGCCCGGCTCGTTCCATGTCGGCCCACAGTTTCTCGCGGCACGCAAAGCGATCCATCCCGGCATAAGGCCCGGCGGCCTCGCTCATCGTCCCGTCCGAGTTGAGCGCGTTGATGATGGGCAGGTTGTGACGTTGAGCGATGTCGTAATCGTTCGGGTCGTGGCCCGGCGTGATCTTTAATGCTCCCGTGCCGAACTCGATGGACACGTACGTGTCGGCAATCACCGGGATGGGCCGGTCGAGCATCGGCACCAGGCACGTCTGGCCGACGAGGCGGCGATAGCGTTCGTCGTCGGGATGCACGGCCACGGCGGTATCGCCCAGGATCGTCTCGGGACGCACGGTCGCCACCGGGATGTATTCCCCCGGCTTGCCCGCGATGGGGTATTTGAAATAGTACAGCAGGACCTCTTCTTCGTTATATTCCACCTCAAGATCAGACACGGCGGTCTTTAGTCCGGGCGACCAGTTGACCAGGTACGTGCCGCGATAGATCAAGCCTTTTTCGTACAGGCGCACGAACGCTTCACGCACGGCGCGGGAAAGCCCCTCGTCCATCGTGAATCGCTCGCGCTCCCAATCGCAGCTGGCGCCCATGCGGCGGTGTTGCTTGGTGATATAAGAGCCGTATTTTTCTTTCCACTCCCACGTGCGGCGCAAGAATTCTTTACGGCCAATCTCTTCGCGGCTCGTGCCTTCCGCCCGCAGCATCCTTTCCACCTGGAGCTGCGTGGCAATGCCGGCGTGATCCGAGCCGGGCACCCACAACGTCTTGTAGCCGCGCATCCGGTGGTAGCGGATCATCAAATCTTCCAGCGATGCGGTGATGGCGTGGCCCACGTGCAGCTCGCCCGTAATGTTGGGCGGCGGCATCGAGATGACGAACCGCTTGGCGTGCTTGCCGCCTTTCGGCTTGAAATAGCCGCGCTTTTCCCACCAGGCGTACAGGCGTTCTTCGGTGGATTTGAAATCGTAGGTTTTGGGCATTTCTTTAGTGGTCATAGGTCGTCTCCTGTGTTCGACGGTAGACTGCCGCACAAGTGCTTTTTGAGATTACAGGCCTAACTGGTTGGCGATAGCTTTGCCACCACGGCTCTTCAAGGATAAACTAGCTGCTTGCGCTTCGCGTTTCGGGTCGTAGACAATGATATTTTCATGGCGGGGCAAGTTCCAGATTCTTGTGCCGCGAGTTACGACAATGATCGCTTGGTCGTTTTTTGCTTTAGGAATCAATACCTCTTGTACATATTCCAGCATGACTTGGGTAGAGATTAATCGTTTCAGAAATGGCCCTGCGCCGAACTTCTCGGAATGGTATGGCATCAGCTCCAGACATGCCAGGCATTGCGACAGACATTGTAATGCCTTTTGATAGGTTATCTTTTGTTTCTTCTCTAATGCATGTGCAAGTTCACCGAGTTTTTTCTCCCAATAACCAAAACCTGGATGCCACGCAAAGCGAGGATCGAGAAACCAGAATGGAAACTCGACGTTGGCATCGTCTTGGCGCAGGTTTCTAATGTGCTCTTTCTTGAGTGTTTCATCTTCACATTCTAGATAATCGCCGTGAGAAAGCGCTGGGTTCAACATGAGAATAAACACAGCCGCTTTTTGCAGGTTGCCCACATATGGTACTGGAAGCAGGCCAACGTGCAAACTGGTATCATCCTTATGGCCGAAGGTTGAACTAGTAGCGTAGTCTTCGAAAGAACGATACAGGACAGTCCGTTTTTGGATTTCAGTTTTGTCTTCTGGTAAGATAAAAGGTGCATTGTCAAGCGGGCAATTCTGCCAGAGTTCGATGAGTCTGTGAACTTTGTCAGTCATTGTATTCTTTCTCCTTACTGCAAGCGCAATGGTTATCATTCCCTCTATCTTGATCGCCCTCGTCTCCGACCGGACATGAAATGTCTATGGAGCTGCGCCGGATTGCGAAGCATCCGGCTAGCCCCATTTCATGGGGCGCTGCTCTGTAGCGCGGCGAATTTATCGCCGCGCGATCCCGCACGTCAACGAACGCTTCCCACGTCGGTGGTTGCTCATCAATCGTGACCGCGCGGGCATAAAGTGCCCGCGCTACAGAGCTGCGCCAGATGAATCTGGCTGGGACGGCGCATCCAGGGCTTCCAACTCGCGTCGCCAATCATCTTGTTCAATCAAGTAAGGGACGCTTGTTTCATGCGCGAATCTCACGCCGGTGTCGTCTGTGCGTTCCAAGATTGAAATGGTCGTGCCTTGCGCATGATGTTCTTTTTGGCGTTCGACGTAGGCGATGTAATTCGGCACTCGCTTGCCGTCGAAAGAAAAGACGCCGTATTCTTCTTGCCAAAAGAAAGGGTTGGCGCTCTGGCCGGATTTGTTGAACTTGGTGGATGCAACCGCTTTGACTTGTCCGATGAATTTGGCAACCGCGATGGCTGGCGCGATGGCAGTTACCATATGAACATGATCAACCGTTCCGTTCAACGCAAACAAGGTCGCGCCAAGCCCAATCGCCTTGCTCCGCAGAAATCCATAGATAACGGCTTCAACCTCTGGCGTGAGCAAGGGCAATCTGTCTTTGGTTGACCAGACGATGTGGTAAAAGAGTTGCCAGTAGGGCATTTGATTGACCTTTCGACATTGGCGCTCGCTCGATGATTGTGACCGCGCGGGCATGAATTGCCCGCGCTACGAAGCCGCACCGGATGAATCCGGTTAGCCCCGTTCACGGGGCGCTGCCTCGTAGACCGGCGATGAAATCGCCGGTTGTTGCTGCACCAAGGCAAACGCCGCGATTTGAGGCCGCTCATACAGCACCTGTCCTTCTCGGAGCGCCGGGCGGATGAGGGTCCCCACAACGTCTTTTTGCCTGGCGACTTGATCCGGGGTTGCCAGGATAATATCTTTGGGCACGCGGATGTCGTGCAGCGCCACGCGCATCTCGATCTGTTTTTCGCGCCTGGAGCCAGTGACTGGCATGATGACCAAGAGGTCAATGTCGCTATCTGGCCCGGCGGTCCCGCGCGCGTGAGAGCCGAACAGGATGATCTGATCCGGGTCAAAACGATTGACGAGGCGGCGCACTATCTTTTGTATGTTTTGGGCGGCAATTTTTTTCTTCATGTCCGTGTTCCTTCGTGGACAAAAACAAAAACCCCCTTCCGCATCAAGGGCGAAAGGGGGACACCTTCCGTGGTACCACCTTGGTTCGCCAGGCCTTGCGGCGCAGGCGCACTCTCACCCCGACCAGCATCAGGGGCACGCGCTAACGGGCGGACCCGGTTCCGGCTCCCAAGCGACCTTCGGCCCCACTTGCTGCGAGAGGCTTGCACCCGGTGGCCTCTCTTCGCTATCAGCAGGCTGCGGCCTACTCCTCTTGATCTGCGCCGTTTGCTGTATTGGTCGCGATTGTAGCACGGCCTGCGCGGGCTGTCAACCGCCGGGACGCGATTCACGACAGCTCAAAAGAAACGTTGGACAAGGCGTGATAATAGTCGCCCCATTGAGACGTGAACCGCAGCACGGAATAATCTGGGTCGGTGACTCCCAGCGGGTAATACTTTTCGTACCCGGGACGCCAGAGACGCTGTCTGGACTCTGCATCTTGAAGCACCTCGACCGTTCCAACCAGCATCAACCCCATCCATTGGTCAAAATCAACAAAATAGACGCACGTCCGCGGATCCCGAAGGACCTGAGCGACCCGCCTGGATGAAGTATTGGTGCTGAACCAGATTCGTTGCAGTCCTTCGTTTTCCATTTTGATCATGGCTTTGATATTGGGGTAACCGTCGTCGCCGTTCGTGCCCAGCATGGCGATAGTCGCGCTGTTGACCAGCGCCAGCGCATTGTGGATGGCTTGTTCCTTTTGCATGTTTTTGCTCTCTTCAGGATGTGAGACCCGAAGGGTTTGCGCCAAGCGACCCTTTGGGTCTAGCCGAACAACCTGGAGAGCCAGTCGAGGCCCAACGCGCCGCCATAGGCAAAGAGAATATTCTTGACGACCTTGCCCAGTCCGGCGGCGACGAGATATTTCCAAACGGAGAAGTGCAGCGCGCCCGCGGCCATGCCGGCTGCATCAAAGAATGGATTCGGGATCAGCGCGAGGACAAAGATGACCAGCTCGGCCATGAACTGTTTGCCGCGCATCCAGCCTTTTATGCGCTCGTAACCCCGCGTGCGGTTGACCAGCCCTTGTCCGCTGTAGCCGGCCATGTAGCCCGTCATCTCGCCCAAAGTCTGTCCCACTCCGGCGACGATGCCCACGGCCAGCGGATTGAGCAGGCTGCCCACCAGCGTCGTGATCGCCAGGCCCGGCACGGGCAGGAACAATGTCGCGCTGCTGATGACGCTGACGACGAACAGCGCCGGAAGCGCGAACGGCGATTGCGCGATGCGCCGCACGAGCTCTTCGTTCTCGCGCAGCCAGACCGTGCCGGCCACTGCGGCGACAATGATGACGACGGTCATCACCTGCACGAGGCGCAAGTTTCGCGTCGAAGGCGAGGCGGGCTTGGTTTCGTCGCTCATGGCTATATCAGAAACCCGTTTTGCTCGACAAAACGGGTTTTCTGTGGATCACGCTTCGGCGATCTCGATGGTCTTGATCACGTCGCCCGGCGTGCGCGCAGAGGCCGGGTCGCGCTCGCTGATGGATTTCAGCACGTCCATCCCCTTGACGACCTGGCCAAACACGCTATGCCGCCCGTCCAGGTGCGGTGTGGGGCCGAACGTGATAAAGAATTGCGAGCCGTTGGTGTTGGGGCCGGCGTTTGCCATCGAAAGGATGCCGGTCTTGCTGTGCTTCAGGGCCGGATGGAACTCGTCGGCGAACACGTAACCGGGGCCGCCACGCCCCGTGCCAGTCGGGTCGCCGCCCTGCGCCATGAAATCCGCGATGACGCGGTGGAACGTCACGCCGTCGTAGAATCCGTCGCGCGCCAGAAAGACAAAGTTGTTGACCGTCCGCGGCGCTTTGTCCGCGAACAACTCGACGACAACATCGCCTTTCGCCAGCTTGAAGGTGGCAGTGTATTTCTTCTTCTGGTCAATCACCATGTCGGGTGGTTTCGGATATGATTTTGCCATTTTGATTTCTCCTCGGACGGCGTAGGGACGCTGTGCTTACTGTTCGCCGATCACTGATTACTGATCACTACCTTTTGAATCACATCACCTACTGCAATCTTTTTCACCACGTCCATTCCCGACGTGACCTTGCCGAACGCGGTGTATGCCCCGTCGAGAAACGGCGTGGCCGCCAGCGTGATGTAGAACTGGCTGCCCGACGACTCGCGCTTGGGATTCACTTGGTCGGGCAGACGAGCCATGGCAATTGCGCCTTCGACGTGCGGCAGCTTGATCTCGGCTGGAATCGTATAGCCCGGCCCGCCATTCCCCTTGCCTAGCGGGTCGCCGCCCTGGATGACAAAACCCGGCTCGACGCG
>Ga0315274_10016291_pt1 | contig 10503 bp, 3 predicted proteins | sample YL17G02_20_MG_FD_203700 | JGI IMG/M metagenome (GOLD analysis project Ga0315274, IMG submission 203700) | Sediment microbial communities from Yellowstone Lake, YNP, Wyoming, USA - YL17G02_20 | ecosystem: Environmental > Aquatic > Freshwater > Lake > Sediment | place: USA: Wyoming | collected... | reverse complement strand
CTTCGACCATAATGATTTGGCGAAGATGGCCTTCGGTCTGATGAACGACTGGCAGAAGGAGCGCTTCGTCAAGAATCGAGAGGTCGATATGGGTTACGAGGTCCACGGTCTGGGCCGATTTCGGATCAATGTCTTCCAGCAGAGAGGAAAGCTCAGGATCGCCCTCCGGATTGTGCCTTATCAGATCAAGAATTTGAAAGAACTTCACCTGCCCTCTGTGATCGGCAATATTGCCATGGAGCAAAGGGGCCTCGTCCTCGTCACCGGAACCACTGGGTGTGGTAAGTCCACCACATTGGCATCGATGATCGATATCATCAACAATAACCGGAATTGCCACATCATCACCATTGAGGATCCCATCGAATTTATCCACGAGGACAAGAAATCGATCATCGACCAAAGGGAGATCGGCTCGGATACGATGACCTTTTCCAATGCCTTGCGAGTGGCCCTCCGTCAAGACCCGGATGTGATCTTAGTGGGTGAGATGAGAGATTTCGAGACGATCGAGACCGCTCTGACCGCTGCCGAGACCGGGCATTTGGTCATGTCCACACTCCACACGTTGAATGCCATCGAGACGATTACTCGAATCATTTCCGTCTTTCCTCCTTACCACCAAAAACAGGTTCGTCTCCAAATAGCGGGTGTCCTAAAAGGCGTGATCTCCCAGAGGCTAGCGCCAAGAGCGGATGGGACGGGAAGGGTGCCGGCGACAGAGGTTCTCGTTTCCACCGCAAGGGTGAGGGAGTGTATCATCGAAAAGGATAAGACCAATGAGATTAACGATGCCATCGCCAAAGGGCTCACCACTTACGGGATGCAATCCTTCGACCAATCGCTGATGTTTCTCATGCAAGAAAAGTTGATCACCTATGAAGAAGCCCTTAAACACTGCACCAATCCGGATGACTTCGCCCTGAGGGTAAAGGGAATTCTCGCCACAAGCGACACCACCTGGGCTGACTTTGAGCGCTTCGAGAAAGAGAAGGAGGAGGAAAAAGAGGAGGAGAAGAAGTTGAAATTCGGGAAGCCACTCGACCCGAAAATGCCTGATAGAGGGGGTCCAGGGTTGAAACAATGACCTCTGATGAGATTCGAAGGGCCTTTCTCAGTTACTTTGAGGAGAGAAGACATAAGGTGGTCCGAAGCTCCTCACTAGTCCCCCAAAACGATCCCACCTTGCTCTTCACCAATGCAGGAATGGTTCAATTCAAAGGGGTCTTTTTAACGGAAGAGACCCGGGACTATAAACGAGCTGTCACATCACAAAAGTGCGTTCGTGCCGGAGGGAAACATAATGATCTGGAGAATGTGGGAAAGACCGCTCGGCACCACACCTTCTTTGAGATGTTGGGGAACTTCTCCTTTGGAGACTATTTTAAAAAAGAGGCCATTGAGATGGGGTGGGACCTTCTCATTCATCAATGGGGGTTACCTCCAGATAAGATTTGGATCACAATTTATTTTGAGGACGATGAAGCCTTCGAACTCTGGAGGAAGATCGGCATTCCAGCGGAGCGGATCGTCCGGATGGGGGAGAAGGACAACTTCTGGGCGATGGGGGAGACCGGTCCGTGTGGTCCCTGTTCCGAGATTGTGATCGATCAAGGAGAAGGCGTGGGTTGCGGCCGTGCCGATTGTGCTGTAGGTTGTGACTGCGACCGCTTTTTAGAACTCTGGAATCTCGTCTTCATGCAATTCAATCGAGATTCGGAAGGAAGACTTCATCCCCTTGCCGAACCCTGCATCGATACAGGGATGGGCCTGGAACGGATTTCTGCCATCCTTCAGGGTGTCAGAAGCAACTTTGAAACAGACCTCTTTATACCCATCATCAAAGAAATCGAGGCCATCAGCTCCGTTCCCTATGGGAGAAACCTACAATCTGACATCTCCATGAGGGTGATTGCCGACCATAGCCGGGCCGCTACCTTCCTGATCAACGATGGCGTTCTTCCCTCCAATGAGGGCAGGGGATATGTCCTACGTCGTATTATGAGAAGGGCGATGCGGTATGGGAAGATGCTCGGGATCAATGTTCCCTTTCTCCATCAAACCTCCTCCAAGGTTGTGGATCTGATGAAGGACGCCTATCCTGAGTTGAGGGAGAGCCAAGATTTCGTTTCAAAAGTCATTCAGAATGAGGAGGAGCGTTTCTCAGAAACCCTCGATTCAGGACTGAAGATTTTAAGAGAGGAGATGGATCGGCTACAGAAGGAAGAGAGGAAAGTCCTTTCAGGAGAAGTGGCCTTCCGTCTTTATGACACCTTTGGATTCCCCCTCGACCTGACAACGGATATCCTTCAGGAGGAAGGAATGAGCTTTGATGAAGAAGGGTTCAGAGTCCAAATGGAAGAACAGAGGCAGAAGAGTAAGCAGGCATGGCAAGGGATTGGTGAGGGAAAGGCAAAAGAGATCTATCGGCGACTGGTAGGGGAAGGGGTTCAAACAAATTTTATAGGTTATGAAGAGACTCAATCCGATTCCAAGATCCTGAGATTGATCAAGGGCGATGAGGTTGTCCCTTTTGCCATCGAAGGAGATGAAGTCGAAGTCATTACAGAAAAGAGCCCCTTTTATGGGGAGACAGGTGGCCAGGTGGGTGATCGAGGTCTCATCTTCCATGAAGATTTTTCCTTAGAGGTGGAGAATACACTCCGGCCCACGGGGGAGCTCATCGTCCATCAGGGGAGAGTGAAGAGGGGAGTCGTAAAGGGAGGGATGGAGGCCACCCTCCGAGTGGATCTGAACAGACGAAAAGCGACTGCCCTCAATCATACCGCCACCCATCTGCTTCAGGCCGTATTGAGAGAGATTTTAGGAGATCATGTTCATCAGGCAGGTTCTTTAGTCTCCCCTGATCGATTGAGATTTGACTTCACCCATTTCGCTGCCATTGAAGAGGAAGAGCTTGAACGGATTGAAGCTCAGGTGAATCAGAAGATCCGTGAGAATCTGAAGGTCGAGACGAAAATCATGCTGCTGGAGGAAGCCCTCCAGACAAGGGCCATGGCCCTTTTTGGGGAAAAGTACGGCGATAAGGTCAGAGTCGTGAAGGTCGCGGATTTCAGTATCGAACTCTGTGGAGGAACTCACACATCGAGAACCGGAGATATTGGCCTCTTCAAAATTGTGAATGAGACAGGAGTGGCTGCTGGGGTGAGAAGGATTGAGGCCCTGACAGGGGAAGGGGCCTACCAATTTGTTAAAGAAGAGGAAAGGGAGCTTCGGAAGGTCGCCTTCTCTCTTAAATCGACTCCGGAAGAAATCTCCTCAAAGGTCGAGCGGTTGCTTCAAAGGCAGAGGGAATTGGAGAGAGAAATTCAATCTTTTCAGGATAAGATCTCACATCAAGAAATTTTGGATCTCCTCCATTTCGTCAGAGAGGTGAAGGGGGTGAAACTCCTCTCGGCCAAGGTCGATGGGAAGGATCCAAAGCGATTGAGAGAGTTTGTTGACCAATTGAAAGCAAAGATCGGTTCTGGTATCATCCTCTTGGGAAGTCAGAGCCAAGAAAAGGTCTCCTTGATCATGGGTGTGACGGCTGACCTCACCCATCGGTTCAATGCGAACGATTTGATCAAGAAGATTGCGATCCATGTCGGAGGAACAGGAGGGGGCCGACCTGATTTTGCCCAGGCGGGTGGGACCGATTCTAAAAAATTAGACGAGGCGCTCAAGGCCATTGACGATCTCATTTAACTCTACACTCTCATTCCTGTTACTACACTGCCCTGGGCAGCACAACCCGATTTCTTTTTCCTCTCTTGACTTTTTAATTAATCAGAAGATATTCCCTCCCCCTTTGACGGGGGAGGTCAGTACGACTCGCAACCGAGGTGAGGGTGGGGGTGAGTTAGGAATCACCCTCCCCTCTATCCCCTCCCGTCAAGGGAGGGGAAGATTGGGAGCAAAGAGGTAACAGACAGGAATGACAAAGGTGAGGACTCGATTCGCACCCAGCCCTACTGGCGACCTCCATATCGGAGGGGCAAGAACTGCGTTGTTCAATTGGCTCTTGGCACGCCATTACCAAGGGGAATTTATCCTTCGTATTGAAGATACGGATGTCGCCCGATCCACCCAAGAATCGATTCAGGTGATCTTGGATGCGATGACCTGGTTGGGGATGAATTGGGATGAAGGCCCTTTTTACCAGACCCAGCGGATTTCCCTCTATCAAGAGGCAGCGGAGAGACTTCTGAAAGAAGGAAAGGCGTACCGATGTTATTGTACTGCGGAAGAGTTGGAGGCAAAACGGGAAGCCGCCCTCAAAGCCGGGATCAAACCCAAATACGATCGGACCTGTCTTAACCGAAGACCTCCTTATCCGGAAAGACCCTTTGCGATCCGATTTCTCTCCCCGGATGAAGGAACCACTGTGGTAGAGGATCTCATTCAGGGACGGGTGGAATTTGACAATGCCGAGTTGGATGACCTCATCATCCTCAGGAGTGATGGGCTCCCCACTTATAATTTTTCGGTGGTGGTCGATGATGCGACGATGGGAATCACTCACGTCATACGAGGAAACGATCATCTGAATAACACCCCCCGCCAAATTCAGATTTATCGAGCCTTGGATTCCCCCTTGCCAAAATTTGGTCATGTCTCAATGATCCTGGGTCCAGACAAGAAGAAACTTTCCAAACGGCATGGAGCTCAATCGGTCATGGAGTATAAAAAGATGGGCTACCTTCCCCAGGCCGTGGTCAACTATCTGGTTCGTCTGGGATGGTCTTACGGCGATCAAGAGGAGTTTACCCGGGAGGAATTGATCGAGAAATTCAGTCTGGAGGTCGTTGGAAGATCTGCCGCTGCCATCAATCCAGGAAAGCTCGATTGGCTCAATGCCCAGTATATCAAGAAAATAGAATTGGATGAGTTGGTTCAGAGGGTTCGGCCTTTTTTTGAGGAGAAGGGCTATTCGATCACCGATCTCAATCTCTTAAGAAAGGCTGTCCTTTCTCTACGTGAAAGAGTCAAGACCTTAGTGGAGATGGCTGACCTTGCAGCATTTTACTTCTGTCGCGAGATCGCTTATGATGAGAAGGCCGCTGAGAAATTTCTGAGATCAGAGTCGGTGCCGATTTTAGAAGAGATCATCAATCGTTTGTCGAAAGAAGCGATGATCGATAAGGGGATTGCTCATCGCCTGATCCATCAATTGGCTGAAGCCCGAGGAGAGCCTTTGGTGAAGATTGCCCAGCCCGTTCGGGTCGCCTTAGCCGGTAAGGCAATCAGTCCTCCCATCGACGATGTGATAGAGGCCCTGGGTAAAGAAGAAGTGATTCAAAGGCTCCGGAGAGCCATCAAATATATCCAGGGATTAAAATGATTAATAACCAAATTCCAAGCACCAATAACCAAATAATTTCAAATAACCAATATCCAAACCTGATGTTACAAAGTATCAATTGGTTATAAAAATACCTGTTGAATACCGCCCAGCTCTGCTGGGCGGATGAAAACAGGTTCGCTGAAGGCGAAATGTTTTAGAGTTTTAAATTGATAATTACATGTAGCTTGCTATAAGTTTACCTTATCTGTCATTCCCACGAAAGTGGGAATCCAGACTTGTCTCTGTGAAAACAGGGAACCAATATAAACTGGATTCCTGCTTTCGCAGGAATGACAACATGGAAATAGGTTTTGAATTTTAATGCCCCGCAGCTCTGCTGCGGGGTAGTTTACTGGAATTTGGTAATTGGTCATTATTTGTAACTTGGGATTTGGTTATTGGAATTTGTCATCGGAGATGACTCTATGAAACTCAAATCTCTAGAGGTGATTGGATTCAAATCGTTTGTGGATCGCCTCCATCTCTCCTTTCCCGAAGGGATCACGACAATCGTTGGCCCCAATGGTTGCGGAAAATCGAATGTCGTGGACGCCGTGCTCTGGGCCATCGGCGAGCGGAGCGCCAAACACTTACGTGGAAGGTTGATGGAGGATGTCATCTTTAGCGGAACAGACGGCAGAAAGCCTTTGGGGATGGCAGAGGTGAACCTGACCTTCTCCAATGAAGATGGACTCGCTCCAAAGGAGTATGAACAATATAGCGAGATCACCATTACTCGTAGGCTCTTCAGATCTGGGGAGAGTGAATACCTCATTAACAAAGTGCCTTGTCGGTTGCGGGACATCACCGATCTCCTCTTAGATACCGGCATCGGAGTGAATGGTTATGCGATTGTGGAACAGGGCCGGGTGGAACATCTCATCAACGCCAATCCTCAGGATCGGCGTTTCTTAATCGAAGAGGCCGCAGGGATCGCCAAATATAAGGAGAGAAAGAGGCTGGCCCTGATGAAGATGGAAGCCACCCAACAAAATCTTCTCCGGATTCAGGACATCATTGCCGAGGTGAAGCGACAGATCGTCACTCTGGAACGACAGGTGAAGCGGGCGGAGGAGTATAAAGCGATACGCAAGGAGGCCAAGGAGATCGAGATCCGTTTCGCCCTTCAAGAATATACCGAACTTTCGGAGAAAGGGGAGGCCACGAAGGGTTATCTCAAAGCCCTTCGAGAAAGAGAGATGGAGACCTCTGCTCAGATGGCAGAGAAGGAGGCCTCAACCGAAGGAATGAAACTTAGAAGTATGGAAGAGGAAGAGAGGCTCCGGTCTCTTCAACAGGAAGTTTTCGAACTGAGCCAGCGGATCCAAAAGATGGAGAGCGAGGTTGAATTCTTCAGAAGGGAAAGAACGGGTCTTCAGAAACAAGAGGCCCAGATGATAGGAGAGGTGAGAGATGGACTCAAGAGTTGGAGAGGAGCGAGGAGAGAACGAAAAAGAACAGAACAGGCTTATAGAAAGTTGAAGGAAGAGCACCGTGAGAATGAAGAAATACTGAAAGAATGGGAGGCCCTTTTCAACGATTTTAGGACAACCAACCAGGAGCTTTCAGAAGAATGGGAAACCGAGAAGGGGAAATTGATTGACACATTGACCCAACTGACTTCTCTCAAAAATCGCCACACCCATCTTGAAGAGAGAAGAGAGGATCTCCAGAAACGAATTGGCTCCAATAGGGAAGAGTCTGAAGAGGTGAGGATAGGCCTTACTCAACTGGATGCGTCTTTATCGAGAATAGAGAAAGAAAGAGAACTTAATCTCTCCATCCACAACAGACTTAAAGAAGAGAAGAAGAGGTGGGAAGGGGAGATCGAAAAATTGAAAGGGGTCTTGGCTGAGAAACAGGCGGAGCGATCAGGATTAGAGGAGATGCTGAGACAGGATCGCTCTCGTTTTTTCTCCTTAAAAGAGCTTCAAGAAAATTTTGAAGGCTTTGAGAAAGGGGTAAGGTCTATCCTTCTCCGAAAGAAGGAAGATCAGGAGAAGTGGGAAGGGATCTTAGGCGCGGTCGCCGATATCTTCGAACCCGAACCCAATTATGAGAAACCTTTGGAAGCGGTCTTAGGAGAACGATTGCAATATTTGATTGTGGAGGGTGAAAAGGAGGCAGTGGAAACGGTCGCCTTCCTTAAAAAAGAATCGCTCGGCCGAGGAAGTTTCATTCCAAAAGGAGTTCAGGCCGTTCCCCTTACTTCCCCTGCCCGAGGTCTGCCTGATGGAGTGGCAGGAGAGGAGAAGAATCCCATCCCCCTTTTGCGTTTCATAAAGGTGAAGGAAGGTTTTGGCCCCATTGCTGAATTTTTGATCGGGGATGTGGGTGTCGTCACAGATGGTGAGGAGGCACTCTATTGGATCAAGAAAGAGGGAGGATTTGAAACCCTTGTCACCTTGGAAGGGGATGTAGTGGAGCGATCTGGAGTGATATCTGGAGGAAGCCGGGATCAGGGCCTTAGCATTTTAGAGAGACGAAGGGAGATCAGGGATTTAGAAAGAAAGGTCAAGGGGGAAGAAGAAAAATGCAGAAGGGTTTATGAAGAGGAGGAGCGTCTCCAGCAGGAGATGACTGAGAGAGAAACCCAGTTGGAGAATAGGAAGAAGGAGATTCAGGAAAAAGAGATCGAACTCCTCCATCAGGAAAGGGATTTAGAAGGAATTAGAAAGGAGATCTTGCAATTTCAGCAGAAGATGGAAGTCCTCCAGTTTGAAGGGGAAGAGCTTGAAGGGGAGGAGCGAGATATAGTAGAGGAGAAGAAAACCGTCTCGGCCCAAATGGAGAGAGAAGAGGCTACGCGAAAGGAGAGAGAGGACCAAGTTCAGTCATGGAAGAAGAAAGTAGATGAGGTTAGAGAAGGAACAGAAGAACTGGGAGGAAAGATCACTGAGAAGAAGGTCTTTTTGGCTTCCATCGAGGAGAAACAGAGAGGGATGGAAGGTCAGATTCTCAATCTCTCTGAGAATCTAAAGACATTGCACGAACAGATCATAAAAAAAGTGAAAGGGATCAAAGAGTGCAGGGAGGAAGATGCCTCCCTGCATGAGAAAATCGATCAAAGGGAAAGGGAGTTAGAAGAAAATCTTAAAGAGCACCATCTTAAAGAAGAAGCCCTCTCTTTTCAGAAAGAGAAGGTAGAAGTTTTTTCTAACGAGTGGAAGGAAACAGAGGCCTCTTCCAAATACCTGCGCCAGGAGCTGGAAGGGATCCGGCAGAAGATCCATGAGGAGGAGATTCGGGCCTCGGAGATTCAATTGAAACTCTCTCACCTTCAGGAGTCGATGAAAGAGAGGTATGGCACAACGCTTTCAACCTCGGTCGGAGTTGGCCCCGCAGTAGGGGGAGTGGAATTCCCGAAGGAGGAGATGTCAAAACGCTTGGAAGAGTTGAAGAGTGCCTTGGAAGGATTTGGGGAGGTCAATCTGATGGCTCTTGAGGAGTATCAGGAGTTGAAACAGCGACACGATTTCCTAACGGAGCAACAGGCCGATCTTCAGCAGGCCCTTGATTCCTTGAGAAAGACGATCATCCGGATCAATCGGACGACGGCGAAACGATTTTTGGAGACCTTCCATCTGGTCAATGAGAAGTTCAAAGAGGTTTTTATAAGGCTCTTTAAAGGTGGCCAGGCGAGCCTTCTTCTCTTGGACGAACAGGACCCCTCTACCACAGGAATCGATATCATCGCCCAACCCTCGGGAAAGAGACTTCAAAATATCGACCTTCTCTCTGGCGGGGAGAAAGCCCTTGTAGCCATCGCTCTGCTTTTTGGGCTCTTCATGATCAAGCCCACACCTTTCTGTTTGCTCGATGAGGTGGATGCTCCCTTAGATGATGCGAACATCAATCGATTCACCGAACTGGTCAAAGATTTTTCAAAAACTTCTCAATTCCTCCTCATCACCCACAATAAGAAGACGATGGAGACCGCCAATACCCTCTACGGGATCACCATGGAGAACCCAGGGGTCTCGAAAGTTGTCTCGGTAAGATTAAATTAAACCCCCTCCCCTTCTCCCTCCCCCTTGATGGGGGAGGGAAGGGTGGGGGTGGAATTTTTTACTTGCAATTATTTTTTGTATGTATACAATATACCGGATACGAAATAAGTGGTTTCTTAATCTTAACCCTGTTGTTGCATTAAATGCTGCGTTCGTAATCTTAAAACCTTTGCCAATTCAGGAGTGGACATTAACTCAATGTCATTCGCTGGATTACACTAATGGTGACTTTTAAAAGGTATCATCAATAGGGGATAAATCGGCTCTTTATAAGGAGAACCGGGTAATTCGACTGGATCTTTATGCAACAATAGGGTTAATGTCTCCTTTTGGGGATTAGAAAATTACTTCGGTTTAGAAAAATAGCGGCGTGTAATTCTTTCTCACCACGTCGCATATCAAATAAGATATACCAAACTGTACTTTGTTGGGATCAAGAAGAAAATCTTCAAGAGAGGGGAGGTGGTGCTTGGAGCGTTAGCCGGAGATAAAGAGGTGGTGCCTGTCTATCCTGTCTGCCGACATGGCCCGAACCGTGTTGATTCGGGGCAGGCAGGCGATAGGCAGATAGGCAGAGATGGAGTAGGAGTCAGAATTTTTAACATAAATAAATGGGAGGGGAAATTATGAAAAAGTTATTTATATTTACAATTATTGTTGGGATGATATGTTTTGGTTTGGCAATGAGTGGCGGGGCTCAACCCATTAGAGTAGGATCGGTCATCAATCTCACAGGACCATCCTCTTCCTGGGGGCAATACCATGCCAAAGGCGAACAAGACTATTTTCGCTATGTTAATGAGGTGAAAGGAGGAGTGGCCGGCAGAAAAATCGATGTAACAATCGTCGATCATGCCTACAAAGTCCCTGAGGCAGTTAAATTTACCAAAAAGTTTTGTGAAGAAAAGATGGATATAATCTCCAACTGGGATGCCGGGTCAGGTATCCAAACGAAACCAATTCTCCAGGAATATAAGATACCCGGGTTAAATTATTCCACCTTTCAAGCGATTCTCAATCCTCCGATCGATTATGTCTATCTGCCGTTTGGTAGTTATATTTTGGACTCCCAGGCTGTCCTGGAGTATATCAAGGCCATCCATAAGGGGAAAGATGCACCCAAGGTCGGTCTGTTGACCTTTAATA
>Ga0315274_10016290_pt1 | contig 10503 bp, 8 predicted proteins | sample YL17G02_20_MG_FD_203700 | JGI IMG/M metagenome (GOLD analysis project Ga0315274, IMG submission 203700) | Sediment microbial communities from Yellowstone Lake, YNP, Wyoming, USA - YL17G02_20 | ecosystem: Environmental > Aquatic > Freshwater > Lake > Sediment | place: USA: Wyoming | collected... | reverse complement strand
CGTCCGCCATAGTTAAATGCTATGCATACGGTGAGGTTTTTGTTGTTTTCCGTTAGATCTATTGCTTTGCGAACCTTGTTCTGCAGCCGTTGTGAAACTCCGTCGCTCCTGCCGATGTGCACAAGCCTTACGCCATCCGCATGCAGGCTTTGTACTTCTTTATCGACACTTTCTTCTATCAGACGCATGAGCCCGCGAACCTCCTGGCTGGGGCGACTCCAGTTTTCGGTGGAGAAGACATACAGAGTGACATACTTTACGCCGTGGTCGGCAAGGCATTTAATTATGCGGTGGATATTATTTGTCCCCGCTTTGTGGCCGGCCAGGCGGGGCAGTTTGCGCTTTTTAGCCCACCGTCCGTTGCCATCCATGATGATAGCAACGTGGTTGGGGATATGGTTTGTATTTGGTTTGGCCACTAGACCTCCAATAGCTCAGACTCTTTGTCCTTGGCTATCTGGTCTGTCTGGGCAATGAAGCTATCTGTTATTTCCTGGAGTTTGTTCTGGGCACGCTTCTGCTCATCCTGGGAGATTTCCTTTTCCTTCTCCAAGTCCCTTATCATTTCCATGGAATCTCTTCTGACGTTCCTCAGCGCGATCTTCCCTTCTTCTGCCCGTTTGTGTACGGACTTGACCATCTCCTTGCGGCGCTCCTGTGACAGTGGTGGTATGGGGAGCCTGATGATATGTCCGTCACTGCTGGGATTAAGGCCGAGGTCCGATTTCTGTATAGCCTTGGTAATATCTCCTAATGTAGCGTTGTCCCACGGCTGGATAACAAGCAATCGCGCATCTGGGGCTGAGATGGTAGCTATCTGTTTAAGCGGTGTCTGTGTGCCATAGCAAGCTATCTTGATATTATCGAGTATCATGGGTGTTGCACGTCCGGTGCGTATCCCGGCAAGGTCTCTTTGCAGGACTTCGATGCTTTTAACCATATGGGCTTTTGCTTCGGAAAGTACTTCCTCAATCATAATCTACCTCTTGCTGCTGACTATAGTGCCAACGACATCCCCCTGCACAGCATGGACAATGCTATCGCGGGGGCCTATATCGAAAATAAAGATAGGGAGGTTCTGCTCCATACACAGTGACATCGCAGTGGCATCTGTGACCTTCAGGCGCAGTTTCAAAGCCTCAGCATGGCTTATGCTGGCGAATTTTTTAGCTTTCGGGTTTTTTTGCGGGTCTGCATCGTACACGCCATCGACCCTGTTTTTGGCCATCAGCAGGACATCGGCCCCTATTTCGATAGCTCTCAAGGCTGCAGCAGTGTCTGTAGTCATGTAGGGATTGCCGGTGCCACACGCAAATATGACCACGCGCCCCTTTTCGAGATGGCGCAGGGCACGTCGGCGAATGAACGGCTCGCAAACAGCTTCGACCGGTATTGCACTTTGAATGCGGGTTATTACATCGATCTTTTCAAGGGTATCCTGCAGCGCGAGCGCATTCAGCAGTGTGGCCAGCATGCCAGCGTAATCGGCGTTGGTGCGCTCCATGCCCATCTCTTGAGCAGTCGAGCCACGCCATATGTTTCCGCCGCCAACGACAACGGCGACTTCCACTCCCATCTGGACGACTTGCTTTATTTGAGAGGCAACGTCAGATACTCTGGCGAAGTCGATGCCGTATTGTTTATCCCCAGTTAGTGCCGCCCCGCTGATTTTCAGCAGGACGCGCTTGTACCGGGCTTTTTTCATACGTTAAGTTCACCCTTTCCCCAGTTCGAAGCGAGCGAATCTGCGAACCTTTATATTTTCACCGGTCTTGGCTATGACCTCGGTGATAATATCCTGAATGCTTCTCTGCGGGTCTCTGATGAACGGCTGGGAGAGCAGACATACCTCTACAGGATTCACGTCTGCGCGTATCTCGGCGGGTATATCATCGGCATTGACGAAGCGCGGGTCGGTGGCTGTTACCTGCATTGCTATATCATGGGCCAGCGCCTTGAAATCTTCGGTGCGTGCTACAAAATCACTCTCGCAATTTATCTCAACCAGGGCGCCGATGCGCCCTCCGGTATGAATGTATACGTCGATCAAACCGTTGCGGGCTTCACGCTGAGCTCTTTTTTCAGCCTTGGCGAAGCCCTGTTTCTGCAGGATTTCCAGGGCTTTTATCATGTCCCCATCGACTTCTTGAAGGGCACACTTGCAATCCAAGATCCCGGCCCCAGTGATATTGCGGAGTTCTTTTATCGTCTCGGTTGTTACATTGCTTTTAGTCATTGCATCTCGACTTTCGGCTAAGGGTTATCCTCAGAGGTTATTTGGATTAAGAAGCGGTATTGCCCTCTTTTTTAACTTCAGTTTCTGATGGCTTTGCTGGTGCAGGCTCGATGTCAGAATTCGTAGCTTTAGCGGCAGCTTCTGCTTCGGTTGCAGCTTTGCTTGCGGCTGCCATCTCACTTGCCGTACCGAACCCGCCCTCTGGAGTAAACGTCAGCACTTCGTGAACCGACTCTTCTTCATATACCATGGCGGCTAGCTCACGGGCTTGACGGCCTTCGAGAACTGCACTTGCTATGCAGCTGCATAAAAGCCTTACAGCCCTGACGGCATCATCGTTGGCAGGTATGGGATAATCAATTTCGTCAGGGTTACAGTTGGTATCCACTGCGGAGACGATGGGCACTCCCACGCGCCGCGCCTCGGTAACTGCTATTCTTTCTTTGGCGGGGTCGATGATAAAAACAGCCCCCGGGAGTCTGGTCATCTCTTTGAATCCGCCCATCTGTCTGTTGAGACGATCGATCTCTTTAGTAAGTTTCAGGGCTTCTTTTTTAGGTAAAACTTCGAACTGGCCGCGTGCCTTCTGATCTTCGAGCCGTACCAGGTGGTCTATCCTTGACTGTATCGTATCGAAGTTTGTAAGCATGCCGCCGAGCCAGCGTTGGTTTACATAGGGCATGCCGCAACGTTTGGCCTCCTCCTCGATGGATTCTTTCGCCTGTTTCTTGGTCCCTACGAAAATAATATCTTCGCCCTTGGCGACGAGGTCTTTAATGAAATCGCCAGCTTTGTGTAGCAGCGTTGCGGTCTGCTCGAGGTCGATTATATGAATACCATTTCTGGCCGTGAATATATATTTTTCCATCCGCGGGTTCCATCGGCTTGTTTGATGACCGAAATGGGCACCTGCGGCTAAGAGTGATTTAATCGATACCTCTTCAGGTTCAGCCTTTACCTCAGGCTTCTCCTCAATTTTCTGTTCTTCCATGCTTCCCCTTCGTGATGATTCTATATGTGCACAATAGCAAAGCATAGTATAACATAGGGTAGTTTGCAAGGCAATATCGTTGAAAAACCAACACCTCTTGTGTTATATTGGACACGAGGAGGGATCGCATAGTGGTCTAGTGCGGCCGCCTGCTAAGCGGTTACCCTGGGTAAACTGGGGTCGAGGGTTCGAATCCCTCTCCCTCCGCCACTAAATTCTAAGAAAATCCCCGATCTGGAGCCTTCATGCCTCATTACCACATTTGGACAATCGGCTGTCAGATGAATAAAGCGGACTCCGAAAGCATTGCCGCTTTTCTAGAGCAGTGTGGTTATAGTTCAACCTCAAAAATCGATAATGCCGATATTGTTGTGCTCAATAGCTGCGTGGTGCGGCAGAGCGCCGAGAGCAAAGTCGCCAATAAAATCGATGCTCTGAGACGCCTCGATGCCGATAAAGTTCTGGCGGTTACCGGCTGCATTGTCGATGCGAAGGTCGACGGCTTGCAAAATCGCTTCCCCCGTGTGGATGTGTTCTTCGGGCCGCAGGATGTCGGGGCGCTGTCGGCGTATCTGCAGGGTCGGGGATTAGTAGAGTCGAGCGCGGCTACGCAAAACCTTATATCTAAACCCAAGGTCAGTTCTCTGGTTAACATAATGCATGGCTGCAATAATTTTTGTTCTTATTGCATCGTGCCGTACCGCCGCGGCAGGGAGGTGAGCCGCCCGCTGGCCGATATCGTGAGTGAGGTTCAGTCGCTGGCTGAGGTGGGCACAAAGGAAGTTGTGCTGCTGGGGCAAAACGTCGATTCGTACGGGCGCGGCCTAGCGGGCAGCCCGATGCTGGCCGATCTGCTGGAGGAGTTGAACTGCATCGACGGCTTGGCGCGCATCCGTTTCCTGACCTCGCATCCCAAGGATATGAGCGAGCAACTTATCGCGGCCATGGCTCGATTGGATAAAGTATGCGAACATCTGAGCCTGCCGTTCCAGGCGGGCGACGACGGTATCCTTGAAGCAATGCGCCGCGGCTACACCAATGAGCAATACCGCCACTTGGTTCAGCGCATTCGCAGGTCTGTGCCGGACGTAGCGCTGAGCACCGATGTCATCGTCGGTTTCCCCGGGGAGAGCGAAGAGCAGTATAAGAAGACGTGTGAAATGATCGAGGACATGCGCTTCGACACGGTGCATATCGCCTGCTACTCGCCGCGTGCAGGGACGATCGCGTCTCGGGAGCTTAAGGACGATGTACCAGCTAATGAAAAAATAAGACGTCGCAAAGAACTGGAGGCGCTGCAGGAGCGGATCGCCGGCGAGATTAACAGCGAGCTTAAGGGGCGTATGGTCGAGGTGCTGGTGGAAGGTAGGAAGAAGGGGAAGTGGTGGGGGCGCACACGTACGGACAAGCTGGTGTTTTTCACCGATTCGGCCGATCGCCTCGGTCAGTTGGTGAATGTTCGCATCGAGAGCACGAGCCCGTGGTCGTTGCAGGGGGAAATCGAGGGTTATGGCGAATCGAGATGATCCCGATATTCACCATCGCCGTTCCCTTCGTTTGACAGGATATGATTATTCGCAGGCGGGGGCGTATTTCGTGACGATCTGCTCTCGAAGCCGTGAGTGTATTTTGGGATGTGTGGATGACGGGGAGATGCGGTTGAACAATGCCGGATGTATGGTGCAGGTGGTGTGGGATGATATCCCATCGCATTATGCGGGAATCGACACGGACGCATTTATCATAATGCCCAATCACATCCACGCCATCATCGTTATTGTAGGGGCGGCCCCCTGTGGCCGCCCTGATTCTGACGATGGGCAGGCACGGGGGCCTGCCCCTACGGGAAATACAACATTATCGTTGGCGGATGTGGTCCACCGGTTTAAAACCATGACCACGAAACGGTACGCCGACGGGGTGAAACAAATCGGTTGGCCTGCATTCTCTGGGCATCTATGGCAGCGCAATTATTACGAACACGTTATCCGCGACGAGGACGATCTTAACCGTATCCGCCAATACGTTATGGATAATCCGGCCCGCTGGGCTGAGGATGAAAACAATCCCGATCGTCTCGGGCAGCTTGTGAACGTCCGCATTGAGAGCACGAGCCCGTGGTCGCTGCAGGGGAGAATCGTGTAGAGACGCAAAATCTTGCGTCTCTACGACGTGTTGCGCCACGCGGACATGAGGGTTCGAACTCATTGTATGCATTCTTCACGCAATGTATAATTGGCCATACAGGCAAACAGGAATATATAACATGGCAACAACCGAACACACGATAAATGATACCCTCGCCGGAGTTTTAATGGAAACTCGGAGCTTATGGCGCTTCAAGGGCGTTGTCAAATCTGAAAACATCGATGTGCTGAAGGGCAGCGGCAAGAGGCCGGACATTTTAATCACTGAGCCGAATGTCTCTCCCGTTATCGTTGAGACCGAAATCCTACCAGCAACATTGGTTGAGGCGGATGCTAGGCAGCGCCTTGGCCAGCACCTCAGTCCTTCAGGCAGACGGATATTATCATCATTAGCGGTAAGATTGCCAGCAAGACTGAGGGACTTCTCAGGGAAACCGTTAAAAAAAGAAATCATCAAGACATCAAATTTTGAAATGGCTATTTATACCGGTGAGAGCCCGGAATCATATGTGCGTTGGCCTCAGAACGGATGGCTGCGCGGCAATGTTACCGATTTATCGATTCTCATCCAGTCCGCTTCCGTGCCTCCGGCGGTTATTGAAGAAGCCGCTAACAAGCTGGTTGACGGTGTAAGTGAAGCTGCTGAACTCTTAACTGATATGGCGATAGCCCATCCGGGAGCAATGAATAAAATTTGCGAGGAACTGCGCCAGCAGGATGGAGAGCAAACGCAGAGAATGGCGATGACCATTCTGGCCAATGCGCTGGTATTCCATGAAAGCCTTGCTCGCGGGAGCGGCGGCCTGTATGAAGTCAGGACTCTTGATGAACTCAGGGGCAAACGGGGCGGCGTCAGTAAAAACGAGATGCTTGAAGATTGGAAGAGGATTCTGAAGGTCAATTACTGGCCGATTTTCGATATCGCCCGTCGCATCCTTGAGGTTATTCCAATAGATACGGCCAGACCGCTCCTTGACCGGCTGGTCACAACGGCTGGTGAACTCGTAGCCAACCACATGATGCGCTCGCATGACCTGACCGGCGCTGTCTTCCAGCGCCTGATAGCCGACCGAAAATTCCTCGCGGCCTATTATACGCATCCAGCTTCGGCGGCTCTACTGGTCGGTCTTGCTATCGATTCGGAGAGGACTCCTGGAAACGGCTCCTGGTCAAAGAATGAAGATGTTATAGCTTTACGAGTTGCAGACTTTGCCTGCGGCACCGGCACGCTTTTATCTGCTGCCTACCGCCGCATCAGCCAGCTACATGAAGCTGCCGGCGGCGATGCCGAATTGATTCACCCCGAGATGATGGCTACAGCGCTTATTGGGTATGACGTTGTGCCGGCAGCCGCCCATTTAACAGCGTCAATGCTTGCAGGCGCACACCCGTCTGCTCACTATGATCAGAGCTCGATTTTTACTGTTGAATACGGAGTGCATAAGGCGGGAAGGGTCGCGCTTGGGTCACTTGATTTGCTGGGTTCACAACGTAAATTTGAGACTATAGGTATCACTACAGAGGCTAAAGGTTTGGGCGGGAAGGGCGCGAGCGAGCAGGAGAACCGGGCCACTCTGCCTCACTGGTCTTGTGATCTTGTGGTTATGAATCCGCCCTTTACGCGGGATACCGGTCATGAAGGTGGCAAGATAGGCGTGCCTAATCCCATGTTCGCTGCCTTCAGCGCAACAACAGATGGGCAGCGTAAAATGGCGCTAGTTGCCAAGCAGTTGCTCAAAGGAACCAGCGCACACGGCAACGCCGGCGAAGCCAGCGCCTTCCTGGTTCTTGCCGACCGCAAGCTGAAAGATAATGGGACTCTTGCTATGGTCATGCCCCTAAGTTTAATGTCCGGCGAAGCATGGGAGGCTTCTCGACAATTGCTGCGTAAGTCATATGGTGACCTTATCTTTGTCTCTATTGCGGGTGCTGGTCACGACGATATGTCATTTTCAGCAGATACGGGAATGGGAGAGTGTCTGGTTATTGGTCAGAAGGCCAATAAAAACAACAGCCGGGCAACGTTTGTGGTATTAAATGAGAGACCTTCATCTACATTAATTGGCTCAAGCATTGCTGCTCAGATTCATCAGTTGAAAAAGGGAAAGCTCCGCAAACTTGAAGATGGCCCGGTGGGTGGCAGCTTATTCCATTTTGGTGATGATTTAATAGGGTATGCCATTGATGCACCTCTACCAGAAAAAGGGCCCTGGAACATAGCACGTATCAAAGATGGCTCGCTTGCGCAAACAGCTTACCAGATTGTCAATTGTGGTCTTATCTGGCTTCCTAGTACAACAGAGAATCATGCTATTCCGATTTCTGTCACAGATATCTCAAGTATTGGGAAGATTGGACCATTGCACATGGACATAAATTATAACAATTCCGACGGCAGTATACGTGGTCCTTTTTTGGTTGAACCTTTACAAAACACGTCCGCATCTACCTATCCTATCTTATGGTCACACAATGCCCTTAGAGAAAGGTGTATGTTATTTGAAGCCGACAGCGAAGGAATAATACGCCAAGGAAAAGACTCTAAAGAAGACAAGTTTGTTCAAGAAAAAGTAAACAGGATTTGGTCAATATCTTCACACTGTCACTTTAATCGTGATTTTCAATTTAATAGCCAGTCAACAGCGATGCAATTCACCAGCAAGAAAACAATCGGCGGTCGAGCTTGGCCATCTATCATGCTTACTAACCCAGAGCAAGAAAAGGCGTTGGTGCTCTGGGCAAACTCATCTCTTGGACTCTTGCTTCACTGGTGGCATGCTAATAAACAACAGTCGGGCAGGGGTAGTATAGGCGTATCGGCACTTGCATCGCTTCCGATATTGGATGTCACCAAGCTGTCTAAGAAGGCTCTCTCTAAGGCAGTAGCCATCTTCGATGACATGAAGCATAAGGAATTGCGTCCAATCAACGAAATCGCTCAAGACGCCGTACGGGCAGAGATTGACACACGGCTTGCCACGGAAGTGCTAGGGTTCCCGCTAGAACTGGCAGCGCCGGATGGTCCTCTGGCATTGTTGAGACAGAAACTGGCGCTGGAACCTTCTATTGCCGGCACTAAATCGTTGCCTTAATCACGCCGTTCCCGAAGTAACCGCCCATCCAAATATTGTCGGTTCTGATATGATATAGATAGTTAGCTGTCGAAAAAGGTTTAAGTAATGACCGATTCCAAAGATTTCGAGCGTGTCAGCGCCAGGATCGCCGAGCTGAAAAAATCGCTCAATGCGGTGATCGTGGCGCACAACTACCAGCGACCCGAGGTGCAGGACATCGCCGATTTTACCGGCGATTCCCTTGAGCTGGCGCGCAAGTGCACGCAGGTTGATGCCAAGGTCATCGTCTTTGCCGGCGTACACTTCATGGCGGAGAGCGCGTATATCCTCAATCCTGAGCGTATGGTGCTGCTGACGGAGGCCGAGGCTGGTTGCCCGATGGCGGACATGATAACCGCGGAAGACCTGCTGGAGTGGCGGCGGCGTTATCCCGAGGCGGCCGTTGTCTGCTATATCAATTCTTCAGCGGCAGTCAAGGCGCTGAGCGATATCTGCTGTACCTCGGCTAACGGGGTGCAGGTCGTGCAGTCGCTGCTTCAGAAAGAGATACTCTTTGTCCCAGACCAGAATCTGGGGCATTTTATATCGAGAAGTACCGATAAGAAGATGATACTCTATCCCGGTTTTTGCACTCCACATCAGCGGGTGATTCCCAGACATATCGATCTGGCCAGGGAGCGCTATCCCGGCTGTGTGGTGCTGGTGCATCCGGAATGCAGGCCGGACGTCGTCGACAAGGCGGATGCGGCCATGAGCACGTCTCAAATGCTCCGTTATGCTAGGGAGAGCAATGCCCGACTGTTCGTTATCGGCACCGAGAGCGGACTGCTGCATCGATTGGGCAAGGAGAACCCCGATAAGGAGTTCCATCTGCTCACCGAAGGACTGGTCTGTCCGAACATGAAGAAAACAACGCTGGCGAGCGTGGTGTGGACGATGGAGGAGATGCGCAACGTGATAACGGTTCGTGAGGATGTGCGGGTGAAGGCCAAGCTCGCGCTGGATAGAATGTTGAAGGTGAAATAGTGAAGGCTGTAAAGATGGATAACTACGATTATATTATCATTGGCAGCGGTATCGCCGGATTATACACGGCGCTGCTGGCTAAGCCGCAGGGAAGCGTACTGGTTCTGACCAAGGGAGGCATCGATGAATGCAATACGAAGCATGCGCAGGGCGGCATCGCCGCTGCCATCGGCGTGAAGGATTCGCCCGAGTTGCACTTCAAGGACACTATCGCCGCGGGCGCCGGCTTGTGCAATGAGGAGGCGGTTCGTATACTCGTCGACGAGGCGCCTGACCGGATCGCTGACCTGGTGAATTTCGGTGTGCATTTCGATACCATGGATGGCGAGGTCGCTCTGACAAGGGAGGCGGCGCACAGCGTGCCGCGCATCCTGCACTCCGGCGGGGATGCCACCGGCGAGAATATCGAGACGGCGTTGAGCCGTATGGCCTTGCTGGCGAATGTGGTCATCCTTGAGCATTGCCTGGTTACCGAGATCATCGTCAATGGCGGCGCCGCTCAGGGGGTTAAGGCGCTCGATATACGCACCGGCATGAAGCAGGAGTTTCACTCACGCGCCATTATTCTGGCGACAGGTGGTGGAGGGAAGCTTTACAACTTCACCACCAATCCCGATGTTGCCACCTGCGACGGCATCGCGCTGGCTTACAACGCCGGCGCGGAGATAACCGATATGGAGTTCTTCCAGTTCCATCCCACCGCGCTACGCATGCCGGGCGTGGAGCCGTTCCTCATCTCCGAGGCGGTCAGGGGAGAGGGCGGCATATTGCGCAACAAGGAAGGGCGGCGCTTCATGTTCGATTACGCGCCCAAGGGAGAGCTTGCGCCGCGCGATGTGGTGGCGCGCAGCATCGTCGCCGAGATGAAAAAGACAGGCAGCGATAATGTCTACCTCGACGTCACGCATATCAATCCGCTCAAGGTGACGGCGCGCTTCCCGCATATCTTTCGCTACTGCTATGTAAACGGCCTCGATATCACGAAGTCGCTGATCCCCGTATCGCCGGCGGCTCACTATATGATGGGCG
>Ga0315274_10016289_pt1 | contig 10503 bp, 9 predicted proteins | sample YL17G02_20_MG_FD_203700 | JGI IMG/M metagenome (GOLD analysis project Ga0315274, IMG submission 203700) | Sediment microbial communities from Yellowstone Lake, YNP, Wyoming, USA - YL17G02_20 | ecosystem: Environmental > Aquatic > Freshwater > Lake > Sediment | place: USA: Wyoming | collected... | reverse complement strand
AGGACGCCGCCCCGTCCGCAGATGACTTCCTCGGATGCCGCAGAATCGGTGACCATGGTGATGAGGACGTCCGAGGCCTCGGCCACGGCCCCGGGAGAGGCCCCCCAGACCGCTCCTGCGGCCAGCAGGCCCTTGGCCTTTTCCGCGGTCCGGTTCCACACCGTCAGGGGGTGTCCTGCGTCCAGGAGGCGCCGCGACATGGGTTGTCCCATCAGGCCGAGTCCGATGAAGCCGATGCGTTGCATGGGTCCTCCTCGATCAATTGTTTCTTGTAGTTGAGACGACGGTCATCAAGCGCGCCGGAAAAACGACGGGGCGCCTCGGCGCATTCCACCACAACATTGGGCATGCTTGAGGTTGGACAGCTTGAAGATCAGGAACAGGGAGTATCGAGGGCACGTACTGCTTACGCGTCTCCGTCGATGCCTGGCAGCGTCTGAGCGTGGACGCCCGAAAGCGCAGCCGCCAAGCCCTCAATTGGTCAGTCTCGTCCCAGGTCCATACATTCCTTCCGGGAACGGGATTATGGACGTAGGAGGTGGAAGTCTGTCAAGGCCAGGGCGTAAGGATCCACGGCTCCCTTGAAGCAGGCGGGAACCAGGCAGAAGGGGTTGCTTAGCCGACGCCGCACCACTCCACGATGGCCAGGGCCAGGGTCTTAGTGGCGGTGAGCAGGTTCGCGACCGGGACCGACTCGTTCAGGGCGTGCATCTCGGAGGTCATGCCCGGACCGAAGATCACCGTCGGGGTCTGGCCATACTTGATGAGGTACCGCGTGTCGGCCCCCCCGGTGCGACCGCTGAAGACGGGCGCCTCCCCGGTGACGCGGGTGTAAGCCTGAGCCAGCGTCTGGACAATGGGATGTTCCACGGGGAGCTCCGCACCATCCGCCCCCACCTCCTTGAATTCCACTACGGGCGGATGCGCACGGAGCCACGAATCGGCCTGCGCAACGCGCATGAGCTGCTCCGTGACCTGGCGCTCGACGTCCTTCACGTCCTCTTGCGGCATCACGCCCAGGCTGCCGCGGAGAACGGCCGTGTCGGGGACCGCGCTGGGGAAGGTGCCGGCGTGAAACATGCAAACCACGCAGGGGAGGGCGGACCGGTGGTCGGGGTACAGGGGATGGCGTAGATCCGCCCAGCGCATCTGCTCCAGATCCTTGATGGCCTGGACGATCTTGATCCCCTTGTCAATCGCGCTGACCCCCTCCCAGTGGTGGGCGATTCCGACCGCGAAGCCTTTGAGGGTAACGGTAAACCAGAGCCGTCCGATGCAGGCCGGCTGGATGCAGAGGTCGCTGGTCTCCAGCGAGATGCCGGCGTCTGCCCGGTAACCCCGCTGGACGGCCGCCAGCGTGCCGTAGCCGGTTAGCTCCTCGTCCACGACGTATTCGAGGATCACGTCGCCCTTGGGCCGAAGTCCCAGGTCCCGGAGGACCTTCACCGCCATGGTCATTGTCGCCAGGCCCGCCTTCATGTCCGCGGCGCCGCGCCCGTACACCCGGTCCTGCTCCTCCCGACCGGAGAGAGGTCCGTGGGTCCACGCCGCCACGGGCTCGATGGGGATCGTGTCCACGTGCCCGTTGAAGAGCAACGACCGGCCGCCGCCGGTTCCCTTCCAGATGCCAATGACATTCGGCCGATTCGTGAGATCCAGACCCTCCACCGGGAAGTACGCGGGGTGGGTCGCGAGTTCCTTCAGATCCGGGACCCAGACATCCACCGACAGGCCCACGCGTCGCAACTCGTCCGCGATATACTCCTGGATCGCCCCCTCGTTCCCGGTGACGCTCTCGATCCGAATGAGCTGCTGGAGGAGAGCCACCAGTTCCTGCCTCCTGGTATCCACCGTCCCGATGATTCGCTCGCGAAGGGCATCCGTCATTCCGCTCATCGTCGTTCCTGCTCCCTCAAGGGGAGGCCCCCCGGGCCAGCCCGGCGGAGGCGCCCTCGTCCCTCAGCGCATGAAGACCCGGGGAAGCCAAACCGCCAAGCCCGGCACAAATATGGTCAGGATCAGGGTAACGTACAGGACCGTCACCAGGGGAAAGACGTACTTGCTGGTCTCGTCGAGCTTGCAGTCGGCAATGCTGCTGGACACGTACAGGTTCGCGGCCACAGGCGGCGTGACGCCGCCCATATTGATCGCCATGACCAGGAGGAGCCCCCAGTGGACGGGATCCATGCCGAGGGAGGACGCCATCGGTGCCAGGATCGGGGTGAAGATGATGAGCATGGAGATCACTTCTACGAAGAACCCCAGAAAGACGAGGAAGGTCAAGATGTAAATCGCAGTGAGGATCGGGCTGCCAAATCCGAGGCGGATGAGGAGGCCCCGGACCATCTGGGGGAAGTTCTCGACGGCCAGGATCCAGCCGAAGACGGATGCCATCGAGATGATGAAGAGCGACAGGGAGCTGATCATCGCGGAGCGGACGAAGACATTCCGCAGGCCACGGTACTCCAGCCGGCCGAAATACCAAACGGCGAACAATCCGTACGCCGCGGCGACCACCCCCGCCTCAGTGGCGGTGAAGACCCCGGTGACGATCCCCCCGATGATGATGACCGGAGCGATGAGCGGCAGAGCCGCCTCACGGGCGGCACGCCAGATCTCCCGCAAGCCTGCGCGCCGACGCCCGGCCTTGTCCCATCCCCTCCGCAGGTTCATGAAGTATGCGACAAGGATGAGGCCGGCCGTGATCAGGAAGCCGGGGAGGAATCCTGCGAGGAAGAGCTCGCCGACGGAAATCTCTGCGATCGAGGCATAGATGACCATCAGGATGCTGGGAGGGATGATCGGGCCCAGGGCACTCCCCGTCCCGACGATAGAGGAGGCCATGCCTCGTGGGTATCCCTTGCTGATCAACTGGGGGATCATGATGGTGCCGATGGCGGCGCAGTCAGCCACCCCGGACCCGGAGATGCCGGAGATGATCATGCAGGACAGGATGGAAACGCTGGCCAGGCCGCCGCGCCAATGTCCCACCAGCGAGTCGCAGAACCGGACAAGCTGGGCGGTCATGCCCGCCATGGTCATCAGTTCTCCGGCCAGGACGAACAGCGGGATGGCGAGCAGTGGGTAGGAGCTGCCGGCGGCGAAGACCTTCTGCACGACGACCGATAGGGGAACGTTGCCGAAGAAGGCCAGGGTGCTGATGGCGCTGGCGGCCATGGCGAAGGCGATGGGCATGCCGAGGGCCATGGCTCCGAGGAAGATCACCCCGAGGGGGATGAGCATCAGGCGACCTCCTCCTGGTGCCTGCCAGGCTCCCTGCCGGCCAGGAGGATGCAGACGTCCCGTAACAGGCTCGCCAGCATAAGGAGGCACGCCACGGGCAGGGATAGGTACCACCACGTCATCGGAATCCGAAGGACGTCCGAGACCTGAATCCAGTTGGACCAGGAATGCTGAAGGCCGAACCCCAGGAAAAACAGTACGACGCCCAGCGTCCCGAGGTGCACCGCGATGGCCGTTCCCCGCCGCAGCGCTGCAGGGAGCCGGTCCACCAGGATGAACACGCCGAAGTGCATCCGCCGGTCCAGGACCAGCGCGGCGCTCAAGAAGATCGTCCAGGTGAAGGCGAAGAGGGTCAGCTCGTCGGCCCAGAATAGGCCCCGGTTGAAACCGTACCGGAGGATGACCTGAACGAGGGCCAGGGTCGAGAACATGGCGACCAGCACCAAGAGGCAGGTCTCGTTCGCCCGCGCCAGCCATCCGGTCAGATGTTCAAGGCCCCCGATAATGCGGGTCATGATGCCCTCGCGAATTGCGTGGTCTGTCCTTCCATCCGGTTTGCCCGCCCGAGAGGGCAGACTCCTCCCGGGCGGGCAGCAGCCGGTCAGTTGATCGCCTTTATCCGGGCGATGAGATCGTTGAGGTTGTACTTGTCGCCGAACTCCTTTTGAATCGGCGCCAGGGCGGCCCGGAACTTGTCGGGGTCCTTCAGATTGTGGATCTCGGCCCCCAGATCCTTCAGCTTCGTCATGCATCCTGCTTCCGCTTCTTTCGCCATCTGGTAGCGGATGGGCAGCCACTCGTCAACCGCTGTCTTGACCTGACCGCGCACGTCGGCCGGGAGTCCGTCGTACCACTTCTGGTTGACCTGGATCGCCATCAGCGTCAGCTGGTGGGCCGTCGTGGTGATGTACTTGGCCTGTTCGTGGAACTTCATGGCCAGGATGCCGCACGGCGGCTGCTCCGCGGCGTCAATGACCCCCGTCTGGAGGGACGAGTACACCTCCGCGAAGGCAATGGGCACCGGGTTGGCATTCAAGGCCCGCCAGATCGCCGCCGAGGCGGGTTGGGTGTCCACCCGGATCTTAACGCCGGCAAAATCCGCTGTCTGCTCCGCCGCCTTCTTTCGGCCAACGTAGTACCGCTCACCCGTCGTCGTGAAGGTCAGCACCTTGATGCCGATGCTCTTCTTTTCTGCCATCTCGATGATCTGCTTGCCCACGTCACTGGTCATCACCCGGAGGACGTGATCGTGGCTCTTCCAGAGGCCGGGCAAGCCGATGAGCTGCAGCTCTTCCACGTACTGCTGGATGGAGCCGCCGCTGCTGTGGATCTGCAAGGCCCCGGAGCGGACCTGCTCGGTCTGTTCTTTCTCGCTCCCGAGCTGGCTGGCCGGGAAGACCTCGACCTTCAGCTTCCCGCCGGTCTTCTGCCCGATCATCTCGGCGAGCTTGGCGAGACCCAAGCCCTCAAAATGGGTTGTGGGAAAGATGTGCCCAAGGCGCACGACTTGCTGGGCCTGGGCCTCGGGCAGGCCAAGAAATGCCCACGTGAATGCCGCGAGGAGTCCAAGGATACTCAGCAATGCGCATCGCCTCAGACTGAACATGTTCATGGCAACTCCTCCTCTCTTCCTGTGCCGGATGGTTGACATCACACAGTCACCGGGTCAACAGCAGATTCGGCAGCCACACCACCAGTGGGGGATAGTATGTGATCATGGCCAGGACTGCGATCAGGGCCAGGATCATGGGCCAGCACTCCCGGGTGAAGTCCTTGATGGTCACTCCGGCAATGCTGCACGTCACGTACATCACCATCCCCACCGGCGGCGTGAGCAGACCGATCATCAGGTTCAGGACCATGACCACGCCGAAGTGGATGGGATCTATGCCGAGCTTCAGGATCAGCGGAGACAACACGGGCACCAGGATGATGAGGATGGGGATGGAGTCCATCAGGCATCCCAGGATCAGAAGCAGGACATTGATGATCGCCAGGATGACCCACGGGTTGGTGCTGATCGCCAGGAAGCCGCCCATCAGCATCTGGGGGACCCGCTCAAGGGCGAGAAGCCAGCCCATCAGGGACGAGGCGGCCACGATGAATAGAACTACGGATGTCGTCACGAGCACCTTGCCGAGGATCCGAGGAAGGTCTCGCCACCTGAGTTCACGGTACCAGAGACCCAGGGCAAAGGCGTAGACGCTGGCCACGACCGCCGCCTCAGTCGGAGTGAAGACTCCACCCAGGATGCCGCCCATGATAATGACCGGCGCGAAGAGGGGAGGAATCGCGCGGACGAAGGCGTGCCACAACTCGCGGAGGGAGCGCCGCGGCTCGCGGCCGTAGTTCCGGCGACGGGCCACCAGGTAGGCGACCGCCATCAGGTAGAGGCCCATGAGGATACCGGGGATGACGCCACCCACGAAGAGCTTCGCCACAGACACGTTGGCGATGCTGGCGAAGATGACCATGGGGATGCTGGGGGGGATGATGGGCCCGATGGTCGCCGCAGCGCCGACGATGGCGGCGGCGAAATCGGCAGGGAAACCCTTCTGCCGCATGCTGGGGATCAGGATGCTCCCGGTGGCCGAAGCATCCGCCAGGGCCGATCCAGACATCCCTGCCATGATCATGTTGGCGACCACGACCACGTGGGACAGCCCCCCGGCGATGTGTCCCACGAGGGCTGAGGAAAAGTCTACCAGGCGCCGGGTGACGCCGCCTGTCTCCATCAGGGATCCCGCCAGCATGAAGAATGGAATTGCTAGCAAGGGAAAGTTGTCGGCGCCATTCAGCATGCGCTGGGGGATCGAGATCAGGGCAATGTTGCTCTGGGCGAGCATGTACACCAGGGAGCTGGCCCCCATTGCGAAGGCCACCGGCATCCCCACCGCGAAGAAGAGCAGCATGAAGAGCAGGATCAGTGCGGCCATGCCTTCTCCTCTGCTTGCAGGGGTGCGGCGGCCTGACCCAAGGTGCGTAATCATCCGCCGAAATGAGACAGCATCTGGAGGATCATAACTGCACCGCTCACCGGAATGGCGGCGTGGATCAACGACATGGGAAGGTTCAGTGAAGGAGAGAACTGGTCCGTGGTCAGGCGGACGAGTTCCACCCCCTTCACCGTGTACACGGCCAGGAAGCCGAGGATGACGAAATCCGCAGTGATAGCGAGGACCGCCTGAATAGCCCGCGGCAAAAGCTTGACCAACAGGTCAATGCAGATGTGCTCTGCGCGGTCGAGGGCGACGATGGCCCCCAGGAAGGTCATCCAGATGAAGGTGAACCGCGCAAACTCCTCGATCCAGGGCAGGGATCCCCCGAAGATGGCGAAGTACCGGATGACCACGGACCAGAACAAACAGATGGTGAGGGCGGCGAAGAGAGAGATCCCGAGCCCCCGCGCCGCCCCCACCAGAATCGCGACAAGTCGCCGCATGCGGGCCTACCGTGTCTCCCGGATTCGCCGGACTAGGTCGGGCGGGAAGACGCTGGACAACTCCGTGTACACAACCTCGGTAGCCTTGCGGAACGGCTCTTGGTCCACCGTGTTGACGAGCATCCCCTTGTCCTTCAGGAAGTCCAGGGATTTCTGGTTGTCCTCACGGGTCCAAGCTCGCGTGTACTCCGTCGCCATCTGCCCCGCCTTCTCGATGGCAGCCCGGATATCCTGCGGCTGCTGGGCCAGCCATTTCGTGCTGACCAGGCCTGAGGCGCCCGAATACATATGTCCGGTGAGGCTCAGATACTTCTGCACCTCATAATAGTTCATGGTCCGGATCGTGGTGGTCGGGTTCTCCTGCCCGTCTGCCACCCCCTGTTGCAGGGCCATGTACAGCTCCGCGAAGTTCACCGGGACCACGGTAGCCCCCAGCGCCTTCATCATGGAGACATACACCTTGCTGTCCGGTACCCGCATCTTCAGCCCAACGAGGTCCGCGGGCTTGGTGATAGGCCGCCGGTTGTTGGTCATGTGGCGGGCGCCGATGTCGGACCAACCGAGGTGCTTCATGCCTTTGGCCTCGAGCTTGGCCTTCAGCTCCGCCCCCACGGCACCGTCCTGCACCTTGTAGAAGTGGTCGAAGTCCCGGTAGATGAAGGGCGCATCCAGGACCCCGATCTCCGGCACCCACTGCGGCAGGATGGTCCCGGTCCCCACCACACACATCTCCAGCGTTCCGATCAGGAGCCCTTCGGCCATGTCCCGCTCCTTGCCGAGCTGGGAGTTGGGGAAGACCTCGACCTTCAGCTTGCCGTTCGTCAGCTTGGACGCTTCCTCGGCGAACTTCACCGACCAGATGTGGAACGGGTGGATCTCGCTCCCGCCATGACCCAGGCGGGCCTTGATCTGGGCCTCGGCGCCCTGGACGGCCGTCCAACTCAGGACGGATACCACTGCCACCAACATCCCGAGAGTTCGCCACGTTCGCATGCTCCTTCCTCCTTTCTTGTTCCTGAAACTCGTTTACGGAATCGCCTCAACTGGAGCCACGCCAAGCTCCCTCGCCCACCGACGCAACTCCTCGAAGACCCGCGTCGGCAGCGGGATGCCTTCCTTTCGCCGCCTTTGTTCTTCCAGGAATCCCCGCTCGCCCGGCACATAGATGCGGTCCACCCCCGGGCGCAGCGCTGAGGCCTTGATGGTGCGAATAACGGTGTCCATCTGTCTTTTGAACTCGGCCAGGGGAACGAACCACTCGATGTTGATCGCCTGCAGGTACATGCTGACGTTCATGGGCTTGTCGTATGGCATGAAGCCCCCCCAGCCCCCGTTGAACGGGGGGCCACCCGTGAGGACGCTCGTCAGGACTTCGTGGGCAACGCCCAGCCCAAAGGCCTTGTAGCCCCCGAAGGGCAGCAGAATCCCGGTCGCCAGGGCGACGTCCGGATCGGTGGTTGTGTTGCCGTCCGGTCCCAGCGCCCAGCCGGGGGGGATGCGCTCGCCGCGCTCCTTGGCCTGGAAGATCTTCTCCTTCGCGGTCGCACACGCCATGTCCAGGACGAAGGGGAACTCCTCGCCGGCCGGGGCGGCAATGGCGAGGGGGTTATTGCCCACCGTGGGCGTCATGCCCCCCTCCGGCGGCATCATCGGTTGGCTGTTGGCGTAGGTCATCCCGAGCATGCCTTCTTTCACCGCCAGGAGAGGATAGTACTTGGCCGAAGTGTAGGAGTTGCTGTACCGGACGCCGACCATGCCGATGCCGTACTGCCTCGCCTTGCTGATGGCCAGCTTCATGGCGCGGGCAGCCACGACTTGGCCGAGGCTGTGGTGCGCGTCGAAGAGCGCCACGGCGCCCCGATCCATTATTACAGTCACTCTGGGTATCGGAAGGGCCCCGCCGGCCTTGAGGCGTCCCAGGATATGGAGGAACAGCCGCATCCCGTGGGATTCCTCGCCGCGGAGGTCAGCCTGGATGAAAACGTCGGTCGAGAGATCGGCGTCCCCGCGTGGCACGCCCAGGGCCTGAAGCAACGCAGTGCAGTTGGCCCACAGCGCATCGACGGCCACGCGGATGCGTTGAGTCGTCATCCTCGATCTCCCTGGGTGATTTGCGGTGCGCCTTTCACAGCGCCCGGACGAATCAGAAGAAAGCGGGCTTCACAGCCAGACACAGGTCACGGAATGCGCCGTGGCGTACCTCGCTACCTGACCCTGTCACCAGGAAATCACTCTGATGAGCTATCGTTTCCTGTCCCCGCTCGTCCCTTCCCGCCTATTCCGCATTGTCGAAAACCGCCCTGGCAGCGTCGACGCCAGAGCCAGCCTCCACCTTGTATCCCAGTTTCGTCAATGTCTTCTCCAAAGCCCTCACGGCGTACAACACATGCATCTCATCCGATGTGCTGCTCATGTGAGCCATACGCAGCACCTTTCCTGCCACCTCCTCCAACCCGCCCCCAATAATTACCCCGTAATCCTTCCTCATCGTGCCAATGATTTCCGAGTTCTTAACTCCCTCCGGATTCACAATCGCCGTCAGCGTATTCGAGGCATACCGCTCATCGAGAGGATACGTCTCCAGGCCTATTGCCTTCACCGCTGCTCTGATCGCCTTCCCTGCTACCCTGTTCTTGCGAAAACGCTCAGCCACTCCCTCTTCCAGGATTACCTTCAGACCTTCATTCATCGCATATGTCAGTTGTGGAGCCGGTTCTACCACATGCCTCCGATGTCCCCAAACCTCCTTCCCCCCCCGCTCCCGCGGTATCCACATCTCTACATACTTGTAGAGATCGAAGGAAAAACTTTGCCTGACCTTCCTCTTCGCCATTACTGCCCACGCATCATTGCTTACGGCAACCATCCCAAGACCCGGCGGGGAGTTCATACACTTGTAACAGCAGGTGCAAGCCAAATCAATTCGCCACTCGTCGGCCTTCACCCAATCTCCGGCCGCCGAACTTACTACGTCAACACAATACAGAGCCCCGTACTCCTTGACTACCTTCCCGATCTCCCCAATCGGGTTGGCCACCCCCGTTGAGGTCTCATTGTGCACTACGGCCACCATCTTTATATCTTTCTCGGCGCGCAGCTTCTCACGAACCTGTTCAGGATCTATACTCCTTCTCCAATCCGTAGCCAGCTCAACATTTTTTCCTCCAGCCTGTGAGACCGTAAGGCCAAGCCAATGCCCAAACACACCATTGTTCACAGTCAGCACTCTGTCCCCAGGTTCCACTATGCTGGCTATGGCGGACTCGACCGCTACACGTCCTGATCCGGGAAAGATCGCGACCTCATTCTTCGTTCCCAAAACGGTCTGCAAGAGTTCCGCAGTTTCATCGCATACCTTCATGAATTCCGGATCACCCGGAGTTATCGCGGGCTTCATCAGAGCTTTCAGGACTCTCACTGGCATCTCTGTGGGACCGGGTGTCATTACGAATCCAGTCGTGTTCATCGGCTCCTCCTCCGTCGCATTGTACCTATTCTCTTCCCGAAACCCCCTGCAAACTTCTGCATCGCCAACACCAATCTGATTCCACGATTATACCATCCATGCTCGTCCTGATCCGATGGAAGGAGATGGATGAGGTGATGGCAGGAATTTGCTTTTCGGCTCCGCCGCGGCCTGCCACCCACCAGTGGCCTCCAGCGCCCACCCGACCCGGCACAGAGCCGATACCGGCCAGCTGGCGCCCTGACTTGCTTCGTTTACCTGGAAGCGCCGCCAACCATGCCGCCGCCCTGCCGCTGCTGTCAAGGGGAATCAGGGTGGGCGCTCCGAATGGGGGCGCCCGCGCCGCCGCAGC
>Ga0315274_10016287_pt1 | contig 10504 bp, 13 predicted proteins | sample YL17G02_20_MG_FD_203700 | JGI IMG/M metagenome (GOLD analysis project Ga0315274, IMG submission 203700) | Sediment microbial communities from Yellowstone Lake, YNP, Wyoming, USA - YL17G02_20 | ecosystem: Environmental > Aquatic > Freshwater > Lake > Sediment | place: USA: Wyoming | collected... | reverse complement strand
CCGAGGCGGTTCGAACCGGGTACGTCCCCGGGATCACCGCCGACCCGAACGTCAACTTCCGGGACTTCGTGGTCGAGCGCTTCGCTGCCAAGGACGCCCTGCCGGCGCGTCTCTTTTTGCGACCGAAGACGGAGTTCGGCCGATGAAACTGGGTGAGCTCGACATCCTCGAGATCGGACACACCATCCAGGTGGCCGGTGTCATCTACGGAAGCACCGGCCACCTGCATCTCTGCCTGCTGCCCGACGAGAAGGTCGAGACCAAGCAGTTCGTGCAGCTCGAGCTCGACATGGAGGACTGGAAGAAGGTCATCGAGCAGACCGACTTGCTCATGACCGAGGTCATGGCGAAGTCCTCGGACGGCCAGCTCGCCAAGATCATCATCCGTAAGAGCACCCGGCAGATCGAGCAGGGTGTCTCCTGGAACGTCTTTCGTCGCGACGGCTACCGGTGCCGGTACTGCTGGAACGACAAGGTCCCGCTCACCGTGGACCATCTGGTGCTCTGGGAGGACGGTGGCCCGTCGATCGAGGACAACTTGGTCAGTGCCTGCCGCAAGTGCAACAAGTCGCGCGGCCGGTTGCAGTACGCCGACTGGCTCAAGTCGGCCTACTACCTCAAGGTCAAGCGGGGGCTGCCAGGCGCGGTGCAAACGGCGAATGACCAGCTGGTCGACTCGCTCTTCAAGATCCCCAAGCGGTTGCACCAGGCCTCGCGGTAGAGTGAAGGGAGGTACAGCCATGCAGCGAGTCGTGATCGTGGGCGTCGGCGCGCTCGGCAGCCATGTCGTTCTCGCCGCGCGCAACTGGCCAGTGCAGCTGGTGGTCGTTGACTTCGATAAGGTCGAGGCCAAGAATCTGGCCTCACAGTTTCATTCGGAGATGGGCAAGGGCAAGAACAAGGCGATGGCCATGCAGCAGGCGTTGCAGGGGCTCTACAAGGTCAAGCTCGAGGCGGTCTCTTCCAAGCTGGCGGTGGGCAATCACGAGAAGCTGCTCGGCAACGCTGACCTGGTGATCGACTGCACCGACAACTTCGAGGCGCGAAACCTCATCCAGTCCTACTGCTGCCGATACGTGGTCGACTTGACGACCGATCCGACCAAGTCGCTCACCTCGGTCGTCCCGTGCCTGCACGGTTGCCTGTCTGCGGACGGCACCTGTGCTCGAGCCATCTGGACCGAGGAGTTCAGGCCGGACTCCGGTGGGGTGGGTGGTGCCACCTGCGAGGATGGCCAGAACCTGCCCTTCCACGTGATGGCGGGTGGCATGATCGCCCGGGCTGCCCAGGTCTTTCTCGAGAAGGGCGTCAAGCAGAGCTTCCAGCTGACCCCGTTCTCGCTCATCAGGCTGAGCTAGCATGAAACGTGCATCCAAGGCATTTCTGGCGGCATTGGAGCGGGCGCGCAACGAGGACGCGAAGCCGAAGCCGAAGCTCTCCTTCTGCGAGTCCGTGGCCGCCACCGGCGCCGGCAAGTGGCACCTACGTAAGCTCACCAAGGTGGGCCCCAAGTACGGCGGAGGCATCGACACACCGAGCCTCTGCGGGCACGTGAAGACTGGCTGGGACATCGAGGTGGAGCTCACCGAGCACCACCTATGCAAGAGCACCTGCCCTGCGTGTCTGGCGCAGGCGAAACACCTGGGGCTGCTGCGAGCCCCAGCTGGCCCCATCGGCTAAAGGCAGGCCTCCGGATTCTCAGTCCGGGTATGCGAGTTCGACTCTCGCTGGGGCTACCGGTTTTGTAGTAGGATGGTCTGGCGAGGACCCAGACATGGCCGACGAGACCGAGGACAAGGAAGAAGGCGGGCGCAGCAAGGGCGGACAGATCGTGGCTTGGGCCAAGGCGTTCACCCTGGTGGCGGGTGGGCTCATCGCCATCTACGGGGCCTTCTTCAAGGGCGAGCCGGGGGCGGAGCTCAGCTACAAGGAGCTCGCCAAGGCCTTCAACGAGCTGCGGAGCGAGTTCGCCAAGGAGCACGCCTTTGTCGAGGGCTTCCTGGCGGGGCTGAAGACGGCGCCGCCAGCTACTGCCCCAACGGCGGGGCCGGCGGTTCAGCCCGTCGCGAAGTGCGTGGCGCCGAGCAAGGTCTTCGTGCCCGAGCCGGCTAAGATGCCGGCTCCCGTGAAGAAGGCCAGCAAGACGCCGATTCAGCAGATGCAGCAGCTACCTGCTCCGATGCCGCCGACGTTGGAGCAGCTGAAGAAAGAGTGAATGGGCCCGATCGGCTTCGACGTGGCAGAGGAAAGACAGGAGTGCAGGCAGGGAGATGTCTCGGACCCCCTTGATAGACCGGGGCAACCTCAAGTGCCAACGACAACGTCGGCAAGGCGATCGGCTTCGGCAACATGATCTTCGTCTCCTTCGGCAAGAAGGCGCAGAAGGTCGTCGTCCCCGAGCAGGTCGCTCTCGCAGCCTAGCGCTGCGACGTTCCATCCAGGAGCTTTGCTCCGTGTGGTCCTGGGTGGGGCGCAATCGAACGCGGAGCTTGGCGGCCTACAATCGGGGTAGCTCGTGCACCCCCGCTGAGCTTGGCATACGAGACCCGGCTGGTGGCAAGTGCCGATCCTGCTTCCAGTCGATTCGAGATCGGACAAGCCTGTGGAGGACTTCTGTCAGACGCTGTTGCGGACGGCGGTTCGATTCCGCCCGGGTCCAGATTGGTGTCCGTGCCACTCTCACGGACTGGTGGAGGCGCCCGGGGAACCGGTCGTCCCAGGACCATGCTGATGAAGCATGGTCCTCTTGCCCTCGTGGTCTACTGGTGTGGACGGCGGCCTTTCACGTCGCAAGTGCGAGTTCGATTCTCGTCGAGGGTACCGGGAGCGTCGGGCATGAAAAACACACATCACCCCCTGCAGAGGATCACGCGCATCGAATCTCCTGCGCGTCGATCCTCCTTTCGACCGAAGGCCCGGACGGCGCAGGTCAGGTGTTGGTGCTCCCGTTTTTGGGGCTGTTAGATCAGAGGAAGATCGCCGCCTCGACACGGCGGAGGCCGCTGGTTCAAATCCAGCACAGCCCATTGTTCGCTGACGTGGCACAGTTGGTAGCGCACTTGCTTGGTAAGCAAGAGGTCGCGGGTTCGATCCCCGCCGTCAGCTCTATCGTGGGGCACGCTCTGGGTAAGCGCACGGGTCTCCAAAACCTGTCGGCTGCGAGGTTCGATTCCTCGGTGTCCTGTCCTCTGACGCCGTGGCCGAGAGGCGAGGCGCAGCCCTGCAAAGGCTGTATACGGGGGTTCGAATCCCTCCGGCGTCTCTATGCACCCATGGTCCAACTGGATGGGCACCCGGTTTCTACCCGGGACAAATGCGGGTTCGAGTCCCGCCCGGGGCATAGCAACTTGATCGAAGGCCACGACCAGCACTATCATTCTTGGTGGGAGATCTAGCACCCTCCCGGAGACAACATGACCTGGGTTCAATGACGCGAGAGAGACGATGACCACCACTGACACTCGAATTCTACTCCTGAGCCCCAACTACGAACCCCTCGAGTCGATCGGATGGCGCAAGGCCATGTGCCTTCTGACCATGGGCAAGATCGAGATCGTCGAGGAGTACGACGACCAGCACATTCGGTCCACTTCCATCATCTTCAAGATGCCGGCGGTGGTCAGGCTGGTGAACGCCTTTCGTCGGCCGAAGAAGCGCATTCGCTACCGCAACCAGAACGTCTTTGCGAGAGACCGCTGGACGTGCCAATACTGCGGTGTGAAGAAGAACGCCGGCGAGTTGACGATCGACCACGTCGTGCCGAAGTCGCAGGGAGGCCGGACGGAGTGGGAGAACGTGGTGGCCAGCTGCGGGCCGTGCAACCACGAGAAGGCCAACCGGACTCCGGCACAGGCCAGGATGCACCTGCGCTCCAGGCCGGTACGGCCCGACTGGGTGCCGGTGCTGGTCTTCCAGCTCAAGAGCGAGCTGCCCGAGGCGTGGAAGCCCTACTGCTACCAGGTGGCATGAGGCACGAAGGATCTTGCCTTCGCTGTCGGGCAGGCGTAGAGTGGTGTGGTTGCGAGCGAGGGACCGCGGACCGGTCTCTTCCTACTTGGCCGATGCGCCCCGCCAGCCGATTTCAACGTCGAGCTGGCGGGGCGCTGTTTTGTCGGGCACCCATGATGACCCTCGAAGAAGCCATCGATCACTACCTGGAGCGAGAGTCCAAGTTCCGCACGATGGGCCTCGAACTCTGCGCTCAGGAGCACACCCAGCTTCGCGTGTGGCTCGAGGAGCTCAAGGATCGCCGGCGGAGTATGACCGTCGTCGCATCGCCCGGCAGCATCGATCCTGGGGGCCTGTACTGATGGGAGGGTACCGCCGAAGGTTGGCAACACGGCTTGAACCCGTGGGTGCGCCCTGCGTAGGGGTTCGATTCCTCTGCCCTCCGCAATTGGCTGGAAACTAGCTCCTGCGTCGGCTGCGGCAACCCGCGCCGGCACCTGCACGAGAAGACCCGGCAGGAGCTTCAGCCTGTTACGGGCATCCCTGATCGTGTTAGGATCGCCCATGCGCACGAAGAACGACGTACAAGTAAACGTGGCGATCAGCTTCTCGACCAACCCTCCGAGCGGTGAAGTAGAGACCGCGCTGGCCGTGGTGAACATTCGGCAGGTTGGCCTGCAAGGGATGGAGGGCAAGAGCGCGGCCCGAGCCGTCCTGGATCACGTCAAGCGCGCGTTTAAGAACGGGGAAGCCGAGGAAGTAGTGGGCACCAGCCTGGCCGCGGCCATCGAGGTGGCGGCCGCCGGGGGCAAGGTCTCGGCCTAGTCCGGCTCCTCGATTTTGAGCTGGACCGAGGCGTCCTCTCGAATGTGAAGGGTGGCCCGGCCGTCGGCGGCGAGCTCGATGACGGTGCGCACGTCGATGACGGGGGGCAGCTCGATGCGCCAGGGCCCAAATCCTTGGACGTTGATCCAGCCTCCGGTTTGTCCCAGACCCTGAGTGATCATTCGATCACGGCATCCACTGCGTCCGCGGTGCCGATCTCGTCGTCCGCCGCCGGGCCATCGTACAGGCGGACTCCCACGGCATCGCCAGCGGAGATCTCCTCATCAGGGGCCCCTCGTACGTAGTTGCTGGCGCACGCCAGGACGTCCGTGGCGACGGTCTCATCACAGGGCACGCGATGGCTGTCGCGGATGAGCGTGAGAGTGTCCTCGAGCTCCAGTCGGTCGGGACCGCCCAGGCAGTGGATGTTGGCCGGCCGGCGTTTGGCCACCGCGCCGCGGGGGATGGTGACCGCGGTGCCCATCTTGTCCGAGACGTGCCACCTCTCGATGATGGTCACGCCGTCGTCATCGTAGAGAGTCCAGTTGTTGAAGGTGCCCTCGGCGAGCTCGAGGCGGTTGCGCAGGAGCTTGCGGACGAGCTCGAGAGTCTCCAGGCTGTTTGGCAACGAGTCGACGATGGCCATCCGGGCGCTGTCCAGGCCCCATTCCCTGGCTCCATGGGTGGCGCTGAGGCGCGCGTCGATGGGCTCCGGGATGGTCTCCAGGGCCAGGAGGTGGTTCGCCTTGACGTTGAGCACACCGCGGCGGAGCAAGCCCTCCGTGTCGAATACGGTGCCGTAGCCCTCGGCGTAGAAGTCGCCGCCCGAGCAGCTCGAACCCTCGAGCTCGATTTCGCCGCCACGCATGTTGAGCTCTAGCAGGTTGCCTCGCACCATGTTCTTGAAGAGCAAGTAGCCCGAGGCCATGTCGCATGAAAAGGTGTTGGCGGGATCGAGTCCGAAGTCGACGGTTGTCTCGTCGCCCTCTGCCACCAGATCTACCCCAGAGAAGTAGCCGCCCAGACGCAGCATGCCGTCCAGGCGGCAGTCGAAGGCCTCACCCGACAGGCCGTCGATGTTGACGAGATAGCAGGAGTTGAATTGGCAGTCCTCACCCACCATCGTGCCTTCCAGCACGGCGTTGGTGAAGGCGACGCGGGTGAGCCGATGGCCGTTGAGCTGGATGGCCTGCGTGGCGTAGCTGTTTTGGCCCAGGAATACGTCACGGGCGATGAGCTCTATGTCCGAGATGTCTTCTTCGAGATCGAAACGGCCACAGTACACGATCTTTTGCAGGTGGCACGTGCGGGCAATCTCGAGTGCGTCGTGCAGGTTGTTCACCGGATGACCGACGGTGCCGCGAGGGAAAGTGGTTCCTGCCACGCCATCGGGCGCCAGAAAGACCTCGGTGCCCACTGCGGCCCAGAGCTCGATCGGGGTCATCAGATAGCTGGTGAGCACCCGGGCCGTTCCCGTGTGGTTGTCCACGACGGCGGCGCCGGTTCCGCAGACGATGACGGTGCCCGCGGAGACGCTGCTGTCTATGTGCACCATGCCGCCGTGGCTGAATGAGAGCACACAGTAGTTGTTGGCCCCGGTCAGGTTGGCGACCTTGATGTGCCCGCTGAAATTGTGCACGGCGCAGTTGCGACCCGAGCCGCCCATGTCGAGGGTGGGCATGAAGTTCGTCGACAGAGTACTGCTGAAGCACTCGCGGATGTGTGTTCCACTTCCGCCGAGCACGATGGTGCCACTGAGCTTGCATCGAAGCAGGGACCCCTCGACGTAGTACAAGTCGCCGATGATGCAGTCTTCCAGCACGTTGTTGCCGTCGAGGGTGCCCTCCACGCTCAGGTTGCGAAAGACGCAGTCCTGGGTCATGGAAGACTCATCGAGGTAGACCGAGGCCAGGCGCGCGTGCTCACCGGAGAAGGCCAGATCTCGCACGTCCCACGCGGTGTCGGAGTCGATGTCTAGGTGCCCACGGACACGCACTCGGTCGAAGCCATGGAGCTCGTTGATCTCGAGCATGTCGCGCACGTTGTCGACCGGTGCCATCTCGGAGCCAGCCGGCCACACCGCGCCACTCACGGCGTTGCCTGTCAGGTTAGCAGCGTCGATGGTGACAGCACCATTGAAGCTGCCGTACTCAATGGCAGCCGAGGAGGTCATACCGGCAGAGTTTTGCGAGCGCACCGAGACCTGATTCACGTTGACTCGGTCTCCGACGTTGGAGTTCGCGCCGATGAGGTTCACCGCGTACTGGCCATCTTCGAAGGTGACCGTGTAGTTGTTGATGATCTCGATGACTCGCGCGAAGGTGAGACCGCCGAGGCTCACCTCGGTGTTGTGCCGGTGGGTGTCGGGGAATACCATCCCCGCCTCGTCGTCTTCCTTGTTCTTGAGAGCCATGCGGAAGGCGTTGAGGTTGAGCTCTCGAATTTCGGTCGGCACCGATTGGACAAGGCTCAGCTCCGCGCGGGGCACGAAGATGACTCGACTGGGCCAATCGATCTCGACGTTCATTCGCTCGTGCCGCGCGCAGCCCCCGCGGCCTCCTTCTGGCGTAGGACCATCCGCAGACGCCGGTTCTCACCGGCGAGCTCCTGGTTCCTCTGCTGGAGCTCCGTGTCGCCGGAGCGTCCCAGCTCCTCGAGTGTCGTGGAGAGCTCCTTGACCTTGTTCTGCAGCTCGACGTTTTGCGCCACGATCTGCTCGAGCTGGCCGGACTTGTTCAATTGCACGGCGGCGATCTGCTGGGTGAGAAACGTCTGCGCGGTGGCGGCGTCCGTGATGGCCTGCCGCTTCTCGTCGACGATTCGCTGGCCGGCCAGGGCTAGCTCGTTGGCCTTGGAGACCAGGTCCTTGTTGGTGCTCTCGAGGGACTCACGGACCTTGTTCATGAAGCGCCACGACTCCTCCATCCGGGCGAGCTCGCCCTGCATCTCGTCGTGCTTGCCTTCTTGGAGGAGCTTGAGAACTTGACCGGTGAACGACATGGACTTCCTCCTGTACCTTACTCGTCGGACACCAGGGACACCGTGTACGACCAGTTTCCCATGATGGTATCAGAGATGGGGCCGCTCTTATAGAGTGGAGATGAGGTGGACTTGCGCGCCCAGCCCACGACGGGCTGGTCTCCGGTGTAGTTGAAGGTCGTCGATTCCAGGTACCCCGAGGAGTTGGTCAGGCCTGTCAGGACCACCGTTCCTTCTCCGAGGGGTCCACCCGCCGCGGCCTTGAGGTAGACCCGGGCGTTCTGGATGGCTGAGCCCGTCGAGGTCTTGACCGTCACGCGGATGGTCTTGGTGTTGGTCACCGTGATCTGATCGGTCACGCCGACCCAGGCGCGAGCCACCTTGGGCGCCGTGGTCTTGGAGGTGAACGCTGAGATGCGCCCCCGAATCCAGTGGGCCGTGACGCTGTTGACCGCGGAGGCCGCCTCGTCGCCGGGCGCTGTGAAGGTGACCTTCTGCAGCCCCGCGGCGGTTGGCTTGAAGCCGGACGTGCCATCCGACACTGAAGACAGCGCTGTCCAGGTGGAGCTGTTCCAGTACTCCCAGGTGATGGTCCAGGTGCCCGCCCCGAGTGTCGAGACGTTGATGGCCACATGCAGGGGCAGCGCCGAGGTCGCGCCGATGTAGAAGCAGTCGGAGGCCTCGTCGCAGTCGACCAGCGGCAGCACGTCATCGCGATAGTCGCTCGCCGCATCGGTGGTCTCATCCGTGTAGGCTGAGCCCGAGCCCGCGTTGTAGTCATAGCCCCAGACCTTGTCCGGGTTGCGCCAGCTCGCCTGCCTCGTGCCCGACGGGTTCGATGTGCCCGACGCGCTGACCGTGCAAGTCCCCGACGTGCCGCTGAAGGTGAGATCGTAGGTGCACCCCGCGAAGACCACATTCGCGAGTGGGTAGCCCGCCCCCGAGGCGGAGAAGTCGACACCGGAACCCGCGGCGATGATGCTCGAGTCGGAAAAGGCATGGCTCGTCGACGAGATGGAGACCCCAATGCCGAGCGGAGCCACGACGTTGCAGTACTTCACCGTGCAGGTCGAGACGACGATGGCTCCATGGCCGCCTTCGAAGGTGCAGGAAAGCACCTCGCGGTTTGCGTTGGAGGTGGGCAGCGAGAAAGCGATGTAGTCGCCGAAGGTGCAGCCGTAGAGCTGGAACGTGGCCACGTCGGTGTCTGTCGCCGTGAACTGCCACTTTGGGTCCTGTGTGATCTCAGCTGTACGGATGCTGCAGCCTTTGATGCCGGCCGTCCCGGACTTCTCACCGAACGTGATCGAGTTCGTGCCCGAAGCATTGCCCACAGCGTTGATGCCGTAGAGTGACGCAGCCACCTTTCTGTTCTCGAAGATGATGGTCTTGGATTTGTCGAGGAAGGTCACCCCGGTGGTCCCGGAATTGTCTCCGATGTCGAGACTGCCGACGAGAAAGTACACGCCGTTGATCTTGCGAATGATGCCCCAGCCGTTGGACGTCGAGGCGTCCAGCGTGTAGATGTCGTCGATGCCGAAGCTGGTCGTGCCGTAGGCAATGAGCCCGTCTCCCACGTACACGTGGTCGATCCAGGTGTTTTGCGCGTTCTTCGACGTGCCTGTCAGGTTGATGCGAAGGCCAATGCGCGTGATCGCGGTCAACGTCGGCTGCGTGCCCGAGTCGGGTGTTCGGTTGCAGTCGAACACAAGGTTGAGCCAGCCACCCGGGTAGGTGTCGTTTCCGGCCATGTAGTAGTAGCCGGTGTTGGTCCCATCGTAGAGATAGATCTGCACGCCTCCGCTGGCGTACACGTTCATCTCCTTGAGGGCCGAGCACATGAACCACATGTGCAAGGTCTTACCTGTCAGGTTCTGGGTCACCGGGAAGTAGGTGTCGTTGTTCCCCGAGGCCTTGAGGGTGAAGCCCATGCAGTTCGAGCCCTGCTTGTAGAAGTCGGCAACCACGGTGGGCGTACCGCCAGACCATACGGGATTCGGTGCGACGTTCGTCTCGCAGTCGTGCAGGAGCGTGTAGTTTTTGGCGGAGACCGTCGGGGCCATTTAGAGGATCTCCTTGGGACCGAGGATGCGGCCCTCCCACTCGTCAAAGAAGCGAAACCCGCAGGTCGCGTAGACGATAGGAGGGCCCCCTGGGAAGTTCTTGCAGCCTTCGGGCCGGTTCGGGTAGTCGGGGCAGACCGCCATTCCCTCGACGAAGCTGACCCGGCCGCACTCGCTTCGGCAACAGGCGCCGCAGCGCACGCAGTGGCCGCGTCGCTCGTAGCGTGTTGTGGGGGGCTCGATGGGCTGCCCGTGGTGGACACGGGCGCGAACCTTGAGCCTGGTGAGCAGCTGCCTGGCCATGCGAGCCCTCCAGGCCGAATTCGACTAGGCGTCGCTCGTGCGCGTCGCGGAAGCGCCACCGCCGGCGGAGGTGAGCTGGCTGTTTCCTTCGTTGGTCTTGATCGGCGTGCCGCCGCCGTCACGCACACGGAAGCGCAGGTCGCGAGTGGTCTGGAACTGCGACTGGAAGGTCGCCGACGTGCCGGTGGCCTCCTTGTCGATGTAGGTGATCATCACGTCCTTGGGCGCCGTCGCGGCATTGGCTCCCGTGCAGTTCAGCTCCGCAATGTTGAAGGTGGACGGCGCTGTCCAGCTGGTGTAGGCGATCATCCGGCGCACGCCCGTGTTGAGCTTCACGCGGATGGTGCCGGCGGCCGGTGTGTCTGCCGGGATCGCGGTCGTCACCA
>Ga0315274_10016285_pt1 | contig 10504 bp, 13 predicted proteins | sample YL17G02_20_MG_FD_203700 | JGI IMG/M metagenome (GOLD analysis project Ga0315274, IMG submission 203700) | Sediment microbial communities from Yellowstone Lake, YNP, Wyoming, USA - YL17G02_20 | ecosystem: Environmental > Aquatic > Freshwater > Lake > Sediment | place: USA: Wyoming | collected... | reverse complement strand
ATGTAGGCGCGGCTGGTTTGTATCATACCAACAGCGACGGATCTATGATGCAGTGCCAGACGTTTGCGAGTAGCGCGATGGCGACTAACCAGAACTTCAACCTTAACAACATAGGGTCATTCATCGGTAACGATGAACAGGAAATAGCCGAAATTGCTGGAAACACCTTAGAGCTTCAACTACTCATCGCAGAAGCGGAACAAATTGCGAACAGTGAAAATGTTGAAGATTGGTCAATCAGCAGGGAAGCCGCATTTGCGGAACCTTCAGAGACTATAATGGCTACTCCCGTATTATACGGGATGAAGATATAGTCCACGCTGAGTTTAATCGCTCAGATAACGTGTACGTACCAAGTAAGATTTGCCACTGCTTAAGGTTAAGATTTTGGTTTGTGAAACCTACCAAGTTTATCTCTTTTGGTATGGTAAGTTGAAGAATGTTTACCAGTGGAAGGAAGAAGCATTAAGTTGCGAGGAGAGTTATCAATTTTATTATGGTTAATATGATGGACAACCTCATTCGGGAGAAGGTATCTTTTAAGAACTTTCTCCATTACAAGACGGTGCTCAAGAACATAACCCATTTGAGTAGCGTTTGGATGCGAAGGTTTGAAAATATATCTGTAACCATCGCTGATGAGATAACCTCCTCGCCACTTAGGATTATGCGAACCCCTACGGGGATAACATTTATTACAGCAATAAAGAAGGTTTATGCTTGGGGGTTTATTGTAGGTTTTACCACAAGTACGACAAATTTTAATCATAGGAGTATTATATAATGGATAGGGCAAATGTCAAGTTAAAAGTACGGAAACTTATAAAGGCTAACCGTGGTATTAAACTTGATATTGGGGCAGGAGAGAATCGCCAGCCGGGTTTCTTAACTATGGATATTCGGCCACTACCGAATATTGATATAGTCTGGGATATACAGAAATTCCCGTACCCGATACCTGACAATTCTTGCCATAAGATCCTTATGAGCCATATCTGGGAACATATTGAACCCAAGTACCGTATCGTAATGGTAAATGAGTTATGGCGCATAATGAAGCACGATGGCGAGTTATGGTTGTCTTGCCCGTATTATCTCTCCTTTGGAGCATATCAGGACCCTTCACACTATCCTTGCCCCACAGAAGCAACATTCACGTACTTTGACCCAAACTATCCGTTATGGAATGTTTATAAGCCCCGTCCTTGGAAGCTGGTAAGAAATGACTACCAAGCGGCAGGGAGTCTTGAGATAATCATGACGGCAATCAAGAAGGTAAAACTTGGAAAAGACCATAAAGCCAAATAACATCATCATTGAGAAAAACACCCAAACGGATCCCCTCCGCAACCGTATCCTTATAGTCACCCCTACTCTCGGGATTATAAGGACGGAATGGGCGCAGGCCCGTTACGGGCAGGTAACACCCTGTAATTGGTCGGCCGCCGGTATGAACGCAGGCTTAACCCATATGTATCCGCAAGGCTATATGGTGGCAGATGCGCAGAATATGGGAGTGGACACTTGTGTACAAGGCAGGCATGAATGGTTACTGTTGGTGGAAGATGATACAATGCTCCCTTTTGACGCCTTTATGAGGTTTAATGCCTATATGAAAGAACCGGAAATCCCGGTGATCTCGGGGCTTTACTTCCTTAAGGCGAACCCAAGCGAACCCTTAGTCTATCGCGGTAGGGGTAACTCCTGCTATGATAACTGGAAGATTGGGGATAAGGTGTGGGTGGACGGAGTGCCTACGGGCTGTTTGCTTATACATCACTCTGTTTTAAGGCTGATGTGGAACGAAAGTCCTACCTACAAGACCGGGAGTGGCAGGGAAGTGAAGAGAGTCTTTGAGACCCCTTCTAATGCCTTCTTAGACCCTGAAACGGGCGGTTTATGCCTTCAGGCAGGCACTTCTGACCTGTTCTGGTGTGATAGGGTGATGAGGGAGAAGGTACTTGAGCGCAGTGGGTGGAAAGATATAGGTAAGCGTAAGTATCCGTTCTTGGTGGATACAAACATTATGTGTAAACACATAGATTTGAATACGGGCGTCCAGTATCCTTTGGACGATAAAAAATGGCGCAAGAAAACAGCAAAAGCATTGAAGTCAAGCACAGTAAAGAATTAACGGAAGACGGCAAGCCTAAGACTTTAGGTGTTAAGATTGCTGATAAGATTGGCACAAAGGAGAAATAATGGCTGACGTGACCTATAAAAGAAAGGGATTTAATCCTAACTCAAAAGGGAAACCTTTTAAGAAAGGTCATACCCCTTGGAATATTGGTAAACCTCGTTCTGAAGAAACAAAGGAAAAGATAAGTAATAGTAAAAGGGGAAAGCCGAGTTCTTTTAAGGGGAAACGCCACTCCGTAGAAGCGAGAAATAAAATGTCTTTAGTTATGAAAGGCAAGGGTCATCCTCATACAATTGAGAGTAGGCGAAAGATAGGATTATCTCATAAAGGAGAGAAATCTCATTTCTGGAAAGGTGGAATCACTCCTATCCATAGGAAGATAAGATTGACAATGGAGTATAAACTTTGGAGAGAATCGGTTTTCAAGAGAGATAATTATACTTGTATTTGGTGTGGACAAAGAGGCGGTAGATTAAACGCAGACCATATAAAGTCATTCAAGGATTATCCTGAATTAAGATTTGCGATAGATAATGGACGGACATTATGCGTAGAATGCCATAAGAAAACTGATAATTATGGCTTCAAACTTTTGTGGAGGAATCGTGAGTGACATAACTTTAGATATGTTTGAGTATTCTTCCGACGCAGCGGCACAGGCGGCGTATGTAAGCAATGCGGCTTATGGTAACACTGGTGGCACTATTACTACCGACGGTCTTTATAAAGTGCATACCTTTAAGATAGGTGATACCGGAACTTCCTTTACGCCTTGTAAGGCGGGAAATGTAGATGTCCTTGCGGTTGCTGGCGGTGGCGGTGGGGCTTCGTGGGGTGGTGGTGGAGGTGGCGGTGGTGTAAACCATGTTACTTCCCAAGTCGTTACTGCGCAGGCTTATACTATTACCGTTGGGGACGGTGGGGCAGGAGGAAATAGCTTAAATGGTGGTTCACTTCCCGCTAATGGTAATAATTCTTCTCTTGCTGCTCTTGTTTCCGCAACTGGCGGTGGCGCGGGCGCAGAAAATGTTACTCCTGGACAAAATGGTGGTTGCGGTGGCGGTGGTTGGAATGATCAAGATCACGGGATTGGTAGTCAAGGATACGATGGAGGCGCTCCAAGCCTGGTTTCTTACGGTCATCAGGGTGGTGGCGGTGGCGCAGGAGCGTTAGGAGGCGATGCAGGAGGAGCAGGTAACTATTCTGGAGATGGTGGTGCGGGATTATTAGTTAATGGAACTACCTATGCCGGTGGTGGTGGGGGTGCGGGATTCAGTCCTACATATTGCACTCCTGGTGCAGGAGGAAGTGGCGGTGGAGGAGCAGGTTCAAAAACATCTACTACTTATGCCGGAACTAATGATTTAGGTGGTGGTGGTGGCGGTGGTGCAAGAGTCACAAATACTTTCTATCCTGGTGGCAAGGGCGGTAGTGGAGTTGTAGTAATAAGATGTCTAACTACGGACTTTTTAGCTTTACAATCCTATTCCGAATCCACCATTAAGACCCAGGGTTCATATTCACTAAAGGGTGTGGCGGGATTAACAATCAGTTTGAATGGAACTCTAACAAGGAACATTTAGTATGGCTATAGACCTTACTGGTAAGACTGAGATTAAATATGATATTTATGCCTCTCGGACAGGCAGTAATATCAAGATTGGCATTTATGAAGGCGCAAATCTGCGTTCTGAGCATACTGCTAACATCTCAACCGCTAACACTTGGGAGACTCAGACTTGGGATATATCCGCAGTAGCGGATGCGGATAAGGATGCAATAGATAAGATTATAGTAACGGTTGTCAACGCTGACGCCGCCAATGTTTTTTACATAGATAATATGTTTGGTACGGGAGCGCTCGCGACCCTTGCCGCTGACCTCGCTGACTCCATAGCAGTCTCTGAAAGCCTAACCAAAACCCTTGATCTCTCCTGTAACTTAGCCGATACCATTACTGATACTGATTATCAGGGAATAGGTATAGCGCAGAGCTTATTTGATGATATTGATATCCTTGAAGATATTACGCCCCTTATAACGGTTTTGGTACAGAGTCTCTACGACTTAGTTAGGGATTCTGAAAACCTTGATGTCCTGACCACCGGAGATATAGACGCTACAGAGAGTATTTATTCCCGGGATGTAGTTTTAACAGAACTTTCTGTAGGTATAGAAGTCTTTGATGACGTAAGATTTGAACCATCTCCTCCTGATGATATAGTTATAACCGACCTTTCTATAGCGCAGAATGTTAATGATACAGATACCATAAGTGAAGAAGTTATTCCTCTCCTTACCGAATTAGTACAAAACATAACGGATCAGGTTGAGGTTAGTGAAGATGTAGCCATAGCCATAGGCATAGGCCAATCGGTATCAGATGATATAGAGGTAAGTGAAGATATATTCGTATTGATACCAGAAGAAAGTTTGGTAGAGGAAACTATCTATGTAAGAGACACCGCTTCTCAAGACTTATCCATAGGGAATGATATAGCGGATTCAGTAACGGACAGCGAGGAAGTAACCGGCTCAATCGCCATATCCGTATCTATAGATGACCAAATTAGTGTAAGTGAGGATTTAACTGATAACGTAACTCCCGTAATTGTATTATCTGATATTAACACAGTTAATGACTTTACGCTTTTAGACATACCAATAGAGGGAAGTTATTTAGATGTCAATTATGTAAAAGAAGACGTCATTCCTTTAATTCCTGTCTTAGTCCAAGAAATAACTGACGAGATAAAGGTTAGTGAAGAAGTAGCTGGAAATATTGCGATAGCCATATCCGTAGATGACCAGATTGAGGTAAGCGATGATCTCTCCGTATATCTTGAAACCGGAGAAGTAACCCAAGAAACCATATACGTAAGAGACACCGCAGATACCTATATAGAATTGAATGCTTCTATCGGGGATGATATAACTGACGAAGATACTGCCGAAGGCCTTGAAACTCAACTCCTCTCCATAGATGACCAAATAAACGTAAGTGAAGATTTTTCAGTTTACCTTGAGACAGGCGAGGTAGCGCAAGAAACCATATACGTCAGGGAGAACATTGCTGCCGCCATTGACCTTGCCATAGAGGTATCTGACACCATAACCGATAACGATATCGCAGGTGTACTTCTCTTTACCGGCAGATCCGTAGCCGATCAGATTAACGTATTAGAGAATATAGCGCAAAACGTAACTCCTGTAGAGGTTGCCCAAGAAACTATTTATGTCAGGGAAGATGTTTCCGTAGATTTAGAAACCGAAAAAGTTATATTTGATGTCAACAGGGTAAGGGAAGATGTCACTCCTCTTATCACCGTTTTGGTCCAGAATATCTTTGATACTATATCCGATAGTGAAGGTATAGGTAAAGATATCTCTATGGGTAAGAATGTTGCTGATACTGATTTTATTCGGGAGCAGGTTGACGGGGTAGTCCACCATTCTAAAGTTGTATTTGATATTGTGTACATTCGTGACAGAGTATTTCCTTTTATACCTCTTCTTTTAGAACGTAATATAAGCGATAGAATAGAAGTAGATGAGGATATAACCCCGTATTTCATAGATGTTTTAGCGCGGACTATAGCGGAAACGATCTGGGTCAGGGAGAATATTACAAAAGAACTTAATCTCAACGCTAATTTATTTGATACATATTTAATTTCCGATTGGTGTAAACCTCCTTTCGCTGCCAGGCCCGCGGATGGTATAGTAGTCAGTGATGTTACTAATCAAAACATCCCAATCAGTATTTCTATATCTGATGATATAAGTGTTTTTGAAAATACCAATGCTTATATCAGCATAAACCTAACCTTGATAGATCGGGTAAACGTCAGGGAAAGTATTATAAAATATGTTTCCGTAGGGATAAATACCAGAGATAGAATTTCCGTATCGGATTGGACCAAGATAGACCTGCTTGCAGCGAACCTTATAGACGATATATTGGTAAGAGAATATACGGAAACAAGCGAACGGACGGGTGTTTTAGTGATAGATACTATTTATGATAGTGAAAATGTCTTACGGCGTATCCGGGGTTGGGGTAAACAGGCACACGGAACAGCTACTTGGGTAAGAGATAAGACAGAAATGAGTCCTTTATGATAGACCTTACCGGAATTAAGATATTGACTTTTGACATCCGGGCGCACAGGACTGGAGTTAATATTTCCATAGGTATACATCAATTTACCGGTGGGACTACGGAAATCATTCCTGATATCCTTGTTGCGGATGTCTTTCAAACAGTCCTTTGGGATATATCGGCGGTACCCAATAATCAAAAAGATAAGATAGATAAGATTGTGATTAAAATAGTTGATGCGGACGAGGAGAATACTTTTTATATAGATAATTTTCTATCCTTCAGTCCTTTGCTTTGCCCTTTGGATGATAATATAACTATTCTTGATAATATAATTATAGAATTTCCTTGGATCCCGATAAGTAAAATAAATGTTACTGATCTTGCAATAGGTTACCTTACTTTACTCTGTAAAAGTATTTATGATACTATAATAGATACCGAAAATGTAGTCACTAATCAAAATACAATTACTTTAAAATTATTTGATACCATTGTAGATTCAGATTGGGTATGGTATTTGGGTTATGTAGATTGGGATAAGCAACCCCACGGGGTTGGAGTATGGACACCTGTGTTAATCTTGGAGAATGTATGATTATAAAAAGGAGGAAACATGGTTGATTTTGTGATTAAGAACTGGGCAAGCATCGTGGAGTTGATTGTGGCGATTATAGGTCTTGCATCTTTGATCGTTAAGATCACCCCGACACTTAAGGATGATAGTTTCTTACTTCCGATAATTAAGTTTATCGGTAAGTGGATCGCTTTGGACAAGTATAGTCCAGAAAAGGTTGACCGCCCAAAATAAAATGCCCCTGGCTATTGCGGTTAGCGCTTCGCATACTGGAGCGCTACTGCAAGACCGGGGAGCTGCCTTTGTGGCTGAAGATATTGATTAACCTTAGATTTGGGAACTTTAAGACACCAGATGGTGTGAACTATCATGGATTTAAGGTAACGTTTAGGTGGTGAAGAAATGATGGATGTAATGTTTGTGATAGTTATGCTTCTGCCTATGATATTGGCAGGAGTATTTAAGATGTGGACTTTGTTCATAGTATTCACGACCTTTAATGTTATCTTTGGGATTACCGAAGTAATTTCTAAAAAGGTAACAGGCAAGACGGTATCGCAGAACTTCTGGGCATTTAAGACAGCGCATCCGGTTAAGGCTCTCCTAATCTGTATCAGTATGGCTATAATGTGGAGTTGTTTAATCTTACACTTAATGGTGCACTAATGGATTGGAATGGTGAGGAACGCAGAAAGGAACATATGGGTTTACTCCCTGAGTGCAAACAGATGTTTTTAAATATAGACCAGAAATTAGATAGTTTGCTTAAACACGATGAGAAGATCAACGGGCGTTATGAAAAACATATTGACGAAGGCGTATTCTATAGAAATAGGATTGAACGCCACGATGAGAAGATGAAGTTATTGACTTGGTTATTCGGCTTATTAACTTTACCAGTGATATTTTTATTGATTAAGGTAGTTTTCAAATAGGAGGTCTAAATGCCCATTAACAGAGATTGGAATACATTTGAAGGTAAACCCGCTGATACCGATAATATATCGTTAGGCGCGGGAGAAATCCGGTACCTTAAAACTGATATCAGGGAAAGGATGGTGGTGGACCACGTTTGGAACGTATCCACTACAGCCGATGGCGCTCACCTTAAGGCCACTCTTAAAGACTTAGCCGGAGACCCAGTGATGGCTGCGGGGTTTGGGTTTGTTTACGCCAAGACCGCTTCCGGTATAGTAGAATTATTCTATAAAGATTCTTTAGGGAATATTACGCAGATTACATCTGTAGGGGCCATTGATGTTCCTGCGCCTCTCACTTTAAGTCAAGTTTATCCAGTAGGATGTATCTATACTACAATATCTGCTACCAGCCCTGCGACTACCTTTGGTATGGGAACGTGGGCGCTACACGGTGCTGGCAGAGTGCTTGTAGGATATAGTTCTGGAGACCCACTTTTCGGTACGGTTGGTAATACTGGTGGCGCGACTACGGTAACATTGGACATCACTCAAATTCCATCTCATAATCATCCATCAGCGGCTGGTAGTGGTGGAGCTACAAGTGCCGTCAATGATGGTGGTGGATTATTTGGTGGCACTGTCAATGATGCAGTTTCAGGTTCAAGAGGAGGAGGATTGGCTCATACTAACTTACAACCTTATATTGTGGTTTACTTTTGGTTAAGGACAGCATAAATGCAAAAATTACCGTTATTAGCGCCGATTAAGGGATTAAGGTATAACCGCGGCGGCACTCTCATAGATGACGCGGAGATGACGAATTGTCTTAACGTCTATATTGACCGCCAGGGTTGTGTCAAGAAAAAGGAAGGTTATGTCCTTAAAGGGTCAAATCTTCCTTTGCACGGGATACCAATGTTGATAGACCAATTCTTCTTATCCAATAGTATATCCTATCTTCTCGCCGCAACTACGACTGATTTTTATAAATATGATTCTGGTACTAATTTATGGAGATTTATCACCCCTAATTATTTCGTGGGTACAGTTACGGTCACAAATGGATCCCCTATAATCACCGGCCTTGGTACTGTTTGGTTAACTAATATCAAGGTAGGAGACGCGGTGGGGATAGGGAATACGGATATGGATTTAATTACAAATTGGTATTATGTCTTGACTGTAGATAGTAATACCCAAATCACTCTTACGGCTCTTTATACCCAGATAGACGCGGCAGGACAACCTTATGTAATTAGGAAACTTCAGACTGGCACCGCTTCTGACCCGGTTAACGCAGAGACAATGAACGACCTATTTATCTTTACTAACGGAATTGACGTTATGAAGAAGTGGGATGGTTCTTTGATGGTGCAAGATCTTGGAGGTAATCCTCCTATATGCAAATATCTTAAGAAGTATAAATCTTATCTTGTTTTAGGCAATACCCTTGAAACTGGTACTGCTTATCCTCAAAGGGCAAGGTGGTGTGATACAGGTCTTCCTGAATCTTGGATACCAGGAGTAGGTTCAAATGCCGGGCATCTTGACTTAAATGATGGTGTGGATTGGATAGTAGGTTGGGAGGTCATTAATGATTATTTAGTCTGTTTTAAGGAAAGAAGCATTTATAATGGCTATCTAATAGGTACTTCTCAGATATTCCAGTTTGATATGAAAGTCAACGGTACGGGTTGCGCTTCTGGTGAGACTATTGGAGTCGTGGGTGATGAGATATTCTTCTTAGGATGGAATAGTGTTTATGCTTATAACGGAATTAATATCGTTGATATAGCCGATCAGGTAAAAGATAATTTTGTAGGGCAACTTAACCCTAATAAATTAGGTCTTTCTTTTGCTATGGTTTGGGAAGAAATGGATGAATATGTGTTATTTTGCTGTTCTTCGGGAGCTACTTATAATGATACTCTTTGGATATATAATTCTGCCAAGAAAGGGTGGACAAAAGGTACAGCGGGAAATATAACTCAAGGTGGATATTATAGCAAGGAACATTCTTTTTCTTGGCTTACCTTCGGTGGTATATGGAGTGACGCTATGGTGAGGTGGAACGACAGGACTTTACTGACGGCCTCTCCTACGAACATCTTTGGCGACTCAGGTAATAATATTTATGAAATGGACTACACTGATAATGATGAGAATGGAGTGGCTGTCACTTCTTTCTTTGACACTAAAGATTTCACTATGCAGTTGTGGGACATTGAAAAACATTGGTTGCGTTTGGATATATGGGGAGAGGGTAGCCCGGTTAATTTGTATTATTCTACTGATGAAGGAAACTCTTGGACACTTATAGGGATTGTACCCTTGACTGGAGCGATGTCAAGGCACAAGATGGACTTCCGTTTCTCAAGTGAAAAAGTAAGATTTAGGTTAGAGAATAACAATAGTAATGAACCTTTCCGGATAAGGATGCTGGATCTTTATTGGGAAGAAGGAGGACGGGTTAGTGGCTAACGAAGTCCCTATTAACAATACTGGAGTAACGATGCCTTCTAAACCTGAGGAAGGCGCTTCTGTAGAGGAAGTCAATCAGTGGGCCAATGATGTTTCTACCGTGCTTGACCGGGTATTGAATAATAACTCAAAGGGCGAGATTAGCCTTTTATATATTGACCAAACCCTAAAGGGAAGAAAGACCTTTACGGATTTTCCTGTTACCCCAAGTGCTGATCCTACCGTTGCCTACGAGGTAGCGAACAAGCAATATGTGGATAAGGGTTCTAATATCCTTGTGCCTC
>Ga0315274_10016284_pt1 | contig 10506 bp, 9 predicted proteins | sample YL17G02_20_MG_FD_203700 | JGI IMG/M metagenome (GOLD analysis project Ga0315274, IMG submission 203700) | Sediment microbial communities from Yellowstone Lake, YNP, Wyoming, USA - YL17G02_20 | ecosystem: Environmental > Aquatic > Freshwater > Lake > Sediment | place: USA: Wyoming | collected... | reverse complement strand
GGCCGATTCGAGAACGCGGACCGCGGTCGTGCCCACCGGAATGATCCGTCGCCCTTCGCGCCGGGCGCGGTTGATTTTCTCGGTTTCGCCGGCCTCAAGCGAATACGATTCTTCGTGGAGTTGGCCGGTACGTAGATGTTCTTCACTCAGCGGCTGGAAAGTCCCCGGCCCGACGTGCAGCGTCACGCGGGCGAACTCGATGCCGCGCTGCTGCAACTCGGCAAGGAGCGCTTCGGTGAAGTGGAGGCCGGCGGTCGGCGCCGCCACCGAACCGGGCGTCGTTGCATAGACCGTCTGGTAGCGCTCGCGGTCGTCGGGCGTGTCGTCGGGCGGCTCGTGGGCCATCTTGCGCGCCTTGAGAATGTAAGGCGGAAGGGGCGTGTGGCCGAACCGCTGGAGGAGTTGCTGGAAGTCCTCGCCCGCCGTCTCGAACCGGATGATGCGCTCTCCCCTGCCGGCATAGCCGACGACGACGGCCTCGAACCGTCCGGGTTCGACGACCAGTCGCTCGCCCTCTTGGATTTTCTTTCCGGGGCGAACGAGCGCGCGCCAGGTGAGCGGCTCGATTTCGTTGACCAGGAAGACCTCGACGTGGCCGCCGCCGCGTCCGCCGACCATCTGGCGTCGCGCGTAAAGTCGGGCGGGAATTACGCGGCTGTCGTTGAGGACGAGCAGGTCGGCGGAACGAAGGAATTCGCCGATTTCGCGAAAACGACAATGCTCCAGCCGACCGGTCGCCCGCTCGACGATGAGCAGGCGCGATTCGTCGCGCCGCTCGGCGGGATGGCGCGCGATTCGATCGGGCGGAAGCGCGTAGTCATAGTCTTCAAGCCGGATCATGCCGAGAGTTTCTTACCCATCGCGCAGATTTTTTTCCGTTTGATTTCTTCCGAGTTTCAAGGCGCAATCAACGAAGCGCCGTGCGAGTGGACTGAAATGGGACTGTCGCCGCCGGTGCGAGATTGGCCGGAGAGTGTAAGATGAAAGCCTATTTTGGCGAAATCCATAACGGCACGGTGGTTCTGAAACCCGGTTGCCGGCTTCGCGAAGGTCAGCGTGTAAGAATTGAAACCGTCGAAGAGCCGCCGCCTGCCCAGCGATCATCAAGAAAACCGCTGCCCTTGGATGAGCACCATCCTGCCTGCGGGATATGGAAGAATCGAAAAGAGATGGCCGATAGCGTCTCGTATTCGAGAGCGGTCCGAAATCGCCTGAGCCGGCGAGGCGGTCATGAACGATCTTCTCCTTGATACGAACGTCCTGGTAGATTCTTGCCCTGTGGATCTGAGAATTCCGTTCGTAAAAGGAATGAATCTCACACGGAGGCACAGAGCGCACGGAGAAGAGACCCTCCGGAAGCAAATGACCTGGAACTCCTTCTCTGTGCGCTCTGTGCCTCCGTGTGAGATCAAGAAGCATGCTCTGCACCTCAACGTGAGTTCTGGGACAAAGAATTTCAAATACCTTTGGCTAGATTTCCTTCGCGGCCATCCCCCCGCCATTCAGTTTTTTTCGGATCCCAGGCGCAGCGGTCGGTTGCTGCGTTCGGTAGTCACGGCATTTGATCTGTCCGATGGCTGCCGCAACGCGACCGAGCGGCACGCGGCGCGGAGAATCAAGTCTGGCGCAGCTGGGCATTGTGGTTTTTCGCGGCGGCCTTCAGCAAGCGGCTCTGAACCGCGTTGACCTCGTTCTCGGTCAGCGTTCGGTCGGGAGCGCGGAAAGTCATCGAGTAGGCCAGGCTCCGCTTGCCGGCGCCGATCCGTTCGCCCTCATAGGCGTCGAACAGGCTGAGCGATTCGAGCAATTCGCCGGCGGCGGCGCGCAACGTGGCCTCGATCTCGCCGGCAGGCACGTCGCTGTCCGCGACCAAAGCCAGATCGCGCACGATGGCCGGATACTGGCCGACTTCGCGGCAGGTGCGGCGCAGATCAATGTGGGGGGCCAGCGCTTCGAGGTCGAATTCCGCCAGAAACGCATCGCCGCGAATCTCCCAGGCGTCGCGGAGCTCGGGATGAATCTGGCCGAAGACGCACAGCACAATCTCGTTCTTCACGAACGCCGCCGCACGGCCCGGATGCAACTCCGGTCGCGGCGAACGTTCGATGCGGTCGGGGACAATCCCCAGCGGCGACAGGACGTTTTCGGCTATCCCTTTGATGTCGAAGAAATCCCAGGGCGTCGCCGGACGGCTCCAATGCGCCGGACGGCAACCCGCCAACGTTACCACGGCGCGATCGCGCTCCTGGTAAATCGCGGTCGCTCCGCCCTGCCAGTGATAGGACTTGGCTACTTCACACAGCGCCAGATCCATATTGCCGCGCTTCTGATTATGGGCGATCGTGGCCAGCATGGAGGGCACAAGCGAGGTGCGCAGAACGGACTGGCCGCGGCTGAGGGGGTTGAGCACCTCGACCACGCCCTCGGTTGACTGGCGGGCGCGTTCAAGGCTGTCGCGGTCGGTGAAGCTGTACGTGGCGATCTCGGTCAGCCCCTGGGCGACGAGCAGCGCGGCGACTTGCGCGCGGACCCGCTGGGCCGGTTCGACCACCGCCGGACGCGCCGGGACGCAGGGAATCGCGGCCTCGATCTTCTCATAGCCGTAAAGCCGCGCCACTTCTTCGATCAGATCAATCTCGCGCAGCAAGTCCACGCGATGGGAGGGCGGAACCACGACCATTTGATGGTGGTCGGAATGGACGATCTCGCAGCCAATGTGGACCAGGATGTTGGCAATTTCGGAGCCTTCGAGTTCGACGCCAAGGATGTCGTTGACGCGACGGGCGCGAAGCGTGACGGGTTGGGGTTTGGCGCGGGGGCCAACGACGTCAATGAAGCCCTTGGTGATTTCGCCGCCGGCGACCTCGCGGATCAACTGCGCGGCGCGATTGAGAGCCACGTGGACGTTCTCGCGGTCGGTGCCGCGCTCAAAACGAAACGAGGCGTCCGTCTGAAGGTCCAGCCGCCGTCGCGTCCGGCGAATTCGCACCGGGTCGAAATAGGCGCTTTCGAGAAGAACCGTTTTCGTCGCGTCGGAGATTTCCGAGTTCTCGCCGCCCATGACGCCGGCCAGCGCGATCGGACGGCTGGGGTCGGTAATCAGCAAATCGTCGGTCGTCAGATCGCGCTCGACGCCGTCCAGGGTGCGCAGCTTCTCGCCTACGCGCGCGCGGCGAACGATGATTTCGTGGCCGGCGATCTTGTCGAGATCGAACGCATGGAGCGGTTGACCGTGCTCGAGCATGACGTAGTTGGTCACATCCACGATGTTGTTGATCGAACGCATGCCGGCCGCCTCGACGGCGCGCGCCAGCCAGACGGGGCTCGGTCCCACGCGAATGTTGCGGACGATTCGCGCGGTGTAGCGGGGACAGCCTTCTTTGTCCTCGGTGGCGATCTTGACCAGCCACTCGGTCATCTCGGTCGTTTCGGCGCAACGGATTTTCGGGAGATGAAAAGGTTTGCGGAAATACGCCGCCAGATCACGCGCCACCCCGATCAGCGAGAGACAGTCGGGACGGTTGGGCGTGACGCCGAGTTCCACCAGTCCGTCCACGGGCTCGCCGACCGCCACGGCGGGGTCGAGAGCCAACAGGCAACTGCCGTCGTTGTTCCAGCCCAATTCGGCGCCCGAACACAACATGCCGTCGGACATTTCGCCGCGAACCGCCGTCTTCTCAATCAGTCGCCCGCCGTGCAGCACCGCGCCCGGCAACGCGACGGCGACGCGGTCACCCACCTGAATGCCCGGCGCGCCGCAGACAATCCGCAGCGGCTCGGCCTTGGGATCGGCCGAGGCGCGAACCCGGCAGACGTGGAGCTTCTTGGCCGTGGGGTGGGGAGAGATTTCCAGGATTTCGCCGGCAACTATTCGGCCCGACAGCAGGCCGACGTCGCGATAGCTCTCGACCGTCAGACCCGCCATCGTCAGGCCGTCGAGAATCTGCGGCAGCGGCAGATCGAGGTCCACGTGCTTCAGCAGCCAGCGAATGTTGAACTGCATCGAATCGCCCTTGTAGGACAGGTTGGCAACCTGTCGTGAAACGCTTTCAAGCCGGACAGGTTGACAACCTGTCCTACCGGTCAGAACTGACTCAGAAATCGCATGTCGTTTTCGAAGAACAGTCGAATATCGCCGATCCCGAACTTGAGCATCGCAATCCGCTCGACGCCCATCCCGAACGCGAAACCGGTCCACTTCTCCGAATCATAGCCGACGTTTTCGAACACGGCCGGATGCACCATGCCCGCCCCGAGAATCTCGAGCCAGCCCGTGCTGCCGCACACCCGGCAGCCCGATCCGCCGCAAATCACGCAGCCGATGTCCATCTCGGCGCTCGGCTCGGTGAACGGGAAGAACGAGGGCCGGAACCGCACCCGGTATTGCGCGCCGAACATGCGATGGGCAAAGGCCTGGAGCACCCCCTTCAGGTCGCCCAGCGTGATCCGGCGATCCACCAACAAGCCCTCGACCTGATGGAATTGAGGCGAATGGGTGACATCGGCGTCGGCGCGATAGACGCGGCCCGGCGCGATAATGGCCAGAGGCGGGGGCGCGGCCAACATGGTGCGAATCTGAACCGGCGAGGTGTGAGTGCGAAGAAGCCAGCCGCCGCCCAGGTAGAATGTGTCCTGCATGTCGCGCGCCGGATGCTCGTCGGGGAAATTCAAGGCGGCGAAGTTGTTGAAATCATTTTCGATTTCGGGGCCGAGGGCCACCGCGAACCCCATCGAAAGGAAAATGTCCTCGATTTCCTGGAGAACCTGCATGAGGGGATGACGACGGCCCAGCGGCGCCGTCCGGCCGGGCAGCGTGACGTCCACCCGCCCGCCGGCGATTTGGCGGGTGCGCGATTCGGCCTCCAGACGGCTGTGGCGCTGTTCCAGCGCCTCGGCCAGGGTGCGCTTGACTTCATTGACGACCTTGCCGGCTTCGGGGCGCTGGTCGGGGGGCAGATTCGAGACGTCACGCATCAACTGGGTGAGGCGGCTCTTGCGGCCCAGAACCGCCACGCGGACCTGCTCGAGCCGTTCGACGGTCGAGGCGTCAGCGATCGCCGCTTTGGCCTGATCGTGCAACTGAAGGATTTCGTCGGTCCACTTCGACACCGCCGTCACCTCGTGCCCAACGAACCATCCGGCCGCTTCCGCGCAGTCCTCGGTCGCTGAGGGAGAGACAAATCGGAGGGGCTCAGGAAGCCGCGAGGGCGGCCGGCGCGGCCAGCGCTTCGTTCGCCAACTTGACCAACGTGCCGAACGCGTCCTGGTCGGCGACCGCCAGATCCGCCAGAATCTTGCGATCCAGCGCGATGCCCGCGCGTTTCAATCCGTTCATGAAGCGATTGTAAGCCAAGCCATGCTGGCGCGCCGCCGCGTTGATTCGGGCGATCCACAGATAGCGAAAGTCGCGCTTTCTCTGCTTGCGGTCGCGGTACGAATAACGCAACGCCCGCATGACCGTTTCTTTGGCATGCTTGAAGAGCTTGCGGCGGCTGCTGTAGTACCCTTCCGCCTGTTTGATGATCTTTTTGCGGTGGCGACGTGCGACCACACCGCTGACGGCGCGTGGCATAACGAGAAACCTCCTTTATGGCCGGCCGCCGGTTCGTACGACGGCGGCGACCGATGCGCAAGGGCGCAACCCCTCAAATCGCGAGCAATCGTTTGACGCGTTTGGCGTCGGCCGGGCTGACCACAGTCTCCGAACGCAGGTGCCGTCGGCGTTTCGGACTCTTCTTGGTCAAAATATGACTGTGATAGGCGTGCCGGCGCAGGATGCGGCCCGACTTGGTTATCTTAAAACGTTTTGCGGCACTCCGATTGGTTTTCATCTTGGGCATTTCGATGGTCTTCCTCTCTGGACTACCGACCTCTATCTCCTCAGTTTCTTCGGAAGAACTGTTTCCTTTCGCTCCCGATTGCCTGCTTCTTGCTGCCTACTGCTCACTGCCGACGGCCCGTTCCCCCGCTCCCCCACTCTCCCATTTCAATCTGCGGAATTTCGGACTCACTATACGGAAGCTGACGGAACATCGCCCGGCGGCGGGGCGGGCTGTTCGGGCGCACTGACGACCGGAGGCTTGCCTTCCAGCGGCTTGGCTGGGCTGGCCGGAACAAGGATCATGTGCTGTTGCCGCCCGATCTGGACCACCCGGTCCTCGACGACGGCGACGCCGGACAGGCTCTCGGCCACGCGCATCAGCAGATTCCGCCCCAGTTCGCTGCGCGACATTTCGCGCCCGCGGAACTGGATGGTGACTTTGACCTTGTGACCGACCTCCAGGAACTCGCGCGCGTGGCGCACTTTGATCTCGAGGTCGTGGCGGTCAATGGTCGGGCGCATTTTGACTTCTTTGATTTCCGTGTGTCGCCGACGCTTGCGCCCCTCGCGCTCTTTGCGCTTCTGCTCGTAAAGCACTTTGCGGTAGTCAACAATTTTGCACACCGGCGGGTTGGCTTCGGGGGCCACTTCCACCAGGTCCAAATTCACTTCCTCGGCTTGACGCCGTGCCTGTTCGATCGGAACGATCCCAATCTGCCTGCCGTCGAAGTTAATGAGCCGGACTTCGCGGACGCGGATTGCGTCGTTGATGCGCAAATGCGCCTTCTTACTGTTAATAGACTGCACCCCCTTCCGAAGGCTGTGCCAACCGTGTCCCCAAAGCTATAGTACTACCTTCAATTCCTCCCCTCCCCAAACAAACGCCTGGCTGGAGTCTCGCTTCCGCAGGACGATGTTTGCGAGGAGAAGATTTACAGTCAATCAGCTACTTGCTGACTTCCCCGCCAACACAACAGAAAAGAAATTAGGCGGCGGCGTTCCGAGGGGTCAAGGCTTTTTTCGGACCGATTTGTGCGAAGAGAGTTGAGAAAAGCAAGTTTCGGAAAGTACTGGTTATCCCAAGCGCCCCGCTTCTTGACTACTCCAGGATGGCCAAAACCGTTTCGCCGCCGCGCACCTTCATGCCCTTTCGGACCCTCACCTCGGCCTCGAGGGGGAGATAGACATCGGTGCGCGAACCGAAACGGATCAGGCCGATCCGTTCGCCCTGGGCGATTGTATCGCCGACGCGGAGCGAGCAGACGACCCGGCGGGCAATGACACCGGCGATCTGGTCCACGATGATGCCGCATTTTCCGTTGCGCAGAGCGATCCGGTTGCGCTCGTTCTCGCGAGCCGAATCTTCATGAAGGGCGCTGTGGAATCTCCCCGGACGGTACTCGACCGACTCGACCCGGCCGCCCACCGGCGCGCGGTTGATGTGGACGCTGAACAGTGAAAGGAAAACGGACACCCGCTGCGCCCGGCCGCCCGGAAAAGCCGGGTGCCCGGCCTCCTCGATGTCGGTCACCCGTCCGTCGGCTGCCGAAACAATCGCTCCGGCGATACGCGGGGGCTTGCGATCGGGGTCGCGGAAGAAGCAGATCGCCAGCAGTGCAAGCACCCCGGGAACCGCCGCCGCACCCGACCATCCCACCAGAACAAGGACAAGAGCCACTCCCGCCAACGGCAGAATGAACCGCCACCCTTCGCCGGCGACGGGCAGACGGAAACGCTGCTGGCTTTCCATGTATCGGCGACCTCCTTGGATCCGCCAAGTGGAAGTAGTGCGCGCCGCAGGGCCGATGTGTCAGACCGGCCGAGGACCCGCACACATACGAAGTGTTATTCGTTTGGCATCAATGTTCTATATGTAGATGCTTGAAAATAAACGACTTAAATGCGCACCTCGCAACCTGCTTCTACCGCTCCGGCTTCTTCTCAGTCAAACCTTTTCGCAAGAATTTTTCGACCGCTCGCTCGTGCTCGGCCAGAGTCCTGGAGAACTGATGGCTGCCGTCGCCGCGATAGCAGTAGTAGAGGAAGTTGCTCGCGGCGGGCGTCAGAGCGGCTTCGAGCGACGTCCGACTGACGCACGAAATCGGTCCGGGCGGCAGACCTTTATGGGTATAGGTGTTGTGAGGGGAATCCACTTCGAGGTCGGCGCGCGTGAGCGGCTCGCGCCATTTCGACAGAGCGTACCGAACCGTTGCATCGCAATCGAGATTCATCCCGCGGCGGAGACGGTTGCAATAGACCGAGGCAATGAGAGGCTTCTCAGCGTCGTTGCGGGCCTCGCGTTCGATCAAGGAGCCCAGGGTGACGACTTCGTGCCACGAGGGCAACTGAGCGGGCCGGGGCCGACCTGACAGAGCCGCGTAGCGCCGTTCGAAAGCCGCGACCATCGTTTCGAGGATTTCGCCGGCCCCGATGCCGGGATCGAAGAGATAGGTGTCGGGCATGAGGTAGCCTTCGGCGGAGGGCGCATGAACGTCGTGGCGCAAGAGGAAATGGGGATCGGCGGCGGCCGAGGTAAACGCATCGCCCTGGTGCAGAAGTCCTTCGTCGGCCAGGCGGGCGGCCACCTGATGGACCGTCCAGTCCTCCGGCACGGTGATTCGGAGGGGTGCGCCGCGAAGGAGCGCCTCGTGGATTTGCCGGACTGACATGGTCGAGCGAAGCGAGTAGCGGCCCGGCTTGAGGCGGCCGTCTTTGCCGCGCCGCCATGCAAGATAGTCGAACACGAATGGATGAGGGAGCAGTCCGGCCGCGCGGAGACGCTCGACGATGGCCCGATAGGAGCTTCCACGCACAATGACGACCGTGGCCTGGAAATCGCGTGAAGAAACAGGGCCGTCCAGCAGTCGCCGAAACCAAAAGAGTCCCCCCAGACCAATCGCGATCGCCAAGGCGGCCGCGAAGAGGCCGATGCCCCAGCGGCTGCGGCGGTTTGGGGTGCGGTTGCCCGACCCGGATGGTTCGTCTGAAGATTGTGTGGCGATATCGTCGGGCATGGCTTTCGTTCTGCCTGCGCGATGCCGCGGTTGACAGTGCGTCAGCACAACTGTTACCTGCTTGCCGAGGAAACGGACAAAAGGCAAAGGGAAAAGAAAGATGCGGGTTCTGCGAACGGTCGCGTTGAATGCAGCGCTGGTCCTCTTCGGTCTTGGCCAGCCGGTGCGGGCGCTCGACCTGGCCGAGGCGAGCCTCGAGCTGGGCCCTCTGTTTGCGCGAGCGGCCAAAGGCGAGCCGGCGGCCGAACCGCTCTTCAACGCGATGGTTGCCGGCGACCTGAATGGCGACGGTCGCAAGGAGATCGTTCTGCCGGGAAGCGATGGCCGGCTGCGCTTGCTGCGAATTGCCGGCCCGGCGAGCCGTCCCGCTCTGGTTGCCTGGGCGACCGTGGACACGCGGGTCGAGGGCGACCAGGTGGCGGGGGCGTGTTATCTCACGGTTGCTCCGCTGGAGAAAGGCGCTCACCCCTCGCTGGTGGTAGCGCTGCCGCGCGGGGTCTTCGACGTTCGAATCGAAGGCGAACCGCCGCGGCCGCAATGGGTCCCGTTGTGCGATCGGACGTTTTTCGATCCGGGCCAGGCCCGGTCTCGGCCCCAACGACTCGACTTTCTGGCCGACCTCGATGGAGACGGGAGGCCGGAGGTCTGGATGCCGCAACCCGAGGGAATCGAATTCTGGCGGCGGAAGTCCGACGGCGCGGCGTGGGAGCGCGTTCAGACCCCTCCATTGGCCGCGCGCGCCCGGCAATCCGCGGGCGCTGTGCCGGCGCGCTTGTCGGCGGTTCAACCGACCGCGTTTTCGCTCGGCTACAACTATAGCCAGAGTTACCCGACGTTCGATCTGATGGACCTCGACGGCGACGGCCGGCTGGAGATGGTGGCCTTGGTCCGCGATTCGGCGGTTCGGCCACCCTTGCTGCGGGCCGAGTGTTACGCCTTGCGCGATTCGCTGCACTACAGCACCGCACCCCTGCAGACGCGGGTGGTGCAGCCCGAGAAGGGGGCGCAGACGCTTCTCGATCTCAACGGCGACGGATTCCTGGATCTGTTGCGCGTGGACAGTAATTTGGATTTCATCAATCCGCGCACGGCGGTCGAGGCCTTCCTCTCGCCAGCCGAGCGCGACTACCGTTTCGACCGTGCCTCGGTGCGCTATACGACGCACGACCCCATCGGCATGGTGATGTACGGCGATTGGAACCGCGACGGAGCGGCCGACCTTGCCTACTCGCAGTTCGAATACACGTTCGGTTCGACCGACGATCTGGTGAATCTGATCTTGGGGCGCGAGATTGCCGTGACGCTGCGGTTTGTCTTCGGGAGCCGCAGTGGATACTCTCCCAAGGCCGACCACGACGTGCGGCTCCAAATCCGCAACCGGTGTTTCAACCCTCGCTTGTTCCCGCCGCTTTCGATGGACGGCGACTTCAACGGCGATGGGGCGGCGGACCTGCTGGTTCGGGCGCGGCCTGAGCGCTACGACATCTATCCGTCGCGCGAGGGGGGGCGGCAGATTGCGACGCGGGCGGCGGGGTCGTTTTCGATCGAGAGCGATGGGCTGTGCCGCCTCGACGACCTCGATGGCGACGGGTGTACGGACGTCGTGACGTTTGACCGCGAGAAGCCGGCGATCACGGTGTGGCTGTCGAGACCATAGGAACGTGGGGTGGG
>Ga0315274_10016283_pt1 | contig 10506 bp, 6 predicted proteins | sample YL17G02_20_MG_FD_203700 | JGI IMG/M metagenome (GOLD analysis project Ga0315274, IMG submission 203700) | Sediment microbial communities from Yellowstone Lake, YNP, Wyoming, USA - YL17G02_20 | ecosystem: Environmental > Aquatic > Freshwater > Lake > Sediment | place: USA: Wyoming | collected... | reverse complement strand
AGCTCCCGCCTTCATCGCTCGCTTCGCTCGCGATTTCGGCGGACAAGCAGGCTTTTTTCTCGGCCTTCGCTACTTTTGGTTTGCCGGAAAAATTTTCGCAAAAGGGGAAAAGGAAAAGGGGAATTATTTATAGTTTTCCTTGCCCCACCCACCCGTGCGCGGAAAACATTTTTTCTCCCTTAAAATTGAATTGGCCAAAATGGTGGAAATTGGCCAAGTTCAAGCTGGAAAATCCAGATTTCAGGCTGATTTTAGCTTCGCTTTCGGCTATCGCCGAAGTTTTCCAGCGAGAATTTGCCGTCGCTTTCCCGCCCGTTTTTCTTTTTCCGCCTCGTAGAAACACTTTACTATTGTAGAAGAGTACAAGACTACATGACCGAAGTTTAAAAAGGTTTATCTTTATTCCGTATTAACCCACCCACCCGATTAATTGTTGGCGGCGACCCCATTCATCGCGCGCTGGGCGCCCTAGGGGGCGCCTGCGACGAAAGTAATTCTCTTCTAATAGTTTGGTTCAGCGCGTCCCTCGCCCCGCCGCGGCGGGGCTCATCTTTTGTTTTGACTTTTAAGGCCCGCGCGTTCTGGGGTATCCGCTTTTTCGCCCCCGCCTTCTTTATTTGTACCCCTTCCTGTTTTAGTGGGGCTCCGGCGACAGCGCTTAAGGAAGAAAATATTTTAGTCGCCGTCGCGAGGACTCTCGATGGGCTCGCCCGCTGGTTTTTTTAAATCAAAGTAAATCTTTGCGGGCTCGCGTTAGTCGGGAACGCTCTTTGAAGGGCTGTACTCCCTCAAAGTTTTTTCTGTCGCGTTCCCTCCTTTTTAGCTTTGTGATCCCAACGGGGCGGGGGCGGCGGAGCCGCCAACACAAGAAAGAAAAACAAGAAAACAAGACAAAAGATTTTCTTGCCCCATTTTGATACACTGTTTATATATGGCTGATGATATTTTCCAAGACCAGACACAAACAACAGTCCCACCGATTGACCAACCGCCGGTGGAAACGCCACCGGCTCAACCAACATCAGAACAACCACCAACAACTCCGACTGAAAACCCAACAGTAGAAACGCCACAACCTGCCGAAACAAAAACAGACGTACAAACACCACCGGAACCGCAACTAGATCAAACTCCGGTTACTCCTCCCGAAACACAACCGCCTATTTCTGCGCCAGTCTTAAATATTCCGGCTTTGCATTATCCCTTCTCCGGTAATTTTCCGGTGACTTTTTCGTTTGGTCAGCAATCAGATAACGAGGAAATCAAAAAGAAATTTCAGGAGTGGGGAATTGTTGGACACAACGGGTCGGATTTTGGTTTGTCTGCCGGAAATGATGTTTTTGCTTGTGATGTGGGAAAAGTAATACAAGCCGGAGACAATGGCGATTTTGGCACTTCAATCACTATTCAACATTCTTGGGGACAATCAATTTATGGACATTTGCAGGAAACAAAAGTAAACGAGGGAGATGATATTTCCGTAAACAAAGTTATTGGTTTATCCGGTTCCTCTGGTGCGGCTTTTGGCGAGCATTTACATTTTGCCATCAAACCAAACAATCCAGACCAGAATAATGGTTACCTTGGTTTTATTGACCCCGCTCCTTATTTATCTTTACCATCACAAAAAGAAGAACAAAAAACTCCAGAAGATATTAAACCGTCAGAACCAGCACAACCAGCGCAAGAACAACCTACACAGGAGGAAACTCAACAACCACCAGTTGAAGTAGTTCCGCCACCGATTAAATTAAAGCCGGAAAAACCAGCCGAACAACCACAACAAGCTGAACCGTCCCAAAATCCCCAAATTAGCGATGAAGAAATTCAAAAACGAGTTGACGAGAAATTAATAGTTGAATTAGACGCTCGAAGACAAAAGGCCAATCAGGCCAGACTGCAAAAGAAAGAAGATAACCTGAAAAAGATTTTTGAGCTTGTCCAAAGTAAAAGAGTGGTAACAAATGATGAGGTACGAGATTTGTTGCATGTTTCCCAGTCAACCGCTACTAATTATTTAGCGGAAATGGTCAATCGTGGTATGCTGAAAAAAGAGGGAGAGCGAGGCGGAGCAAAATACTCAATTTAAATTTATGAATAGCAGACTAATTACCATTCCGACTTATATTCTTAAAGATACTTTACCTTTTTTGAAAGGTTCGCCGTTGGAAAAGAAAATCAACGACCTTTTGGAAAACATCGGAAAATATCAAACTCAGAACATTTCCTATTTTCCTAAAGATGGTAAGGTTGAAAGAATCGTTGATGGAGACACTATAGTTTTGCATAACGGCACGATTGTTAGATATGTTGGTACAACTTCTCCTGAAACCGGTGAGCCATTTGAAAAAGAAGCCACCGAAGCCAACAGAAAATTAGTGGAAGGAAAAACCGTCAAACTGGAATTTGATAATTACAAGGCAGATAAATTTGGTAGGATTCTAGCCTACCTAATTATTGATGGTAAAAATGTTTCTGTCGAAATGGCCAGATTGGGAATGGCTTCAGTTGTAATTTACCAGCACAAGAAACCATTTATCTACCAAGAACAACTTCTGAAAGCTCAAGAAGAAGCCAAGAAAAATAAGCGTGGTGTTTGGAGTAAATAACGCTTCGCTGTTGTACTATTATTTTGTCGTTGCTGGTGCTGTTACTGGCGTAACTGTTTGTGTTGTTACTTTTCCGTTTGTGTTTTCCTCTGTTACTGTTTTAACAGTTTGAGCGATACTAAACATTTGGGGAAATCGTAAACGATACAAACTTTCCAGAAAATCAGTTCCGGCATATCCAGCCAGAAGGGATATTCTCCAATCACCATCAGCAATAATTCCTGAAACTACGCCAACAATTCCAGAAACCAACATAGTTAAACCAAAATATTTCCAGTGAATTTTAAACTCGTCGGTGTTTTGAGTTTGTTTCATTATGCCAACCAATCCGCGAAGTAATCCTCCGGCGAGTCCGGTTAATAAATGATAAATTTGAAATTCTAAGTTCATTTTGTTTTTTCCACCTCCTTTGCTTTTGTACTATTAAACACTAGTACTAAACCACCTTTGCCAAATTTTATGACCTGTCCTATTTTTGAAATTGTGGAAGTGCTTACTGGAATTTCCGCTGCAATTTCCTCGTAAGTTTTACCGTCAAGAATTAGTTTGGCGATTTTTAATCTTTGGGCTAAATCCAAAGTTTCTTCTTCAGTAAACAAATCTTCAATGAACATTGTCAAATTCTTTTTAGTTTTGACTTTATAGAAAGAATCCGCTACTAATTTTTGGTCTTTGTTTAAATTAATTTTATCCATATATTTTTACTCCTTTCTTTTATTTTTAATTATAACTATTAATCCGATAATTACCAATCCCATTGTGACAATAATTCCGTAAGTTAACGGAGTTAATGAAATTGCCTTTTCTTGAACGGTAACATTCAAATCTAACTCTTTAACATCTCCAGTCAGGTTAACCGATTGTTCCCCAGAAAATCCGTTATATGCAATTAAAACTTTGTGTTCTCCTGATTCCACATTATAAAAACTAGCTACACCATTTATATCAGTTGTTGTTTCTCGTGGTGTTGAATGTAAAGTAACTTTTGCTCCTATTATGGGTTTTTTGTCAGTATCCACAACTTTGATTTTTACTTCATACCCATTTGTTGTTGCTTTCTGTTCTTGGCTTTGTTCAGATAGAGATTGGTCTTTTGGTGCAGTAGTCAATTCCGATGAGACAATATCCAGTTGATTAACCGAATTTAAGGATTTGGTGGTAGCGGAAATTTCATTTGACCAAGGACCAGTGGCACAACCATTTCCCGCCCTGACTCTGAAATAATATGTAGTGTTGGGTTGCAGATAATTAATAGTGTATGTAAGCGCATCTTTGCCAATGTTGTCTGTTCCATATTGATCAGAATTGGAAGTAGTACTGTACAAAATATAGTGACTATCAACATTGTTAGAAGAATCGTCTCTAATCTGCAGTGTAACAGAGTTTATCGTGGTTGAGTCAATCCAGGCAGTTAGTGGTGCTGGTTGGGTAGAATTACACAGGTTGGTATTTGCGGAATTAGACAAGCTCGAGCCGGAAGGCGATGGAGTTGAAACTGGGGTTGAAATTGAAGAATTATCTACGATGGCACCACCAATAAGTATAAATGCTCCAAACTCGGAAGAAGTGTGAGGAGGGGCTGAAATACCAATTGGGTCTGCAACAGTAGTTGAGTCCATTGATATATTGATAGAAGATCCGTTAGTATAGGTTCCTGATGCTATTGGATCACCCAAGTAATTTTGGGCGTCGTAAACTTTATAGCTCTGGTTATTTGATAGAATTTCCGAGGGGTTTATAGATACCGTAGAAAGTTCCTCCCAATTATAGACAACAATATTAGCTCGTCCAGATTCATATTGATTTGGAAGAATAGAAATCACATTCGTTGCCGGCTTTACTGACATATAGGTATTATTTGTGTAAAATGGAGCGTAGGCTAAAGAAACAAATCCACCAAAAGTGTTATTTGTCATAGATAAATTTGTACAATTAACTATCGATAAGGCGGTCATTCCAAAGTGTGCAAAATAGTTATTTGTAACAACATTATTGTCACAGCCGGCATTATATCCCAAATCATTTCTGCCCCCACTTCTTATGCTATCAAAATATGTATAGTTAGAGTTAATAATGTTATTCAAGGATCGTTGATAACCTCCGACTAATATATTCGAATTATAAACAGTTCCACTAGCTAATGAGCCACTGTTAAAAACGATATTGCCGTCGATGTCAAAATTATTTATCTTTCCATTTTCGGTATATGCGTGAATTCCCCATCCAAATTGATCAAATATTATATTATCTTTAATAGTTTTTGTTCCTGTATCGTTTTGGGTATAAATTCCATGACCATGACCCCTATCCGGTGCTTGCCAACCGTTGTAAAAAATCAAATTACCATAAATTTCCGCGTCAAGCGCTGGTGTCCAAAATCCATATCCTTGACCTGCATCATGAATTATGAGATTGATAAACTTATTACCAATCCCTGCCGAAGTATATACACCTATCGTCGTAACTATATCTGTTGGGGAAGAAGCTGTCTGAAGGGATTCTCTGTTGGTATCCGATCTCATTATTTCAAAACCCCAATAATAAGTATAAGAGCCGTTAACCTGTAAAACGGCATTTGCAACCAATGTACTTCCATCGAGTATTACCCGCTCACCTGTATATTGCCGTACAATAATTGGGTTTATAGAAGTACCTATGAGATTACTAGTAAAAGTTCCTGTATACGTTCCACCTCTTAACCACACAGTATCACCTGGCGCTATCAATGATGTTTTATTTAGGGCAGTTTGTAAGTCCCACGGATAACCTTTTGTACCACTTGCCGAAGTATTTCCTCCAGGAGCAGCATACCATTCTGATGCAAAAACACTACGAGGAAAAAGTATTCCTGCAACTATAAGCAGTGTAGTTATAAATATTTTCCATTTCATTTGGCTGGTGTTGCGAATTTCCTATTTGCATCATAAACATAATTTCTGTTTTGAGACATGACTTCAAAATGATATTCAGTGTCAGGTGTAAGATTTGTTAATGTGAATTCATGGTCATTAGTTCTTTTTTCTGTTTGGACATCAAATGGATATGTTTCATCTAAACCATAGTTTATTTTTCCGTTAGCAGGATGGTTTGTTTTCCAAGAAATTTTGGCAGATGTTGACGAAAGGACTGCAACTTGTACATCATAAATCTTGGTTGATTCTGGTACGAAATTATATCCAAATTTGATAAATGCAGTTCCTGCAACATAAGATACATCTTCAAGCTTTACGCCAATTGTAAAGGCTAGATTAGCTATACCACTTTTTGTTGACGCTATTGCATTATTTACACCCTGCATCATCCCCGAGAATGTGTTTCCGATTGCTAACATGGAGCTCTTAATTATTCCTGGAGAGTTTTGCGCAAGAGAGTTATAACCATTTCCTATCGAATTAAATACCGAAGCAATAGTTCTTCCTACCGTATTGAAGGCTAACTGTATTTCATTTCCAACCCAATTAAACGCCATTTGAATTCCATTGCCGATACTGTTGAAAAGATTTCTTACAAACCCAATCAGTGAATTAAAAAAGTTCGCTGACGCACTTGGCTCAATTGGTTTTGTAATCTCCAGTTCTTCTCTAACCTGTTCTTGTTTTTCTTGAGGTAAGTCTTTTATTGTTTTCTCTATGACTTTTTCTTCTTCAGGAGTAACAATTTCAGACAAAGTAGTGATGTTTAAAGTCAATAAAGTTTCCACTGCATTATCTGCTTTGTCTTTCCCTGTCACGGTTATTCTATATACTCCAAAATCAAGGTTTTGCTCGGGTGTATATTCAAACGGTAAGTATTTGTCGCACTTTTGTTTAGTATTGTCAGTAACCTCCGAGTTGTCACAGGTGTACCAAGATTTGTCCATGTTGATCGTATAGGTGGTATGGAGTTTATACACTAATCCCTCTTTCTTCTCGACTTTGATCTCAACTTGCTTTGGTCCCGATGCAACTCTTGGACCATTTTCATCTTGAGTAATGGTTGTGTCTCCACCCGATAATGAATCGATTATTTTCCCATAAAGAGTTGGTGTTTTATCCGTTGCCGAATAATTATTAGTACTGAATGGTGTTTCATTAATTTGTGTCAACTCAACTCTTGGATTGGTTCTGTCTACAAACAAGGTTCTGGAAGATGACACTTCATTGCCCACATTATCTACTGCTTTTACTTTCCATCTGACTATTCCTTCCCGTAGTTTTCCGTCATTTTGACCTGAGTTACTGTCCGGACTCCACTCGGAGGATGATCTCGTGTAGATGGATATGTAGTTATTAGTAGCATCAGAATCGGAGAAACCATCAAAGTGGATGACATAGCGATTGTTAATAACGTCAGTCGTGTCAGAAGTGGGAATATTATCAATAATAAAGTCTCCCGACGGTTGGCCTGTACCAAGTGACGGATTGTCAATTTCCAAAACATATTTAGAAAGCCCCGCCGTTGTATCAATAGTTGCTTTCCATTTGAAGGTTGGTCGTTCATTATTGGTGTATGAATTATCTCCAGGGCTATCCAGATCAATACTTATTGGAGTAGTCGCATCAATCGTAAAAGTATCGGAACTTTCACTTCCTGATCCGGTGGTATTGCCATTACTATCCGTGGATCGAACATACATCGTATGAGTGCCGTCAGATAATGCCGTAGAAGTACAGGTAAATGTTTCATTGGCTTCATCAAAACTTGCATCACCAGCTGTACATGCTGACCATAATCCGCTCGTACTATCCATTTGAAATTGAATTGCGCTCACTGTTCCCACTGCATCGGTAGCAGTACCGGAAAGACTTGGGGTAGTATCGGTATTTGGATCTGGAGCAAGTGCAGTCAAAGAAATACTTGGCGCTGTAGCGTCTGAAACGGTAAAGTCGATTGAAATATCCGAAAATGTTGGCGATACCGTGGTTAGGGTATTAGCAAGAGTAAATTGATATTGAATATACCTATGGGTATCTGTAATACAGTTATTTGAGGAAATATCAGAGCCACTGGTGATCGCATTACATGAGGCAAAAGCAGTTGCTCCACTCATCCCTGAGTCGTTTGAAGTGCGGGCTTTGACGGTCACCGAGGTACTAGCTGGTGTGGTTGCCGAATATGTCAGGTCTCCCCAGTTGCTTCCCTGTCCCGAATCAAAAATTGAAGAAGTTAATGTGCCGGAAGAGGCATAACTATTTAAACTAAAATTATCAATATATATTGTCTTTCCTGATTTTACTCTCACTCCAAAGTCTTTGCTACTTGCTACACCCGCCACTGTTCCTGATAGTTTGTACCAATCACTTCCAACGGGGGTGAATGTGGTCGAGAGTATTGCCCCGTCATAGTAGAGATTCACATCATCTGTAGTTACCGCTTGTCCTGCTCCTTTAAAGGCGTATGTAGTAAAGTCGTAAGTATTAGTATCTCCCACATTCTTGCTCTGTAAATAGTTAGCATCTGTCCCTCCAGCTACCAATTTTACTGAAGCTGTACCTGCATACTTTGTCCCTGTATCTCTTGTAGCTGTCAACTCTTCAAAAGGTGCTGTTGTATATCCACTCCTCGGCCACACAACAAAGTTGTCAAAGGTATTACTCGTGTCAGTTGTATATATGCCGTGGAGGGTTGCTGTTGCAAAATTTGTTATAGTGCCCGTACCAATTAAAGCACTGTTGTAATAGAGTCTTATTGCTGTTCCGTCCATAATGACTCTAATTGTTCTACCTGCCCCATAAGCACCAGTAGCACTTATTACATTAGTTGGTGTACCACCAATTACTTTATCTACTTTTACGTTCGTACCATCGTGATAGGCAATTAGGTAGTTTGAAGAATCCTGGTAGCGAAAAACTAACCCTCCAACTCCAGCACTTCTTGTAAGGTTTACGTCAATTATTGAATTAGCTCCAGCTGTTGCATTTAGTGTTCTAACTGCTATTCCTCCAGTTAACGCTGTAGCACTGGCTATATTACTTGACGATTGCCATGTTCCGACTGAATCTGTCCAAGCGAACCCTGAACCTCCGTTAGCTTCTGTGTGGCCTAGACCATCGGTAGTTGATCCACTAAATCCGTCTGAGGCGATAGGTTGTGGCAACCAAGTAGCGGTAGGAATACGAATATTATCGGCGGTTGGAAAAGCATTGTTATATTCAGATATGCCAGGGAACAAAGTAGCCGTAGATAATAAGGAGCTAATTGACAAGAGAGTCCAGTTTGTATAAGTACCGCCCTTAATATAATAATATGCTCCTGTAGTACGAAGAACAATAGCCATGTTATATGTTCCATTGTCTAATTCAGCAACTTGTCCACCATCTGGGTTGGCTAAAAATGGAAATGTGGCCCCTGCGTTTAATCTAAATCCAACCGTCGCAGTTGTAGGCTGGGTTGTATAAGGCACAGAAGGAAAAAAGCCGAACCCTGCATAAGCTGAACCACTTTTTTGGATAGTACCAACTAAAGTTAATCCTGCCGCTCTCGTTATTGCTGAATACCAAATGCCTGGATTTCCCCAAGAACTATTTGGATTTGCTGATACAAGTGTTCCCCCGCTAATACTTAACGCATCGCCATCAGTATCATTAACTGTCCTTGCCCCTCCCGTTGGCTCTGCAGAAGTACCATTTACTGCTCCTGCAGCTCTGTTGGTTGTAAATTGGTCATTTAGGATATAGCTAGGAACTTCACTCCAACTTGATAAATCTGATTCAAAGCCAGTGTTACTTAATTCTTCTGTATTGGTAAGTGTTACTTGTCCGGTAGTTGAAGTAGTTACATTTGATGAAGAATCAAACTTGGTTGTATCCGACCAGCTTGTCTGTCCACTTCCCCCGCTCCAATCGGTTTGATTCCAGGGAGACGAAGCCGCATAAACAGAAGGCACTAAGAAAGACAGACTTTGAGAAGCTAAAAGTAAAATTGTTAGCACTAAACAACCAATCCGTTTAGACCCAGTCATCTTTTCTTGGGGTGTTCTACTCTCTCTCTCTCTCTCTCTCTCATTTGCGCCTCGGATTTTAGTAGCATATTGCTTAAGCATATCATATTTTGACTTCGAAAAACCTAGATTTATTGTACTAATTATTTATATCAAATACTACGCTAAATAACAAATGCAAGAGGTCGAAAAATGAAAAATAAAACTGGCGAAAATTTTTCCGGCAAACCAAAAGTAGCGAAGGCCGAGAAAAAAGCCTGCTTGTCCGCCGAAATCGCGAGCGAAGCGAGCGATGAAGGCGGGAGCTGATGCAATGCGAGGAGCGCCGAAGGCGCGACGAGCAACAGCGGAGGCAATGGCGGCAATTCATTTTCCCCTTTAACCCCTTTTTCTTGCCGTCATTGCCGGAGCTTTAATTTGTCAGTAATTTTTGGTAAAATAAGTTCGAGCGATTTTGTAGATTGGCTCCAATCCCCGAGTTGGCGGGGCGGCGCGCAGCGCCGCCCATGGAATTAGTGCGTCCCCTTGAGCTTTTTGGTCGGAAAGAAAATTAAGAGCCGAAAGATTTGATTTTTTGCCAACACCTTTTTAAGAAAACCACTTGCGATATTATTTTCTCCGCCTATGGCGGAGACTTTGCCCAAACGCGAAAGCGAATTTTTGCTTTTCAGCTTCCGTTTCGCTTCAGAATTCCTATTGAATGGCCGCTGTTAATTTTGTATATTAAAGTTGTACGCAAATAATCTCTGTTGGGATTTTTAATGGCCGTCTTGGGCATTTCCTAACAGATTTGCGTACAACCAGGGCGGCCATTTGAAATATTACAATGCTAGATATGTACAATAGTAATTCGCAAAAATTCTTTTTATATGCGCGCAAGTCCACAGATGTGGAAGACAAGCAAATCTTGTCTATTGAGGCGCAACTTGTCGAACTTAGGGAATATGCCGCTCGCGAAAATTTATTTGTAGTTGATGA
>Ga0315274_10016281_pt1 | contig 10507 bp, 9 predicted proteins | sample YL17G02_20_MG_FD_203700 | JGI IMG/M metagenome (GOLD analysis project Ga0315274, IMG submission 203700) | Sediment microbial communities from Yellowstone Lake, YNP, Wyoming, USA - YL17G02_20 | ecosystem: Environmental > Aquatic > Freshwater > Lake > Sediment | place: USA: Wyoming | collected... | reverse complement strand
CATGAGCCCCCCGCGTCCGAGCCCCCCATCCTGGCTGCGCGCGCGGCCATCACGGCATCCGGCCGGTCGTCGCAACCCAGGTACCGGGACATCTCGCGGATCATGCGCTTGAAGGAAAGGAACTCACGTGCGTGGTCGGACGGCCAATCTGGGGTTCCCAGCGCCCCAGGGCACAGGATACGCGCTACGTGGTCTGCGCTTACCTGGGCCAGCTGCGCGGTCAGATGGTGGCAATGCGCGTCTATCACGGGCAGGGAAGCAATGGTCTCCAGCATACGGTCTCCCTCCCTCCGCTATTGCGCTTTAAGTGTGAACTGACACTGCCAGATCGGCGATTTCGGGTTGGCGCTAAGGGTCAGGTCCGAGTGGCTCATCACTCCATTTCCAGGACATGCAGCCCCCCGGAGATCCGGTCGGTGGTGAATATCCGGCCGTCTTCCGCCACAATGACATCGTTTGTGTAACACACCTGTTGAGCCCGGGGCACCGTAGGCACATAGTACGCGATTACGACCGGCTTCTCCGTATCAGAGATGTCCAGCACCTGCAGCCCCGCGTTGAAGGCGGCCACAAACACGACATGATCGCTCCAGTATGTGCCCGGCCGGTGCTCGTGCAGGTTGTGAGGGCCGTAGCGCCCGCCGCGCGTCGCGTAGGGCTCCTCATCCGGCCGCCAGCGAGAGAGTTCACGCGGGTTAGTCTCATCGGCCACATCCACAAGGTGCATGTAGGTCGGGTTGGACCCCTCCGTCGCCTCGTCAAGCACGACAAGCAGGTTGCGTTGTGGCAGTGGCTGGGCGGTGTGCGTATGACAGCCACGGTTCTCCGGCCACTCCATCTGGCTCACTACGCTAGGCTTTCCAGGGCAGCTCACATCAAGGATCAATAAGCCGGCGTCCCAGTGCCCACAGTATAGCCGCCCATTGTGGTAAATGCCGTGATGGATCGAGAGGCTCGGGCCGTTTCCGGCCGGCTCAGGAGGCGCTTCCCCGCCGCCCTCCCACAGTCCCGGGGTCCACCACCGCCCCACCAGGCGCGGGAGCGAAACCTCATCGAGGTCGTAGATCTCAAGCATCTTGTCACGGAAGCCTTCGGGCCTGCCAAAGATGTAGCAGTACCTCTCCCCCGCCCACCAGATCCGGTGTACCCCCCGGCCGCCGGTGTTGACATACGTGATTTCCCGTGGCTGGGCTGGCCTGGATATGTCGAACACTGAGAAGCCCGTCCTGCCGGCCGGGTTTGCCCTGTCCCGTTGCTCGTAGTTGACGATCAAGTAGTCCCCATAGACCTGGCACTTCGTGTGCCACGTTCCTGGATACGACGGAAGTTCCCCCACGATACGCGGGTCCCGGCTGTCGGAAACATCCAGGATGAGCATGGGCCGGCCGGCGACCATGCGGCCCACGTACAGGATATTGTCCTTGATCATTACCTGCATGGCATCGCCTTGAGCGTTCAGGTCGGAATGCCCCAGCAGGCGGATGTTCCTGCTACAGGTGTTACCGGACATTCTAACCACCTCCTGCCGTTACACGTGTCGTGCCTCGATACGAGTCAGGAACCTATCCAGGACGTCCAGGTACTTCTGCTTTTCCTCGACGTGGGACATATGAGCGCTGTTCTCGAAGACCACCCATTCTGACTCCGGAATGCCACGGTGAACGGTCCCGGCGATCTCTGGTGTCGCCTCGTCGTGGCGGCCCGATGTCACGAGAGTAGGGACCCGGATCTCGCCCAGCCTGGGTATTATGTTCCACGTCTTCAATGTGCCTATCACGAAGAACTCGCTCGGGCCGTTCATTGTATGGTAGACCTCCGGGTTGCGGGCAAGTTGCGCGAACGTACGGTTGACACAGTCCGGCCAGGGGGTTGTCCTTATGACATGTCTACCATAGAAGACGAGCATGGCCTTCTCGTATTCCGGGTCGGCGGTGGTGCCGTCGCGTTCGTGCTTCAACAGGGTCGCCTGGACTTCAGGCGGGAGGTTCTCGCGCAGTCTGTTGGCCTCGCCCACCCATTGCTCCATACTCGCAGGCGAACTGGCGACCACCAGGCTCGAAAGACCGGTAGGCTGGGTAAGGGCGTACTCCATGGCCAGCATTCCGCCCCACGACTGGCCCAGCAAGTGGATGTGGTCCAGCCCAAGCGCACGGCGCACAGCTCCCACTTCATCCACATAAAGCTCCACGGTCCACATGGAAGGGCTGTGAGGTTGGTCGGACCTACCGCATCCCAGCTGGTCATAGAAGACCACCTGTCGTCCCGTTTCAGCCATTTCTTCCAGCGACTCTAGATAGTCATGCGCAGCTCCTGGCCCACCGTGAAGGCAGAGTAGCGGTAGCTTTCCGGGCTGGCAGTTTCCGACACTGCGGTACCAAGTCCGGTAGCCACGGAATGGTATGTAACCTTCCGACGCCTGCGGCATCCTGCAGCTCACTCCTTTGTCATGACCTGTCCCCCGGACCATCGCCGCATGCCGACAATGGCGCATTCGACGGGTGCCTCCACGCTCCTGCCTGCTTGCAGGGGAAACGGCTTGGCGCACATAAATGCTCAGTGGTCTTATGCCCGTGACTCTCTGGCGAATGGCTCAGGGCGCGGTAGCGGAATTCACGATCAGGACGGGTGAACATGGATCTTCTGGATATCCTCGAGAACCGTGCGAGCGTCAGGTCTTTCCGCTCTGATCCGCTGACGGAGGAGCAGGGCGCGACGCTCCTGCATGCCGCCGAACGCGCACCGACCGCTGGCAACCTTCAGGACTACTCAGTCGTGCTGGTAACCAGCCCGGACCTGAAGGCGAAGATGGCGGGACTTTGCTGGAATCAGCCATTCATTAAGAAAACACCGCTGTTCATGATCTTCAACATAGACCAGCACCGGTCAAGCCGATGGATCGAGCGGTCGGGCGGTAGGAAGGTGTTCGGGCCGGGCTCTGTGTATGTAGCCATCGTGGCCGGGGCCGCCAGGTCCATCCGGCAGTCTACCTCTCAGGGCGGTCGTGCACCACGACCGGTACCAGGACTTCAGCGGTGAGGAGATAGATCAGATCTACTACGACCGCGAATCAGCCTGGAAGCAGGCGAACCCGCAAGGGCTCACCCTCCGGGACGGCCGGGTCGTGAGGAGCCTGTCCCAGTGGACGACGCTCGCCATCATGGCGGCGATATCGTCGTTCAGTGGGACAAGGAGTTCACAGAGGCGATCCGCGAGGCAGGGTTCAAGTTCCAGTGAGACTCGCTGCCTGGACTTCGACCGGACTTTCGACCAGAGCCAGGAGGGGACGACGCATGAGCGCACAGGCCACGGATGACACGAACATCTCACGAACCTCGCAGACCCTCCCCGAAAAGCACCCGCCCCGGCACCATTCAGCCTGGGTGGACGTCGATCTCGATGCGCTCGTGTTCAACTGCCAGACCATAAGCCGGCACATCACGCCGGCTAAGATGATCGCCGTGGTCAAAGCATACGGCCTGGGCACGGGTGCCGTCATGGCAGGCCGGACGCTCGAGGAGGCCGGCGTGTACATGCTGGCCGTGTCGAACTTCCATGAGGCGATGCTCCTTCGCAGAGAGGGCATCCGGTGCCCGGTCTTGGCGATGAACGGGCTGCTTCCCGAGCAGATGGAACTGGCCATCGCGCAGGATATCAGCTTCTTCGTGTTCGACGCATCGTCGCTGCGCACCGCTGATGCACTGGGCAGGAATCTGGGCAGGCGCGCAAGGGTCCACATCAAGGTCGACACGGGGATGGGCAGGCTCGGCATCCTGCCAGAGGAAGCAGGGGCGATGCGGCTTCTACTTGATGGCCTGGACTGGATCGCATTCGAGGGCATCGCGAGCCACATAGCATCGCCGATCGCGGCGGAACACAATGATTTCACGTTCCGGCAGTACGCCACGTTCGTGCAGACGTGTGACACGTTAGACCCGGGGCACAGAGTTATTCACCACATTTCATCTTCAAATACCGTGATGCGTCTGCCGGAACTCAACATGGACGCAGTGCGGTGCCAGGCCATCCTCTGGGGAGTCAGCTACATCTGGCCCACGCCGTGGCCGCTGAAGCCCGTCGCCTCGTACAAAGCACGCCTTGTACAGGTGAAGACGCTGCCCGCCTGGTACAATGTCGGGTACAGGCTCAAATACTTTACATCCCGCCCAACACAGCTCGGGGTCCTTCCTCTCGGCACAATAGATGGCCTCACGGCCGACCACGCCGGCAAGGGATATGTGCTCGTCCGAGGGCAGCACTGCCCAATCCTCGGCGTATGCACTTGCGAGTCGATGGTAGACGTCACCGGTGTTCCAGGTACGCAGGCGGGCGATGAGGTGGTCCTCGTAGGCGATCAGGGCGACGAGACCCTCACCGCCATGGAATTCGCCGAGATGGGCCGGATCAGCTTCATGAACTTGCTCACAAAAACCGGAGCGAGAGTTCCGCGGGTATACTGGCGGAACGGCACTTATGTGAACACCGAAGTCTTCAACCAGGAGGACTGGGAATGATGTACAAGCCAACCATCCCCGAAATGATCTCGTTGCGAGTGCCGGTCCGGTCGGAGGTGTCGCCCGACGGGCGCAAAGTGGCGTACACAGTAAGACACGCGGACTGGAACAAGAACCTGTACGAGTCCGTGTGCCACGTGCATGACACCGGCGCAAGGTCTGGGCGAAAGGCTCAAGGACAGGGCCTCTCCTACCAGTTGACGCGAAGCGGAGACGCAACCGAGTTCCACTGGATTGGCGATGAGTCGCTGGCTGTGCTGAAGACAGACGGTTCCGAATCCGGGAAACCCCAGGTCTGGCTCTTTGAGAACCTGGTCGGCGAGGGAATTCAGGTGACTGACCACAAGGCCGGGGTGCAGTCCTTCCAGCCGTTTACGGGCGGCATCCTGTACCTGGCCGACAGCCCTGTGAGGAGCGAACGGAAATCCCGGAAGGAGCGGTTCGGATCGGTCGTGCACTTTGAGCAGGAAGATAGCGCCTCAGCGCTGTACTACACGAGTTTCGAGGCTTTGAACGAGTACCGGCGCCGGCTGCTCGGCTGCACAGAAGATGAAGCCAAAGGCCTCGCCAAGCCAGTTGTGGAGCTGTCCCGTGCGTTGAAGGAGCCGTTGAAGATCCTGAGCTTCATCGTCGCACCTGACGACCGGGACATCTACCTGAACTGCCAGGTCAGGGACGATCTGGTGTACTATGACGAGTCGAGCGTGTACCGCCTCAGGCTGGACGCGGGTGCCCTGCCGGATGGTAACACCACCAACCTGGGCGAACTCAAGCGCCTGGCGCTGCCCGCCGGAGCCACTGTGCAAGGTGTATCTCCAGATGGAGCGCAGCTCTTGGTACGACACAAGGAACGAGACAACCTGATGTTCACTCTCGACGACCTGTGGGTGCTCGATCTGGTGGCAGTGGGCGATACGATCGAGAGCGAGTCGCTCCTTGCCCACATGAAGAACGTATCGCGGAACCTGAACCGCGACCTCTACTGGGCTGAATGGGTCCCGGCGGGGCTTTTCGTGAGCTATGCTGACGGGACGAAGATCCGGATTGCCCGCCTCGGACTTGACGGGACTGTGCACGCCATGGACTTCGGTGGTGTCTTCCCCTACTCAATGGGCTTCCACGTTTCCCAAAGTGGCCACATCTCATTCAGCGGCGCCGCGAGGGAGTCGTACCCTGAAGTGTACGCATCTTCGGAGCCGCTGGCGGGGGCGACGATCGCAAGCGGGCCTGCGTGCGCAACGCGTACGCACTCGACCATGTGCAATCTCCATAAGCTAACGACCCTCGGAGACCAGGTGGCCGGCTGGGACCTGGGAACCAACGAGGCGATCCATTGGAAGAGCAAGGATGGCATCGAGATCGAAGGCGTGTTACGCAAGCCGGCCGGCTTTGATCCGCAGAAGAAATACCCTCTGGTCTTCGTAGTACACGGCGGTCCGCGCGGGTCCGCCGTGGAATACCTGATCGAGCGCACAGATACGTCCTACTACCCCGGCGTGCAGTTCGCCAACAAGGACGTCTTGGTCCTGAAGCCCAACTACCGCGGCTCGGCCGGGTACGGGCAGGCGTTTACCGAGCTGAACAAGGATAATCTCGGCGTGGGTGACCTGTGGGACCTTGAGGGCGCGATAGATCACCTTGACTCGCTGGGGTTTGTCGACACGGAAAGGGTGGGCTGCATGGGGTGGAGCCAGGGAGGCTACATCTCCGCGTTCGCCACCACCCATTCAGACAGGTTCCGGGCCACGTCGGTGGGCGCGGGGATCTCCAACTGGTACACCTACCACATCGCCAACGACATACCGCAGTTCACGACGCAGTATCTGTCGGGGACTCCATTCAGGAGCCCGGACCTCTACACAAAGACCTCGCCCATCAGCAAGATAGGCCAGGCAAAGACGCCCACGCTCATCCAGCATGGGGGCAAGGACCAGAGGGTACCGCCCGCCAACGCAACCGAGCTGTACCGTGGCCTGAGAGACGTGGGTGTGCCAGTCGAACTCTTCTTTTACCCGGAGATGGGCCATCCCATCACCAAGCCAAGAGAAAACAGGGCTGTGATGCACCAGAACCTCACGTGGTTCTGCCACCACCTGCTGGGCGAGAAGCTGGACTTCGAGGTGTAATCTTGACCGCGGGAAGTCAGTGCTTGGCCGGGAGTCAGCGTGTGCCTGGGTCCTTGTCCTTTGCGCCTCCCACATGGCCATCAGCCGCGTTCAGTTTGTCTCTAAACACGGCACGGAGTACGTCACGCACGACAAGCAGGTCCGGTGCGTCCAGGTTCTTGAGCATGGACTCGACCTCCAGCCGGAGGCTACGCGACGCAGCGTCAGGAGACGCTGTGTCAGCGGGTAAGGAGGCTTCCTGCACACAGTGACCCTGGTCAGGCTTACGCCCTACTAGCCCCGGTATTTTCATGAAGGGATTCTCGAAACCGACCGACGCTGAGGCTCTAAGAGGACTTCTTAGTGCGTAGGGGCCTGCTCCTGACATCGTGGAGCCATCATGGTGCTCAGTGTCCGCGAAGACTCGCTTAGCCACTGAGCCGAAAACGTCTGAGTCCTCGCGTAGCGAACTTCCGTCAAAGAGAATAGGGCCCGGCTTGTCGCTCAAACCGATGAGATAGTCAGTGCTCACACCAAGGAGCCGGGCAAGGCGGGCAGTTGACTCGGCATCGGGCTTGCGCTTACCGGTCTCCCACAGCGCCACCAGAGCCCGCGATACTCCCATCTGTGTAGCTACATCACGCTGGAGTAGTTGCTTTTCCTTCCTGTGCAGCCTCAGTTTCTCGTTAAGGTTGATGCAGCTCACCCCATCCTATGTTACATTTTGTAGCATACCACAGAGGTAACCGCTTGACAAGGATACGGCTAGTAACATATGCTACAGAAGGTAACGTGAGATCAGTTGGCGCACGCCTGTGGAGGGAGGGCGACGCGCTTCTGAGGGTTTCGATTCTATAAGCATCAGGGAGGGACTTGATGTGTCATTGGGTGGACAGTCTCCAGACTCGTTGTCCGGGCAAAAGGGCTCGATTGACATCGAAATGCATCTGAGCCACGCTTGCGTTCCCGTGAGTGTTCCGGGGGCGGTGTGGCTGCTCGTCAAGCTCAAGGCGGCCTCCCACGCAGTTGCGGCCAGACTGCCACTTAACCTCGCGCTGGTGCTCGATCGTAGCGGGTCTATGTTGGGTGAGCCGCTTGACTATGTCAAGAAGGCGGCCGCATTCGTGACGGAGCGATTGAGCCAGCAGGATGTAATGGCGCTCATCACTTTTGACGACCAAGTGGACGTCCTAATAAGACCCCAGCCTCTGGCGGATAAAGATGGTCTGCGAGCCCTGATCGAGCAGATCACCTCCGGAGGCTCCACGAACCTGTCGGGGGGCCTCTTGCGCGGCTACCAGGAGGCAAGCAGCAGCGTCGCAACCGGTCGGGTCAGCCGCATTATCCTTCTGACTGATGGGCAGGCCAATGTGGGCGTAACCGACCCTCACCTGCTTGCAGCACGCGTCGCGCAGATGGTGGAGCATGGCGTACAGGTATCCACGCTTGGGGTCGGCACCAGTTTCAATGAAGACCTGCTTCAAGCAGTAGCCGTGGCAGGGAAGGGCAACTACTATTACATCAAGAACCCGGACGAGATCCCCCGTGTGTTCGACAAGGAAATCACGGGACTCCTCTCCGTGGCTGCGCAGTCTGTCCGTTTGAGCGTCAACGGTAGATCGGGGTGCGGAGTAACCAAAGTCCTCAGGTACGAACCAGTATTCTCAGGCGCCGACGCTTCGATAGACTTTCCCGACTTCTACACGGGCGAGACCAAGGCTTTGCTGTTGGAAATCGGCTACCCGGCTCTGCCCGCCGGCGAGCACAGGCTGGTTGACCTCCGGCTTGAGTACACCGACGCTCTGGGTAATCTGGACGCGATCGCCGTTGATCTGGGCATCAACCTCTCCGCGACTGATGCAGAGTCGGACTGGTCGAAGCCAAACATAGAGGTCATGAAGACCGTGGAGTTGACCAGGGTGGCCATGGCAAAAGACCAGGCCGCCCAGGCCCTGGGCAAGGGCGATTTCGAAGAGTCCCAGAAGGTGCTGCGGGAGGCGCATTTCTGTCTCTGTTCTACCGTCCGCGACATGGCGCCGGGGGACGCTGTGCTTAGGGAAGAGATGGCTTCAGTGAGCGAGATGATCGAGCGGGTGGCGGAAATGCCGGCAAGGGGCATGCATTACTCAGTCGCGGATCCGAGCTTGATGGATGCAGTGAAAGAGCTGAAGTACCAGAGTTACCGCGAGAGGCGTGACCGGCGGGTGAAGTAGAGATCGGACAGATCGACGGGATCACTGGACCAATGTGCCAAAGGTCAGCGGGCCTGAGGCTTGTGGTGATCCCGTCAGACATTCATCTCCCGGTAGACAGACAGCGCCCGAGTCACCACCTCTGCGCTTATCCCAGTACGCTCATGGATAACGCTGCTCCACTCCGGGATGGTGAGGTTGGTGTATTCGATGGATAGCCCGGACTCAGAACTCACATGGCTGGTCCACCTGTAGAACTCCCAGTGGCGGCACTGGTCCGGCGCAAAGAGTCGCATCTCACAAACGGGCGGGCGCAGCAGGTTCTGGGATGTTTCCGCCGCCGCCAGAAGGTCCGGCATGGAAACAGGAGTAAGATCGTAGGTTTGACGAGAGCATTTCCCACCGTGTCTGAGATACGTCACTTCCAGGGTAGAGCCGCTGCGAGCCAGTTGAACCCTTGCCCCGGGAAAGAAGCCGGTCAGGGGACCATGATTGAAGGCCGGCGATGTTGTGTCGATCAAGACCGGTTGAACCCACTGGTCACCCAAGTCGCACAGGTACTCGCGCCCGAGCTCATCGTGGGCGACCACTGCAACGTGGGCATGCTCCGTGCCAAAGTCATGGCCGACAGCATGCGCCCGGATTCCTGCTTCTGCAAAATCGCGGAGCAGCCATAGCGCCAGGTCGAAGCAGTTCCCCGAAGTGCCATGCTCCTGGCGGTGTTGTTCCATCAGTTCGACCGGCCGCTGCCTCGGGCCTGGGGTTTGCCCGTAGTACCAGGCCTTCGTAAACGTCTCCATAGGGAAGCTGTCGAATCTCCGCCACACTGAGAGTATTTCGCGAGGCGCCTGCATGCCGGATTCATCTTTCACGGCTTGGCCGCCACCACCATGATGTGCGGGCTCGTCCCGAGCATGGAAGGTTCGGTCTCGGTGCGCTCAAGCGCGCTCATCAGGTATGAGCGGTACGTCTCATCCTGCCAGCGCTGTTTCAGGTCGGGTATGTATACAGGTGGACGGGGGATGCTCCTGGAGATGAGCCACTGTGACCTGATCCGCTCCAGGGTCCATTCATGTGAGAGCCTCCCGGTTTCCAGGCCGAGATCATGGTAATCCAGTATGTCGCTGCTCATCGCATAGCTCACCTCTGTGCGCTCTTACAAGACCATACCAGACTTATCTCATCCTGCAAAGACTCATGGCCCGGCGCGATTTCCGGCTGCCCGATCTCCCGCCGCCCGGCCCGTGGCCACCCGGACCGCATCGCCGGGCTACCCGTCCCACCATCTACAAGGAATGCACCGACACCCCAGCGAATCCGGCCAAAACAGGCAGGGTCAGAGCACACTACTCACCGGAGGTGTCACGATGAACCAGGTTATCGAGACGATGCTTGGCCACTGGTCGGTCAGGAAATATCAGGAGAAGCAGCCGTCCGACGCAGAGATCCAGGCGATCGTCCGGGCCGGACAGCAGGCGCCGTTCGCGGCCCAGCTCTATAGCGTGATGCTCTCGCGCAAAGGGCGGCACCCGTTCGGAGCACCCCTTCTCTTCACCATCTGCGTGGATTTCCACAGGATGAGCCTCATCATGCGGAAACGAGGCTGGGAGCAGCGCAGCAACGACCTCGATATCCTCATCATGGGCCTCCAGGACGCATCGTACATGGCGCAGAACATGATTGTCGCCGGGGAAAGCCT
>Ga0315274_10016279_pt1 | contig 10507 bp, 15 predicted proteins | sample YL17G02_20_MG_FD_203700 | JGI IMG/M metagenome (GOLD analysis project Ga0315274, IMG submission 203700) | Sediment microbial communities from Yellowstone Lake, YNP, Wyoming, USA - YL17G02_20 | ecosystem: Environmental > Aquatic > Freshwater > Lake > Sediment | place: USA: Wyoming | collected... | reverse complement strand
CGCTACGGGCAGGAGTACGCGGTGATCGTGAGCCGCGAGCGCTACCAGGAGCTTACCGACGCCGCGCGGGCCCATGCGCGGGAGCGCTTCCTGGGAGCGCAGCGCCAGGCATACGAGGCCACAAGAGACGTCCCACCCGAAGAGATCGAACCCATAGTCGCCGAGGCAGTGGTGGCTTCAAGACGGCAGCGAGCGGGTGCCGATGCGAGTAGTAGTTGACGCGAACGTGCTGGTGAGCGGCCTCATCTCGCCGCACGGCACACCTGCTGCCATCCTCAGGCGCTGGCTCGATGGCCAGTTCACGCTTCTTTACTCCCCGGCGCTCTACGAGGAATACGAGGATGTGTTGCACCGTGCCTGGTTGCACGAGCGCCTGGCAGGCAGCCCTAACCTTAGCGCTGCCTACCTGGAGGCAATCGCCTCTCTGGGTGAGCCTGTGATCGGCTACGCCGATGCTTCAGGGCAGGTGCGCGACCCGTTCGACGAGGCGCTGCTGGCCTGCGCTCTTCTGGGAAACGCCGACTACCTGGTGACCGCTAGGCGGGTGGCCCTTTCGCCCGCCGCTTCCGGCGATAGGGATCTTCTCTCACTGAGCAGCTTCCGGAACACTGCGATCGTCACGCCGGCTGCGTTCTTGGCGGTGCTGGGGGCGCTGCCGCCCGATTAGGCTGTGTCTGCAAACTAGCTCCGTGCCCGCGCAGACGCGGGCCTGAAGACCCGCGCTGCGGTTGCCTAGCCCGCCGCTAGCCAAAACTCGCTTTGGCGCTTCGCGGGCTGGGACGCGATCTAGCCGGCGAAGGCCGGCTTCGCAACCGTAGCCCGCGGTTTCAGCCCGGGGCACTCTGGGGTATCTAGAGCGACCGCGCATTGGGATGCTATACTGGGGGAAGTAACGGTATTACGGCGCTACGGCGGTGCTGGATGGAACGCTTGGAGATCAGGCTAGAGCCAAAGGCCAAGAGGAGCTTGGAGGAACACGCACAGGCGCAGGGCGTCTCAGCCGCTGAGGTGGTCCGGCCGCTCATCCACGAGCATCTGGGCACTAAAGCGCCGCCTGAGAGCAAGCAGGAGGCTCTGGAGAAGCTGTTCTCCATGCGCTTTAAGGATGTGCCGGGCCCGGAGGAGCTGGAGGAAGAGATCCACAATGCCTTCGGAACCTGAGCGCTACTTCTTAGATACCAATGTCTTCATCTATGCCGCGGTCGACATCTCGATGCCGGGTGTGGAGGCTGCTAGCGCCGACTACTCTCGAATTCCGGGGCGCCCTGAACGCCTACGGTCCGGGCAAGGACTCCAACGATCTACTGATAGTCGAGGTGATGCGCGCTCGCGGCATAGGGGCGCTGATCAGCGCATAGAGGCTTCGATGAGCTGGGAGTGACGCGGCGCGACCCACGAGAGTGGGCTTGGCACGCCAGGATACGCGCCCGCCCCGATATAAGGGGACAACATGACCAACACGAGCGCCGACGCCGTTCCCGCCGTACTGCCGTTGCGCCAGCGGGCCGAGGTGGTCAACCGTATCACCGCGGCGCGCCTGGAGCGGCTCCTGCTGCCGGTGATGCGCGAGGCGGGGCTGGACATGTGGCTGATCCTCTGCAACGAGGATCACCTCGACCCGATCTTCCGCGCCCTCACCCCCTGGCAATCCTGGGCGCCCATCCTGCAGATGGTGGTCTTCTGCGACCGCGGCGAGGGCGGGATAGAGCGACTGAACCTCTCGCGCACCAACATGCAGGGGCTGATGGCGAACGGCTGGGAGCCGGCGAACGAGGAGCAGTGGCAGTGCCTGCGCCGGGTGATCGAGGAGCGGCAGCCGCGGCGCATCGGCATCAACCAGTCGGACGTCATCTGGGCGGCGGACGGGCTGACGGCGGGCCTCAAGGAGCGGCTGGTCGCGACACTGGGTGGGGACCTGGCGGGGCGGCTCGTCTCGGCGGAGGAAGCGTGCGTCGTCTGGCTGGAGACGCACCTGCCGGAGGAGATCGAGCTCTACCGGCAGGCCTGCGCCATCAACCACGCCCTCATCGCCGAGTGCTTCTCCAGGCGCGTCATCACCCCTGGCGTCACCACCTGTGAGGACCTGCGCTGGCACTACTGGCAGCGGGCGAGCGACCTGGGGCTCACCGCCTCCTTCTCGCCTTTCTTCCGGCGCCACCGCAGCCACGCCTCCCAGGAGCGCTGGGGCGAGGGCGACCTGGCCATCCGCGAAGGGGACATGCTGCACTGCGACGTGGGCGTGGAGTACCTGCGCCTGATCACGGACAATCAGGAACTGGCCTACGTGCTGCGGCCGCGGGAGAGCGAGGCGCCCCAGGGGCTGAGACAGGGCATGGCCGAGGCCAACCGGCTGCAGGACGTCTTCCTCTCTTGCTGGCAGGAGGGCCGAAGCGGCAACGAGATCCTGGCCCGGGCGCTGGCGAGGGCGCGTGAGGCTGGGATCGCTAAGCCCAAGATCTACTCCCACTCGCTCGGCCACTACCTGCATCAGCCGGGCCCGCTCATGGGTTTGCCCTGGCAGCAAGAGGCGATCGCCGGCCGCGGCGACGTCATGATGCGGCAGGACACCTGCTTCACGGTCGAGCTGAACGTCTCCCTCCCGGTGCCGGAGTGGGGCGGTGCGGAGGTGGTCTTCGCGCTGGAGCAGGATGCCGCCCTGACCGCGGACGGGCCCATCTACCTCGACGGGCGGCAGACGCGGTTCCACCTGGTGTAGGGGAGGCCAGGGCTACCGACTCAGCTCGGCGATGACATACTCGGCCAGGGAGAGGGCGCGCGATAGCTCGCCGGAGATGCTGGGGACGGCATCGTCGTAGTTGCAGCGGTTGCGTGCCTGCCGTAGCTGGTCGAGCCTGCTTGCTATGCCTCGTACGTTCCTCTTCGCGAAGTACAGCCTAACCTTGACATGATCGTCTGGGCCGTACGTTGGGAAGAAGCCGAGACGGTCACGAGCATAGTTGCGGGCGTGACAGAAGGCTGCGTAGTAGGCACGGCTGACGGCGCAGCGATAGGCCGCTTCCCGATCGGGATAGCTGTCTCGGTCTGTTCTGTCTCGCAGAAAGCGGGCTACATCAAGGTACTGGCGCCAGTCAAAGGTCATGTGAGCTTCGATGGTTCGCGTGGCGCAGGATAGCTGCTACGTGGAGGAGAAGGACGCGGCGACGACGAGCCAGCCCGAGGTGTTGGCAAGCAGGTGCTCGTGCTCCTCGTTGAGTTGGTCTATGCTCGCAAGCAGAGCCCGGTCGCGCTCTGAGGCACTCACATACAGGGTAAGGTACTGATCGTCCAGCTCGGGGTCCTGATATGGCTCCAGCGACAACCGAGCTTGACTACCTAGGCGCACAGCAGCCGCCCGAGCTAGGGCGAGCAGGGACTCAACCATGTCGGCATGGCTGCGGACATAGCCCTGGACCGCCGCGGGGTGTGGAACCGCTATCCCCAGCGAGGTGATAACGTCAAGCCAAGCCACACGAGCGATGCCTATCGCCTACCAGTATACCCATGACACACCCCTTGGACCGATTATGCTACGGTAAGGGGCGACGTGGCAAGGCACCGGTAACGACAGCAGCCGGCGGGGCTACTCCCCCCGCTGGCTGCTGGATCCGCTCAACCTGTGGCGCCCAGCTTGTCGCGGTAGGCATGCATGGCATCGCGCATGAACTTGGCGAGCCCGGGCCGGATGTTCTCGTAGAAGGCGGCGAAGCGCTCGTCCTCAACGTAGCCGCTGCCGAGGCCGCGGAAGATCTCGAGCGTGCAGGTGTAGAAGCCCTCGTTGATCAGCCGGAACCAGCGCTCGAGCCACTGCTGTACCTCCGGGTCGGCGGGGTCGCGGTCGATGAGCGCGGCTAGGGCCTCGTTGATCGCCCCTCCCTCCGCCTTGATCGCGTCCCAATCGGCCTTGGTATACTTGGCGGTGCGGCGCTCGCCCTCGGTGGCTTCCTTGCCCCAGCGAGCGCGCGCTTCCTGCTTGTACTCCTCGAGCTTCGACTCGTCGAAGCCTTCGAACCTTGATTCCTGGGCCATGGTGACTCCCCTTTCCATTGTGTCTGTGTCGATCGTCCGGTCGACGGACTGAATCAGCCTCTGCGGTCGCCTCTGCTTCTCTAGCAAGAGGCGCCGGTGCTCGCGTAGCGCCTGCTTGCGGTCGAAGTTGGGGCTGGCGAGGATGGCTTTGGTCTCGCCCAGGGCAAAGCCCAGCTCGCGAAAGAAGAGGATCTGCTGCAGCCGCTCCATATCCGCGTCGGTGTAAAGCCGGTAGCCGGCCGGGCTGACGGACGCGGGCTTGAGCAGGCCGATGTGGTCGTAGTGGTGCAGCGTGCGCACGCTGACACTCGCCAAGTCCGCCACCGCTTTCACTGTGTAAGGCACGTGCCTACCTCCGAGAGCATCATAGACTATGACGTTACGTCAGGGTCAATAGGCTTGCCGGTGAGTCCGCGGGCGAATGCGCCGAGTCGGGAGGCCACGGCGGATGTAGACGACGAGCTGGAAAGGATGCAAGCCTGAGCTCTGGATATTCAAGGGTACGGGAGCCAACCGTGGCAAGGGACATCAAGTCGCGAGTGGTGCAGATGCCGGCGCGAGGGCAGATCACGATTCCGACCGACATGCGACGGCAGCTTGGGCTGGAGGAGGGCGACCTGCTGCAGATCAGGCTCATCGAGGGCAAGATCGAAATCGAGCCATTGGCTGCCGCCGAAAAGGCGCAGTGGCGGGAGCACACCGAAGCGGAGATCAAGGAGTTCTTAGCAGAAGACAGGATTGATGAGGACACGGCCGCCGCGGTGAGGGGACTGCTGGCCAAGGGTGAGTTGTAGGTGCCTGCGCCGGCCGGCAAGGCGCTTGTGTTCCTCGACGCCTCAGTGTGGATCGCTGCCGCCGGGTCGGCGCAGGGCGGGTCAGCCCTGGTGCTGGAGGTGTGCCGGGGGCAGCGATTCGCCGCGCTCTGCTCCCAGTGGGTGCTACTCGAAGCGCAGCGCAACATCAGGGCCAAGCTGAGCCTGGAAGCGCTGGCTCGCTTCTACCGGCTACTCGCGGCGCTCGTGGCCGAGATGACGTTGGTGAGGGCCACGAGTGAAGAAGAGGTGGCTTACGAGGACTTGGTCGGCGCCAAGGACGCGCACGTGATCGCGGCGGCAGTGAAGGGCAGCGCGGCGTACGTGGTGACCCTCGATCGCCGGCATCTGGCGAACGAGAGGGTCAACGCCGCCGGCTTGCCCTGCACGGTGCTGACGCCGGGAGAGTCCCTGGCGTCGGTGGTACGGGGAGCGAACACGCGGCGGTAGGTGGTGATGGGGCTGCGCGCCTGGGGCAGCGGCACGCGGCGGTTGATTAGCCTGGGGGGTAGAGCATGTCGGTTGAGGCGGTCGTGGGGATGCAGTGGGGCGACGAGGGCAAGGGCAGGATGGTGGACTACCTGGCCCAAGAGGCGGATGTCGTCGCGCGCTTTCAGGGCGGCAACAACGCCGGCCACACCATCGTGAATGAACATGGCACCTTCAAACTGCACCTTGTGCCCTCCGGCATCTTCAACCCCAGCGTGACTAACATCCTCGGCCCTGGCATGGTGATAGACATCGAGGCGCTGGACGGGGAGCTGAACGAACTGCGGGAGCGAGGCGTCGGGGCGCCCAACGTCCTGGTCTCGGATCGGGCCACGATCTGCTTCCCCTTCCACCGCGACGAGGATCGGTGGGAGGACGAGCGGCTCGTCGGCAGCGGCCGCAAGCCATAAGGCTCCACCTGCCGGGGCATTGCCCCCGCCTACGGCGACCGCCAGCTCAAGAAGGCGGTGCAGATCGGGGAGCTCCTCTACCCCAAGCGGCTGGAAGAGCGGCTAGAGGGGATCGTGGAGTGGAAGAACCTCCAGGTCAGAGGGCTCTACGGCAGTGAGAAGGGCGTCTCCTTCGAAGAGACCTGGGGCTGGGCCAGCACCTATGGCGAGCGCGTCAGGCACCTGATCGGCGACACCTCGGCGCTGCTGGAGGAGGCCGCCGCTCGGGGCAAGCGCATCCTGTTCGAGGCGCAGTTAGGGACGCTGCGCGACCTCTACTACGGCATCTACCCCTTCACTAACTTCGTCCTGTTGCCTGGCATCCTTCGCGCCCATCGGCGGCGGGCTGTTTGGCCATCGGGTAGAGCGAGTCGTGGGGGTGATGAAGGCCTTCTCGACGGCGGTGGGCGAGGGGCCGTTCGTCACCGAGATGGAGACAGAGGAGGCGAAGGCGCTGCGCGAGGTGGCCAACGAGTATGGTGCCGCCACCGGGCGGCCGCGGCGCATCGGCCACTTCGACGCGCTCGCCTCGCGCTACGGGGTGCAGGTGCAGGACGCCACCGAGATCGCCCTCACCAAACTGGACTCCCTGAGCGGGCGCGACCCGCTGCTCATTTGCACCCACTACGAGCTCAACGGGAGGCCCGTGGAGCGCTTCCCGCTCTGCCCGGTGTTGGCCGAGTGCCGTCCCATATACAAGGAAGTGCGCGGCTGGCAGGGCGACATCGGCGGCGTGCGCCACTTCGCCGACCTGCCGAGCCAGGCGCGCGAGTACGTGCTGGCGATTGAGCGGCTGGTCGGCCAGCGCATCCGCTACGTCTCCGTGGGGCCGGAGCGTGCGGCGCTCGTGGATCGGGCGCCGTGAGCTAGCGAGCTGTGCTGCCACCTTGCAGAGCTACGAACTCGCGCGGCGAGACGATCCTGAGGTCACCGATCTGGTGCAAGGCGAGGAGATCAGCGTCGCCGGTGACGAGGTAGTCGGCCTCGCACACCACGGCATAGGCGATCAGGTAGTCGTCTTTGGGGTCGCGGGTCAGGGGCGGGATGGGCTCCGTTAGCGTGGGGATAGGCTCCGAGAGCTCGGAGAGCAGCGAGGTCAGCTGCATCAGATCCTCAGTGGCTATCCTACCCGCAAGGTAGGGTTTGCTCGGGACCCTTCTGGCCAACTCGTCGAGCAGTTCGGCGGGGAAAAGCAGCATCAACTCCCCACGCGCGACTGCCTCGACGATCTCGACGACTGGGCTCTGCTGATCCGCGGTCAGCAAGTAGCTGATGAGCACGTTGGCGTCGAGCATCAGCCGCAAAAGAGGGCGGGACTCAGGCACGGTAGTTGGCGCTGCCCTCGGCGATCATCTCCTCGATGACCTCGCGGGTGAGACGGCTAGCTAGCTCGTCAGCTTGCTCTTTCGTCAGGTACTGATTCCGCGCCCGCACCTTCTCCGCCAGGCGCGCTAGCCGTTCCAGGGCCCCGCGGCGACGTGCTTCCTCGCGCAGACGCAGCATCTCCTGGTACTGCTCGTAGGTGATAATGACCACCTTGGGCTTGCCGTGGCTCTCGACGATGACCTGATCGTCGTTCTCAGCGGCCCAGTCGGTCATGGCGCCGAACAGGACCTTGGCTTCGCTGGCCGAGACTACCTTCGGCATTCTCTCCTCTATTGATCGAATATCTGATCGTTATTGCGATCATTATGACGGCTATTGGCGCCTACGTCAAACCGGTGTCTGTGCATGGGCGCTGTTCCTCGATAGGCCTGAGGTCCGTAGCAGCTGACGTTCGCCACGCCGCCAGAACGAGGGAGGAGGAATCATGGTTCCCGGTTTCTACACGCTGCCGCGCCACTTCCCGGCGCTGATAGACGAGTATGTCGCCAGCCGCAAGCCGCCGGTGATGAAGGTGCGTATGGGCTGCAGTTCAGCCACCCAGATCGCCGCCTGGCACGCTTCCTCGCCGGGCACCATCATCGTCGCCGTGGACGGGCCGTTGGTGGACAACCACGCCGCGCTCGAGACGCAAGACACCAAGGCGCTGGCACAGGAGGAGATCGAGGCGTTCCTGCGCTGGCAGGATGCCGGTTGGCGCCAGTGCGTCTTCATGCGGAAGAACGAGCCACACCTCTGGATCGGCACCGACTTCATCAAGCGCTGGGTGGACTACACCTGCTATGGGCTGGAGATCGGCAAGCAGCGGGGCGTCTACGGCCAGATGGTCGGCAACACCAACACCGGCTGGCCGCGCTGCATCGGCTGTGACGACGTCAACTGGTTCAACTATATGGCGCCCATCTTCCCGCTCCTGGGGGCGAATGACTACTGGTCGGCACACGAGTATTTCGGCCCCTACGGGCCGCTGGCCGGCAAGGATTCGCACCCCTACCTGGTGGGCCGCCACTGGCAGATTCCCTACGAGTGCAAGATCATCCTGGGCGAGTTCGGCATGGATCGCCACGTCGAGGACGGCCAGGGCAACCGCGGCTGGCGCGGCGCGGTCACGCTCGAGCAATACGTCGAGATGCTGCGCATGGCGACGGCGCTCCTTTCGCCGAAGGTACGGGGTACTGCCTCTTCGTCCTGGACTACGAGAACAACCAGTGGGAGAGCTTCGACCTGGTGGAGTTACTGCGCCGGCCGGAGCTGCTGGCGCGCCTCTGCGAGCCGGTCACGCCGCTCGTCACGGTGCCCAACCTAACGTGCCCGGTGCCGGAGCCCTACCGGCTGACGCAGAAGTTCGGCGAGAACCCCGGCTACTACCGCCAGTTCGGAGTGGAGGGGCACAACGGCCTGGACTTCAGCGTCGTGACGGGCACGCCCATCCGCGCCTGCGATGCCGGCAAGGTGGTGAAGGTGCAGCAGTCCGGCACCGGCTATGGCAACGCGGTATGGCTGTCGCACATCTGGGGCTGGTCGCTCTACGGCCACGCCTCGGAGACGCTGACGCGGAACGGGCAGACGGTGCGCGCCGGCGACGTGATCATGCGCTCCGGCAACAGCGGCAACTCGACTGGGCCGCACTTGCACTTCGGGATGAGGCGGCTGGGCCACTTCGACGCGGCGATGAACCATTGGGTGGAGCCGCTCATACTGCTGAAGACCATAGGAGGGGGAACCGTTGAGACGCCCGGAACGACGACGACTCCCACGCCGACTGTCCCTGGCGCGGTCGATGTCACGGCTCTGCGCTGGAATGCCGAGGAGAGCGTGCGCGAGATAGAGCGGATGCGCATCGAGCTCGAGGACACCAGGCGGCGCTTGCTGGATCACGTCGTTACGAGTGCCTATGAGTTGGAGCGGCGGAGCTGAAGCCGCAATGCCCCTTCGCCCGCCGTACACCGCCGAGGACAAGACTGCGGCCCTCTTGGCCGAACGTGCCCGCCTACTGGCGGAGATCCGCGACCTCGATCGCATCCTGGACGAGCGCAGCGCCGTCGGTGACGGCTGCCCGGGCTGCTCGGAGGTCGACCGCTGGCGCCGGCGTGCCGAGACACAAGCCGAGCTCGCCACCCAGCCCGCCAACACGGCCCGCCGGCTGCTGGATCGTGTGCGCCAGCTCGAGGACCAGGTGGCGATGGGGAGGTTAGCGGCTCCGGTTAAGATCGCCAGCGGACCGGATAGCCCAGGGGAGTTCCTATCCCAATGGCCATAGCTCTCGACTTCGACGGAGTCCTCGCCGACTATCGCGGCTTGCAGGGGGATGGCGCCGTCGGCGCGCCGGTGGCAGGCGCGCTTGAGTTCGTGCAGCGGCCGCTCGGCGCCCGCTACCAGGTCGTCACCTTCACCTGCAGGGATGTTGCGAGGGTGCGCCAGTGGCTGGCAGGCCATGACTTCCCACAGCTCCCGGTTACCGATTGCAGGCCGCCGGCGCTCCTCTACATGGACGACCGCGCCCACTGCTTCGATGGCGACTGGGAGTCAGCCTTCGCGGCGATCGACGGGGAGCCGTGGTGGTCGCCTATGGCGCAGCTCACGGTGTGGGCAGAAGGTGAGGCAGAACTGAGGCCGTCTGCGGGCACTTGACACTAAGGCCGGGTCAAGTGAAGCGGTGTTAGCCGGCGGATCTGCCAAGTAAGAGGCCCAGCTCCTCCTCGAGCTGCGCCTCCTACAGTTATTTCTAACGCAATTCCTACTCAAGAAAACCTTGAATTCGGCCGATAAGCCGAGTACACTATTGGGGAGAGCCTTCGCAACCAAAAGTGGTCTGGAAAGTGAGGTGGCTCCATGGCGGATGTGAGGGCGATACTCAGCCGCAACATCAGGAGTGGCCGAGAGAGATACGGCCTACGGCAGGAGGATCTGGCCGGAGCAATTGGGGTCAAGACGGCGGAGACGATTTCGCAGATCGAGCGAGGCGACCGCGAGGTCAAGGCGCGTGAACTCGTGGAGATCGCACGTGCCCTTCATGTCGACATGATGGATCTACTGAGCGAGGAGGGACTTCCGCCCGCACTGGAGCCGCTGTGGCGCAAAACGGACGACTGTGAAGACTGGGAAGCTGAAGCGATACTCAGCGAGCGTGCCGAGCGATTCAGCATCCTTACAGGTATGGTCGAGGCGGCGTCAGCCGAGACCCTACCTCTCTACTCCGATTTCCGCATCGAGCATGCCACCTACGAGGATGCCGGGCTCTTGGGTGAGCGGGTCCGTGTGGACCTCCGGCTGGGCGATGTGCCCGCACGTACGATCATGGACGTGCTTGAGGACCGCTACGGAGTCCTGATCTTCTGCCATGACATG
>Ga0315274_10016278_pt1 | contig 10507 bp, 16 predicted proteins | sample YL17G02_20_MG_FD_203700 | JGI IMG/M metagenome (GOLD analysis project Ga0315274, IMG submission 203700) | Sediment microbial communities from Yellowstone Lake, YNP, Wyoming, USA - YL17G02_20 | ecosystem: Environmental > Aquatic > Freshwater > Lake > Sediment | place: USA: Wyoming | collected... | reverse complement strand
AGTGAGTCAATGGGTGGTGATATCTTTTTCGAAAGATTTTTCGGAAGTCAACAAACGCAGAAGGCCACCCCGATCGGAGTGGCCTTTCCCAGACTGCGTTGGTGCGGGTCATGACGCCGCTGCCGTAACCATGCTCTCACCGTGCCCCATAAAGTCTTGCGTGTCCTGTCTCGACCATCCTGTCATTGATCTGCACGCCGTCCAGGTAGACATCACCCAACCACCGACCATACTTGTCCTCAATGTTTCGGAACGTCTGGACACGGACGGTCGAGCCAATCGGAATCAGGCTCCTGAGATAATCTCTCGCCTCTTTGCCACCCGCCTGCGATAGCTCGGGGGCGTTGATGCGGTATAGTCTGATCGAGTCCTCAATGTAGATTCGCCTGCCCATGTCGATGCGGAGCGTCATCGTGTCGCCATCGTGGATTGATAACACAGTGGCCTGATACCAATACTCGAATTCAGTCATGGTGTTGCCTTTCGAATTGCTATCGCGTAGGTATCTCGCCAGTGTTCGTTGCCGCTCACGTCGATCTGTAAGAAGCCTGCGTAGTGCAACTCCTCAGCCATTTGATCCTGTGAAATATTTGCGTAGTACTCATCTGGATGCAGTTCCCCGCCGTCAATCGCGGAGTGCGGCCCTCTGCCGGGACCGGCGCAGGTGATGATGATTCGTCCGCCTGGCTTCAACCACGTCGCGGCATGTGTCAGGATCTCGCCCCAGTTTGGTGAATGCTCAAAGACCTCGCAACAAATTACCATGTCGACAAGTTCCACAGGCGTGTAATCCAAAGCGTTTGTCGCGATGTCCACTGATGGACCCGGATACAAATCAAGGCCCGTCCATGCGGCTCCCGGAAACAGTGGGCGAACCGATCCATTCAGGTCGCGACTGCCAATCTCAATAACCGTCGATGGAAAATAGATCGAGAACTGCGAAACGTATTCATACGCCGTTGCGTGCATTTTTATCCCTCCATACAATACCTATACCGCCCCACCCACACCCTACAATCTTCTCGTCTGTCCTGTGACCTGCGTTTTTAATCTCGCTCCACAGGCGGTCCACATGGCATCCCTCATTCCGGTGCTTGATTGCATCAGCAATGTCATGGAATGCGATCAGCGGTGGTCGTAAACTTATGGCGAATTCCCAGTCGGCTTTCGCACCCGCGTACGAATGGTCGCCATCGATAAACACAACATCGAATGGGCCTGCCTCGCGAGCTTTGCGTTGCACGTCTGGGTCTGTGCTGCTTCCGACTATCACCACCTGAGAGTTGTCGGCCTGTGGAGCGATATCGATCGCCACTGTTGTGACATCTGGAAGCCTCCGTTTGATTGCAGATTCAAGCCCTCCATGTTTGGAGCCGATCACAAGCATTCGATCTGTGGCTTTCAATTGCGCGACAAACCAATCCAACTCCCGCTTGTGCTGCTCACATCGTATGCCGCCAATTCGATTTGCTTCCCACTGCATCTGAGCATCTACAATCGCAGGGTAAACCGCTGCCAGATCGTAGCCGAATTTGAAGCCGGGAGAATCCACAAACTCGTTCCATGCTTCGGCTGCTGGTATATGATCGCCACACCACGCCTCAACACCGCCGTAGCCCGTCTTTACGGTTTTTCGTCCAATGTGTTTCGCCCGCACTGCAAAGAAAGTCCCGGAGTAGTGCCAACTGTTTACAGGGGTCAGTGGCACGCTGCCGAACGAACGGAAGGAGCCGAAGCATTTGTAACCTTCGGATAATTTATGCACGACTTTGGTTGTATTGAATACCACAGTTTCGTACATGCACTCTGTCCAGATCCTGACAGGTTCAGACGCTGCCGTATGCTCACGAACACCCTTTGCATGAGCATAAATCAGAACGTCGTTTTGTCCCTGCGGAATGCGGTTCTGCAATTCGCGAAACGTGGGGTTCTCTCCTTGTGGAGTGTTAACAGAAACAAACAACTCAAACCTGTCACCGAGTGCCGCCTGCACCTCCTCGATGGGGGCGGTGTTGTCATCAGTAACGATGCCAACAACACATCGCCCGTTGATCGTCTCTGCTAGTTCTCTCCATAGTTTTGCGTGCCATCTCCAGTATTGTTTCAGCGGCCACATGTGCGCACCGAAATGAATCACGGGAGTGTCTGTGAATGGGTCTGGTCTCGGCGGTGGTGCCGATTGGGCTGCATCTCTCAGTTGTGTTTGAGATGTTGACAATTTCATTACGCGGTGATTGTGGAAACCCCTGACTCCGGGAACTCTGACTCCGGGAACTCTGACTGGCTTCGGCTTGACACAAGCCGTCGTCGCACTCGCCAACACGCCTGAAACAATCTCTCCGATCCGACTCTTCTGTGTTTCCTTGTCGCTGTACTTCTTCCGCCATGATTGAGTCCATGAAATCTCAGCGTAGAGTTTTTGAACGATCGTTGCGTGATCGTGGCTGGACATTCGATTGAGCGACATCAAATAAGTCTTGCAGCTTCCGCACGACACAGGCTGGCCAGTGTCCTCTTGGATCGCTGCCATTAGTAGCGTGCCAGCGTTTGAGCAGTCGGTGCATTTGCCTTTCTTCGTGCCGCATGATCGGCGTTGTGGGCCTACTACGGCTTTTGGTTGCACCCATGTTTCGCCCGCCAAGATTGCGTCGAGACGTGGCTTGTTCTCCTTGCAAATCATCTGGTAAGTTCGCTTCATGGCGATATTTCGCACGCTGCAAAATCCAGATAACTCACACTGGCAATCACTCACGGGGAAACTCCCTTTCAATGTTCTGGTTCATCGCCTCTTCCCAATGGTCCACAGAACTCTCACCAATCTCTTTGGCGACAACCCGGAATGCGTAGACCCCGAATTGAGCTGCAACAGGAATCAGGAGAACTAGAATGAGTCGTTTCATGAGCAGTTACTTTCGAGTTCGTAAATCAGGATATCAACGATCTGGAACCCCCAAGTCTCATTCATATCGAATGCTCCAACTACGTCAAGAATTGCGGGACAATCGCAGGTGATAACCGTGTAGCTTGCCTGAACCCAAGTGTTAGGTTGATCCCCTCCCGCCCAGCGATAATAGATGCAAGATGCGCAACCAATACACTGACAAACAAGAATCACCTCCAGCGTATCAACCCGTGATCCGCCCATTGGCAGAGGCCATGCCCGTGTCTCACTGCCACGGTAGCCGGGGAATGGACCGGGAGACCACGGCAAACACGAGATCGTTGGTTCGGTTTGCATTCTATAAGTCAACAGGAATTCACCCGTTCCACCGTTTCCAGAACCCCAAACGAGCCGAAGCGTCGGCCCCATTTGCCTTTCGCAGATACAGTTTTCAATTACTTCGGCACATTGGTCGCAGTCCTTGCAACGGAACGTGAAGGAAGATCCGTCATACAGTTCGACCGTGCCTGAAAGGTCGTCGCATCCCGTGACGCTGATCGTTACTTCTTCGCCGTTCGCTATTGCCCTGACAATGCAGTTCCCGTAGTCGTCTCGGTCTAGTGCGAGACTGATTGTGAAGTTCCCAATCGTCCCCTCCCATACCGGCGGATCGCATTCACTGTAAGCAGAGTCAGTGAGTTCTCCGGAGTAGGTGTCGACGAAGCCGTACTCAATCACTTCTCGAACTTCAACACACAATGCCCTACAGGAACATCGGCAAGTCCCACAGAAGTACGTTCGGCATCCAGTATCGGGGTCGTCAATCAATTTCAGTTCACGAGGTTCTCGTTTGGTCCAAGTCAACGTGCCTTCGTCATAGCCGACCGTCACGCCGACCGAGCCGCCTGGATACCGACACGATGCTCCCTCGTAGCACGTCGCACGATAAACCTCTTCGCCATCGAAGGTGACGACGTATTCGCATTCGCCGTATGCGTCCCGCTCCCAATACGACACGAACGCCAGTCCGCCAACCGTGCCAGTCCATGAACTCCCGCCGAACGTCGCAGTACCGTATGTGGTAGGCTCACCGTAGATTTCTAGTTCCAAGCATAAATTGCAGGGTAGCGCGCCGCAGCACTGGTCAGCAGGAGCATTATCGCACGCTTCGACAGTGAATTCAGAGCAGGGCTTCAGCCGTGTTGAGGATGCTGGCTTCAGATATCGCGGAGGCATTACAGGCACTCCGGCTGCGCACACAACTCGTCAATGATCCACTGGGGAGAGCATGCCCCCGTCAGCGGGTACATGTACGTTGCTCGCCCTGTTGTGCCAATCATATCAGTTGGCGTCAGCCCGCTTGTGTGGCTGCACATGTCATAAACATCGTACGTGCCCTCGTAGTTCGCCCCTGGTGGCGTCCCTGTGCAGCTTTGGTTATACCATGTGGCTGTAACGACCAGCGTTGTCTCTGCAACATAGTCAGTATCGGGACACAGCACGTCAGTGATCGTGAACCAGATTGTGTGACCGCCGCCTGAACCTGTACCTGTATACGGTTGCCATTCGCCATTGATTCGCTCAACCTTACCCCAGTCTCCGGCAGTGTAAGAGGACGACTCACTGCGGTTCACGACATCAAGAAATCTGCCAGTGTCGTATAGGTCACCACCTTCAACCTTAGCCCAGATGGTCGCGGTCCCGAGACCAGGAGTAGTCGCTGAGTTGGTCGCAGCATCAATGTCTACGTCCCACTTCACTTGGTAGTTTTCTTGCCGTGCATTTCCGCTTATACTACTGGATCGATCGTCTTTTTTTAAACGTCGAATATCCCTCAGCCCAATTGCGATCTGTCGCAGGGCCTTGTCGCCAAGTGTAGCTCCTTCATCCGCCATCGCCATATTATGTCTCCAGAGCGATGACCCGAACGTCACAGGCTGCAGTGTTCGCCTTGAGGTACAGCGTGGCCCCTGACTTCCATGTTATCCGTGTTGGTGCCCATGCTGCATTCAGTCTAGCGCCATACACTGTTGTTGAAAATCCCCAGTCGACATAGTTCGTTGACATGTTGTAAAGCCAGATCAGCGTTGGCGCAACAACGTCACCAAAGGACGCAATGGACTCTTCACTCGTGCCTATCGTATGAACTGAGTCATATAGTCGTGCTGTTGTTTGAGTGAGTTGAATCAGACCGCCGGAAGATCCGGGAGAAAAGTTTAATACTAACAAACCGTTTCTAAGGTTGACGGTTTCCATTATGTCAAGATTTGTTGCCATCTAATAACCTTATGTTAACGGAAGCATATTAAAGTTTTTTTGAGGATAGACTGAAAACGGCAAAAACACTGCCGTCAAAGGATTCGCTGGGCTTAGTTTACCGCCAGCCCCGTCAAGCAACACTGCCGATTCTGAACTTGTTTGGTCACCATCACGCGGTGCAGCGGAATAGTTTTTGGTCGGATCCTCACCTAGTGTGTAATCACCTTTTCTCGTGAACCCCATATCAAGGATCTCCAGATCCCATCCCTCTTCACGCAGGTGAATGTCGTAAGATAAAACGCGATACTGAATCCCGTTTCGTTCTTGCGTTTCGCCAATGTTTAATGCCTGTAGCTTTCCGAGTCCAGTGCCCACCAGTATACCGTCGACTGTAAAAGGACTGATATTGATTGCATCTTGATATGTGGCAACCCACACTGGAACAGCAGCCAGATTTTTCTTCACTGAAACAACGAAATGACTATCGTCCATGACTGGTAGTGTTTGAAAAAAGTCCCCAACAGAATTCAAAATTGCAAATCCGTTTCTGTCTCTCCACACGGGTCGCTCAAATTGTTCTGCCTTCCAACTGATCAACGCTGGGTCATTGAGTGGGTTTGGATTGATTACCCACTCAGAACTGTACTCACAAACAACGTGCCACGCCATTGGCGGTGCAAACGGTTCTACTGATTTGTTCTTGCAAAATGCTCTTGCGTCACCAGGGTACGGATCCCCTTGAAGAGGAATCGCAGGATCGCTTTTTGCTACCAGCGGCCCATCGTTTTTATCGTCTGTTCTTACCAAGAATACCCGTTGGTACGTTCTGGCAGACATGTCAGGCGTCAGATTCTCTGTCGCACGACGATAATCAGCAAGTTCATTAACACTAACGACTGCCATGATTTATGCCTTAAAACTAACCGCCAGCGGCGAACGCAGCAACCACCTTAGCTTCTTTTTCTGCAATCCGTGTCAACAGTCGCCTCTGTACAGCATCGTGGTGCATCTGCTGGCGTGTCTGGATTCTGATTGCATTAACCACCGGATCCCCGTTCATGGCTTTCATGATCGCGTCCCACGCTCCCTGCGTGCCCTGCATGAGAGCGCCTTTCCCAACACCTTCCCCGCCTTGCCCTCCGTTTTTCTCCCACGGTGCCTGTTCGGGTAAAGGCTTTACGATATCCTGCGTGAATGCATCCCATGCTTCAAAAGCACCCTGAAGTAATCCTTCGAATTGAGGACCGAGCATTGCTTTCAGCAACTCAAATTCCCTCTGCATGTCTTGAGTTAATTGGGATTCTTCAAACAGCGGAGTATTTGGTGCGGCAGGCATCTGGAAGTCCTGCCCTGCCATCTGCGACACAAGGTCTGGCATCGGCCCCTGAAAGCCTCCTGCCATCCAATTGAATAACGCACCGCCATTTGTACCTATGTTGGCAAAGAAGTCTGCAAACAGCTTGCCTGCGTGTACGGTGAAATCCTTTATAACCTGCAGCAACCATGTCAGGTATGCAGGCATAACATCTGTAAACAACCATGCCGCACGATCACCAATTCGGAAAATCCACGCGGCAAACCAGAAGCCGAACATCAACGAAATATCTTTCCAATTATCGAAGAAGAATTTTACCGCGACCGCAAGCCCCATTATCATATCACCAAAAGATACGGTCTCTTCACCAAGCAGGCTGAACATTTCCTTAATCAACCTCATGTTCTCTCGTAGTATCTCACCGACCGCTCGAAACATAGACTGAAACGCAGCCCCTATCATCATTACAACCGGCTTTATCTTCCAAAGGTCTTCTCTAAATTCGCGTCGATTTTCCGACGCCCACAGTAGCCATCCTTTTACATCAAAAGCCTCAACTAACATTTCACCAATATCGCGAAGTAGGAACATCTGAGAATCTTGGAACTGGTTCCAGCGACCGATAAGTGTAGCGCCTTGAACATCCAGCATGTTCCACTTATTTGACAACTTGTCTAATGCCTGAAACAAGTGACTAAACTTCACTTGTCCTGCCGTAATCATCTCATTTAACCGTGCGCCTGCATCAGGCCCAGACAGCCCGAGTACCTCCTGAAGCTCCTTATTGACCGGAATACCGCGTGTAGTGAACTGCCTTAAGTCACGTTGCAGCAACTTGCCTTCTTCGTGAGATGTCTGCAGGAGGAATGCCATTTCCTGCAACGACACGTTATCCATTCCGGACGAAATATTACCGAGCATTTTTACGAGGTACGGGATCTGTGAAACATCGAAACTAACGAGCAGTTGCTTTGCTGCTGCTGTTGTATCATTCAGAGTTAATGTGGTTGACTCTGCTATCTTCTCAAGCTCTTTAAACAGGGAGATGCCAAGCCCCTGTCTCCCAGACAAAACCTCCATTGTTAGTTTAGTCATTTCGGAATTGGCGGCAGCGACAACCCCTTGGGTTGTTAGGCTTGCTATTTTCTTCAGTGCTTCTATCAGCAGGTTCGCTCTAACCAATGAGCCTGTTAGTGATGCTTGAATTCCGCCTCCTCCACCTCCACCGCTTCCTTGGAACAATTTCCCTTTTGCGATTGAGTTGGTCGCAGACTGAACCTGAGCCAGCCCTCGTGTGAAGCCACTTGCGTTTAGGTTCAGTCCAACTACCAGATTACCGAGTGTCGCCATAAGTTACTGCTCCCGGAATACATGACATCGCTGCCTGCATCTGTGCCTCGGATTGACTACCCTGCCTGCTACTTTTAGCTTGCTTGTCAGGCTTGAACCAAGGCATGAAATACTCCAGCTTCACATCCTTTACCCCATTCACCTGTGCCAGCGTGACACCGATAAGTGCGAGAACGTGATGAGTAGCTGCATTGCCTATCGGTTCAATAATATCCTTAGCGCACCACTCGTCGAACTCTTCTGGCGACATACTGTCGAGCATTCCATCCACGTCGACAGTATGTGCCACATGCTCTGCGAGACGCATGGCCGTTAACCGGCGGGCGTCTCTTCGGAGTTTTTTTCAATCTCCTCGACGTTTACCTTACCCATACCGCAGAGACGCTGTGCAACATCCACGATCCGCTCTGTCACCACAGAGTTCTGCTCACCGATAGCCCGGATGTCCGACATTGAAAACAATGGAACATTGTTTTCGTCGACACAGGCCCACACAAGAAGTCGCTCCCGCATCTCCTGCGTTCGTCCGGGGATCCGCTCTCCAGACTTGCTCATGAACTGACGCTCGAAGTCACTACGCTCCCGTGTGGTCATCCCACGAACGCGAATGACTACTCCGGGCCCAAGTTCCGGTAGTGGCACATCCTCAACTGGAGGTTTGTAGCTACGCAGGAACATCTCTTTAGTTACAACAGTCACTCGTAATCCCCTTCGTCTTCTTCATCTGTTTGTTCATCCGGGTTATTAAGCTTATCCGATGCCACCACGGCAGCAGCAAGTTGCGAAGGAGTCCGCACCTTCGTAACACGAGCTTTACACTCATCGTCAACAGCAACCGCATTGCCCATGAGTACTTGGTAGTACGCCTGCGGATGCTCAAATTCCAACCCAGCAAGAATGATGGATGTACCATCTTCTCGCACGGTTACCCACTCCGGCGGCGAATCTGGGGCCGGAGTCATGTCTCGAATCAGCTTTGCTTTCATTGTTACTCAATCTCCAATTACGTAGGAAATGTTGGCAAACCTGTGATCGTCATTGATACGGTTGCCTTGATGCCGTCATCCATTGCGACGGTGTGCCCAAACTCCATGCCAGACGAGGTGAATGCGGTCACCTTTGCATCGGTGTATAGAATATTGTGAACAATAGTCACAGGTACTGTGATGCTGTCCGTGTAAAACTGATGTCCAGCCAGCGACGGGTCAAAGAACATTTCAATGTCACATGTGCCTGCGGTTGCGTATCCTGTCAGCGGCATTTCTTTGCCTACAGCACTATCCAATGAAGTCCCCTCGAAGGTTTCGCTGGCAAACCCGGACGTGCTAATAGAATTGACTTGCGCAACAGCCGTCAACATGGCGCTGATTGTGCTTTTGAAAATCGTGCCCTTACCTGCGAGCTTTGCCATTGCTATTTCTCTTTCATAATCACGGCATGATCGCCGTTTGTCAGATCGATTATCCCTGATACAACCAAGTATCCATGTGGAGGATCATCGACGATCAGTTCGCTCCGTGTTTTTATTGTCACACGTTTTCGTTTTGCTATCAATCGTTCTGGTGGACCTATCTCAGTTAGGTTCCACAAATGAAGCTGTTTGTCGTAGTCTACCTTTAGGAGCATTAAACCGCCTGATAGAAAATATCTACATCGAGCGATACTAAGTGATACCCTCCATCAGATCCGTCCGCTGGCGGCTCATAGCTTCCCATTTCACCATTCATCATTACAGCGGCGATCGTAAACGTGCCTGCTGTCCCTGCATAATCGTCAATGAACACCCTGACAGCATTTCCGAGCGATTCAGCTTGAACTGAAATCGCTGATACACAAGCTATTATAAACCCCATTCGACGCAGAGATCCGGTGGCATCGAGTGAGTTAAACTCATCTGTGTCCTGCTGATCGATAACAATATACGGAAGGACAGCTTTCTGAGGTGCCTTCGAGATGTAGACTCTCGTCGATACGATCGCTGAAATCGTCGCCTCCGCTCGCAGTAACGCTACAAGTCCTGCTCTCATGGGCGTACCGCCTCGCGTCTAATCTTCGTCCAGAGCCGTGTTCGGATTCTATTGTACGCTAACCCTCGTGTTGCAGCCCATGCCTGCTGCACAATATCCAGTCGACGCATTCGTCCCGTGTGGACCCCGCCCCGAGTAAAGCGATCTCCAGTCCCTGCCATATACCAATGAAGACTTGCTGCGCCGGTTCCTACGCCAGGCCTCGATCTGCCATTACCTGAAAGTCCTCGTGGATCCTGCCGTCTTTGCCCCACCTTGCTTCCGGCTTTTCCGAACACAGTCCCTCTAGGCCCATTCGACCTTCCCCCACGCGATACACCAGCACGAGATCCAACAGCCGCCTTTGTTTCCCTGTAGTCACTTTCGCTCTCCGCCTCGCTGGGAGTGTATGCTGGAATTCTTCTTTTAATTGCCGTAGAAACGATTCTCATTCCGCTACGTGTTGACTCGGTCATTATTCTGTTCTGATTCCGCTGCAACCTAGCCACTTTCTTTATCAATTGCTTGACAAGAGCTTTTTCCCAAACAAATTGTATTGTCGCTCCGAAACTCATTATTGAACCGCCCGTCGTGTCTGGATTTCTACTTCTTTGTGTGCTAAATCAATATCGATTACGCTCACAATTTCGTAAGTATCACCCTCACACACTAAACGCATATCTGGCGTTACTGAAG
>Ga0315274_10016277_pt1 | contig 10507 bp, 10 predicted proteins | sample YL17G02_20_MG_FD_203700 | JGI IMG/M metagenome (GOLD analysis project Ga0315274, IMG submission 203700) | Sediment microbial communities from Yellowstone Lake, YNP, Wyoming, USA - YL17G02_20 | ecosystem: Environmental > Aquatic > Freshwater > Lake > Sediment | place: USA: Wyoming | collected... | reverse complement strand
GGTCCTTTTTAAAGTTTGAAACCAGCCAGTCAACAATTCTTTGGTCAAAGTCGTCGCCGCCTAAGTGTGTGTCTCCGCCCGTGGCCTTCACTTCAACCGTGTCAACGCTGATATTAAGCACGGAAATATCAAAAGTGCCGCCGCCAAAGTCATAAACCACGATTTGCTGGTCCTTTTTTTTGGTCAGGCCGTAAGCTAGGGCCGCAGCTGTGGGCTCGTTGATCACCCTTTTGACTGTAAAGCCGGCGATTTCGCCTGCCACTTTGGTTGCCTTTCTCTGGGAGTCGTCAAAATAGGCCGGGCAGGTAATAATGGCTTCAGTGATTTTTTCGCCCAACTTTGCTTCGGCGTCCTGTTTCAATTTTTGCAAGATCATGGCCGAGATTTCCGGGGGTTTATACCATTTGTCACCCATTTTCACTTCAACCGAGCCGTCTTGAGCTTCTCTCATTTCGTAGGGCAGGAGTTTTTTGTCGCGCTGAACTTCGGCATCAGTGTATTTGCGGCCCATGAGCCGTTTGATGGAATAAATCGTGTCCTTGGGGTTGGTGACAACTTGTCTTTTGGCTAAGATCCCGCTCAGGCGTTCGTTGTTCTTGGTGACGGCCACCACAGACGGCGTAATCCGGCCGCCTTCTCTATTCTCAATTATTTTGGGTTCGCCTGCTTCCACCACTGCCATGGCAGAAAAGGTCGTGCCCAGATCAATACCTAAAATCTTTGACATACAATGTTAATTATTTTGTAATTCTCACTTTTGTTGCTCTTAATAACCTTTTGTTTATCAAATAACCTTTTTGAACTTCTTCTATCACTGTTTGTGGGGCTTTATCTTTGGCCTCCTTTTCGGCGGCGACTTCGTGGAACTGCGGGTCAAATTTTTGGCCTAAGGCCTCAATCGGCTCTACATTCTGGCTCTTCAGAAAATCCAGGAACTGGACCTTGACTTGAAGCAAACCTTTCACATACTCGTTGCTTTGCAAGTCATTAGGCAGGTTTTTTTCTGCTAATTCAAGATTATCCAGAACTGGCAGCAATCTTAAAATCATTTCTTCGGTGGCATAGTCAATAAAGCCCTTGAGCCGTTCCATCTCTTCTTTCTTGTAGTTTAAAAAGTCAGCTCTGGCCCTTTGCCAACCGGCCAAAAACTCGGCTTTTTGCTTTTCCGTTTCTTCAAGTAGTTTTTTAAGTTCCTCCAAGGATGTTTCTTTACTTGGCTCTTTTTCCTTTGGAGCTTCTTTTGGCGCTTCTTTTTGTTCTGCCATTGGTGTTAGTTAATGACTTAATAACTTTAATGTTTTTATTATAATCCATTCTCTTGGGGCCGAAAATCGCTAAGACCCCTTTTTCGCCGCCCGGGAAAAAGCATTGGCTGGCAATAGTGCTAAAATTCGCTGCTTTGGCGCAGGGGTTTTCCTTGCCAATCCATATTTGCAATGCCTCGGGCAATTCGGCCTGGTTCAAGAGGTTTTGTTCCCATGTTTCCACCATTTCCACAAAATTGCTGAACTCTGTTGGATTGTCAAATTCTGGCTCTTTGGCAATTTCAGACCAGCCCTCTTTTAAAAGCAGTTCTCTCTCGGGCAAATAGCTGATGGTCAGGTTTGAAGTTATCTGGGCAATAGTTTTCGTTAAAGAATGGAACAAATTTAAGGAATTTGTTTCAATACCCTCTTCTATCTGTTGGATTTGCATTAGTATTTTGTCTTGGTTAAATCCCTTGCTTGTTTTTTCAAGCAGGTTGTCAACGAAAAACCGGTATCCCCTATCAGTGGGAATTCTGCCCGCGGAAACAAAGGGTTGGGAAAGATATCCTTCGCCTGTCAGCTTTTCCATTTCAATCCTTAGCATTGCCGGCTTGATGCCAAAAGCGTGTTTTTTTTCAAGTTCGCCTGAAGAAACCGGACTGGCGGTCCGGATGTATTCTGTCACGATAGTCTCTAAGATGTCTTTTTGTCGCGTTGTTAATTCCATAATCACTATTTTAGCAAACCCAGATTAGCAGTCAAGCCCTGAGCTTGCTAATCAGCAATGATTTGACAGAACGAAAGATAGGATGTATAATATAAGTATACCGAGGATGAGGAATCCATCGGTAAAGGAGACTGGATCTGCTCCTATTAAACCTAGATCCGTAGCAAATTTTTGCTGAGGAGGCAAAAATGATTACAATCAACGTTTCCCACCGTGATTTTTGCGAGACCCTGGAAGCAGAAACCAGGGAACTCGCAAAAACCGAGAGCGTATTGACCCTCTACCAAGAGGCCATCAGCGTTCTCGAAAAGATAGGTTTCGCCGGCGTAGATGAGCAAATCCGCGCCGAGTCAGCCGAGATTAAGCTTCATCTTGGCTGGTCGGTGGAGAAAAGTAATTATTCTCTTCCCGATAATGCGAAGCTCCGGGTAGGGCATCCTGCTCCCGACCTTGATATCGTCGGTCGCCACGGCGGGACACCGAAAAATATAATTTTATCACAGCCCGTTGCGGTACGGGCGGTGATAGAAACCCTATCCCAGTTCGGGGCCGATGTAATGGTTTTTGAACAAGGGACAATCGATGTTCGCATCGGTTCGGACAAAACCCACGGCCTCGTGGCTTGGGTAGAGATTCCGTACCAGTAAAACCGCTGGCGAGGTAGGTTCAGTAGATTCGTAACCTCGCCGTAACAAGAATCTGTGCAAAAAGCGAAAAAAGTGGGCGTCTGAAGTCAGCGCCCACTTTGCTTTTAGTAAAAAGATTTAAATGAAGCCGAATTTCTTTTTGAGTGCAACAATATTTTTAAAGGATTCAATAATTCTCTGCCGTGGTATTTGTTTTTCTTTGACCGCCTCAAAAATAGCATCAACTACTTTGTAGGCCAGATCTTTATCATAGGCAATTGTTTGACTGTTGTTGGAAAAGGCAACTATATCACAGCCGGCGTTGATGGCTTTGACCAAAGAATCTTTTAATTCGTATTGGCTGGCAATGGCCCCCATTTGCATATCATCAGAAATAATCACGCCCTGAAAACCGATTTGCTGGCGGAGAATCGTTTGCAAAAAGGCCGGAGAAAGAGTTGCCGGTAAGTCTTTATCAATGTTTTTATTGATAATATGGCCGACCATGACTGCGTCAAGCAGATTTTCTTTTTGCAGTTCAATATAAGGGTTCAGCTCGATGTTTTTGTAAGCGTAGGTGACGTCGACTAATCCCATGTGGCTGTCTGTAGTAGAGCTGCCGTGTCCTGGGAAGTGTTTGGGCACAGTAATAATATCGTAGAGGTGGTGTTCCCTAATAAAGGCTTGGGCTTGGTTAATAACGTTTTCCGGGTCTGCTGAAAACGACCGGCCCAGCCCGCCGATAATCGGGTTTTGGGGGTTAATATTTAAGTCGACAACTGGGGCAAAGTTCATATTAAAGCCGGCTTCTTGTAGTTCGCTTGCCAGCTTTTTGGCCTCTTGGCTGGTGATGGCCCCTGTTTTGTCTTTACCCATTTCACTAGCAGAGAGAATAGCAGCAAAACCGTATTCTGGCTTTAAGCGGTTCACTTTGCCGCCTTCGGCGTCAACAGCGACAAATAAAGACGGAGAATATGTTTTTAGGTCAGAAATGAGTTCTTTAACTTGCTCTGGGCCGGTAATATTTCTAGGGAAGCTTTGTGAGGGAATGTCGTAGTCGCTCAAAAATACCCCGCCCAGGTTTAAATCTTTGATGGCTTTGACAATTTCAGATTCCGGAGAAGCTTGTGTGCCGCGAAAACCAATGATTATCATCTGGCCAATCATTTTCTTTAGTTCGGTATCTGTGACAGAGGCAATGAGCTTGGCTTCTGGTGTTGGCATAGACAGGCGGCCAGCATAAATCACAACACCAGCCGCGAGCGCGGCTGTTAATAAGAGAATTGACCAGTTTCTGACAGATGGCATCATACCCGAAAGTCGCTTGAAAAGCGACAATATTAATAAAGAATACCTTGCGGGGAAAATGCCCCGCAGGGGATTTTCACTTATAAAATATCTTGCTAAATCTTAGATCAATGTATTCTAAGCCTTGCCTTTTCTCCAAGGGCAAGGTTTTGTCTAAAAGAAGTTCCAAGCGCACTAATTGCCAGTTAACGTCGCCTTTGAGGTCAAAATAGGCTTCCCAGTTTTCCGTGGTCTTGGCGTTGAGACGGCCGTCGTTTTCAAACGAAGTGAAATCATTGGCTGTTATTTTCGCTTTCTCGGCCATGGTTTGCTGAATGAGCACTATGGCTGACAGGGTTTTTTCGTCTATCGCTTTTTTGCCCAAGCTAATTTCGGTTGTTGGTTGTTTTGAATTGATGGTTAAGGCGTTTTCTGGCATTGTTGTCTGGTTTTCAAAGATTATCCCCTTTTTGTCAAAATTAAAACAATTGTTTTCCCAGCACCACACGCCTAATGTCTTTCTTTCTTTTATTTCCAGAACAAGGGATTTTGGCAGTATTTTTTTAATTTTTAGTTCGTCAATCAGCAAAAACTGCTCCAACAACTGGCTTTTTAAGGATTTTATTTCGGCTAGGAAAATACTTTTGGTTTTAAATCCCAGGATTTGTTTTTCATTTTCAATTTTGGGCCAGATTGCCTGTTGGATTTCTTGGCTAGTCAGACGTTCATTGCCCAAGATAACCAAGGCGTTAATCTGGAAGACTGGCGAAAAGACCACTAAATAGCATAAACTCCCGAAAAACGAAACAATTAACAAAGTTGTCCAGAAAATCCGGTTTTTGAGAAGCGATTTTTTTCTTTTTATCTGGTATTTTTTTCTTTTCCGCATTTAAATTAAAGGCCCCTTTTGATTCTTCTGGCTGTTTCCAGGGCAAAAGTCAACCAGTATTTATTAGAAAGCGGCAAATCTCGGGTTTTTAAATATTCTTTTGGCTGGCCGCCAAAACCCATTTTAAACAAGGTTGGTCCGGCCCAGGGGTGATGAGGATATTTTTTCGGATCTGTATAACCCCAAAAATCATACCAGGCGTATCCCCTATTTTTCGCTTCTTTTATCGCTTCCCATTGCACCAGATACGGAATTGATAATTTAGCGTATTTAGCCAAAGAGGCTGCTTGGTGGTAAAAACCAATGCCAGACCAATAAATCACCAAGGCGCCGCAAACAACCTCGCCCTTGTATTTGCCAAAAAACAAGGCAGCTTGTTTATCTGTTAAGAACGTTTCCCACTCGTTTTTAATATATTCGGAAGCGAAAGGCGCAAACCCCTGTCTTTTGGCCACTTCTTTATTGAGTGATTGGTAGATTTCAATGTCTTTAACGTTTTCGCTTTTTTCTACGGTAATATCTGGGTTTTTCTGCGTGCGGCGGATTAAATAACGAGTGGTTTCTCGCATGTTTCTCAAAAGTTCTTCTTCGGGAATTGTGATATCAAGTTTCCAGGTGGCTTCGTAGGCATTGGCGTGCATGGGCGATTCCTTTAGACCCGGCCCTCGCAAAATATTTAGGTTTTCTTGCGTATTTTCCCACAACGGGTTCATTCTCACAAAAGCGGCTTTTTCTTCCTTGCCGAGTTCTTTCAATTTATCGGTCAATACCGCCAATATAGCGGTTTTGTCCGTCGAAGATTCAGTGAAGACGGGGCCGTGCTGGATCAGGAGAAAAGTTCCCCTCCTGGCTGATATCTTAGAAATCAGGGCGCTAGCTGTTAAGTTATCATTGTCAAAAACACCGAGTCGCCAGATTTTGTTCCCCATTTTTTGCTGGAATTCGCCCCAGTTCCACGACTGCAAAAAAGTCCTTTCTTCGGATTGGCCAAGAAAGTTTTCCCATCCTTCTTTGTTTTCAATTTCTCTAATCTCCATTTCTGTAATTTTTTAAGAAATCAATAACCCTTTGAGCTTTTTCTTTTGAAATATTGATATGGGTAGGCAGGTTAATGATGTTTGCGGCGACTTTTTCAGCAATTGGACAATCCCCTACTCTATAATTCATTTTATCTTGTTTTGTGTCCGGCGGCACGATAACTGTTTTGCGCCAGCCGTCGTCAAGGAAAATTTTTTCCTTGCGAGCCTTATCCAATATAATATCTGTATCATTATTTTTATCTGATGTCATATCGGCGTTATCGCTCTTAAGTAGAACCGGATAGCGGAGATAAATCCGGCTCTCTGTGTTTGTCGGCAGGTCCAGCTCAAGTCCTATTAAGTTTTTGTCATAAAAATCGGCGATCTGGCGTTGGTGGCTGATGAATTTTTCCAGTTTTTGAAACTGGTTTAAAGCTAAAATCGCCAAGGCTTCAGGCATTTTTTTGGCGGATTTAGTTGGCAATTCCCCTTGTTTTTCTTTTTTAGAGACAGCCTTAGAAAGTAGGCCGATTTTTTGGAGAGAAATTAATTTCCATTTGCCGATTTCGCCGAAATTATACAAAGGCTTAACAAAAAAATGAGTCAGGATGGGATGTAAAAGCTGCTGAAAAACCCAAAAACACGACGGTTCTGGCAAGTTTTCCTGAAAAACCTTCAGTTTGCGCGCCAATCCATCATCGTTAGTCGCAGCCAAGCCGCCGAAAACCGAAGAAATGACTTTATCTCTGCCAAAGCTGAAGAAAGTAGCTTTACCAAACGAGCCGACTTTTGCGCCATTATATTCGGCGCCGAGCGAATGGGCGCAGTCTTCAATTAAGGTTAGGTTGTGCTGTTGGCAAATTATTTGGATTTTTTCCAAGTTGGCCGGCAGACCGAAAGTATGCTGGACCAGAACAACCCTGCTTTTTTGGGAAATTTTCCGTTCAAGATCAATAGAATTGATATTAAGCGTGTTTTTGTCAATATCAACAAAGATCGGTTTGAGCCCAGTCGTCAAAATCGGGTTAACCACGGCATTGCAGGTGAACCCCTGGATCAGGATTTCACTGTCAGGCTCAAAGTTCAAGCATTTTAAAATCGCTAGGAAAGCAGCCCGGCCAGAGTTGAAAGCAAGGGCATATTTTATTCCCAAATAATCTTTGAATTTGCTCTCCAATTCTTCGGCGTGGTTCTGCGTTTGGTTCGGCGTTTTTTCAGCGTTGATGATCGCTGAACTACGCTGAAAAACGCTGAAGCTTTTCCATAACCATGGTTTTAATATCAAACTCAAAACCAAGACAATATCGTCCTTTTCAACATTAGGCGAAAGCGAGGTGAAAATTGGTTTGATTTGACTTCTTTTACGCATATGTTAAGATATTTACAGCATACTCGTGGAAAGGAGAACCCTATGAAAAAGAATCGGTTGTGGTACCTCTTATTTGTGGCAGCCATTATTCTGGCCTATACGGCTGGGTGGTTTGCCGACAAGGATTCGTTCGTGGCTTTCATGGTAGCAATGGCCACGGCCTGTTGCTTCGCGGGCACTATATTGACGAGATAGATGCCCACACAAGAACCGTTCCCGCAGCTCAAATAGCGGGAACGGTTTTATTTTTTAAATGATTAAACAGGTCTTGTGGTACTCTTCCTTCTAATAAAATTACGTCTTCCGAGCTACTAAAACTCTTAATTTTTTCAAAAATCTCACGTGGATTTTCCGAAAATATGATATTTCCCGGTTTCATACCTGCGGCGACAGCCGCTTTTTTAATTACTTCAAACCAGTCTTTGGTGGTGATAACGGCAAAGTCGCAAATCTCGCCGATTTTTTTGCCGATTTTCTCATGAGCTTCTTTAGCGGCCGGACCCAATTCTATTAAACAAGGCATAACGATAACTTTTTTGCCAGACCATAGTTTGAGGTGTTCTAAAGCCGCTAAAACACCGTCAGGATTGGCAGAATAGCTGGAATCAATGATATCTACTCCCCCACTCCCTTTTATCAGTTTCATCGCTCCTTGTTCCAGCTTAATTTTTTCGCAGGCCTTGGCGATTTCAGTTAAAGTCATGCCTAATTCTTTGGCACAGGCCATAGCCAGCAGAATATTTTCAATGTTTTGCCTGCCAACGAGATTAATTTTAAAGTCGGCACTCTCCCCCATTCTGTCGTAAACCTTAAAATAAAGCCACTCTTTTTCAACGATTATATTCTCTGCCCAAAGGTCGGTTTTCTGTTTTGCGGAGCAAAACTTTATTTTAATTTTTGGATTGTCATTTTGATATTTGATATTTACCTCATCTTTTTGAATTAAAGTATTGTCTTCATTTAAAACCAGAACCCCATTTTCAGGCAAACTTTCAATTAGTTCTTTGCCTCCTTCGGCCGACAATAGGTTTTCCATACTGCCAAAAAGCGCCAGATGCTGTTCGTTGACGCCGCAAATTATGCCGATTTTGGGCTTAGTAATCTCTGAAACCTCTTTGACCTTGCCTTTGTCATAGGCTCCCATCTCGCAGATAAAAACTTGGTGTTCGGGTTTCAAATCGTTCAAAACACAGCGGCTAATGGCGATTTCCGAGTTTTGGTGTTCTTTAGTGGCCAAAACCCGGAACTTTTGCTCTAAAATTGTCTTTAAAATTTCTTTAGTTGAAGTTTTGCCGTAGCTGCCGGTGATGCCGATAACAGTCAGGTTTTTAAAATCAGCTCTTTTCGTTTTTGCCCTGTTAATTATGTGCTGCCTGAATAAAACCGCAAAGGGCTGGAGCAAAAGAACAATTCCTGAAACTATAAGGGGCGAGACAATGTCGGTTAAAAGCAAAATGATGACGGCGTGATTTAGGGCCAGGCGGCTGGAATAAAGCGCTATGGCGCTAAAACCGGCCGTGTTTATCAAAGTTAGAAAAACCATTTTGGCGGTAAAAACCGGCTTTTTAGGACTGGTTTTGGTCAGAAAAGCCGCGGTTTGAGCAGCATAAACAATCAAAATTGGCCAAAACATCGGCAAAAATAAAGCCAAGGCCAGAAACAAGATTTTTACGAGCCGAACAGGACTGTGGAGTATTTGCTTTCCTTTTTCCGTCCTAAAATGGTCAATAAATCTTTTGAGGTGATATTCTTTCAATTGCCACAAGTACAGCCAAAAAAACATGGCTTTGGCTGTTTGAATAGCCCAGAGGATATAAAAAATGTTTAAAGCAGAGTTTACCATTATTTGTTCTATGAGACGTCGGGCGTCTCATAGCGTTTGACGAAATCTGCTATCTTTTGCGCCAATAATTCGGGTGCTTCAACGTGAGGAGTATGGTTAATGCCTTTCATAATCTCCAAGCAGGATTTTTCTATCTTTTTATTCATTAAATAACCATCGGTGACGGGCAGGGTTTTGTCATTTTCGCCCCAGATGATTAAAGTCGGCATCTTGATTTTTTCCAGAAGAGGGGTCAGGTCTTCGCCAATGACTTTTTTGAAAGTTTCTTTCATTACTCCTTTTGCTTTGAGGTAATCGGTCTTTTTCAGAACGAAGCGGTAAAAAAACTCTCTCAAAAAGTTATAGCCGGGCAGAAAAGCAAGCTTGCTGAGATGAGGCGCTAAAATTGAGACGCTGATTTCCCGGACGCTTTTTGTTGATTCAACACCGGCCACGGAAACTAAAATCAGGCCTTTGAGTTTTTCAGGGTATTTGGCAGCGAGTTTAATGGCGAGTCGGCCACCAAAAGAATGTCCTAAGAGAAAAAAGTTAGTCAATCCGTTTTTGTCAGCATAGGCATTTACCCATTCAATATAGTCATCAATCGCCCATGGGCTTTCCGGGGGCGGCTCTTGGCCAAATCCCGGCAGGTCTGGGACAAAAACACGGTAGCCGTAGCTCTCCAGCCCCTCCTTAGCTTTGCGCCATAAAACATTGCCCAAACCCCAGCCATGAAGAATGAGTATTGTTTTTGGGTTTCCCATAGTCAAAAATAAACTTAAATTCGTGGAATATAATGACGATCGTCGTCATCTTCCACTTTTCTCTTACCTTTTGCTTTTAATTGTTTTGAAGCCGCAGTATTTTTGAAGTATATTTGGCACCTTGACTGATCCGTCTTTTTGCTGGTAGTTTTCCAAAATCGCCAAAATTGGTCTTTCGGAAAAAACCGTGCCATTGAGGATATGGACAAATTCCAATTCTCCGTTTCTGCGCTTGAGGCGGATGTTTAACCGTCTTGCCTGATAGTCGGTGCAGTTGGAGGTGGAATGGGTTTCTCTATATTTGTTTTCCGAAGGAAACCAGGCCTCAACGTCAAACTTGGCGGCGGCAGGATCTCCGAGATCTCCGCTGCACATTTGCACCACGTGGTAAGGCAGGTTTAAGGCTTGCATCAGTTCTTCTTCTATCGTGAGCATGAGGGTATGCTCTTTTTCTGAATCCTCGGGCTTGCAAAAAGAAATCATTTCACTCTGATGAAATTCGTGGACTCGTAGAATTCCCTTGGTATCTTTGCCATAAGAACCAGCCTCTCTCCTAAAACCGCTGGAAAACCCCACAAACCTTTTCGGGAGCTCTTGTTCCGGTAAAATCTCGTCTTTAAAATAAGGAACAATCGTGTGTTCGGTGGTTGCCACCAGACAAAGATTGCCTTGGTCTAAGCAATAAGTTTCTTCAAAGCCGCGGTTATTGTAACCCAGGGCTGATAAAATATCTTTTTGAATCATCACCGGCGGCAAG
>Ga0315274_10016275_pt1 | contig 10508 bp, 13 predicted proteins | sample YL17G02_20_MG_FD_203700 | JGI IMG/M metagenome (GOLD analysis project Ga0315274, IMG submission 203700) | Sediment microbial communities from Yellowstone Lake, YNP, Wyoming, USA - YL17G02_20 | ecosystem: Environmental > Aquatic > Freshwater > Lake > Sediment | place: USA: Wyoming | collected... | reverse complement strand
ACCGACTCCGGAGGGGAAAGAGGATGTTTGCCCCTTTGACACATTCCCCTTTTCGTTGCCAAATAGGGTGTCAGGCCCATTTCCCCGCCCAAATAGGGTGTCGGCCTTTGGGTCTGGCTCTGTAACCGCCCTTGTCGATTCTGCGAGCGCAGAGTGGCCGCCAGAAGGTTCTGGGAGATTGTGCGGGGGCGTTTAAGCTGCCCCGCCTCTCCTCAGCAGAGCAAAACCGCCGAGACCGAGAAGGAGAACCGTGGCCGGCTCCGGGATGATTATGCCTATGTTATCCAACACACAAAAGTTTCGCTCAGGGGACTCCCACCACCGGAGACTCCTGATACCAGGCCCATACATGGTAATGGGGCCGGCTGGTTGACCGAAACCCGTACTGGCTTGATAGAACGAATCCAAAGCTGCCCCCTCTGAGTCTCTGACTTCGATAGCAATATAGCCTGTGTTTCCACCGTATATGAATGTGACAGATTCGACATCAAAGCCAAAAAACAACTCAGCAGGCCCTCCACGACGTGCACAGAAGGCTTGGCCAGATGCTCCTGCGGCAAGGAACTCAAGCTCGTTCACAAGATCGACACTGAACGAGCCATGGTACTCTATTGTACCAAAAGGAGTAACAAGCGGTTCGCTTCCAAGTCGGCTGCCCGTCGCCGGTGAGTCGGCGTCCAAGTAGATATCCCAATCAAGTACTGCAAGCGTGTTCGTACTAAATGATATAGCGATTATGAGCGCACATAAACATATACGTCTCATCTTCCTCCTCCAGAGAGAACTTACCATACTTGCCATCCACAAGGAATTGGCCGGACGTCGTAGTGGGAAGTCTCCGCCTTCTCACCTGTTCTTCCGTGAGCATATATTACTGTAGCAGATATGCCGGAAATGTCAAGCGAAAAAAGTCCAGTAACAGGCAGTTTCTTGGGCCAGAAGCCGCGTTTTGGCGTCTTTCCAGGCCGATTCAGCACGTTTCCAAAGCCTCGACCTGCCTTCTCCGGGCCTTCACGTTGGTTTTCTGCTGAGGGGGGCTACACAATGGAGAGCACCTGATGCTCAGGTAATTGTCAGGAGGATAATCACTGTTCTTGGGTCGGGAGTGAGTTTTATGACACGTAAAAAAGGGCAGCGTCTTCGTTTCACCATCACTACACCTGTGCCGGGGTCAATTACAGTCCCTGCCTTCTCTGTCAGTCAAAGCAAAATAACGTCAAGTATTGCTCTTGGTTGGCAATTGTGTATAATGCTCCTGGAATCGTGGAGCTTTGCAAGGTTGGTGAGATGAACCCGGAAGAAGAAGCGCGAGAAGTGATTGATGGGCTGCTTGAGGCGGCTGGTTGGCAGGTTCAGGACTACCGGGACGCCAACCTCGGTGCAGGTCATGGTGTTGCCAGGGATAGACTCCTGCTCAAGACGTGGGGCGAACGACGTGCCCAAGTGCAAAGACTACATCGTGCCGCTGGTGTTCACCAAGCGGCTGTGTGACGCAGGGATACGTTTTAGGATACGGTGGTATGGCGGAGAACAATAACGGCAAAGCTGAAAGTTTTGAAAAAACGCTCTTCAAGGCGGCGGACAAGCTCCGCAAGAACGCGGACGAAAGGAATACCCTCCTCTATGTCCTCTGACCTAACATTCATCACGAACGAGTCGGGCAAACACCTCCGCGACCGCTTTGGCGTCCTGCTCGGCGAGGACACGCGATTCTTTGACTGTCTCGTCGGCTACTTCTTCATCAGCGGCTTCCACAAACTTCATCCCGCGCTCACAAAGACCGAGAAGATTCGCATCCTCATCGGCATCACAACCGACCGGGCGACATACGACTTGATTCAGACCGCCAAAAAGCAGCAGGAGTTCGTTTTTGAATCTCATGCTTATGTCCGGGAGCGGTTGCCGGGCGAAATATTGGCTGAGTTCCAGAAACACGAGGACAGTTCCGAAATTGAAGATGGTGTCCGCAAATTCGTGGAATGGATTAAGTCCGGCAAACTGGAAGTGCGTGCGTATCCGTCGGAGCGCGTTCACGCAAAGTTATACATCATGACGTTCCAAGAGGGCGACCGCGACAAGGGCCGCGTCATTACGGGTTCGAGCAACTTCACCGAGGCGGGCTTGCAGGACAATCTGGAGTTCAACGTCGAGTTGAAGAACCGCTCCGACTACGAGTTCGCCATCCAGAAGTTCAACGAGCTTTGGGGCAAGTCCGTGGACGTGACCAAGGACTACGTCACGACCATCGAGGTCAAATCACCCTATGCGCAATTCACGCCCTACGAACTCTACCTCAAGTTTCTCTACGAGTATTTCCGGGGCGAACTCAATCTGCCGGATGAGATTGAGGACATCTATGTGCCGACCGGGTGGCTCAACATAGGGTCGAAATTATGACAACCTGCGGCGCTGCAGAGTCGGTTCATGTTGCCTTTGATCCGGCCGAGGCTCGCATTGGAGGTTGTCTGGAAGACGGGAACGGCTGGTTGCGGCTCGTGGCAAGTATCACAAGGTAGCTGGAAGTGATGGAGCAGAGTATTCTTTTGCGGCTGTATTTTGGCGAGCACACCGAGAGGGATGGACAGTACGGCAGCTATGAGCATGATAGCGGCTTTCCGAGTCATTCTCCGGGCTTCCTCGCATTTCACAAAGCTTCCACGCTGCAGGACAGACAAGCTCCTGCCCGTTCACATATAAAGTCTAAGAAGTGAGCCTGAAGCGGGCAAACCAAGCAGGTGGATAACAAAAGCGATGATTTGACAGCCGAGAAGGCTGCCTGGATTCGTACCGCTCAGCCTCCTGATATTCCCGGACTTGCATACCGTAGAGGCGGAAAACTTCCGGCGAGAAGTGAGCGAGGACTAAAGAGTGTGGGGATTGAGGCCCTTATTCCTCGGATAAATGGAAAAGGGCCGGCGGTATCAAACTGCCGGCCCTTTTGAGCTGTCCATACGGAATGCGCAATCGCAACTACGGATTAGTATCATCCAGCCAGTGTGTGCAGATAGCAGCAACATCCTTGAAATCAACGATACAGTCAAGATTCAGATCGCCCGTCGGGTACGGATGCCTGGGATCACCGCATTCCTGCGATGTATTCGTCGCTCCCGGCCGCACCTTACCAGTCATATTGCCGCCGAGGTCTGCTATGCTGTCGTAGAGGATCTGGATGATGTAAGATGCGTTGTGGGCATAAGCGCCGGGATCCTTCAGCACGTACTGGTAGTTGTAAGTCGCCTGGATCAGGCGCGGCGTAAAGGCGTTGTACCTGTTGGAAGACGAGTCTTCGCCAGGATCGACGTTCCCGTTACCGTTAGTGTCGATGAAGAAGTATGGGCTACTGGTGGAGTATATGATCGGGAGGCCAGCCACATTTCGAGCATAAGCCTGAATCGCAGCGTAGAGATCGTCCTGCAGTGTCTCGACTTCCCCAACGAGAGGTTCACTCGAGCTGCCGTCGCCGTCATAATCTTTAGTTTTGTCTTTGCGGATATCTCTCGGCCCGGTTACGACGTTGTGGCAGAAACGACAGTTCTGCACCTTTACTTTAAGTGTATGGGTATCGTGGCACTCTGTGCAGGAATCAACACTTGGGACCTCCGTATGCCGAGTACGGCCGCTATATGACTTACCCATGTACTCGTAGGCGCCCTTAGCTTCGGCGCCCAAGAGCGTTGCGCCTGCGGGGAAGTAGTGCGAGTTCTTGAATTTCAGGCTGCCGTACACGGTGTCGAGAGCCTTGCCTGCAATCGCCTCGTTGACGCTCACCGTGGACTCGCGTCCCTGATGGCAGCTTATGCAGAGGTTGCCGGTGTTGGGGTCGCCGAGGCTGAGCACCGCGCCGCTTGGGAACTCGACCTCATCCACCTGATAGCGCGTATATCCGGGAATCGCGTTGTGGCAAGTGGTGCACTTGAACCCGTTGGAAATCTCCTGGGCAGCAGTAACACCCGTCTCAAGGTAGAAGGGCAGACCTTCTGCTGAATGGCACTTGCTGCAGCTTGCCGAGACCTCGCCGTCCTCGTCCCAGTGACGGAATTGCTCGTTAGACCCGGCAAAATGGCCGGCGTCGTTCCGCTCGAGGCCTGCAACACGAGCCGGGTCCAAGTCTTCAATGGAATCGTAAAGCAGCTGGATAACGTACTTGCCGTTATGAGCGAACCCACCGGGGTCCTTCATTGAGAACTGGTAGTTGTAGGTCGCCTTGACAAGACGCGCAGTCCAGTCACCGTACCTGGTGACACCGTCGTTTTTGAACCAATAAGGACTCGAGCTTGGGTTATACTTAATAGGGACACCAATGGTTCCGGAAGCGTATGCCTGGATGGCAGAATAGAGAATCGCCTGCAGGCCGGTGATCTCGGCAGCGATACCCTCAGTGACGTTCTTATCTCCGTCGTAATCCGACGCAGAGCCAACGAACCGAATGTTTTTCAAGTCTGCCTTGGTGGCCACACCAACGTGGCAGGTGGCGCAAGTATCCGTCTTGACTTCCAGGCTGTGCGGGTCATGGCAGGAATTACAGGTGTCGAGACCCTCTACATGGGCGAACTTGATATCGTACGATTTCCCGACGTACTCGTAGCCGCCCAAGACCAAGCCCCCGTACTGGGTGGCTCCTGCTGCGAAGTAATGGACGTTTCTAAAGCTGAGTTTTGAACTAACTGTGTCGTCGTCGGGCACGTTCGCATCAGTGATTTTCTTATCAACCGAAACGGTCGATTCACGCCCCTGGTGGCACTGCATACAGCGGGCTTCGCTGCCAAGATCTGTAACTTCGGCGCCTGAAGGGAAGACCACACTGTGCATGCTAATGGTCGCACTGTTGTGACAGGCCACACAATTGACGGTCGTACCGACAAGCGGAGCAACGTCCACAACACCGACGGCAGAGCCGTCCGCACCGATGAAGTCCTGGAAGCCGGTACCGCTGTGGCATCTGGCGCAAGTGGTCGATACTGTATTTGGCTCGACTCCCCAGTGCATAAATGCCTCCGAATTAGCATCGGCATGTCCGGATCCCTCCCACGATGCCTCGAAAGGAACCTCCCCCCCCAACGCCGCCACGGACGTGGCAGCTACGACCATCACTATTGTAATGAATGATCTGTACAACATAACATCCTCCTCAACAATTGAGCAGTCCTGTAACCGAACAATAATCCACAGTAGTTCTTGCGAACGACGTGCCTCTAAACCTCACACATCAAATGAATATGGAGCAAACAACGTGCCAGACTTTGAGTTTCTGGTTCTGATAAAGATTTAATGCGGTAAGGGCTTGTCCGACAACAGGATAGGAATAGGAAGAGCGAAGCCCACGTATATCGCCCAAGCGCTGTACCGCCGGGCATTCCCATTTGTGAGAGACAGGCAATCTGCAATTCTCACAAATAAGACAACTGTGGATCAGCCGGTAAGACCGTCGTGTACAGAAATGACAGCGAATCGCGAGCAGCAACAACTGCTTGAAGGCAAAGCATAAACAGGCGAGAAACCATCTGGTTTGGTGCAATGACCTCAGTTGGTGTTATTTTCAAAAAGGCCAAACGTATCGACGACAGCAGATAAAAGGGTCAGGCTCCCGTCGTGCGAGCATCCAGCCTTCTGGCAATATCTCTTGTTTGCCGGTCCAGGATAAATAGATAGACAAAGTTGACCAGCCAGAGCACAGAGAATGCAAGACCAAGGTAAAACATAAGAACAGCCTCCGTTGCGGAATGCCACGGTAACAACAATCGCCCCCACTGGGACGATCAGCACTATTGCCGGCTGCACAGGTGGAATAGAGCCCATATTCAGCATTGTGTCCAAGCGTAGGGTCCTGGACGGCGAAGAGTTCTTTCAATTGCATCTTCTTATCGAGAATATAGGCCGTGAACAGGGCTGGCTAACCGACAGGGTGCGGAACCAACTGTTTGCAGGTGTCCCACCTCATGAGATCTCTCAGATTCCGTCAAAGCTGGCAAGCGTCTTGGTAACTGCCCATGAAGTCTCAATTGAATGGCATATCAGAATTCAGGCCGCTTTTCAGAAGTACACGGATAACGCCGTTTCCAAGATCATCAACTTGTCCTCTGATGCAACAATAGAGGATGTCGATAAGGCTTACCGGCTGGCCTACGAACTTGGCTCAAAAGGCATAACCGTCTACAGAGACGGATCGCGTGAGAACCAGGTCCTCACCAGCGGTCAAAAGGCAGCGCAGCCGACTGTATATCTTGCTCCGCCCAGGCCGCGCCCCAAGAGAACAACTGGAAGCACAATCAAGAAACGCACAGGATGCGGCTCACTGTATGTGACTATCAACCGAGACGAAGAAGGCCTATTCGAAATCTTCACCAACCTCGGCAAGGCCGGTGGCTGTCCATCTCAGAGCGAAGCAACAGCCCGCATTGTATCGGTAGCACTGAGAAGCGGTGTGGCTCCAGAAATCCTCGTGGAGCAGCTCAGGGGTATTCGCTGCCTGTCGACGGTAGCTCGCAAGAAGGAGAACAGCGATATCGATGTCCTCTCCTGCCCGGATGCTATTGCTCGGGCTATTGAAGAATTACTGGGGCAGGATTGTGAGCCTGTAACAGTCTCTTCCCCTAACAGATGTCCCGATTGCAGGTACCCCCTGAGAAGGGAATCTGGCTGTAACGTCTGTGATCGATGCGGATTCAATAAATGCAGTTAGAAAGCGCACAATCACCAACCCACGACAACGAGCAGCAGGCTCCCCAAAAGACCCAGCTGTTTCTCACACCCGAAGAGGTCTCCAAGCAACTCAGAGTGACTGCAGAGCAGGTCCGCAACCTTATACGCCAGGGTCGAATCTCAGCCGTCAACATAGGTGCAGGCAAGAAGAGACCTCTCTATCGAATCAGGCAACAAGCACTGGACGATTTCATGGACAATTCACGCCAACGAAACCAACCTGGCACAAGAAAGAAACTCAGGCGACTTCCTCATGGTCCCGACTTTTTCCCTGACTTGAGATAAGGCTGCCTTTGCCCAGCAGCTTCTCTCGGGCCATCATCACAGCCAAGTCCACTTCAGCATCGGGCGTATGAGTGTAGGTTACCTGCTGCTGCAATTGGCTGTGCCTCATAAATTTCCTCTGGACGTGAGGCGTCGCTACCAACGACATAGCTGTGGACGCACAGTGGCGAAGCCGATAGAAGCCATAACACGGTACACCTGCTTTTTTGCATAGCTTGCGGAACTGCTCAGCAACGGCGTCTTTGCTCCAAGGTTTCCAGAATCTGGTCACAAAGACGTGACCATTGTCACAGCGCAGAGCCTTTCGCTTTGCCATTCTGGCTTCAAGCTCGAGCCTCTCTTGCCGGATTTCCTCCAGCAATGCTCGGATCTCAGCCCAAAGTAAGTACGTCTGGCAAACACCCCTCTTGCTCCTGGGTAAGGTTACCCTCTCACCACCAATGTGATTCCATGTCAAATCCCTGACGTCTTTCGGGCCAAAACCACAGTTCAGAGCCAGCAGGATCATCGCTCTCATCTGCAAATCAGCCTTTGCCAGCATTCTTTGCAGATCATCCGGTGTATAAAGAGGTTTGTCTTTGGCTCCCAGCTTTGGCCTTGTCTCATTCTTCACACGCCTCAACTTCGGAGCCTTTTGAATGAGGTCTGTCTCCTCGGCAAAGACATACATAGCCCTTACAGCAGAGAGATAATGGTTTATGGATTCGGCTGAGTATCCTCGTTCTTTGAGAGAAAGCTTCCAGTCAGCAAACGCCTCAACCGTGAGAGCAGACGCCATCAGCCTTGGGTGATCCCGCAGAAAACGACCCAGCCAACCTTTATAGCAAGTCAGGGTCGTCTCGGGATTTCGCCAATTCGCCCGCTGAGCGGCAATAAACCGGTTCGCCAACTCTTTTACTGAAATCAGAGGGTTTGGTGCTACCTCTTCGACAGCGGGCAACTGCAGCCCCAATCCGAGTCGGTGGTACTTCTCCAGAGCTTGTTCCTTGTCTGAGCCCAGGTAGATTCTCCTGCTGTCCCGTGTAACATAGTACTGCTTCGTGTGCTTGTGATAAGAAACTGGGTTTGATGTTGGTCTGCTTCTCGGCATGGTCTGTACCTCCAAAAAACACGTTCAAAAGTGTAGTCATAAGTGTAGCACAGCATCTGCCGAGGCTAATGACACAGGAATGATTTCTCACAACCCTATTGATAGCAGGGAGATATGAAATCGGGGTGACTGGATTCGAACCAGCGGCCTCCTGCTCCCAAAGCAGACACGCCGCCCATAAGTGCTTGTCTCACCATTCTTTATAGCTGTTATTTTGCATAGAATAATGATTACACACTGGCTACATACTGACAATACACTGGTGACATACCCAGAACACAATCGGTTTTTGCGCCTAATTTGCGCCTCCCCCCGTCTCAGGGGACTGCCGGGGCATATCAAGGCCGCGATCCAAGCTCTAATTCAAGCACACAAAGGGGAGAAGAAGTAGATGAGGGGAGCAGTCACAAAAGAACTAATGCGACTCATGCACAGAGAAATCTACGAGGAGAAAAGGGCCTGGTTCGAGTCTCTTGGTCAGGGATACCGCTACAACGACGAACAGAAAGTCTATGCCTTTGAGCTAATCGAGGAACACGGCGTCAGGGCTACCGCAAGGATTCTGAACATACCGCGCAGGACCCTACAGCGTTGGTGCAGGAAACACCACGTCTTTGTCAAACGGTGTCCATCGTGGGTTCACGGTTGGGCGGAAAGACGCCGAAAAAGACGCGAGTCCTGGCGACGCAGAGGATATTACTAATAAGGGTTTTGGATGAGAATGTCGCCACTCAAAAAGGCAGAAAACAGGGAATTCCCGGAATTGTTGTGCGCTTTTATGCATGCGCGCGAGGAGACGGCACTCTTGTGCGGATTCAGCAAATAAGGAATAGCTATGGATCGTTTTCAACCGAGGCCAATGCCTATTGAGATAGCAAGGATGCTCGAAGATGCGAAGCTGACGAACAAGCAGCGGCGGTTTGTGCTGGCATACCTGAGATACTTGAACGGCTCTAAAGCAGCCAGAATAGCAAGCTATAGCGTGAAATGCGCACACCAGCAAGCCTATGAGAACCAGCGCAAGCCTAAGATCAGACGGATTATCGACAAGGGAATTGAACTCGGGTACACGGTATGGGCCGTCGATCCGGCAGTCATCGATGATGTGGGGGGCCGAGAATCTGATAAATGTTAGTTAATGTTCGTTAATGTTAGTTAATGTTAGGTATTCACGCAGGTTCTCAGTGTGAAACAGCAACCTGATAAATGTTAACAAAAGTATATGAATCTTTAATGATTCTTAATGATTTCGGCTATTCCAGGAATAACAGACAATGGGAAGATGGTACTACAACAAGAAAGCTACCGTCGAGGCGTCCTGTAACCTGACAATCTTTCAATTGAAGAAAGGGGGCATGTTGGAGGGTGGTCGTAGTGCTATGACCGTAACGTGGGTAAGCACAAACACTGGCAGGAAAACCCATGTAACACTTGAGGTCTATATGACCAGTGAGCCTTATGTAAGATTCAAATACTCACTTACTGACCGGGAAGGTATCAGCACTCCGTATGATTCTGAGGTTAGTTTGACAACAACGCCGTGCAATTACGGAGGCGTAAGATACTGGTTTGCCTGTCCGGTGTGCGGCAGGCGCGTAGGTGGTTTATATCTCGCGCCGGGAGGCCGGAACTTTGTATGCAGGCGCTGCAACAATCTGTCATATCGAAGCCGCAACCGTTCACGGATCGAGTCATTCGGGCATACTTCAAGGCAAATAGACAAACTTCGCAGCCAGATCAAGCGCTGGACCTGGAGAGGCAGACCTACGCGGAGGGTGCGGCGGCTGGAGGCCCTTGAGGACCGATTCGCGAAGTACGCTTCACTGAGCCAACCGTATCTGCGGCAGTAAACTGGGCAGGAGTGCTTGGTGCTGATTCTTGAGGACTGCATTGCGTGGCAAAGAGCTGGTATGAACTGTGCATCGGAGTCATCCGGCGATTGGACGCGGCAGGCGTCGTGCAGTCGAGGCGCGAGGCGCGCCGACGTCGTGTTTTTTGCTTGACTTTTGGGACAGAGCGATGTAGGGTAGCTCTGGCATGAGCAGACAGGACAGTAGTTGGAAGAAACTGACGTTTTCTCCGGCGTGTTTCCGCGGTTGCGCGTCGGTGGGCCGATGACATCTTTTGAGGAGTACGGCGATGAGCAAGCTAATGCTATTCTTACCGGTTCTCTGCGTGGTTTCAGCAGCCGCGGGAGAGGTTTCTACAAGAGTGTGCGTTGCCGATGGGAACGGCCTTTTTCTGCCGGTCGATTTCAACCTTCCCGTTATTGAGTATCCAGAGATAATGGTCGGAACTACGCTAACGATCATCGTCTATTCAAACGTTGCTGGACAATGGGAGGGAGGTCTATTCATTACAGACCCATACAGAGAGTATGGGGTCCTATCAGGCAGAGATTACAATGAGGTCACCGGGGATTGGGAAGGCTCGC
>Ga0315274_10016272_pt1 | contig 10509 bp, 8 predicted proteins | sample YL17G02_20_MG_FD_203700 | JGI IMG/M metagenome (GOLD analysis project Ga0315274, IMG submission 203700) | Sediment microbial communities from Yellowstone Lake, YNP, Wyoming, USA - YL17G02_20 | ecosystem: Environmental > Aquatic > Freshwater > Lake > Sediment | place: USA: Wyoming | collected... | reverse complement strand
GCAAAATATTTAAAGTTGGTATGGAAATTGGGCCAGAGGAAAGCTATGAAGATTGGAAAGATAAAGGTAATAATCCTAAGAGGCGGTGACTGTATAAGTGTCTGAGGCGAGCGGAGGCCGGGCCGAAGTCCAGGCCTCCCGAAAGGAGATGATAGATGGAAAACTCAAAATCTCTCTTTGATTCATTCTATACAAATTTCATACTTCGTGATTTGTTGGCGAAGATAACCCCAGGCTCAATAATTTTTTCCACCTTATTTGTGATCTCATCTAAAGATTCGAGCAGTTTTGTTGAGTTTATTTCTGATCTTACATTCTGGTCGTCGATTATTCTTTTAGGGATATTATGGATAACAGGAATCGCGGTTCAAGGATTAGGAGAAATACTGGTCTGGATTAGGTATTTTCCTAAAGATATAGACAATAGAACATTTCAAGAAATACGATTAGAATTTCTCAAAAGAGCATCAGATGGTCAGAAACAAGAAAATGAGAGAATTATTGTTATTAAGGAAGCATGCGGTAATACGTATGTAGCCATCGTGATAGCCCTATTTTTATTTTTCTTAGGCGGAGTGATAAGAATAAGCCTACATTATCCAATTTTCGTAAAACAAAATGCACTTTACATCCCGTTATTAGCAACGCTGGTTGGTTTTGTTTTTTAGCTTAGGCGCATGCACAAAAGACACGTAGATTCCCAACGCAATTTTATGACCTCATGCCTAAAAACTCTAAAATGAATTGAGGCGGGTGGAGGCCGGGCAGAAGCCCTGGCCTCCCGGGTTTAGATAGGACGTGTTGCCACGGATTTGCGCCTCATAGGGAGAAGATGCTGAGCAAAGACAAAAAGTCTCATTAGGGGAGAGAATCGATGGGTCCGAAAAGAAGCAGCCGTCCAAATGGAGAAGCTGATACTAATAAGCAAAAATCGGAACGCGGCTTGATGAGCCTCTTATCTAATCCAGTATTCGGAACTCTAAGCTTCATCATAGCTCTCGTCTCATTATTGCTTATGATTCGTTTTTATTCGGCAGGAAAACTTCAAAGAGAATTGAAATTTTACTGCCATCCTGTGAAAACAGAAATCGCAAAAGCAGGATATAGTGCTCCACTGGAGATTTTCTACAATAATGAAAAAGTCAATGAGGACATCACGGCGTTCCAAATTGCAGTCTGGAATAATGGCAAAATGCCGATTGAAAAGAACGATATTTTAGAGCCAATTATGTTATGTACAGATCCGAAGGCATCGATCTTAGATGCATCCATAAAGAAAGTGACTCGAGATGTAATTCAACTATCAATAGACAAGCGATACTATAAGGACGGATATGTGCCGGTCTCTTGGCAGATATTAGAAAAAAATGATGGAGGGGTAATTCAGCTTATTGTGGCAGGCAAGCCGTCTGTGCAAATATCAACCAGAGGCATCATCAAGGGACAAAAACCTTTTGAAGTTCTTGGCCAATCCATAAAAATCAAAGGCGCACAGGAACAATATATGGCGGAGGTTAAACTTGCGAGCGATGCAAAGAAGTGGATATGGATATTTCCGGTGATGCCGATTTCCCTGGCCTTATTATTTATGATAATCATTTATCATGACATAAAAAAGATCGCCCGGATGCTAAGATCCATGAAGTATTCTCTCCTTGTATTTACTTTTGTGGGTATCACATTGGCAGTCGCGCTTTATGTTTACGTTTTGTTAACAGCTATAAAAGCACCTCCCTTTAGTTTTTAGGGAGTATGACCAATCAGATATCGAAAATAACCTTTTATGAACGTGAGAAACTTTCTGGCCGACGTCGATGTCGGAGAGAAGCAGTTCCGGAGATTGTATAAGATTGATAATTAACGGAAGACGATTGGTGACTTCGAGACATATGTGAAGGGCTGAAAGATAAAATGCCCCGCCGCCGCGAGGGACCGCGCCGAGATCCCCGCTCCGGCGTCTACTTCTTCGACCAGTACGTCGGCTTCAAGCCCCAGGTCCGGCGTGTCCGCATTACCCTTCGCACGAAGGATCCCGTCAGGGCTCAATGGCTCTGGGAGCAGGAGTTCCGCCGGCAGTGGTCGCTCTTCTACGGAATAAGGACGCCCTCGAGCCCCGGCCCGGTGAGCCTCGTCGACGCAAGCCGCGAGTTCGTCGCCCACCGCCGGGAGATAAAGCGGATCAAGGAGTGGCGCGTCCTGCGCTTCAGGCTCAATATCGTCCTCGACATCTGAGGGAATATCAACCTCGCCGATATCGGCCGGGAGCGCCTCTCGCTCCTCGACGCCAGGCTCCGGGAGATGGGCCGGTCGGAGAACACGATCAATCACTATTTCGACATCCTCAAGGCCCTTTTCAATTTCGCGATCGAGAAGAAGCTCTGGTCCGGTGAAAACCCGATAAAAGAGGTGATGCCCTACGTCATCGATCAGAAGCGCCGGGCCTATTCCCCCGACGAGATCAGCCGGATCGTCAAGGCGGCCGGCCGGATCGAACGCGAGGCCGGTGCCCAGGCCGGGATGCAGCAGCTCGCGAAGACGATCGTCCTTCTCCTCCTCTATACCGGGATGAGAATGGGCGAAGTCCTCAACCTCAAGTGGGCGAACGTCCGCGGCGACAAGATCGTCCTCCGGCGGACGGAGACGAAGCAACGCAAGGAAAAGATCGTCCCGATCTCGGGCCCGGTCGCCCGGATCCTAGCCGGCCTCGAGAAGAGGCGGCGGGACGTCTACGTCCTCCCCCTCCGGAGGCGGGGCGGGGAGATGAGGGCTGGCTGGGCCGATAGTCTCATCCGGAGAATCCGGGAATATTCGGGGGTCGACGACTTCATATTCCATGGGCTCCGCCACACCGCCTCGACGATCATGGTCTCCGAGGCCCTGGGCCGCGGAGTCGGCCTGGCCGACGTGATGAAGGTCCTCGGGCACAGCCAGGTAGAGACGACCCTCAAGTACATCCACCCGGACTTCGAACGGATGAAGAAGGCGGTCGAGGTACTTGCGGAGAAGGCGGAAAAGTGATAGCATGACCGCGCCATTAAGAGGATGAAGGCCCTGCGTTTTAGGCGAGATTCCTTGGCTCGAAAAATTAAATCGCTGACAGACCGCAAATTATAGCCGATATAATGTGGCGAGGTAGCTCAGTCGGTAGAGCGAGGGACTGAAAATCCCTGCGTCGACGGTTCGATTCCGCCCCTCGCCATTCCTTTTTCGCTTCAGATTCAATCATTTCAAGGTGAATCTCTAACTATTTTAATAAAAAGTGCTAATTTTTCGCTTCTCCAGCGTCTCTTATATATAGAAGGGTATAGGTATTCCCTTTGACCGCTCTTGAGGAGGCACCAGTCCATGGCACAGAGCATCCTGGTCATAGATGATGACATTATCTCCCAAAACCTTCTGAGATCGACAGTCACTCAGGCCGGCTATCCTGTGATCGTAGCTCCCAACGGGGAAGAAGGGATAAAAAAAGCAGCGGAGGAGCTTCCTGGCCTCATCATTCTGGATATCATGATGCCTGGCCTGGACGGAGGGGAAGTTGCCGCTATTCTCAAGAGCGATCCCAAGACCAAAAATATCCCGATAATATTCCTCTCTTCGCTCATCACGGAGAAAGACAAAAAAGCCAACAGCAGGAAGGAAACGATTATCTATCTTTCGAAGCCTTACAATAGAGATGAACTCCTGAACGAGATCAAGAAATATCTTCTAAGGAAGAACTAAAGAGACAAACTAAATCAAATTAGATTTAAGGGGGTTAAAATGACAGACTATTTTTTCGCCTGGTGGAATCTCGAGAATCTTTTTGATGTCCAGAATGCTGCCCAACGACCGGCCTGGCTTCAGAAAGAGCTCAACAAGGAACTGCAAGGCTGGGACCAAGCCATCCTTGACAAGAAGATCAGCCAGCTCTCGAAAATCATCCAGAAGCTGAACGGAGGAGCAGGCCCGGATATTCTCGGCCTGTGCGAGGTAGAAGATAAGCCGGTCGTGGACCTTCTGGTTCGAAGCCTCAATCCCCTGAGAAGGAACTACGCTGTGGAGCATCATGATACCTCAGATCAGCGCGGCATCGACGTTGCCTTTATCTATGACACAGCCAAGTTCACAGCAAAAGCTCAGTTCTTTCATGTCGTCTTGAAACGCACAGGAACGAGAGATCTTTTCCAGGTGAATTTCGAGACAGCGGAGAATAAGGCCCTCATCCTCATCGGCAACCACTGGCCTTCGAGAACGGGCGGAGAGCTAGAGACCGAGCCGTATCGGATCCTGGCAGGGGAAACGCTTAGCTATTGGCTCACCAGGATCCCGGAGAAGTCCGGGAATGAGAATATTGGGATCGTGATAATGGGCGACTTTAATGATGAGCCCTTCAACCGGTCCCTTACCAGGCACACTCTGGGATCGGACTGTGTGCAGAGAGTATTGAACGCCAAGACTCCGATGGTGTTGAACCTGATGTCTCCTTTCATGGGTAAAGGGAACGGGACCCATTTCTATGAATCCACGATGAACATGCTCGATCAGTTCCTGGTCTCGAGGTCCATCCTGGACGCCCAAAGCGGGTTCGTAGTCAAGAAGGACTCCAGCGGGAAGAATATGGTTAAGATCGAGATGTTCCCTGAGATGACAGCCACCGGAGCCTACCCGATGCCGATCAGGTTTGCCCGGCCATCAAGCGGTCTCAATCAGGAAGGGTATAGCGATCATTTTCCGATATCGATAGAAATAACAGAGATCTGAAGGGGAAAACAGATACTGAGTCAGCTGAGGACAAGCCAGCAAGTTTGACGATATGTAAAAACTTATAATCGAACCACAGATGAGGAATTTAATATATTTTGCGAGGGAGTTAGGATGCTTCCCTTAGAAATCACAAAGCAGATAAGTAAGGAAGTCTATTTTGTAATTTTATCTTCAAATAAAAAGGATGGAGGACCAGTTTGTTGGCTAAATTTGAAAGATTTAAAAAATAAAAAAGGAATTATTTTATTTGCTCGAGGAAAAATTGTTCTTTCTATATAAACAACTAAAGGAAATTCTTCATGAGGTAGCCCATTATTGGCTCGGACACAACGGCTTTACGGACCCAGAAACTTATGGAAGATATCAATGCGAAGCGGACGATCTGGCATACGAATGGTTTTCATTATCTGATTGAAGAAAAAGCTATGAACACTTCCTGGACATAAATCGAGGGATATTTTTTTTAACTGATTGAAAATACTATAGCTTCCAGAATCGGATCAGCGACTGAAAATCCCTGCGTCGGCGGTTTGAATACGTCCCTCGCCATTCCCCCCTTTTTCAACCCAGCAGCGACTTGATAAACTCCCTCACCGGTCCGCCGAACTTGGGGTGCTTTAGGGCAAGCGCGATCGTCCCCTCCAGCAAGCCAAGCTTGTTCCCGCAATCATAGCGTTTCCCCTCGAACAGAACGCCATAAACGGGCTGGCTGTCCAATAATACTCGAATCGCATCGGTGATCTGTATCTCTCCCCGCGCATCCACGGGTATCTTTTTGATCGCCTCGAATATCTGGGGCGTGAAGACATACCGACCTAGGATCGCCAGGTCGGAGTAAGCTTTCTCCGGCCCGGGTTTTTCCACCATGTCGGCTAGCTCGAAGACGCGCTCGGAAACCTGCCTCTTGACCTTGACGATCCCGTACTTATTGGCCCCCTCCCTGTCCACTCGTCCCAGGACAACCACCGTTCCGCCGAGCTCTTCAAAAGCGTCCCTGAGCTGCTTGATGCACGGCACCGGGCAATCGTAGATATCATCGGGCGTCAGGGCGGCCACCGGCTCGCCGGCCGCGAAGCCCTCCCCCATCAGGATAGCATGACCCAACCCGAGCATGTGCGGCTGCCGGATATAGCTGAATTCGGCCAGGCCGGCGATCACTCGCACTTCCTCGAGCAAGTCCATCTTCCCCTTTTCCTCGAGAAAGGTCTCGAGCTCTGGGCTGCGGTCGAAATGGTCCTCGAGGGCAGATTTCCCTCGGCTCGTGATCACGGCGATCTGCCGGATGCCCGCTCCGACGATCTCCTCCACCGTGTACTGGATCAGGGGCTTGTCGATGACGGTGAGCATCTCCTTGGGCTGGGCCTTGGTCGCCGGCAGGAAGCGCGTGCCAAATCCGGCCGCCGGGACGATCGCTTTCCTGACCTTCATAAAAGACCGAAGCTAGAACTTATAGCTGATCGAGATGTTCGGGACAACGATGCTCATGTCATAAACGCCGGGCTGAGCGTTGGCGAACGCGGGGTCGAGAAGCCATTTGGCGAACTCGACCTCTCTTCCCTTACCCGCCAGGAATTCAAACCCGAGGTCGATCACCAGGCCGTTCAAGGTATAGCCCAAGCCCAAGGTGAAGACATTGAATGTGTAGCTCGGGAGCAGGAAATTCATGGTCTTATCAGGAGTCGGCGTCGGATCGTAGTAATACCCGCCGCGGATGGCCAGGTTTTCCCTGAGCATGTACTCGGCCCCGAAACGGATCTGCAGGGCGTCCTTCCATTCCAGATGCATCTTGTTTTCGCCCGACTGCATCATGAAGAGGTTCCAGTACGGGTCTGTGAATTTCAGCTCGATCTGATCGAGTGTCGACCACTGCGTCCACTGCAGGTCGCCGGTCAGGGTCAGGCCGGGCAACGGACGAAAAGCCACACCTCCGGCGATCCACAGTGGAAAGGTAAGGTGGGGTGTTCTGGTCTCCGCTTCCGATGACTCCTTGAAGCCGAGGAGGTCGACATTGGAAAGCGAGGCGTCACCGCTGAACTTGACACGGTTGGGGGTCCGGATGGTCGCGCCAAAGCTGAGCATGTCGTTCGCCTTCACCAGCACGCCAGCGGTCGCGCCGAATCCCCAGCCCTTCAGGTTCATCTCGTACTGTCCGAGGTCGAGTTCATAGGGCGGCTGGGGGATATCGGTGTTGCCTGCCCATCTCTTCATCGAGAACATGCCATAGTTGATGTTGAGGGCCGCGCCCACGGAGATCATGTCGTTGATCTTGTAAGAGACGCCGGGGGAGATGGTCACCAGCCCGATCTTGCTCTCCCACTCATAAGCGATGCCGTTCGACAGGCCGGTGAAGTCATTTCCGTCCCAGGCGGAGCCAAGGCCGGACGGGATGTAGACGCCGATTCCGGCGACGAGGTAATCGTTGATCGGCTGATAGTAGGCCAACAGTCCGGACAGGTAGTGTTTGCTCTGCGTCTTGGCATCGACCACCGTGAGCAATCCGGCCTGCGCGGGAACCTGGAGGAGATATGTGCCGGAGGGGATGACGTCTGTGCCGTAGAACCCCAGGTAGCGCTTGTCGAATTGGGCCATGCCGGCCGGGTTCCAGAAGATGGCGCTGTAGTCGTCGGCCAGCCCGACGAAGGCGCCGCCCATGGACAGGGCCCGGCTGCCCAGGCTGTTCAGGTTGAGTCCGTTGGCCAGGGCGAGCGGGCTCAGGCCGAGGACCGTTAAAAGCGCGAGCGCGAACATTCTCTGTGTCTTCAAGAGAACCTCCTTATGAAATCGACATGGTCTATATGTTTACTATATTTTGGCTGATTTTTCAACCACGGGAGTCAGAGGACCGGGCTTACTTGAAAACGAAGTTGCGCTCCCTGTCGACATCGACTCGGACGGAATCCCCTTCCTTATAGCTCCCCTCCAGGAGCCGCAGCGCCAGAGGATTCTGGATCTCCTGCTGGATCGTCCTCTTCAGGGGACGGGCGCCGTAGACAGGGTCGAACCCTTTGTCCGCCAACAGCTCCTTGGCCTTGGGGCTGACCTCCAGACGGAGCTTCCGCTCTTCGAGCCTCTTGCGGAGGAGATCGATCTGAATATCCACGATCTGGAGGAGCGCGGCCCTGGCCAGCGCCCGGAAGATGACGATCTCATCGACCCGGTTCAGGAATTCCGGCCGGAAGGAACTCTCCAGGATCTTTAGGATCTCGCGCTGCATGGTCTCGTAGTCCTGGCTGAACTCCTTGATCACCTGGCTCCCCAGGTTCGAGGTCATGATGATGAGGCAATTGCGAAAATCGACCGTCCTCCCCTTGCCGTCGGTGAGCCGGCCGTCATCGAGGATCTGGAGCAGGACGTTGAAGACATCGGGATGGGCCTTCTCGATCTCGTCCAGGAGGACGATAGAATAAGGACGCCGCTTGATCGCCTCGGTGAGCTGGCCGCCCTCCTCGTAACCCACGTATCCGGGAGGAGCGCCGATCAGCCGAGAGACGGTGTGCTTCTCCATATACTCAGACATATCGAGCCGGACCATGGCCCGCTCGTCGTCGAACAGGAATTCGGCCAGGGCGCGGGCCAGCTCGGTCTTGCCCACGCCGGTCGGGCCCAGGAACATGAAGGAGCCCAGCGGCCGCGCTGGGTCTTGGATGCCCACCCTGGCCCGGCGGATGGTATCGGAGACCGCTCGCAGAGCCTCGTCCTGGCCGACGACGCGCTTCCGCAGGTTGTCCTCCATCCGGATGAGGCGCTCCAGGTCGCCCTCGAGCATCTTGCTGACGGGGATGCCCGTCCAGCGAGAGACGACCTCAGCCACATCTTCCTCGTCCACTTCTTCCTTCAGCATCTTGCCCTTTTTCTGGACTTCGGCTAGCTCGGCCGCGAGCTTCTCCATCTCCTTGGAGACCTCGATCAGCCGGCCGTAGCGGATCTCGGCCACCCGCTCCAGGTCTCCCCTCCTCTCGGCGGCCTGCTCTTCCATTTTGAGGGCGTCCTGTTTTTCTTTGAGCTTCTTCATGGCCTCGATCAGGTCCTTCTCCTGCTTCCAGTGGACCTTGAGGGAGGAGCTCCTTTCCTTGATCTCGGCCAGCTCTTGGCTCAGCTTCTCCAGCCTCTCCCGAGAGCCCTCGTCTTTTTCCTTTTTCAGCGCCTGCCGCTCTATCTCGAGCTGGAGGGTGCGGCGCTCGAGCTCGTCGATCTCCTCGGGCAGGCTGTCGATCTCGATGCGGATGCGCGCGGCCGCCTCGTCCATCAGGTCGATGGCCTTATCGGGGAGAAAGCGGCCGGAGATGTAGCGGTTGGAGAGCGTCGCTGCGGCCACCAGCGCCGAATCCTTGATCTTGACACCGTGATGGACTTCGTATTTCTCCTTCAGGCCGCGGAGGATGGAGATGGTGTCCTCGACCGAGGGCTCCCCGACGAAGACTTGCTGGAACCGCCGCTCCAGGGCGGCGTCCTTCTCGATGTATTTCTTGTACTCGTTGAGCGTGGTCGCGCCGACGCAGCGGAGCTGCCCTCGGGCCAGCGACGGCTTGAGCATGTTCGAGGCGTCCACGGCCCCTTCGGCGGCACCGGCCCCGATGATAGTATGGAGCTCGTCGATGAACAGGACCACTTCACCGTCGGCCTCCCGGATCTCCTTCAGGACGGCCTTCAGCCGGTCCTCGAACTCACCACGATACTTGGTCCCGGCGACGAGCGACCCGATGTCCAGGGCGATAAGCCGCTTGTTCTTGAGCGATTGAGGGACGTCGCCGTTGGCGATGCGCTGGGCCAGGCCTTCGACGATGGCCGTTTTGCCGACCCCCGCCTCCCCGATAAGGACCGGGTTATTCTTGGTCCGGCGGGAAAGCACCTGGATGACACGCCGGATCTCCTCCTCCCGGCCGATGACCGGGTCGAGCTTTCCCTGGCGGGCCAAGTCAGTGAGGTCGCGGCCGTAGCGTTGGAGGGCCTGGTATTTTCCTTCCGGCTCAGGGTCGGTGATCCTCTGGGTGCCCCGGACCGCCGCCAGGGCCTGGAGCACGGCATCCTCTCGGACGCCACTCCCTGCCAGGATCATCCCGGTCTCACCGGCCGTGTCCTTGAGCATGGCCAGAAACAGGTGTTCGGTGGAGATGTAATCGTCCTTGAGCCGATCGGCCTCCTTCTGAGCCTCGTTCATGACCTGCCGGAGTGCCGCGCCGACATAGACCTCTCCGCCGCTCGTCTTCGGCATCCTCTCCAGGGCTTTCTCCAGCTCGTGCCGGATCTTCTGCGGGCCAACGCCGAGCTTGCTCAGGACGGCGCCAACAACGTTCTCTTCCTGACCCAGGAAGCTCCAAAGGAGATGCTCGGGCCGCACTTCCTGGTGGCCCATCTCCTCAGCCTTCGCCTGGGCTGCTTGGAAGGCCTCCTGGGACATTACGGTCATTCGATTCCATCTCATGGCATCTTCACTCCTCATCTTTTTAGTATGACAAAATCTTTCTTTTTTGGGAAGAAACGGCGATAATTTTTCTCTTGACAATTTCTGAGAATACGCTATTTTTTGCTTCGGAGTTTTCATGGAAGAAATCGAGATCATGAGCTGGCTGACCCTGGATGCCATCAAGAAGAAAGCGAAAGTGGTGGAGAAGGTCGGCAACCTTCAGACCGGCCACAGCATGTCCGTCTTTGGCGTCATCGAAGAGGACTACTTGGAGCTCTACTACAGCGACTCGGCGGCTAACTACCTGCGCCGCTACGAAAACCAGGATGAGTTCGACTCAGCCCTGGAGCAGAGAAAAGAAG
>Ga0315274_10016271_pt1 | contig 10509 bp, 20 predicted proteins | sample YL17G02_20_MG_FD_203700 | JGI IMG/M metagenome (GOLD analysis project Ga0315274, IMG submission 203700) | Sediment microbial communities from Yellowstone Lake, YNP, Wyoming, USA - YL17G02_20 | ecosystem: Environmental > Aquatic > Freshwater > Lake > Sediment | place: USA: Wyoming | collected... | reverse complement strand
AACCACTCGTATAACTCGTCTTTGTGGTGAATTGGCCTATTCTTCTAAGACACCGCCACTTGGCTTCCCTGGCTAATCGGAATAAAGACGTATTGATAACATTCTTGATTTCTTCGGTATACTCAGGCCCAGCTTGGTTTCTGACTGCTCTGCGAAGAACCTCATCCTGCAAATCCTTGAAAGTCAGCATAAATTACTCCTATATTAACAATAACGGTATTGTTACCGTTGTTATAAAACCTCTACCCAATTCTTCAAGAACGGCTTTATTTTCATTTTGCGACCAAACCGGTATTAATAACGTAACTAAAAATGTCCTTATCGCAAAACCAACCCAATGACCAGTAGCTATAGAGTAAGGCAAGAACGCTAAACTAAACCCTAATCCTACACACGCCCAATTAAACCAAGTCGCATCTGTTCCTTTCTTCTTCCAATAAGTCGTCATGCTCCCAAAGTAAAGTCCATAGCAAAGTATCAGCCACCAGTTGAATCCTAATAAAGCAAGTAATCCTGCTCCAACAAAAGGAACTCCGAAATCTCTGAATTTAGTATTATAGGTATCACTACCTCCCATGCGGTAGAGGATTGCACCTAAAATACTAGCGAGTAATGTTAGAAGGATAAGTTTCATATACCTTTACCGTTGCACATCCAAATCCAGTAAGACGGGGATTGTGATAATGATTTACGATGCTTTCTGCTCTCTGGCTAGTCGTTGCATCAGGTTTCTTGATGTAAGCCTTCCACATTCCGAACCCGATAAAACATAACATCCCAATCCCCAATCCGACCATCGTGCATTTTACCCAATACAGGCCTGTAAAGGGCGAAGATAACAACTTTGTTAAACTAAATTGTTCGCTCATATTGGCAGCCATTCTCCCCAAGACGGAAACTTGTCTCTAAGAAACTTAGCTAATGCATTGATAACCGCACCAAGACTAATATTAAGATACGGGATATTAACACCAGCTAGATTTGTAATCGCCAAAGCAATAACCTGTGCTACAACTACACGAAACAACCGTAAGAACGCAGCTAACATAAACCCTCCTTAGTAACCACTTCTTTCTATAACAGTTCTATAGTCATCGTCTTTCGACGTAGATTTCTCGTTTCTTTCACAATGGTTGCAGACATGATTATACTCGTTGTTTTCCTTGAAAAAACAAGACTCTTCTTTACAACTAATGTCGTCCTGTGTTTTTGTCATGTTCACGAAGAAGCTCCTTGATTTCTTTCATAGAATCATTAAAATCTTCCATTTGAGTTGCCCTGAACTCTTGATAAATTGAGAATTCTGCCCTAGTGACAAATAGTGTTTTAGGCGGATGCAATTCATCATTCGTCAAATGCTTAAAAAGCTTATCGTCTATCTTGTCTACTTTAGCATTTATAACAGTTAGAAAAAATATACATATCGTCACAAGCACCGGAGTAATCCATCGCATATATTCCGTCCATTCTTTCCTGTTAGATTCGTGCATTATTCTTCTCCGAAATACCAACAGTTATATGAATATTCTCCATTAACAGTAACTTTAGTGTATTCACATTCCTTATTGTATGTTCCTGGGTAAACAATATTTGTATTTGTCTCTACTTCTGCCCATCTGATACCTACTTGCATAGGACGACAAGAGTTATAAACTGAACACCCGAATAGGAATATTAACAGTAAGTATCTCACCAGAACATCGTGGTCTGCATATCACCACGTCCACTTAGTCTTTTCCAATGAAACTGTCCTCCTGCTACGCCAATACCTTGTGCTTCGACAGTCGGATTTGAACTCCACATTAGCCCTGTATTATTCGCACCATCGTCGCCTGTCCCATTATTGCCATTTCCAGATGAATCAGCAACGGTATCCCCATCAGCACTCGTTGCAACTGTTCCATCATCCATAGCTAAATACATAACAGGTGTAGCTATTGTATTAGGTATACCTTTACTAAAAGAGCCGGAGTTGTATAGGGAGGCGATTTCGCCGGAGGTGAGGACACGATTCCATGTTGCGACTTCAGTAATTGAGCCGGAAAAAGGTGAAAGAGGTTCTCCCGATTGTCCAATATGCCAATTTTGAGCATTAGTTACTATTGACGCTCCATTAGTTTGTAGGCCATAAGTGACCTCGGTTCCATTTATATACAAATGAACAGTTGTTGCGTCTGTAAAAGTTCCATCCCATGTTGCAAGAACATGTGTCCATGTGCTACCGCTAATTGTTTCAACAGAACGGGAAACCATATCTGTTGCCCCGTCCCGATTGAACCCTAATTGCTTTGCAGACCTTATATAAAATGTCCCCCATCCATCCCCACCGTCATTCTTTGTAACAATATATTGAGTTACTGTTCCTCCTGTATCATAAACCCACGCAGAAATACTCATAGCAGTATCCCAAGCACCAAGATTGCCAATATTAACCATATCGTCAACCCCATCAAACGTAATCGCTCCCCTCTCATTTGAAAGGGTGCGGAAGAGATGGGTATAGAGTTTAGAGAACATTAGATTTTGACTCCTAACGAATCTGACGCTATCTCTATCTTTAATCCTAATAACTTAACTGCTAACGTATTCATAATTTCCTTGTTTCTCTTATTAACTGACATATTTTTATAAAGAACATTTATTTCTTTCGTCAAATCATCTTGTATCTTCTTAGCTAATGTATCAATATCGTCTGCCTCTGACATAGAATACAAGTTCTTACCCTCATTGATTAACATATCATCTAAGTAATTCTGATAGGAAACAAGCAACCCATCATCATTAGACTCTGTTGAAGTTATCTTGCATATAAGCATATACCCTCCTAAAGAACATATCCCCACGCCGTTACACTATGGTCTGTGCAACTTCGTGTCGTTAATAATAAACAACAATTAGTCGTTAAAACTAATGGCATACCAAAACTCATTACTGCTCCACCATATTGCTGGAAGTAAATACGTTCCATTATAATCTTTGACGAAATACCAGACTCAATCAAACTGAAGTTTCCATGTGTCTGAGCATTTGAGAAAATTAAACCCATAAGATGTAAAGACGTTGTTGAAGCTGGTCTTTGGACTATCATTACATTTGTTTGAGCTGAAGGATAGGTAGCCGTTACTCTAAAGTATCCAGCTAACGGAGGAGTAGTTCCGATTACTGTCCTATAAGCGTTCTCGGAGATTACTACCGCACTTCCTACAGCAAAAGGAGGTAAAGAAGTAATCTTAATTGAAGAATTAGCCCCTAAATCTGGTAATGAAGTAATTCTGAATATACTTGTAGCTGTGACTGAAGCCTGTAAAGAAGATGCTTGTGGGAAAGCTGGTAATGAAGTAATAGCCACTACAGACCCTGCCCCAATATTTGGAAGAGAGGTAATCGCTATTGTAGTCCCTGACATAGTAAGAGGAACAGAAGCTAGATTACTTATGGTAATAGATAAATTAGATATACTAACAAGTCCACCAAATCCTAAAGCTGGTAAAGAGGTAATTCCATGATTTGTTACACTTACTATTCCAACAATAGCAATCGTTGTTCCTGATACCGTTAAAGGAACTGAAGCTAAATTGCTTACGGTTATTGAAAGATTAGATATGCTTACTAATCCACCAAAACCAATAGCAGGTAATGATGTAATCTTTACTGTAGAATTTGCTCCAAAATCAGGTAATGACGTAATCTTGACAGATGAGTTCAATCCTAAATCCGGCAAGGACGTTATAGCTATAGTCGTTCCAGAAATAGTTAGAGGAACTGAAGCTAAATTACTTATCGTAACCGAAGAAATAGATACCGAAGAAGCTGGCATTGACATAATAACTACTTGTAAATGACCAGAGGTATTGATAGATAATGCGTGAATAGACGTTCCATCAAGACCCATAGCTATTGTTCCAGTAGCTGTTCCTGAAGTAACTCCATCGGCATACTGAGTTCCTCCTCCAGCAGCCGTATAGTTACCACTCGTATCTGTCAATCTAACTGCGAGAACATTAGAGTTAGCGTAACTAACTACCGAAGCCTTAATTGAAGTATCTGACCCATCAAGAATAGAACCATTACCTGCACCACCAGCAACTACATTTACTGGAAGAATCGCCGAACTCGTAATCTTAACTGAAGCATTAGCACTAAAGTCTGGTAGTGAAGTTATCTGAACTGCGAATGTCCCTGCATTAGTTACTGCATGAGCAGGGATTGGAGGTAGTGAAGTAATGGCTATTGTCGTTCCTGAAAAAGTCAAAGGAACTGAAGCTAAATTACTAATTGTGACAGAAGCTCCTACCGCAAATTGAGGAAGAGAAGTAACTTGGACAGCAAATGTTCCGGCATTAGTTACAGCATGAGGTGGAATAGGTGGTAAAGACGTAATAGCTATCGTTGTTCCTGACACCTGCATAAGTGAGTTCGGAAAAGCAGGTAACGATGTAATGGCTATTGTCGTTCCACTCACTTGCATAACTGAGTTAGGGAACGGAGGAAGTGAAGTAATTTTAACTGAAGAATTTAAACCTAAGTCTGGAAGAGATGTAATAGCTATGGTAGTCCCTGATACTGTCAATGGAACTGACGCAAGATTACTTACTGTTGTTGAAGTAGCTGCCGAACCACCTAGAGAAGTTACTGTTCCTGTAATAGAAAGTAAATTAGTAATACTTAATATCGCACCATTCGAGATACTCACTAATCCACCAAACCCTAAAGCTGGGAGAGAAGTAATAGCTATTGTAGTTCCAGAAACCTGTAAAACAGAATTCGGAAATGGAGGTAATGATGTTATCTTGACACTAGAGTTAGCTCCCAAATCTGGAAGAGAAGTAATCTTAACACTAGAATTAGCTCCTAAATCAGGCAAAGAAGTAATCAAAACTGAAGTCCCAGGAGAAACACTAACAACAGCTCCAACGGCAAACGCAGGTAAAGAGGTAATCTTGACAGATGAGTTAGCCCCTAAATCTGGCAGCGAAGTCACATTAACTGAAGAACCTGCACCTAACGCTGGTAGAGATGTTATCTTAACTGAAGAATTTAATCCTAAGTCAGGAAGAGACGTAATCTTAACAGACGAGTTTAATCCCAAATCTGGAAGAGAAAGAATCTGAACTGGAAATCCAGAAGCCGTAGAAACTTCAGTAAAAGTTCCATTAGCACCATACTTCAGTTTTACCCATTGGTGTTGTAGGCCACCACCATCTTCATCTGCTGCTACTATAAGACCTGCTCCACTTGTAATCGGGACATTATCTGCCATTATGGTATCTCCACTCGTTTAATTCCACCCGTAGTATTTACGGACAGTTCATACTTAGCTGGGCTACCTCCGCCACCACCAGCACTCGTTGTCGCATACGTCAATGCCAACAATAATCCCATTGGCATACCTGCTACTGTTCCGCCACCAGAACCTATTGCTGCTGTAAACAAAATCCATAAATCTTTTGACTTAACTCTTGTCTTGTCGCTTACAGGATACCCAGGGTCAGAAGTAAACTGCTTGATTATTCCGCCACCGCTACCACTTAACCTAATCGTCATCGTTCACGTTCCCAATAACGAACATCATTCGTACCATTTTGAGCTGTCATATAGTAAGACCCAAGATAAGTCCTCTGCCCACCACTATCTTCGTAATAGCTATTCCCAGAGTCTACGGGTAGTCCAGTATTAGAGGTAATAGAAGGGTCGCCTCCCAAATAAATGAAAGACGACCCATTATTAAAGATAATAAGCGAAAGCCTAGAGCTATTCGTTGGAATAACTAAAGTTGCAGTTCCCGAAGATACAGTTGCCTGACCATTCGCCATTATTTATCAAAACCGGGAGCAGACTTAAAGTCTCCCCGAATATCATTCCCACCACCAGCCGTGTCCATACCGCCAGCTAACATATTAATCGCTTTAACTTTCTTAGGAAGTTCGTGCAGAGATACTTTTTCGGATTTTTCATCAAATTCTGCGATAACTTTCTTTTCGTCAAAACCTATATCTTTAAGATACTTCTTATAGGTTGTATACCCCATGTTTCTAACAGCCTGAAGAAACTCTGGGTCTGTCCGAAAATCTGTTCCTAAGTGTTCTACCTTGTCCTTCCACATCTCATAAAGAGCAGCACGGTCTGGGCCTGAGTAAATGAAATCTTCTCCTGGTTTGACCTCCTCATCTTTAAGTTTTTCATCCGTAGAAGGATTCTTAATTGCTTTATCTGAATAATTCTTTAAAGCAACTCGTTCCTTCGCTGGATGCCATACTCCCATTCTTGAATGATACGTTGGACACATGACTACCTCCTGATTAGGTTGGGTTTGGTCACTTACTTTGCTTCTGTACAATAATTAATAGTTGCATAACCAAATGCTGTGCTTGTATGAATTAAAGCAGAGCTAGTAAATAAAGTTCCTATAGCTGAAGTATACTGACCTACCCAGAACCCAGTACCGCTATCTACGGCCGGAATTCTCAACTTCTCGTTAGTAGTGCTAGTGGCTGTTGTGGTTGGAGCATTGTCAGTAATATAGAGAACTGCATTTGGCAAAGAAGTAATAAAAAATACTTCATATATTCTCATAGCTGAAAAAGTATTTGTTAAATAGGCTTGCCTATCTAATCTAATCGTTCCTGTAACAAGATTCTCGTATGCCATATTCTCTCCTTAAAAAAGGGGGGTATTTCTACCCCCCAGATTTATTACTCTAATTGCAAATAAACTAACGAATACTGAGTTGAAGAACCAGCTTCAACCAAATACCCAACTAAAGGATAGTTAGGATTAGAGCCTTGAACATTATTGTAAACCGCAATAGCACCACCCGTATTAGATGACACCGTGCATGGCTTACCAATAGTTCCAATAGCGATGTCCTGTAGCACACCAGCAATACCGTGTGTTTGAACCCAACCATAAGCACCTGCTGATTGGTTTTGGACAGAAACACCAACTGCAACGCAATCGCCAGTTGTAGAACTTTCAAGGTTAGCATACGGACAACCAGCAATAGTAATCTGGCTGTTAGAATCTAATGCCACTTGAATTGGTTCATACAACTCCATAATAGTATTACTCGCAACTGTAGCTGAAGTTGCATCATTACCTCGAACATGATACGTAAAGCCAAAACCAGTTCCTGAGCTTACTGTCAAATACGCCCCGGCGAATTGGTCTGCTGTCGCAGTAACAACTAACTGTGCATAACGAGAACCAACCGCATTGTTATTCATCGGAGAATTGCCCGATTTAATCAATGCGGCTGTCAATGCACCAGCCTTATGGATTGCTGTTGCTCCAGATTCAGATACGTCTGTCGAGACTAACGCACCACGTCCAACAATCTCGCCGAAATGACCATATCGAAACTGGCAACCATCTGCTCTTACGAAACCCAATCCAACCGCATACTTTGGCGTAGTCGATGCATCAAACACATCAAAATCAGCCCCGACATTCGTTTGACCACAAATTGAATCACTAAAATAACTATTTGCTGAGACTGCCATGATTATCTCCTTAGTTTATCGCCTTCTGCTTTCAACAACATATTGACGAAGGTTATGTTCCTTTAACTACTAATCCACTATACACGAACAATGTCAACGGACTTCCTGAGTTGTTGGTATTGTTTACAACCCAAATTGTCCCGTTAGAAGCAGTATATGAAACTGCGATATTAGTCGTAGATAGAGTAAGATACGGAGCCTCCACCTGCGAAGCAATAGCGACAATATCAGTAATACCACTATTCCAGTTATTCGTTCCACTTGTAACACTACCATTAATCTTAGCAATAGTAAGATTGAGAGACCCTACATTTGCTAGGTAAATACTAGAAGGAGTAAAAGCCATATTAAGTTACCTCCTCCGTTAACTGATACTGGTTAGTTTGAAATGACGACGGCGATTGTTTGTAGTTAAATTCGCCCTTAGTAAAATATAAGCCACCTTAACTGTCTGGTTGCTCGGTGAAATAAACGGAGTCGTGATGAAATCCGTTTCAGAGTCAACGTTCCAGTTAATGTAATTCATATTCAACCCGAAAAGCAATCCACTCGCAATATAGTTACCATACACAAGCGGTTTACCTTTAAACGTAAGATTCTCAAACCCAGCGTTGGCAGACATATTGCCATTCTGGATTCTTTCCAACGGTAGACGAGTCTGTTCAAACTTCTGGAAAATCGCTTTCGTGGTCAAGAACACCGTAGGATTATCAACCGTAGCTGACGAAGAAACAGCATAATAGGCCGTAATCATATCGGTAAGACCCTGAGCAGCAAACTGACCTGAAGTCGTGACTGTTGATTGCCAGAACGTCTCTGTGCCACCAGCCTTAGAACCTAACGTCCCTGTGTTGACCAAAGTTTCAAGGTCAATCAAGTTATTAGCTTCACCAACTGGAGTAGAGAGAGCTTGATCTAACCGTTGTTGCATAGCACGGTCAGATAACTCTGTCTTTGTAGCAACTAAGTTCAAGATTTTATGGACATCTCCGCTATTCTGCCTTTCTTCATCACGGGTGATAAGAATGGGTTCATAGCAGTTCTGCCATTTATATTCAACAAAGTCTACAGTATTCTTCTGCGTGTTATTTAACACATCAGCACCAAGATAAAAACCACCTTCATTTTGTCGGTCACGGATAAGTGATTCGACGACTGACATACCGCCGTTAATCTGTCTCTTAGTCCCGGCTTTATCACACAACTTTAAAACAATCGTGTTGTTATAGACGTTATCAACTAACGTCTTGCGATAATCTGCCAAAGACATCGAGAGAGCTGCTGTATCTACTGTCGTAGGGACAGCTAACGGGGTTGTCTGGGTATAAGTTGCCATGTGAACTCCTTATTTCTGTTGTGCGTGCTTCTGGTAAGACCTTAACATAAACTGTTGATTTGACTCACCCTTCTGTCTTTCGACTCCAGTAGGCTGAGGCATATTCATTCCAGTCATTGTAGTCATCCCTTTAGCACGTTCTTGATTTTGAATGTTTCTATCCTGTAATCCTAAGTCATACGCTCTCTGAACTGCATTTTCGTAGTCAATTACTTTCCAGAGATGTTCACGGGTGGCTTGAACTTTACCCTGAAGCATATCATTAAAAGTTTGGTCTACTACGTGTGCGTCATAGTTGGCATACCGTTGCTTCAACTGACTGTCCTGCTGAACTTGTAAAAGCCTTTCGTTCTGCTGCATAAGCATATTAACTCTTTGGTTATTTAGCTCAATTTGAGAACGTTCTTGCTCAGATAGCATTGATGTCGATTCCTGTGAAGGATTGCCGACTATGCTCTGTGCAGCTTTTACGAAATCTTGATTCTGCAAAAGACCATTTACTTTTTCTGGTGTCCAAGTATTTGTCTTTGCAAGTTCCTGCTCATATTGCTTTCTGAGATTAGCGATTTCTTGATATTTCTGATTCTCGCCCTTGAGAAGTGATTTCTTTAAACCTAGAACCTGCTCCTTCAAAACAGGGTCAGGTAACTTCTCAATCTGGGCATCTAAATCATTAATATTGAACTTCTCGTCAATCTCCTGCTTTGCGACTTCCGGTGGTTTAACTTTAGAAACCCTAGCTACTAAATCTTCTGAAACTGGTTCTGGCGTAACTACTGGTTCTGGTACTACTGCCTGTTCTTCTGGCATAACTCGCTCCTATTGGTTAGCGTTGGTTATCCGGCATAATGCCCTAAAGTTTTAAATATATTTAATTCTTCATTTCGCTTAGGTTCTTCTTTCCTGCTTAACAAACTAATAAGGACACCATAAGGAAATGTTGATTGATAAGAGTTCCAACTGGTTCTTACTGTCGTAGTTATCCCGTCAGGATTAGCGATAACCGCCTCAATGTCGTCTATACACAAACTTACGCCAGTTGAAATCTCAATATAATCCATTAGAATAATGTCTGTATTTTAACGTGTCCAAAAAATCCCATATCTCTTTTGACTCTCCGTGCCGTGCTTAACGCAGCAGCAACAGCTTGCTTCTGCGGATGTCCAGCTTTCATCATCTCTTTAATATTCTTACCAATAGTTTTTTTAGAATATCCTTTAGCGAGAGGCATCTATTCCTCCTTTTAATCCTTTCGGCATAAACTTAGGATTAAACGACATCCCCATCTTTTTCATGTGGTCAACTAACCGCCCGTTATTAGCAATATCTACATTACCCTTCTTATCAGCCATGCTCTTAACTTCGTGTAAAGCCTTCTGAAGGTTCTCACTAGGCTGCCACTTCTTCTGCTCAGGACGACCAGACCCGTCATACTTAGTAAACCCTCCCTTAGCAAGCTCTTCTTGATACTGTCTCTTTGAAGATATATATTTGCCGTTAGGAGTATCCCAATTAGGTAGACTTCGATTGATATGCTCATAGTTTTTAACAATGATATTGTTAGCCATTACATACCTACCGTCTGAACCTGGGGTTTAGGAAAATTAACTTTCAAATTAGGAGTAGCTTCTTTCTCTGCCATCTGCTGAGAAATAGCCATCTGAACTTGGATTA
>Ga0315274_10016270_pt1 | contig 10509 bp, 11 predicted proteins | sample YL17G02_20_MG_FD_203700 | JGI IMG/M metagenome (GOLD analysis project Ga0315274, IMG submission 203700) | Sediment microbial communities from Yellowstone Lake, YNP, Wyoming, USA - YL17G02_20 | ecosystem: Environmental > Aquatic > Freshwater > Lake > Sediment | place: USA: Wyoming | collected... | reverse complement strand
CTCGTCCCGGGTGTACCACACCTCGTATCCGGTTCCTGTTCGTCGCCCCGCGCGTTTGGATTGGGCTTCCTCCAGACCCCACCTCGCGGTGACGCCCTTGCCCTTCTCCTAGCCTTCGGCTCCGCGAGAACCTGGCGCGAGGACTTTCACCTCGCTCGTTCTGTGCCATGCCTGGCACACACGCCATGCCGATAACCCGCGCGCGCCGTGACGCCCGCCCCGAGCACGGGGCGTTTCGCGCGTCGGGTTCATCGGCTTGTTAGACCGCCTGATAAAACGCGCGGCTTGAGGTCGTTGACGAGCTTCGTCCACTCGCCCGTGTCGCGCGCATTCGCCCTTGCCCCCGACCACCAGTGCAAGGTGTACACCGGGTAGCCGAGCTCGGCCGAATTCGCTGCAAAGCGAAAACCTTCCCGCTCGTGGACGACCACACATGCGCAGAAAACCCCCGGACAACGCGATGTGACCGAGTCGAAGCACTCGCGTAGCCGGGGAATGACCTGCCGGTTGTAGACGCCACTGTACTTGATCTCAAGTACCGCACGCACGTCCTGCGGGTCGTACACGAGGTTGCAGTCCGACTTGGCGTTAACGGACGGAAGGACGAGATCGAGTTCGGATGTGACTCCGCGAATGAAGACATCGCGCAGAGAAACCGGGAAGCCGTCTCTCACGAGGTGTTCACGGACGACTTCGGCCGCCACTGCGCCTGTGAGCTTTGTCCGAAGACTGGGACGGACTTCGCCAAAGCGGCGCAGGGCGTCGTTGATCTCTCTCAGAATCGGATGGACCATGATCGTTCTTCGGCCACGTGCCGTGGCGCAGTCTTGCAGGCGGTCTAACGTCAGAGGTCATCGTTTCCGAACCCGCCACGGGCAAGGAATACAATGGACCTCATGGTTGGGCAGTCACATGACGAACTGTGTCATGAAATTCAGGTAACCCTGTCGACCACCACGCTTGTTCCACTTTTGGACCGACTTGACGAGGCGTTTCAGGCAGAGAACGAGTGTAGGAACGTCGATCGGCTTGCATTTCGGGGCGTCGCCCTGCATGGCGGGCATCTCGCGCCGCCCCAAGCGCCACTCGCACATAGTCCTAACATCCCGCAACAGTTCCGCTTCGAGTCCTGAAGGATCTGTTGGCTTCGTTGCGCGGCCCGTGATTTCGGCAGTGTAAGCTCGAACCAGCGCCTCATATGTTCGCTGGACCGCGTAGTCCGTCATCTCCGGGTTGCGCCTGTACAGGCGGGCTACGGCAAATTCAATATTCTGCAGAATATCCTGGTGTTCTTCTTCGATCCTCATCGCTTTCCTCTGCCTGCCCAACGGGGCGGCGGATCAGCCGCGCGGCCGATGGCCAGCTCGTTCGCCGAAGCCTGTGGCGGCTGCATCCGCGTGATGGGCCGTGCGAGCGGCCCCAGCACGCGGCGTCCCTGCGCCGCCGCCCCGATGCGCCGACTGCCTCGCGCCGGCGCGGTCCGCGGCCAACCTCCCGTGAGCCACCGGGCTAGGGGATATGGAGCCACCCGGGGTCATCCAAATGGAGCGCAGCGAGGGCCGCGCGCGTCGGCGCATCAACGCGGTTGAGCGTTTTTCAAGCCGCGGCCGTGCGGGTTGAAAATACGCTCCGACCGCTGGTTCTGCGCATCATTCTCCTTCTTCCCACATCACTTGGACGTTTCCATTCCTCTTGATGCCGCAGGTGAGGATGAAGCGATGATCGTTGGGGTAGCGGCTACGCTTACTTCTGCATTTCGGCAATCAAGGCTTCGCAGTCGGGTGACTTGAGTTCGGTTCTGAGAGAACTATTGTGTCGCTCGAATTCCATCAGAATGGCCAGGTACTCCTTGGCGGCACCGGGGCGCCGGCTATCGACTTCGCGATTCCATGCGACGGAGGCGAGCAAGAGGGCTGCATGGGCAGCCTCGTCGGAGACTTGGTCGGACGGCCGCACGAGGACGGTCTCGGCCATCGCGATCACGCATCCAGAGAGTTTGTCAGCTTCCCTCTTCATCTCTTCTTTGCAGAAGGTTGCCGCTCACCGGACCGGAGCTTTATCTCGATCCGGTGCAGCGGCGGGTTCGAGCCCCTTCGCTCAGGCCTTCGCCGCAGTTCTTTTGCCGGGGTCCGAAAGCCTTGTCAATTGGATCACGAGCCGAAGAGCTTGGTTGACGGCCTCGGCCGTTGGAAAGGCTTTGGCAACGTCCGGCGCCAGAGGGATTAGGTTAGTCCCTTCCTTGTATCGAGCCGCGTATTTCCCTTGAACCCCGTCCTTCAGCAGGACGGCAAGATCATACTCAGCCCGAAGATCGTCCGCCTCTACGTCTCTCGATTTCGCTTTCATAGGCCTCACGCTCCGCACGGGTCAGCTCCCGCGCACTGATGATTCGAATCTGCTCGTGTCGGTCAGTGTGGCTCACCATCAGCAGTCGGCCCCCAGCGGACGCGCCGATGGTGACGTACCGATCCTCATCAATGGAATTATCCGGATCGTAGATTGTGATACCGAGAGCATCGCTGAAGACCGTGGCCGCCTCGCTGAAACCGACGCGGTGCTTCTTACGGTTCTTCTTCTCTTTCGCCGGGTCCCAGTCGAAGTCGATCATGGACATCCATCGGTCTCATGGCGCGAACGACTATGGCGTCACCGGCGCGCCTCGCGTCCGGTGGACGCCGTTGTTCGGCCTTCCCAGTCCGGCTCGGGACTCTCGTCGCACGTGCCACCCTTGGGCCACTGGCAGTGTGCGCGAAGTTTCTCGGCCTGGGATGTCGTGCAGCGCCGCAGAACTTCAATACGGACCGCGCGTTGGCTCCGTCCTCCGGTCCTCGGCGGACGCTTCCGCAGCAACCGGCACCCTGCGCACCGCGTCCCGCAGGACCTTCAAGGTCGTCAGCCGGCAGAGGGCCGAGGGGTCCGTGTCCTTCCCTCTTGACCAGGCCACCGAAGGACAGTCAGCCCGGAGCTTCTCCACGAGGTCGTCGGAGTCAGGCCTCACCTGGATGGTCCTGGTGTCTCGGTGCACGGTGATAACCACCAGTCCCTTTGTTCCCATGCGGAGGCCAGCCGAGATCTGCTTGCCACGGATCGGAATTCTCTTGCAGGCGCAAGAGATATCGACGAGCAAGTCTTCGACCTCGTCGTCAAGCTGGAAACGACGGATCTCGTCCGCCATGTGAGCGTAGTCGGCGTACTCGGCTCGGGTTGGCTTGATCCGGTTGCCAGCGGGCACTTCCACCAGGGCTTCGTCCCGCATCTTGTCCAGCCAGTCCAGGAAACCATGGGCGATGGCATCCCTCCTCTCCCTGCAGAAGGTCTCGAAGGAAGCCTCCGTGTCCATGCGCGGGGCGACTCCGGCAAGGAAATGAGCCTGGAGGTTGTCCTGGCTCTCCGCTTCGAGAGCGAGAGCGTTCTCGCCGATGCCATCGAAGCCGTTCAACTTCCCGGAGATATAGGTGATGTTGCCGATATTGTTGGCCTTGTGCGTGCCTACCCGTCCGTCATGCTCCTGGAGATCAGTGTAGAGCTTCTTCAACTCGCTGTATGGAGCGATGTGCTGCCGTTCGGCCTCGGCTGCCCGGTCGATCACCGTTTCCGCGCCCGGGCGAAACTCGGCTGGCTTGCGAAGTTTTTTAGCGTTCTTAGCGTAGGAGAAGTCGCGCGCTTCGAGCCTGTGCTCAATCCAGTACAGCAGTAGCACATAGCGGTCTTGGAACGAGTTCGAAGCGCCGAGCCGTTCGGCAAGAGTCTGTTGGTTCATGCCCCTTCCCCGATCGTGCTCCAGCATCTTCCTGAGGGTCTCCCCTGCCTCTTTGGCCCGGGCGTCGCTCGCCATCCGGACGAGTTTGGCGATCCTGTTCTGGGAGTGCTCCGCCATGACGAGTTGGAGACACAGGGCCGCGACCTTCCTGCGGAACGCCGGGTAGGCCGGCAGGTCGGCCTCCATGAGGCCCGGGTAGCGGATCAGGAGTTGGAACACCGGCACCAGACTCGAGGTCTCGGGAAGGAACCGGAGATCATCGCAATAGAGATCCTCGCTCAGGAGGCTGTGGATGTAGCAGATGACCTTCTTGGCGATCTCCCAGAGGGGGCGCAGGTCGGCGGACCCGGCTTTCGCAGCGAACGTGGCCGACCGGAAGAAATCAAAGGAAAATGCCTCCATGCCGGACTGGGAGCCGAAGTGGTAGGCGCAGACCTGGGCGAAGGTGCGCATGAACAGTTTGAAGCCGAAGCTCCGCTCCTTCTGGCGGCGCAGCGCGTGGTCGCGTTCTATTCCTTGAGGCTGCGGGGCGCCGTGAAGTTGGCGGAACAGTTTTTCGACGTGCTGACCGGTCGTCGGATCGATGGCGGCCAGCGTAGCGAAGGCCCTTTCCTCCCCCTCAACCCGTTTCCCAGCGCTGTTGATGCGGTTGTAGATGTCGACAATCTCCGCCAGAGAGCGATCCCGCTCAATCCGAACGAACACCTGCCGCCCCCGCATGGACCGCAAGCGATCGATGACCTTGTTCATGCCCGCCTGGTGGTCGCGGTCCTCGCCGTGCTCCGCAGAGATCCGGCCCATGGCGTCGTCGATACTGCCATCGAGCAACCACCGTAACCTAACGAAGTTCCTGCTAAACTTAGATGGGGGGCGCCGACTCGCATCTGGACCGCCGTCCACTCCCCGGTCGTCCAGGTCCCTCTCCAGGACGTTGACGAACAGCGGGTGCTCCCTCGGCTTCCTCTCGAAGTAGCGTCCGAGTTCTGCTGTCGCGCGGAGGTTGACGCACCATGCCCGTCGCCCCTTCTCCTCGCCGCCTACGCCGTCCTCGGCGCCCAAGCCAGCGAACGCCCGGTGCAAGCTCCGGATCCGCTGCTGGCCGTCGATGATGAGGTAATCGAAGGGTTCATCGCCGACCCAGGAAATCCCCTGGGTCGGGTCGGCGCACTTCCACAACACAAGGCTACCGATTGGGGTGTCGTGGTAGAGCGACTCAAGCAGGAGCGACACCGCACCGTCGTCCCACACCAGCCCCCGTTGAAAGTGGGGGATGCCCCAGCGAGGGCATGTGGCGAGGATATCGCCGATGGTCCGTTCGTCCCGTAGCATGAACTCGTCCGCCATGGGGGAATCTCCTCTCTCGCTGACAGAGCGTGGGTACTGCACGTGCAACGCCGCCTGGAAGGCCCGAACGTCCGAACGGACCGCCCGCCAACAGGCACCGGCCCGTTCAGGAGGCGCGCTTCCTTATGCACAGCAGCACCGACGTGGCTGCCGCTCCTGCCGGCCGGCCTTTGCCGAACACGGCGATAAGCTGGCCGCGTAGCTGGTCAGCTTCATCGGCCTGTTGGACTGCCTTCGATCACTCACCGTGTACCCAGGTGTCCTCCGCCCCCGCGATCTGCGCGTCTGCCAGAGCGGCCTCATGGAAGACAGTTGCGTACGGATCTGGGTGCTTGCTGATCTCATCGCGAATCTTCTGGACTTGCCTCTCGGACAGCGGCTGAAGGCTTCCGTGAATCTCGGCTGAACGACGGACGTAGTTGTCGCCGAGCAGCTCCATAATCACGGTCGACACGCTCGGAATGGCCATCGCACCTGACTTCTCGATACGACATCCAGCGAGCTCCTTGCGATGACTCCCATTCGTCGTAATCTCCTCGAGCGGACGCTCACTGAAAACGAGCTGGAGTAGGGGGAGTTTTACCGCGCCGATCCAGAATGGATCGTGTTCGGGCAAACAGTAGTCGAACCAGTAGGCGTCCAAGGTAAGTAGATACTGGTTGTAGCCGGGCCCATATCTATGCGCTTGAGGATCGAAGTCGAGTGGCAGCGCGTAGAGACTCGCCCAATCGGCCCCTCCATTTAGGGTAGCGTTCAGCTTCAAGCGAAGGTCATCGAGAAGCCGAGCCGGAGAGACCGAACCTTGGAGGCTTCCCACGTCCATGGCGAATTGTAGGTGACGAAAGAACAAGGACAGAACCGCAGCGCCCACGGATTCGTCGTACCGAAACGTGCCTGGACGACGCGCGACGACGTGGTCGTAGATCTGCTGCTTGAAAGCGTTTTCCACCTTGGACAGCTTCTGTTCGCACTCCGCGCATAGGTAGTCGGCTTTCCAAGCATCCTGTTCTGGCTTATTCGGTTGCTGCGACCACCTCAATTGGTTAACGGGGGCGTTTTTCTTCATCCAGCGCACGATGAACGCAGGGAAGATGTGACTCTCTGGTATTGGCGGAGCGGACAAGCAGAGGATGCACTTGGCCTTACGCGTGTTTTGCTTCATTGCGGTCGACCCTGTCCGGTAGCCGGCACTCGCGAGGATCTCGCTATATCAAGGTGATCTCTGTGTGTCGAGTTCCGTCGGTCCAACGAATAAGGTTTTATCCGGCGGGCACCCCGCAGAACAGGGCCACGGCCGTGACCGTGGGCCCGCCGGGTAAAACGGGTTGAACTGAACCGCTGGCCTGAGAGCTATGGGGATTGTATCGGATTCCTGGGGCCGAGGGAAGGGACTTTCGACCGCAAGCCACAGGGACGCTTGCGGGAACCGGGGGAGGACTGCGGGAGGGCAGGGGCGTCACGAGCCTCCGAAGGGGCGGGGGAGAGACGAGGGGAACACAGGCCGCCGTCCCTCCGCGTCCGGCGGGGCGGCGACACGAGGGGCACACGGGACGCGACCGGCGGGCTCATGAGGTGTCCAGGGCTGGGGCTGCGATCTCGCCCGGCCCGAAGACGGCGACGACGCGCAGGCGTCCCGCGTGGCACACCGGGCACCGGGTGATGTCCAGGCCGGTCAGCCGCAGCATCAGGGCCGCCAGGGGCTCGGCTGCGAGAAAGATCATCAGACCGGCAGTCACATCATCCTTCGACGCGCCGCTCCGCCCCATCGCAGGCTCACCGTCCCAATCAGCGAGAACTTTCGCGCGGCAGGCTTCGGGCCCCCATTCGGCAGGCCGGCCTGACCGTCGAGGAGTTCGCCCGCCTCCTGTCGTAGCCCGCACCTGAGGGGACGTCGCTTGGCCCCAACTCCTGATGATCACGCATTTTCCCTTGCATTGACCGGATCGTTTCAGATATCTATAGCCTCTACTTCCACGACGATGAGAGGTGAAACCCGCCGGCGATGGGTTCGTTCCAAGACTTCATACAATTCGTGTTCTCAGGTCTGACCAGCGGGGCCATCTACGCCATGGTGGCCATAGGGTTCGGTGTCGTGCACAACACCATGGGGATCGTCAACTTCACCCAGGTGGACTTCGTCTCCTTGGGTGGGATGCTCCTCTACGCCGCTCTCGTCAGCGCCCAGATGCCCATGACTGCGGCTCTGCCGTTGGCCGTGGCGGGAGTCGCCCTCACGGGCGCGCTGGTGGAGTTCATGGGCCTGCGCCCGTCGCGCTCCCGAAACCCCCTCGTCCTGATCTTCTTGACCATCGGCCTGTCCATCGTCCTGCGCGGCGTCATGAAGAAAGTCTGGGGGAAGAACCCCCTGGCCGTGCCCCCGCTGGCAGGGGAGACGCCTCTCACATTTCTGGGGGCCACCATCATGCCCCAGGCCGTCTGGATCCTCCTGATCACTGCCCTGGCCATCACCCTCCTCGTGCTGTTCTTCAGGAAGACCACCGCAGGGCTGGCCATGAGGGCTGTGGCCTCGAACCCCACCGCTGCAGCCGTGGTGGGTCTCCGGGTCCGGCGGGTCAGGACCCTGAGCTTCGCCCTGGCCGGTGCCTTGGGGGGCCTCGCCGGGATCCTGGTCACGCCCATCACGACGCTCCGATACGACGTCGGCGTGCTCCTCGGCCTCAAGGGCTTTTCCGCAGCCATCCTTGGAGGGTTCGGCTCCTTCCCGGGGGCCATCGTGGGGGGCATCTCGCTGGGCCTCCTGGAGTCGCTGGGGGCGGCGTACGTAAGCAGCGCCTGGAAGGACACCATCGCCTTCATCGTCCTCCTCCTGGTGCTCTTCGTCAGGCCACACGGCCTCATGGGAAAGGAGGCCGGGCAATGACCCACAGGGTCCTCATGGGAAACGAGGCCATCGGCCGGGGGATCGTGGAGTAATGAACGCACGGGCGGCCGCGACCGCATCGTTTATCACGCGTCACCGCATCGGTCTCTCGGTGCTGGGGCTTTTCTTCGCCCTTTCCCCGGTTCCGCTCGTCCTCACTAACCCCTGGAAGCTGGGGATCCTGAACCTCATCGCGCTGCACGCCATCGTCGTCTTGGGCCTCAATCTCTTCATCGGCTATGCCGGGCAGATCTCACTGGGGCACGCCGCTTTCTTCGGCCTGGGGGCCTATGGCTCGGCCATCCTCACCACGGCATCCGGGCTCTCCCCCTGGGCGGCCATGGGCCTCACGGCCGCGGGCGTCGCCCTGATCGCTCTGGCCATCGGCGTTCCGACGCTCAGGCTGTCGGGGCACTACCTGGCCATGGCGACACTGGGCTTCAACATCGTCATCCACAACATCTTCGTCCAGTGGGACCGGGTCACCGGCGGCCCCAGCGGTCTGTCCGGCATCCCGCCGTTCGGGGTATTCGGCTTCACGTTCCAGGGGGAGATGCAACAGTACTACCTTCTCTGGGGGACGACGATGGCGACCCTCATGCTCTCGCTGAACCTCGTCAGGAGCGGCGTCGGGAGAGGCCTCGCAGCCCTGGCCGAGGACGAGATCTCTGCGGCGGCCATGGGCGTGGATGTCCGCCGCGGGAAGATCGCCGTCTTCACCGTTTCGGCGGTCTTCGCCTCCATCGGAGGGAGCCTGTTCGCCCACTACATGGGGACCATCACCCCCGACACTTTCGGCATCTTCGCTTCGATCGACTTCGTCATCATGGTGGTCATCGGCGGCATGGGCTCCCTGTGGGGGAGCCTCGCCGGGGCTGCCTTCGTCACCCTGCTGCCCCACCTCCTCGGCACCTTGGAGGATTCCAAGGACATCATCTATGGCCTCATCGTCGTGGTCATACTCCTCGTCCTCCCCCGGGGGCTTATCGCCGAACTCGTCCACCTGGCGAAGACCCGGCTGGCGCGGCGCTGGTCCGCCGTGACAAACCGCCCAACCTAGGGCATAATCGCCCCATGGCCACTGCGACCTCCAACCAGATGTTCCTCCGGACCTCAGGCCTCACCAAGCATTTCGGCGGCCTCCCGGCCCTTCACGAGGTGGGGTTCTCCGCCAGGAAAGGAGAGGTGACGGCGCTCATCGGTCCCAACGGCGCGGGAAAGACGACCTTCATCAACTGCCTCACCGGGGTCCTCAGGCCGGACCGGGGGTCGATGGTCTTCGACGGCCGGGAGCTCTCGGGCCTCCCCCCGCACCGGATCGCCCGCCTGGGCATCTCCCGCACCTTCCAGAACCTGCGCCTCTTCTCGGGGCTCTCGGTTCTCGACAACGTCCTCTGTGGGCTTTCGGCCAAGGCCGGGGACTCGTTCCTCGAAGCCTTTATCCGGACGCCGTCCCTGCGCCACCGCGAGCGGCGGCTGTATCTTACCGCCCTGGAGGCGCTGGACACCTTCGGCCTGTCCGCCAAGGCGGACTGGCCGGCCGGGGCGCTCTCCTACGGCGACAAGAAACGCCTGGAGCTGGCCCGCGCCTTCGTCTCGGGCCCCAAGCTGGTGCTCCTGGACGAGCCGGTGGCCGGGCTCAACCCCGACGAGACCGAGCGCGTGGGTGCCCTCATCCGGCAGATGCGACGGGGGGGCACCACGATGATTCTCGTGGAGCACGATATGGACCTGGTCATGTCGGCTTCCGACCGCGTGGTCGTGCTGGACGGCGGGCGCCGCATCGCCGAGGGTCCCCCCGACGATGTCCGCCGCAACCCCCTCGTCCTCGAGGCCTACCTCGGGAAGATCAGCGTGACGGCGTGATGGCGATGCAATCCCGCAAGGCGCTGCTGAAGATCGAAGGACTCACCCTCCACTACGGGGCTGCCCAGGCCCTCTTCGGCATTGACCTCGAGGTGGCTGAGGGGGAGACGGTGGCCATCGTCGGCGCCAACGGCGCCGGGAAATCGAGCCTCTTGAAAGCCATTACCGGCGTCATTCCGCCTTCTGGCGGACGCGTCCTGCTGGACGGACAGGACGTCACGGGGAAGTCCTCCTCCCACATGGCCTCTCTGGGCGTGGCCCTCACCCCGGAGGGGCGCGAAATGTTCGGCGACCTGACCGTGCGGGAGAACCTGGTCCTGGGCGCCCTGGCCAGCAAACCGGGCAAGGCGGAGCTCGGCCGTCGGCTCGAGGAGGTCTTCGCGCGGTTCCCGAAGCTGCGAGAGCGGTCCGATCAGCCAACCGTCACCCTCTCCGGTGGGGAGCAGCAGATGGTGGCCATCGGCCGGGCCCTCATGGCGCGCCCGCGCCTCCTCCTCCTGGACGAGCCCAGCCTGGGCCTCGCCCCGCTCATCACCGACGAGATCTTCGACATCATCCATCGGCTGTCCCGGGCGGGGACGACCATCCTCCTGGTGGAGCAGAATGCCGCCCGGGCGCTCACCGCCTCCACCACCGCCTACCTCCTGGCCAACGGCAA
>Ga0315274_10016269_pt1 | contig 10510 bp, 11 predicted proteins | sample YL17G02_20_MG_FD_203700 | JGI IMG/M metagenome (GOLD analysis project Ga0315274, IMG submission 203700) | Sediment microbial communities from Yellowstone Lake, YNP, Wyoming, USA - YL17G02_20 | ecosystem: Environmental > Aquatic > Freshwater > Lake > Sediment | place: USA: Wyoming | collected... | reverse complement strand
TTCCTCACACAGCGCACGTTCATCCAGGGAATCACGCTTACCGGCATCAAGGGATGACACGTGATCCGTGACGAGTGACTCGTGAGTCGCGATGCGTGATCTACCGGGAGCCGGTCACGGATCACGCCTCACGCATCATGGATCGCTTCTTGCGGAGGTGAGCCGTATGGAACGTCTGGACATCTACCCCTGGCCACAGTGGTTGAAGCGACTGGATGGACGGTGGAGCGTTAGGCAAGACGACGTTACTCTCTGGCTCGGCGAGGCTTGCCGGCCGGTGGCGGAGGGCGCAGCGCGAGTGCTCGATGTCTGGCGCCTTACCGCCCGACCTGCAGGCGGCGCGAGTGAAGCAGCCGTCGTTGTCGGTGCGCTGTCGGAGCGGGAGGTCGCGGCGCGCCTCAGCCGGCACCCGGCGCTACTCGCCGAGGCACTGCCACCCGAAGGCTATGTGCTCGCACTGGATGACGCCGGCGCCACAGTTGGCGGGGCGGACGCGCGCGGCTGCCTCTACGGCCTGAGCAGCTTGGCACAGCTCCTGCGGCTCGGGAGGGAGGCCGGTTCGCTGCCTTACCTCGAGTTGCGCGATTGGCCCTTCAAGCCGATGCGCGGTGTGCACCTGTACATGCCCGGGCGCGAGGACATCCCCTTCTTCAAGCGGCTGCTGGCCTGGCTCGCCTCGCTGAAGTACAACCTCCTCTTCCTCGAGGTGGGCGGCGGTATGCGCTACGACCGCCACCCCGAGGTCAATGAAGCCTGGGCCCGCTTCTGCGACGAAGCGCGCGCCTACCCCGGCGGCCCGCAGGCCCTCCAGGGGTCGCAGCCCTACCCCAAGGACTCCACCCACACCGAGCTGGGAGGCGGCCGTTGGCTGGAGAAGGAGGAGATCTCAGGTCTCGTCGGCTACGCCAACTCCCTCGGCATCGAGGTTGTGCCCGAGCTCCAAGCTCTCAGCCACGCCTACTACATGGTCCTGGCTCACCCGGACATCGCGGAGCGCGCCTACGACCCCTGGCCCGACACATATTGTCCCTCCAACCCCAAGTCGTACGAGCTGTACTTCGACCTGCTCGACGAGGTGATCGAGCTATTCCGACCGCGCATGGTGCACATCGGCCATGATGAGGCCTACACAATCGGCGTCTGCGTCCGCTGCCGCGGCAAGAGCGGCGCCGAGCTGCTGGCTGCCGATCTGCGGAAGATACACGATTACCTGGCGGGTCGGGGCATCCGCACCGTCCTCTGGGGCGACAAGCTGCAGAACATCATCGTCGGTGGCGTTGACCACGGCGGCAGGGCCAGGATGTGGGTCGAGGCCGAAAGGAAGGCCGACCACACCATGCGCGAGACCTACCAGGCCGTGGACTTCGTGCCCAAAGACATGCTGATCATGGACTGGTACTGGTGCCTGGATCCTAACTCGGAGCGCTTCTTCCAGCGCAAGGGATTTGAGGTCATCTTCGGCAACTTCGGCAACAACTTCGACCCGCAGACGTTCTACGGGTGGGACAAGCGCGCCATCGGCACCGGAGTGACTGGCGCCGAGGTGTCTACTTGGTGCCGCGTGGCCGAGTATGCCTTCGGGCACAACCTGAGCCTCTACAACCTCCTCTTCTCGGCGAACATGCTCTGGTGGAGCCACTACACTGACCGCGAGCGCGGCCTCAACCTAACACATGTGGCGCGTCTGCAACCGCTGACCTGGCAGGCTATCACAGGTGGCTCTTTGCCATCGCAATCGGGCGCGGTCGCCCACATGGTGGCGCTTGGCGCCGGCCAAGCCTCCCCGCTCGCGCTGGAGGGGATCGCCGGCAGTTGGACGGGCGCCAGTCGCGCGGACTTCCAACTAGGCGAGCGAGCGATCGCGGTTAGCGCGGCCACTCCCGTAAGCATAGACATCGCCATCGGCCGCCGCGCGGCCGGGCTCGCCTTTCTGCACCACTGCCAGACCCAACGCGAGCCGCGGCCGACGTGGTCCTTCCAGGACTTCGAGGGCAAGGACGACGACAACTTGCTCGGGCAGTACCTCGTCACGTACTCCGACGGCTCGAGCGAGGGCATCGAGATACGCTACGGAGACAACATCTCTCGACCGGACCTAGTCTATGGGGAGGATCAGGCCGCTTGCCCCTTTTGGGCGCAGCCGGCTTGGGAGGGGCGCGATCGCGAGAGCGGGCGCGTCACTCTCTGGTCGCACGAGTGGGTGAACCCGCGTCCCGAGAAGGAGATCACCGGCGTGAGCCTGCGCTTCCGGGGTGACCACCCGCTCGAGCAGATCGTCCTCTTGGCGCTGACAGCGTTGGGCTAGAGGAGCGGCTCCCCGGACGCGCACGAGGCGGGGCCCCGGTCCGGGATCCCGCCTTCTTCGTGTATCACCACGGCTGCCGGTCGAGCGGCCGGCGGGCGGAGTCCAATCAGGTGAAGCGGCCCAACTCCATCACCGTCGCCGCGTACGCTCTTACGTCGGCTCATCTCACGGATGGACCAGTGTTCCACGAAATGCTTCTTCCTGATGAACTCGATGTCGACCATCCTCAGCACTTCCCCCTTCCTCCCATAGCCAAAGCTCGCATCCTTCGACTACAGGGGCACTGCTATGGGCGGTCAACTTTTGGGTTGTCGTTCGGCCCCTAAGTGGTCAACTTTTGGTTTATCGGAAACAGCCGCCCGCCGGAGTTCGCGAGCTGCCATTGTCTGTGAGCAAGACACGAGCGCGGACATGCTCCTTGCCAAGCAGGTCGGTGATGGTGGAGTCGAAGCTGAGCTCGTATCTGGACGAAGGCACAGGCGTGTTTTCCGGGTCTGTACCGTTGTCTGAGGCTCGCTTGGTTGGCGTACGACTGGCTGTTCCCCCGCCTAGCGGTGATGAACCAGCGCCACCGCCGCCTTGTAGATGTGAGTTCAGGGCGAATAACCCAAAACCGAGACTGCCTAAGGTACACACCAGCATGCAACAGGTAGGCCTATGAGTATGGCTAACGAGACGCTGGGTCAAGGTCTTTTCATACTATGAACCTCACTTGAGTTTGGAGTAGGAAGCGGGCAGCTCGACCGTGGCCGTCGCGGTCGGCACGGGAGTCGGGGTTGGCGACGGAGCGCTGCCGCCGCACGCGGCCAGCGCCAGCGTCAGCACCAGGAAGGCTACCAGCATCACGAGGACCGATAGCGCATTGCGCAGGCAGCCGGAAAGAGCTCCATGGGCAGCGCCCCGGCCCACTGCCCGGCGCATGCTGAACTGCCAGGCCTGGCCGGTGGTGAGGTTGGTCAGCGCGACGGCTGCGAACACATTGTCCCGCCTCTAGATGCCGCCGGTGACTTCCACCTCATCCCCTTCGCTCACCATCGGCAACCCACTCTCGTCGGCGAGGGTCACAAGTTGGCCGTTGAGGTCGAAGGTGAGCAGGTTGGCCGCCGATGGCCGCTTCACGGCCATACGGTTCCAGCGGGTGAAGTGCTGGTAGCTGATGCGGGTTGCGTGACCGCGCAGGGCGCTCGACTGATCGTTGGATATCACAGTCTTCTCCTACAGATGTGGGTGAAAGGTGGGCTCTACGTCTGAACATGCTCAACATCAAGTGGGGGCACGTGCCGACGGGAAAGCCGCACGCGGCAAGCGGTGCGGGGGCAGATGGGCAACTGGCCGTCCTATAGCGATCACCGCGCCTGCTTACGCGCTCAGGCGCAGAGGAGAATCCATTATGGCAGACAAACAATCTCGAGTGCTTCGAATCGCCTTTCTGGTCGGAGCCGTCACTGACGCTCTGACGGTCCTGCCGATGTTGATCAGCGATTCGCTCCACTTCCCGACACCCTATCGCTCGTGAATGTATGTCTTGCTGTCGGTGATCTTCACCGTTTTTCACACCCTACATGCGGTGATCGTGTACCTCAGAATCTCCTAGTCCGTTGGCCGGGGTTGCGGCCAACCCTGAGCCTTGGATCGACGAGGTGGGTCCGCCGTCATCCCAGCGTGGCGCCTAGCGCGGCCTGGCAAGCGCCTGCAGCCGGCCGCGTTCAAGCGCGTCCTGATGGCACCTCGCATGCTCGTCCCCTAGCACCGGCGTGGCGGCGACGGCAACGCGGACGCTGCCTCCCGGCCGGAAGGAGACGATGGCCAGTTGGCAGGCCAACAAGGCCGGCCAGAGCGGGCTTGAGCGAGGGGCGTCGGTTATGTCCACCGACAGCATGGGCAGCCGGTTCGCCTGGGCTCAAGTGTACGGGCTTCCGCCCAGGCTCGGCGTTGGTGAAACTCCCTTTCCGCCGGTAGCCCTACTCAACCGGGTCGTCGGCAATGGCGGGAAGGGCTGCCGGGCCACTGCTGAGCTCCGGGCACGCCGGGCAGTGCAAAGCGCATGACAGCCCGGCGGGTTGCCCCCTAGCCGGTGATCGAGCCGACCAGGCTTGGCCTGGTCGGCTGCGCGCAGCCGCACCTTCACGTCACCTTTAGCTCGTTGAATGGGCCACGGCTACTCGGCGAGCGGGCACAGGGCTCTACGATCGGGCGAGCGGGCAGGCATACCTGTCCGGTGACGGCAAGTCTAGTTGCCAAAGGCCTGAGCCGACGGCTATAATAACTAGGTTTCGGAGGCCGCCAATGCCTCCGCTGATGGACCCGGCCTCATCGCCGGGTGAGGACTGAAACGGTATGCCCAAGCGCACTTACCAGCCCAAGGTCAAGCGGCGCATGCGCGTGCACGGGTTCCGTGCTCGCATGGCCACCCAAGATGGGCGAAGGGTACTCAAGGCGCGGCGCCTTAAGGGCCGCCATCGCCTGACGGTGGGCCCATCGCGGAACTCCGTCTGAGTGCAGCGCCCGTTCCGGCTCACGAGCGCCGGCGATTTCCGCCGGACACGCGACGAGGGCAGGTCACACAAGAATCGCCTCCTCGTCGTCATCGTGAGGCTCAACGGGCTCGAGCATTCGCGCTTCGGCTTCGTAACCGGCAAACGGATTGGTGGCGCAGTCCGGCGGAACCGGACGCGAAGGTTGATGCGAGAGGCTGCCAGGGCGCTGGTTCCTGCGCTGGCGGCCGGTCACGACATAGTGGTCATCGCCACGAGACAGGCGGTCGGGGCCACACTTGGCGAGATTGGGGAATCGATGCACAGGCTTCTCCTCTTGGCTGGCCTGTTCTCCCGGCCGTGCCAGTAGGGCCGCGGCACTTGCCCTCATCCGCCTGTATCAGATGACTCTGGGCCGCGTGCTTCCACCCAGTTGTCGCTTCTACCCCAGTTGCTCGCAGTACGCGTATGAGGCTGTCCAACGCTACGGCGCGCTACGCGGCACGTGGCTCGGGGCGAGGCGGCTGAGCCGCTGTCATCCCTTCAACCCGGGTGGCTATGACCCCGTGCCGTGAAGGCTCGTGGGGTGCAGATCGTCTGCGGAGGGCGTGAGTAGGAATGTGGCATATGCTTGTTGTGGGGCCCCTGGCCGCCGCCTTGTCGTTCATGGCGGAAGGTCTCGCCGGCGCGGGCGTCCCCTTTGCCTGGGGATTCGGCATCATCGGTCTGACGTTGGTCATCAAGCTGGTCACGCTGCCCCTTGCCGTGCGCCAGGTGCAGTCAAGCAAACGGATGCAGGCAGTCCAGCCGCAGCTCCAGGCGCTGCAGAAGAAGTACGCGGGGCAGAAGGAAAGGCTGGCTCAGGAGCAGATGAAGCTCTACAAACAGGCCGGCGTCAACCCCCTCGGAGGCTGCCTACCCTCCCTGGTCCAGTTGCCGATCTGGATCGGCCTCTACCAGGCGCTCAACAGCCTGGCGCACGCCGGCAGCCTCACGGGCGGCTTCCTCTGGCTCAGCGACTTATCTTTCCCTAATCCCCAGGTAGGCACATCCTGGTTGTGGCCGCCGAACGCTGCCAACCTGAACTTCCAGGGCTGGGGTGTGACCATTGGCTACCTCGTGCTGCCCATCCTCACGGTCGTTACACAGGTCGTCACCCAGAAGCTCATGACGCCGCCGTCGGGCGACCAGTCGCAGAGTGCTATGAACAGCGCCATGATGCTAATGCCCTTCATGTTTGGCTTCTTTGCGCTCACCTTCCCCTCAGGCCTGGCGCTTTACTGGGTGACGAGCAACTTATTCACCATGGCTCAGCAGTACCTTCTCGGCGGCAAGCCCTTGCTGCCGGCCAAGAAGCCGGCCGAGGCGGCGGCTGAGGCCATCGTTGCGGTCGACCAGCCCGAGGCTCAGTCTGCTCCCACCGAGAAGAGAGTGCCACGTCCAACGCCAAAGAAGAGGGCACGAGATGGTAGAAGGCGAAGAGGGAGTTGAGGTTGTCGGCCGCACCGTAGACGAGGCTGTACAGAAAGGGCTCGACAGCCTGAACCTGCGTCGCGAGCAGGTCAGCGTCGAGATCGTCTCTGACGGTGCTCGCACGATGCTAGGGTTCCGAGCGGGGCAAGTCCGCGTGCGCGTTGCACCGAAGCCCCAAAGGACCGAGCCCGTCACACCCGCGGAGCCAGCGGGCCCCGCGGAGCCGACGTTCGTTGGCCCCGGCCTCGAGGCTGGCGGCGACGAGGCTAGCGTCGGCAGGCAACTACTCTCCGAGATGCTCAGCCGCATGGGTGTGAGGGCGCAGGTCCAGGTCGAGGCGGGGTCGGACGATGATCCCGTGCGCCTCAACATCCAGGGGAACAACCTAGGCATGCTGATCGGAAGACGCGGCGAAACGCTCATGGCCATGCAGTTCCTCACCCGCCTAATGGTCAGCCACCGGCTCCAGCGCTGGGCCAATGTCGTCGTCGATGTCGACGACTACAGGCTCAAGCGTGAGGAAACCCTCAAGCGCCTGGCGGCGCGCATGGCTCAGGAAGCAGTGCAGACGGGGCGCGTGCAGGAGCTCGAGCCAATGCCACCTTCCGAGCGGCGGATCATCCACCTCACATTGCGCGATTTCGACGGAGTGAGCACCCAGAGCACAGGGGAAGGAGAGGCGCGCCGGGTCACCATCGTGCCGGCCAGAAGCAAGCAGGCTTGAGCGCCGGCACCTATCTCGTCGTCGGCCACATAACGCTCGATGTCGCCGGCAGCGGCTACCGCCTCGGCGGCACCGCCACTTACGCCGCACTGACCGCCAGCCGTTTGGGTTTGGCGGTTCGTGTTCTGACGTCAAGCGGCCAGCCTGGGTTGGCCGCCTTCTCTGAGCTGGGTGTCCCGGCCGAAGTGCATGCCCTGCCAGCAGCCGACACGACGGTGTTCCACAACAGCTATGTTTCTAGCGGCCGGAGGCAGCGTCTGCTGTCGGTCGCTTCGCGGCTGTGCCCGCGGGACCTCCCGCACGGCTGGCTGGGCACCGACGTCGTGCACCTCGGGCCCTTGGCCCAGGAGGTTGACGAGGGTTTCTTGTTGCTGACTCCGGCGGGCTCGACCCTTGGCGTGACCCCCCAGGGCTGGCTGCGCAGTTGGGACGCTAACGGCGCCGTCTCGCCTTGCCGCTGGGAGCCGGATCCGGAGCTTCTCGCTCGCGTCTCAGCCATCGTGCTTAGCGTGGAGGACGTAGGTGGCGACCTCAGCTTGATCGACTACTACGCAAGGTATTGCCCGATTACTGTCATCACCGAGGGTTACCGCGGCTGCACGCTCCGCCTCTCCGGGGAGAGCGTCTCGTTAGCGACGCGCCCGGCGATGGAAGTCGATCCGACGGGCGCCGGCGACGTGTTCGCCGCCGCTTTCCTCATCCACCTGCAGGAGACGGGTGACCCTCTGGCGGCAGCCAAGTTCGCCAACATCGCCGGCTCGTTCTCGGTTGAGGGCGTAGGCGCCGGCGCGATCGCTTCGCGCGCCACAGTTGAGGGTTGGCTGGCGGCCAACCCCGGCTTTCCATGGTTCTCGGTAAGGTAATCGCCATCGCCAACCAGAAGGGCGGCGTCGGCAAGACAACGACGGCCGTCAGTCTGGCCGCGGCTCTGGTCCGCCTCGGGTCACACGTCCTTCTCGTCGACTTCGACCCGCAGGCCAATGCTACGAGCAGCATCGGTCTCAGCGGACGAGACACGCACCCGCACATCTACGACGTGCTCTCGGGCGAAGCGACGATCGAGCAGGCGATCGTCGCTGTCGAGCATGCCGGTTTCCACCTGCTCCCCTCGCACCCCGACCTGGCGGGAGCCGAAGTGGAGCTGGCCGCACTGGACGACCGGACGCTCGTCTTGCGCGAAGCCCTGTCGGCAAAGGAGCGGGAGTACGACCTCACGATCATCGACTGCCCGCCCAGCCTCAGCGTGCTCACCGTCAACGCGCTGGTGGCCGCGCGCGACGGCGTTCTGATCCCGGTCCAGTGCGAGTACCTGGCTCTCGAGGGTCTCAGCCGGCTGGTAGAGACAATCAGTGTGCTGCGCTCGGCACTCAACCCTGGGCTGCGCATCGTCGGTATCGTCATGACGATGTACGACATGCGCACGAACCTCTCCACCGAGGTAGTCCAGGAAACGCGACGACACTTCCCCAGCCTCGTTTTCCGCGAGGCCGTGCCGCGCTCGGTGCGACTGAGCGAAGCGCCCAGCCGCGGGCTCAGCATCCTGGACTACGCGCCGACTTCCGCCGGGGCGTTGGCATACATGGCCGTGGCGAGGGAGCTTGCCTCCCGCCTAGAGCTCCCCGCGGGGTAGGAGTGAGCGCCATGGGCGAGCGCAAACGGGGTCTCGGCCGGGGGTTGTCCGCGCTGCTGCCTGGGTCCGAGCGCGGTCTGCAGCATGTCCGCACGGTCGACATTGCCCCCAACCCCCAGCAGCCGCGCCAGTCCTTCGATCCTGCGGCGCTAGCAGAGTTGGTTGAGTCCATTCGGGAGCACGGGGTGCTGCAACCGCTCATCGTGGCACCCATCCAACCGGCGCCGGACTCGGGGCCGCGGTATAGGTTGGTGGTCGGAGAACGCCGACTGCGGGCAGCGCGACTCGCCGGCTTGGAGAGAGTCCCTGCCCTCGTGCGCGAGGCGGACTCGCGCGACTCCCTGGAGATCGCCCTGGTCGAGAACCTGCAGCGCCAGGACCTCAACCCCGTCGAAGAGGCGCTCGCCTACCAAGAGCTGATCTCGGCCTTCTCACTCACCCAGGAAGAGGTAGGTCGCCGGGCCGGCAGGAGCCGCCCGGCAGTGGCCAATTCGCTGCGTCTGCTCAAGCTACCGCCCGAGGTTCTCGAGATGGTTCGCTCGGGCAGCCTGTCAGAAGGACACGCCCGGGCGCTTCTGGCGCTGGCAGACGCCGCACGGATGCCGCTGCTCGCCCAGGAGGTCGTCAACCGGCGGTTGTCGGTGCGCGAGACTGAGGCGCTCGTCGCGCGCAGATGGCCGGCGGCATCGGAAGTGGAGGCGCCCAGGCGGCCGCCACCGGACCAACTGGCCCGCTCGCTAGAGGAAGGCCTCCGCGGCCGCTTGGGCACCAAGGTCTCCGTGCATCGGGGCCGGCGCGGCGGCAAGCTCGTCATCCACTTCTACTCCGACGAGGAGCTCGACTCCATCTACCGGACGATCTTGGGCGACGATCGGGCCTGGCCCGTCCCTCTAGGCAACCGCTGGGAAGCGCCGCCCCGGTAGGCGCTGGTCACCGGTGCGTCGGGTCACTCCCTGGTCGTCAAGGTGGGCGAGCAGAGCCAGCGTTACGCGGCGGTTGCTGCCCAGAAGGTCGCGCACTTGTGCCACCGTCAAGCTCCCCCTCTCCCTCAGAGCTGCCACCACGGCCGCTATCGCCTGGTTGTATGTCAGGCGCGCGAGAACGACGTCGTCGGGGAGGTGCACGGCATCGCCGGAGGTGAACATGGCTTGCAGTAGCTGCTCCCCAACTAGGGCGCTCAGCTCGGCTACAGTCGCGCCCGCGGTGCCGGCCTCGCGCAAGCGTCGCGCCAGCACGCCCCCACGCGCCTGCTCGTCCTCAGAGAGTCGCACTTGCCAGCCGTACAGCCTCACGAGGTCGCCCTCCCCGCCGAGCAGACGCTCCCTGAGCCAACGATCGAGTGCCGCCGCGAAGGGCTCCCGACGTAGCCTAAGGGCGCGCCTCAACTCCTCACGTCCCATGCCGGAGCGCAGTGGGTTGGCCTCGTGGTAGCGCGCTACAGCTTCCTGTGCTGACTTGGTCAGCGAACCCCAACCTTCATGCTCCGCAACGATAGCGGACTCCGAGGCGCTGCCCTGCAACCGGATGACCCGGTTCCCCTCCGCCAACTCCTCGACCAGCCGCTGCGCCCGGCCGGCAGGCGCGTCCAGCCACTGGGCGACAGAGGCCACGGCGCTGGGACCGGCGCGGTTGAGACGCAGCAGAACGAGCTCCTCGTCCGATGCCGATTCCACCGTCCGTAGCCAGGCGTGCACGCCGGGGTCGAGTCGGCGATGTCTGCGCGTCGAGTGGGCATCGAGAACGACCCCGCCGCCGATGGTGGCTGAGGGTGAGGCCGCGCGAAGGATGAACCGGTCGCCGCGCGCCAAGGGAAGCACACGTTCGCAGACAAGCTGGGCCCATTCACTGCGACCCGGCTCCAGCTCCTCAGATTCCAACAGCCGCACACGTGCCATGGCGTCCAG
>Ga0315274_10016268_pt1 | contig 10510 bp, 13 predicted proteins | sample YL17G02_20_MG_FD_203700 | JGI IMG/M metagenome (GOLD analysis project Ga0315274, IMG submission 203700) | Sediment microbial communities from Yellowstone Lake, YNP, Wyoming, USA - YL17G02_20 | ecosystem: Environmental > Aquatic > Freshwater > Lake > Sediment | place: USA: Wyoming | collected... | reverse complement strand
AGAAGGCGCCCCTGGGCAGGGGCCCGCGCAGGGCGGGCAGACCGACCTGATGGTTGAGGAGCATGCGCACAGGGATGCCCGCTTTTCCCGCCTGGGCGAACTCCGGCCAGTAGCGGGCAACGGGCGCGTCCAGATCCAGCAGCCCGCGCGAAACGAGCACGTGGGCGCAGAGAGCCGTCGCGCCCTTGGTCGTCGAGAAGACGAGGCCGACGGTATCCGCTTGCCAGGGAGCGCCGGTGTTGGCATCGGCCACCCCCGCCCACAGGTCCACCACCGTCTCACCCGCCAGCGTCAGGCAGGCGCCAACGTCGCCCCGCTCGCTGAAGTTGCGCTCGAACTCCTCGCGCACGCGCTCGAACCCGAGATCGCAGAAGCCAGAGATGACCACGAACCCCTCCTGTGTGAGCCACGTCGCAGGATGTAAGCAAGGCCTGAGAGTCCGCCAGCCGGCTTCGAAAGCCCGACCGTGGGGGCTCGGCCGCGCCTAGCCGGGGCTCTCGCCCTCCGGCCGGCGCCCATGCAGCCTTCCCCTCAGCCGCAGCCACTCTATGCTCCCGTCGGAGGTACGCAGGAACTCTCCGCGCCCTCCTTTCCCAGGCTCCTCCAGGATGACCAGGCGGTCCTCGCCGCAGAGCGCCGCCCTCATCGGCGGCGGCATAGGCGCGGGCGGCGAATCGGTGAGGGGGAAGCCGCCGCGGGGCACGATCTGGAGAACGAGCCCTTCCCCGACCTGGCGCAGCACCGCGTCCTGCAGCGTGGAGCGGTAGCGCCCGGCGTAGGACGCCAATTGCTCGACGCTCGTCTCGACGAGCTCGCACTCCTTGGCCTCTGCTCCCAGGTAGTGTGCGAGCGCCCAAGTCACCACCGCTCCGTTCAGCTCGCTGCCGCGATCGGAGTTGGTGAGCACGCAGACGGCAAAGCGCTCCGCGGGCACCATTAGGAGAGCGGCTTGCTGCCCATTGGTCGCCCCGTCATGGCTGACGATGCGCCGGCCGGCCACATCCCTGATGAACCAAGCTACGCCGCATGAGCGGTCGCCGCCCGCGTCCGCGTGTGGCGTCTGCATGAGGGCGAGGGACTGAGGAGAAAGCAGCCGCTTGCCATCAGCGGCCGTGCCGTCGCCCATATGGAAGCGGGCGTAGCGCAACTGGTCGCGCAGGCTGGAGATGACCCCGCCGGCCGGAGCGACGCAGCGGGCCAGCGCCCAAGGCCGGGCCACTTTGGGCTTTCCCTGGCCGCCGCCGAAGACTGCGCCGTGCCCGCTGGCTACGCGGTAGGTGATGCAATCGGCAGCGAAGAAGAATGACATGCTCATGCCGAGTGGGGCGAGGACAAGCTCGGTCGCCAGCGCCTCGTAGGGTTTGCCCGCTACCACCTCCAGCACCCGGCCCGCCAGGTAGAAGCCGGAGTTGCAGTACGACCAGTAGCGGCCGAGCGGCGCCAACTGCGATAGGTGCGCGAGCTTCGCCACCATCTTGGCCAAGGCGTGGTCGCCGGAGCCGGAGTCGCCAAAGTAGTCGCCCTCCCAACCGCCGGTGTGCGAGAAGAGGTGGCGCAGCGTCACCCCAGCGGCGGCCTCCTCGTCCGCCAGGCGAAGCTCGGGCAGGTAGGTACGGACGGGGAGGTCGAGATCGAGTTTGCCCGCTTCGACCAGGCGCATGGCTGCCGTCGCCGCCACGGTCTTGCTGATCGAGCCGATCTGGAAGAGGGTGTCCGCGTCCACGGCAAGCGGATGCTCCAGATTGGTGACGCCGAAGCCGGCGGAGTGTTCCACATCACCGTGGATGATGCCGAGCGCCACGCCCGGCACCAGCAGGCGCTGCATCTGCCGCTGGACTAGCTCACTCAGCGCTTGGGGCGGCGAGTCTGGCACGTTGCCCTCCTGAAGGCGGAGCATTTGGCCGGCGTGGCCGCTTGCCTGGTACAAAGCGGAGAGCCCCGGCGACGTCCCGTGGTCGCCCGTTGTTGCCCAGGCCTACTCCCGCATTGCCCGCCGGAGGTCACGGTAGCCGATACTGCGAACGCCGGACTCGGCCAGCACCTCGCGGAACGCCGCGGCGCTCATGGTGCGCCAGTCGATGACCCGCCGCGCCGCGGCCGCATCACCCATAACCGCTCGTGCCTCTTCCGTGTCGCTGGCGGCGTGGTAGATCAGGTGCGTCAGGCCGGGGGGAAGCGAGGCGAGCAGGTCGCGGTAGCCGGAGATGGGGTCTCGCATGGCCACGGCGTCGTCAAGGTCAGTGATGTGGTCAATGAGAAAGAGGCGGCCGCTCTCCTCCGCTCGCGAGGCGGCCCGACGCAACGCCTCGGCCACCGGCGCCGGCAGGCCGCGGGCCAGCAGCGCCTCCCGGCTCAGGCGCGGCAGCATCACCGGCAGGCCGTACTCCAGCCCCAGGCCGATATAGGCCTCGGTTAGCGCCGGGTGCACCACCGAGCCCATGTGTGTGTCGATGTGGGTAACGTCCACACCGGCTCCCAGCGCCCGCTCCATCTGCGCCCGCATTTCGCGCACGGCGGCCTCGGCGTGCATGTGCTCGAGGAGTGAGGCCACGTCGGGCCAGAGGTAACCCTGTTCGTCCAGCAGGCCGCTCGCCCGATCGCGCGTTGATATGGGCCCCCAACGGTACCCGTTCCACTCGCTCGTCAGAGTGAGATGCACACCCAGGTCGGCCTCCGGATGGGAGCGGGCGTAGGCGGCCATCTCCAGGAACCAGGGGCAGGGCACCATGATCGAGCCGCAGGCCACGGTACCCGCCGCCACGACATCGGCAAAAGCGGTGTTGGCCGCGTGGCACATGCCCAGATCATCAGCATGGATGATGACGACGCGCTCGTCCGGCCCGAAACCCAATCTCTCTAGCGTCATAGATCCTCCAGGACAACGCTCACCGCAGAGCCGCAGAGAGCGCAGAAGCATAATGGTGTCAGGCTGAGCGCCGCAGCGCGAAGCATCTCGTCATACGGAATGCTCGACTGGTGCAGGACGAGATTCTTCGCCTTCGGCTTGGAATGACAGATTGCGCTCTCTGCCTTCTCCGCGGTGAGCTCCGTTACTGCCCCCCGCCCGGGCCGAGGCGTGGTTGCTCGGCGGTTGCCTTGAGCTGTAGTAACTCGGCCTCAATCTCCAGATCCGCTTCCGGGGCCCGCAGCGCCTGCACTTTGGCCTCCAGTGTGTCGGAGGCGAGCGCGGCGCGAGCCGCCGCCTTCCCCTCGCGCTCAACGATCTTACGCTCGATCTCGCTCAGTTGCGTCGCCGGGTCGTAGATCGAGACCTCCTGCAGCGTCGTCTGGATGCGCTCCTGCGCCTTCACCACGCGGTAGCGAGCGAGGAGCGACTCGCGGTCGCGCTGCAGGTCGGCGTACTTGGCCTCGAGGATGTCGAGGTTGGTCTTAAGCTGTTGGCTGGCCGAGCGCTGCGCGTCCAGCATCCGCTGCAACGCCTCGGCGTTCTTGTCGTAGTCGCGCTTGCGCACCAGGCACTCGCGCGCCAGGTTCTCGTCGCCGGCCGCGAGGGCCATCTCGGCGTTCTTGCGCCACTTGGCCGATAGCTCCTGCCCCTGGGCCAGGTCGCGCTCGACCAACCTCTGCTGCGCCACGGCCTCGGCCACCTGTTCGCGCGCCTCCCGGATGCCGTCGTACATGTCGCGCAGAATCTGGTCGAGCATCTTCTCGGGGTCTTCGGCGCGATCCAGCAAGTCATTGATGTTCGCGCGGATGATCGTCGTGATGCGGTTGAGCACGGATGCCATGGTTCCTCCTCTGCCTACCACTGTGTTGCCAGATCTTTGGCCGCTTCACCCAAGAGCCGCAACTGTGATTCGGCCTCCGCCAGATCGGCCGCGCTCCCCGGCGCCGCCAACGTTAGCTCCGCCAGGCCCTCGCGCGCCTCGCCGATGGCCGAGGATAGCCGCTGGAGCTTGCCCAGCTCGCGCAGCCGTGCCTCGGCCAGACGCGGAGCGTCAACCTCCTGCGCCGCCGCGGCCATCACGCGCTCGGCCGAGGCCCAGAGCGCCTCGCCCGTCAGGTCCAGGTTGCGCCGCACGCGCTCCACGACCGCTAGCGGCACGCCCGCCCGCCGGGCGATGGGCGCCCCATCGCGCAGGGCGTAGTAGCCAGCGACCGCCCGCGCTAGCTCCTCGCGTAGCCCGGCGTAGGCAGCGCCGGGGAGCGAGGCCTCGATGAGCGACACCGCCTCGTCGCGCCGCCCTGCCTCGGCGTGGAGGCGCAGCAGCTCAGCGATGCGCCCCTCGCGCAGGGCGCGTATCTCGGCGCTCGGCCAGCGCTCGGCGAGGAAGCGCGAGCCGGCGCCGGCGAAGCTGACTACCAGCAGCGGCAGACAGGCCGCCAGGGCCGCCGTGGCCAACACCACCAATGGGCTCCAGCGCAGGCGCGCCGAGGAGCAGCGCCGCCACCGCCAGCAGCAGCGAGGCGGCCACCCCACCGCGCCCAAGGCTGGCGCCGCTCTCGCGATAGATGCTGAACAGCAGATAGCCGAGCGCCGCCAGCACCACCAGCCCGAGCAGCTCGTCCAGGATCAGCATGGCGCCATTGTAGGTCGGGTGCAGGTGCTGGCAAGGGGATCGTGCGCTGGCCTCATTGCCCGCAGCAGCGCCCCAGGATATGATGTCCCATAGGTCACATCATGAGACATCGGAGTGGCGGCTATGGCGCGCTATCCCCTGAACATACCGGAGGCGCTGAAGAACGAGGCGAGGCGAATCGCCGAGCGGCAGGGGGTGTCACTCAACCAGCTCATACTCTGGTCCGTGGCTGAGAAAGTGGCCGAGCTGCGTCAGGCGATGACGGACCCGCGTTTTCCGCTCGTCTCCTACCGTATGGGCGCGTCAGGCGTGCCCACTGCCGTTGTCGCGGGCACGGGGGTGCGAGTCCAGACTCTGCACATCGCCGCGACGCACTGGGGCCGCACCCCGGCGGAGATCGCCGACGACTACCGCTTGAGCAAGGAGCAGGTGACACAAGCCCTCGCCTTTGCTCAAGCCCACCGGCGCGAGATTGAGGCGGCCATCGCCGAGGAAGAGGAACTAGAGGCGCAGGCGTGCCGAAGCTGAGGCTGCACCTGGATGCCGATGCTTCTGACGACGCCGTGTGCGACCAACTACTCAGGCGCGGACACGACGTCACCCGCACGCCTAACGAGTGGATGCGCCTGGAGGCGAGCGACCGGGAGCAACTGCTCGGAGCCACGGCGCAGGGTCGCGTCATCTTCACCTATAACATCCGCGACTTCGTGCCGCTGTCGCGGGAGTACTCGGAGCACGCCGGAATCGTCGCAGAGGCGCAATCACGCTGGCGGGATGCCGGCGCTCTCGTGCTGGCGCTCGACCATCTGCTCAACTCGCTCGAGTCCGACGGCGTGCGCGGCCAGGTGCGCTGGTTGAACGAGTGGCGACGCGAGTGAGCGACCCCAGTCGCTCGGCCTGCGTTGACCACTGGGCCGGCTAGATGCGATAGAGAGGCCCACCCCCAAAGCAGAGGAGAACCTCTATGGAGCGCTACGTCGCCCATTGCGGGCTGTTGTGCAGCAACTGTCCCGCCTACATCGCCACCATGGCGGATGATCGCGAAGCCCTGCAAAGCGTGGCAGAGAGATGGAGGGTGGAGTACGGCAACCCGGGCATCACCGTCGGGGGCGTCACCTGCGACGGTTGCCGGGCGACCACGGGCCGCTTGTGTTTCCACTGCTCGGAGTGCGATACTCGCGCCTGCGTCCTCGGCCGCGGGATCGAGACGTGCGCTCAGTGCACCGACCACCCCTGTGAGCAGGCCGAGAGGTTCTTCCAGATGGTGCCTTCAGCCCGCGCGGTGCTCGACGGATTGCGCGCCAGGTAGGGACATGCCGCTTGCAGCACAGTACGTCCACACCAACCTGATCGCCAGGAATTGGCGGCGGCTGGCGCGCTTCTACGAGGAGGCGTTCGGCTGTGCCCCGGTGTTCCCCGAGCGACGCCTCTCTGGCGAGTGGTTCGAGGCCGCGACCGGCTTAGCCGGAGCGCGAGCCGAGGGAATGCACCTGCGGCTGCCGGGCTGGGGGGAGAGGGGGCCGACCCTGGAGATCTTCCAGTATCACTAGGTCGGCGAGGGGGCCGCGGCGATCAATCGCCCTGGGTTGGCCCACCTGGCCTTCGCCGTTGAGGACGTAGGGGCAGCGGTGCAGGCCGTCCTGGCCGCCGGCGGCAGCATGGTGGGCGAGGATGTCACGGTAGACATCCCCGGCGCCGGACGCATCACCTTCGCCTACGTCGCCGACCCGGAGGGCAACGTGATAGAGCTACAGCGCTGGCACGGATAGGAAACGACTCACCGCGGAGGACGCAGAGGACACATGATGTCATGCCGTGCCCTGTTCCCGCACACCCACCAACTGCCGTGCTGAACGAAGTAAACTCGCCGCACGCAAGCCGAATTGGCCGCTATTGCACGGCGAGATTCCTCACTTCGCTCGGAATGACGGAGTATACGTTCAGGGCGCAGAATGAACGTTCGGCTTGGCAGTCCCGTCTTCTCTGCGTCCTCTGCGCGCTCCGCGGTGAAACCGTACCTAGCCTATCGCCGTCCTGACCGCCGCCACGATGTCGGCCACGCCCATTCCCCACTTGTCCAAGAGCGCCTCGTAAGGGCCGGTCTCCGTGAAGGTGTCCTTCACGCCCACCATGGCAATGCGCGTCGGCTTGCGCCGTCCCAACACCTCGGCCACGGCGCCGCCCAGCCCACCCACGATGGAGTGCTCCTCCACGGTGACGACGGCTCCCGTGCCCGCTACCTGCAGCAGTAGCTTCTCGTCGATCGGCTTCAGGGTCGGCATGTTGACTACCGTCGCCTCGATGCCCTTCTGAGCCAACTGCGCCGCCGCCTCCAAGCAGCGCGCCAGGAGGATGCCGCAGTTGACGATGGCCACGTGCCTGCCCTCGCGCAGCAGCCGCCCCTTGCCGATGACGAACTGCTCACCCGCGGGCGTGGCGTCCGGAATCTCGGCGCGGCTGACGCGCAGGTAGACCGGCCCCTCGTGTTGGGCCACGGCCGGGACGGCGGCCGCCGCCTCGTTGCTGTCCGCCGGCACGACTACCGTCAGATTGGGCATGGCGCGCATGACGGCCAGGTCGGTGATGGCGTGGTGCGTCGGGCCGTCCTTGCTGTCGGACATGCCGCCGTAGGCGCCCACCAGCTTGACGTTAGTGCGGGCGTAGGCTACCGAGGTGCGGATCGGCTCGGCAGCGCGCAGGGCGACGAGGAAAGCGAAGCTGTGGCAGAAGGGGATCATGCCCCCTAGCGCCAGCCCCACCGCCACGTCCACCATGCCCGCTTCGGCGATGCCGACGTTGTAGAAGCGGTCGGGGTACTTCTGCCCGAACAGCCCGCTCTTGGTGGAGGAGGAAACATCGGCGTCGAGCACAACCAGGCGCGGCTCCCCGGCGCCGTAGGCCAGCAAGGCCTTACCGTAGGCTTCTCTCATCTCAGGCATTGCCAAGCTCCTGCAGCGCGCAAGCGAGCTCCTCGACGTTGGGGGCGCGGCCGTGCCACTTAGCCTGGCCTTCCATGAAGCTGCAACCCTTGCCCTTGGTGGTGCGGCCGATGACGACCGTCGGCCGGTCGTGAATGTGCTCGGCCTGGTCGAGCGCCTCGAGGATCTGACGCACGTTGTGGCCGTCTATCTCGATCACGGCCCAGCCGAAGGCGCGCCACTTGTCGGCCATCGGCTCCATGGGCATGACCTCGTGCACCGGCCCGTCCAACTGGACGTCGTTCTGGTCCAGGATGGCCGTCAGGTTGGCCAGGCGGTACTTCGCCGCTACCAGCGCCCCCTCCCAGATGAGGCCCGCCTGGGACTCGCCGTCGCCCAGGAGGACGTAGGTGCGCCAGCTCGCCCCCTGCCTGCGCGCCGCCAGGGCGAGGCCGGCGGCGATGGGCAGACCGTGGCCGAGCGAGCCGGAGGTCATGTCCACGCCAGGCGTCTTCAAGCGGTCGGGGTGGCCCTGCAGGCGCGTGCCGAGCTGGCGCAGCGTGCACAGCTCTTCAACCGGGAAGAAACCGCGGCGGGCGAGCGCGGCGTAGAGCACGGGCGCCGCGTGGCCCTTGGAGAGGATGAAGCGGTCCCGCTCCGCCCAGTCCGGCCGCTCCGGGTCAATGCGCAGCCGCTCGAAGTAGAGCGCCGCCAGGAACTCGGCGGCCGAGAGCGAGCCGCCGGGGTGGCCAGAGCCGGCGCCATGGATCATCCGCACCACGTCGCAGCGCAGTTGCCTGGCGCGCTCCTCGATCTCAGCGATCAGGCTTTCTGGGTACACATAGCCTCCAGGACGAGATCACCGCAGAGACGCAGAGGGCGCAGGGGCTCTATGGAGTTTCAGTGCCTCTGTGTCTCGGTGGTGAAGGTGTAAGCGCAAGCAAGGATATGGTAGCGTCACGGCTACCGCAACCTCGCCGCCGACTCGCCGGCGAGGTAGCCGGTGGAGAAGGCTGCTTGGAGGTTGTAGCCACCGGTGTCGGCATCGAGGTCCAACACCTCACCGCAGAAGAAGAGGCCCTTCACCAGGCGCGATTCCATCGTCGCCGGATCTACATCTTTGAGCGAGACGCCCCCGGCCGTCACGGTGGCAGCCGCGAGGGGCAGCGATCCGGCGACGTCGAAGCTCAGCGACTTGAGCAGGCACAGCAGCCGCTCGCGCTCCTCGGCCGTCACCTGGCTGCCCTGCTTCTCGCCCACAACGCCGGCGAGCGCCAGCAAAGGCTCGACCATCTTGTCTGGCAAGACGTCGCGGAGGATGCTCCTGACGGAGCGCTTGCCCCGCTCATCGAGCTGCCGCTGTAACCAACGGCTCGCCTCCGGCGGCGGCCGGTCGGGAAGCAGATCTATTGCCAGGCTCACCGGCCCCTCCGCCAGGGCATCCACCACCGCCAGGCTCATGAGCAGCACGATCGGGCCGCCGAGCCCGAAGTGGGTGAAGAGCAAGTCGCCGCGCCGGCTCTCGATGACGGGTGGCTTGGCCCGCTTGGAGACGCCGCGCCCGCCGACGTCCGCGGGTGGCGCCTGTGTCGGGTCTACCTGCCCTGCCGGCAGGCGGAAAGCTGTCAGACGCACGTCGCGCAGGCTGACGCCCTGCATCGCCGCCGCAAGCTCGACCTCGTTCACGACGATAGGCACGAGCGCCGGGCGCAGCGGCACGATCGTGTGGCCGAGGGCGGCCGCCATGCGGTAGCCGTCGCCGCTCGAGCCGGTGCCGGGGTATGAGGCGCCGCCCGTGGCCAGCACTACCGCCCGCGCCGGCAGCAGGCCCTCGCGGGTGCGCAGGCCGGCGACGCGCCGGCCCTCGAGGGCGATGGCCGTGGCGCCCTCTCCGGTGCGTACCGCGACGCCGCCATCGGCCAAGTAACGCTCCAGCACACGCACGATGTCGTGGGCGTCGTCGGAAGCGAGAAAGATGCGGCCGTCCGGCTCTGCTTTGGTCTCGACGCCATAGCGGCCGAGCAGGGCGAGCAGCTCCTCCCGGAAGAAGCTCCGGAAGGCGGCGCGCAGAAAGCGACCGTTAGGGCCGTACATGGGCAGGAACTGCTCCAGCGGCCGGGCGTTGGTCAGGTTGCAGCGCGCGTGGCCGCTGACGAGCAGCTTCTTGCCCGGCCGCTCGGTCTTCTCGAGGAGCAGCACGCCAGCGCCGAGCTCCGCCGCCCTGCCCGCGGCGATCATGCCTGAAGCTCCCGCGCCGATCACGATCAGCTCAAACTTAGTCGCTTCCATGAGAGGGATTCTAGCGTGGCCAAAGCATACGGCAACGCTACCTGCTGCCGGCAAAGCGCCAGGCGGCGCCCGCCAGGCGTGCCCGTTCTAGCACGGACGCGATGGCCGATACCGCGGAACAGTAGAGGGTGCGCGTCAGAATCCAGGCAGACTTGGACGAGGCATTCGAAACGCCTCGCTGTAGGACGTTCCGCCGGCCGTCCGCCTACGCGGACGGGAACGAACTCCTGCGTCCACGTAAGCGCCACAACGAGTTGTGGCTAGCGGTGGACGCCCGGCCGTAGGCCCCACAGGCGCGACTTCGAGTCGCCGGCCATACCAGCCGCCCAGATTCTGACATGCACCCACAGTACACAGGCGATCACACGTTCCCACACGTTGTTCTACACTGGGGCGACTTTCCCCAAAGCAAGGAGGCGGCAGGTGTCTGTGCCCGACCTCTCGCGTCTCGTCACCGTGAACGAAGCCGCGTCGGCCCTGGGCGTCGCGAGACAGCCGGTGACCTCGCTCCCGCGCGCGGGCAAGATCCCCGGTGCGGCGCGGATTGGGCGTACCTGGCTCATGGGCGGCGGCGAGTTCGAAGCCCACAGGCGCGCGACGCACGCCAACCTGGATCTTGGCCTCTCACCGAATCCTAATCATTTGGGCTGCTGGTTCTATGATTGCCACGTATAGTGACATGGACGTATTCCACGAGGCGCTTGGGCGTTCCAGGCTGCGCGCGCCCTGCCGGAGGAAGGCGGCGGGGTGGGCGGTAGCCAT
>Ga0315274_10016267_pt1 | contig 10510 bp, 10 predicted proteins | sample YL17G02_20_MG_FD_203700 | JGI IMG/M metagenome (GOLD analysis project Ga0315274, IMG submission 203700) | Sediment microbial communities from Yellowstone Lake, YNP, Wyoming, USA - YL17G02_20 | ecosystem: Environmental > Aquatic > Freshwater > Lake > Sediment | place: USA: Wyoming | collected... | reverse complement strand
GCCCGGTGGGCCGGATTCACAGGATTCTTCGTCTCGTTTCATCCGGTTCATCCTGTCATCCTGTCAAAAGGGTTCTCGCCCCGCCAAAACCATTAAACGCCTGTGGCTGGTAGCCTGTCAATGCCCTTCGCTGTTCGCTCTGCGCGTGGGACAGGCTGACAACCTACCCTGCATCCTGACAGATTGACAATCTGTCCTGCGGCTCGACAGGTTGGCAGTCCACACTACCGCTCAATCTCGAATGAGTAGTCCTCAATAATGGGATTGGCCAGGACGCGGTCGCACAGGCCGTGGAGCGTTTTTTCGGCGGCGGCGCGGTCGGGCGCGTCGAGTTCGATCTCGAAGAACTTGCCCGCGCGGACCTTCCGCACGCCGCCAAAGCCGAGCTTGGCCACGGTTTGCTGGATGGTCATGCCCTGGGGGTCGCTGACCTCGGACTTTAATCGGACAATGACTTTGCCTTTCATTGGGCGGCTATCTCCCTTAAAGGCCGACGATGAAAATCCAGCCGGATTCAGCGTTTGGCGGTGATGGCGAAAACGCGCGTTCCATAGGGTTCAAACTCGACCAGGAATCGCGCGCCGTCAAGCGCGACCGCACGGTTTTCGAAGACCTCGCGAACCTCGAGTGCGCCGCGTCGCTGTCCGAGCTGAAAAGCCGCGACCGCTTTCTGGGCCGAGGCGTTGGCCGCAACAACGTAAAGCCCCGCGGCGTGGCGGCGCGTCGTCCAACGGACCGTTCCGTCGGGCGGCTGCTCGACACTGACCTCCGGCAGATCGGAACCGACAGACGCATCGGGCGAAAGCAAGATCGGCCCCAAGAACGCCGCCTGGCGGCTGAGGGCGTAGATTGCGTCGCGCAGGGCGGGGTCGTCGGAGAAACCGCGCCTGGCGGGGTCGGTGCGGTTTCGATAGTGATAGCCGTCAAAGATGACGCCGGCGGCGCCGCCGATGAGGGCGAGATAGGTGACGGCGCGCATTTGGGCCGGCGTCGGCCGCTCAAGGCCCTGTTCGTAGTCGCGATAGGCCGAGAGCATGGCCACGATGGGAACGTCTGGTCCGGCCTGCTCGCGGGCGCGGCAGATAAGCTCATAGATCCACTGCGGCTCCCCGGTCCCGCCGGGGCCGATGGCGCGGCATCGCATGACGAGATAGTCGGCCAGGTCGCGGTAGCGTTCGATCTGCGACGGATGGCTCAGAGCGATATAGAAGGGGCGATGGGGATCGAGGGTCTGGAGATAGCTCCGAACGGTGGCCGCCGGTTCGGTGGAGTAGCCGTCCTCGCCGGGGAGGCTTTCGAGGCCATAGGCGAACAGGAAGGGCGAGGCGGCGACCCGGCGGGCGCGGAGGATCGCCTCGTCGCGGGCAGCGTCTTTCGCAAAGACGAGATAGTCCACGTTGACCTCGCCGAGGCAGCCGGTGCCCTTGTAGAAGTTCTGCATGTAGCTGTCGGTGCCGGCATAGGCGAGAAGCCAGGCCCAGTTGACGTTGAAGGCGGCTTTCGACTTGATCTCGGCGTTGATGGCCGTAGTGGGTTCGACGCGGCGGACTTCGACCGGGAAGAACGGCGCGCCGTCGCGGAGCAATAAGCCGTCGGCGGCGATCTTCACTTCGCCTTTGCGGGGCGCCATTCGCCGCAAGGCGCTCCAGACGCGGATGCGTTGGGCCGCCGAGGGGTCGCCCATGACGGCCTCGACGAGGTAGCCTCCGAAGGGGAGCCGGCTGAGGGGGATGCTCGCGGCGATGCGCGAGAACCTGTCGTCGGGCGACGCGGCCAGAGGCGTCAAGTCGGACGGTTCGGGCTGCCAGACGCTCTTACCCGTGTCGGCGTTGAACAGGCGGAGGTCGAGCGAGTGCTTGTCGGGTGGGTCTTCCAGAAACTCGGCGAGGACGCTGGCCGAGGTTTCATTCGTGTAGTAGGATCGGTCGAGCGAGATTCGCAGCGGCGCGGGCCAGGTGAGGACATGGGCAAGCGCGGCGGCGGCCAGCTTGCTTTCGGGATCGCTCGCTTCGATTTTGATTTCGTGTTCCTCGCCCAGGGACATTTCGAGAGGGAATTCGACGGTCTTGCTCTCGTTGGGCGCGAGGGCAACTTGGCGCGTTTCGATCCAGCGGGTGGGCGTTCGGAGCGTCAGATCGTAGGCGCGCCGATCGGCGGCTTCATTGGCGATCTCGACGGCGATCCGGCCGCGAAGCAGAGTGCCGGCGGGTTGGACGTTGCTGCTGGCGACGCGAAGTCGGCATCCCGTGGTCAGACCCCGCCCCTCGATGCCGGCGATTGTGCCCATGCGCTCTTTGTCGCAACCGAACAGCCAGAAGCGCGCGGGCACCCAGGCCGATTCGCTTCGCGAAACGCCGCGGGCGTGGCGGATGAAATTGGCGCGCCAGACGCCCGTGTTTTTCGGGCTCAGATCGAGCGAAGCCAGATCAATGGCCAGTTCGGCCATCCAGCGGTTGATGTTCGGAGCGATGCCGCGGCGGGCGCGGCCCAGCCAGAAGGGGCGCGGTTCGGGGGCGCTTTGGCCGCCGAAGGGGATGACCTCGTCCAGGCGCGTCCCGATGGAATTAATGACAAAGCGATAGACGCGCCCGTCGGGTTCCTGCGGATCGAGCAGGACTTCGAGCGAATCGTCGTTGAAGACGTCGCTGTCGCGACGCCGGCGGAAAGTTTCGACGCGGTGGATGTCTTCGGTCTCACACGTGGCGGCGACGTAGAGCCAGCGTCTGGCGGTGGCGATCTGAACGGAGGTTTTCGGTTCGGCCGGGGCGTTCTTGGGGAGGGCAATGAAGTCGCCAAGCGACGGAACGTCCTTCCAGAACCGCTCGGCGAGTCTGCCGTCCACGTTGGGCGCTTCGGACACGGGTGTGGCGCGGATGGTGAGGGATTTTGTAGTCGGCGCGGCAGGAACCGACGGCACGGCGGGAGCGGAAGACAGCGCAAGGAAAAAGGAAAAAGGAAAAAGGAAAAAGTGCGCGGCGCGATTTCTATTCTTGCGTCTCACATTCCGCATTCCACATTCCGCATTCCGCATTCGGCTCACTCAGCACTCAGGACTCAGCACTCCGCACTGTTTCTCAATTCCGCATTCCGCATTCCACATTCCGCATTCGGCTCACTCAGCACTCAGGACTGCTTTTTTCATTCCGCATTCCGCATTCCACATTCCACATTCCGCATTCCGCATTCCGCATTCGGAGCCTTCCGCATTCGGCTAGATCCAGGGGGCCGACCGACCCGTGATGATTTCGAGAATCGCCAGATATTTCTCCGACGTTTTCTGCACGATGTCGTCGGGCAGACGGGGCGCCGGCGGGTTCTTGTCCCAGGCCAGCGTTTCGCAATAGTCGCGCACGAACTGCTTGTCCATGCTGAGGGACTTGCGGCCCTCGACGTAGGACTCGCGCTCGAAAAAACGCGACGAGTCGGGCGTCAGCGCCTCGTCTATCAGAATGATCCGGTCGTCGAGCCAGCCAAACTCGAACTTGGTGTCGGCCAGGACGTGTCCTTTGGGCAGCATTTCGTCGTGGGCGCGTTTGTAGAGGGCGATGCTGGCGGCGCGCAGGCGCTCGGCCACGTCGCGGCCGACGGTGTCCACGACTTTTTGAAATGTGATGTTCTCGTCGTGACCGGACGCAGCCTTTGTGGCGGGCGTAAAGATCGGTTGGTCGAAACGCTGCTTGCGGCGAAGCCCCTTGGGGGCCGGTTCGCGGGCCAGCGTGCCTTCTTTTTCGTACTCGACCCAGGCCGAGCCGTCGAGATAGCCGCGCACGACGCACTCGACGTCAATGGGGCGGCATTTGTGGGCGACGGTGCAGCGATAGCGAAGATCGTCGAGCGGCGCGCCGGCGGGGACGACCTTGGCCGCGTCGTCGCCGATGACGTGGTTCTCCACGATGTTGCGGGTGCGGCCGAACCAGTAGAGCGCCAGCGTGTTGAGCACGCGCCCCTTGTGGGGGATGCCGTTGGGGAAAATGCAATCGAAGGCGCTGATCCGGTCGGTGGTGACGATCAGCAACTGCTTGCCCAGGTCATAGACGTCGCGCACCTTGCCGCGGCGGGGCTTGGGCAGCCCCGCGATGTGGCTTTCGAGCATGATGGTCATGGTTAAAGTCCTCCTGCCAAGTCGCAGAGTCGCCGCGTCACTCGTCGGTGATAGCGTGTCTCTGCATGGAACCGTTCTTCGGGAAAGTCCTTACCGCCGACGCCCAAAAGTTGACGGAACGGTCTTTTGGCGTCAAGCGCGTTTACGACGAAGAACGCGAAGTGCGACTTGCGGAAGGCGCGTAGCACGGATTACTAGCCTGCGTCCGAGCGCTCTTGGCAACCGGTTCGCAGGGGACAGGCTGACAACCTGTCTGCCTATTCCCATTCAATCGTGCTTGGCGGCTTGGACGAGATGTCATCGCCGACGCGGTTGATGCCGCGCGTTTCGACGATGATGCGGTTGGAGATGCGCGCCAGGACTTCGTAGGGCAGGCGGCTCCAGTCGGCGGTCGTTGCCTTCATGTTTCGGCGTCGGGTCCGGCTGGATCACCTCTGTCTCAGAAGGTCTTCAACAGTAAGACCGACGTCTTTCGCGATTTGGCGCAAGAGAATTGGCGAGAGATCGCGCCCGCGATGAAATGGAACGCTCGTCCCGCGTCCGTCGGGGTGCCGGTATTGTCTGTGAGATCCTTTTTGGCGTACCGCCGCAAAGCCGAGTCTCTCGAGGATGGCTGCCACTTCCGCCGGCTTTGGGGGCTGGGGGCTTTCCCATTGTCAGGCAATCAGCACCGTCTGAGTTCCAACGAACTCGGAATCCAACGGCGGCTCGCCGTCTTCGAGCAGCATTTCAATAACTTCACGAAGGTTGCTCTGCAGCTCATCCAAAGTTTCGGCCTGTGTATGCGCCCCCGGAAATCCGGGCACATACGCCACGTATAGGCCCGTGTCCGGGCACTTCTCGACAACCGCTGTGAAGACTCTCATGTGCAAGCCTCAATAGAAAACTGCTGAATTTCTACCTCGCCACGCGTCCGAACCGCAAGTGGGAAATGGCCGAAAGACGAGGATCGTCGCTGACCCACCACTTCCAAATGTGTGTATCCAGCAAGATCAACGAAGCGCCTCCCAATCAGACTCCGCCACCGGTGCAAACGGGTCTTCATCGTAGAGCACAGACCCGCGCAGGGGACATTCGCCGACGGGATTCGGCTCCGGCGGTTTTTCGCCGCCTTCATCGAGTACAATGATCTCCACATCTTTGCCCACCAGCGGACGTATCTCCGGCAAATGTGGAGTTTCTGACTGCAAATGAGTGCGAATGCGAACGGCGTTCATTGCGTCCATCCCTTAAAACAGAATCTGAAAATGCTCTCTCCGGCCACAATCTTCCGAGCGACCGAATCTGATTCAGGATCACGCCAAAGCCTTCGCCTGTCAATCCCAGACAGCTCCGTGAACATGCGCAAGAGAGCATGCCAAAACAATGGTCGGCTATTCCCACTCGATCGTGCTCGGGGGCTTGGACGAGATGTCATAGACGACGCGGTTGATGCCGCGCGTTTCGTTGATGATGCGGTTGGAGATGCGCGCCAGGACTTCGTAGGGCAGGCGGCTCCAGTCGGCGGTCATGCCGTCCACGCTGTGAACGGCACGGATGGCGACGGTGTATTCGTAAGTGCGTTCGTCGCCCATGACGCCGACCGACTGAATCGGCAGCAGGACCGGGAAGCATTGCCAGATCGAGTCGTAGAGGCCGGCGGCGCGGATTTCTTCGATCGTAATCACGTCGGCCTGACGCAGCATGGCGAGCCGCTCGTCGGTCACCTCGCCGAGAATGCGGATCGCCAGTCCGGGGCCGGGAAACGGATGGCGCCACAGGACACGCTGCGGGATGCCGAGCGCATCGCCGAGCACGCGCACTTCGTCCTTGAACAGGTCGGCGAGCGGTTCGATCACGCGGTCCTGCTTGATGAGGTCGAGAACTTCCTGAACGCGGTTGTGGTGGGTTTTGATGTGGGCCGACGGGCCGGCGGTCGAGACGGTTTCGATAACGTCGGGGTAGAGAGTGCCCTGGGCGAGAAAGTCGTCGGGGCCGAGTTCGGCGAGAAAAACTTCGATGAACTTGCGGCCGATGCGGCGGCGCTTTTCTTCGGGGTCCACGACGCCGCGCAGAAGGTCGAGAAAGGCGCGGCCGGCGTTAATCAGCTCGACCTCGAATCCCAGGTCGTCGCGGAATTGGGCGCAGACCTGTTCGGCCTCGCGATGGCGCAGCACTCCATTGTCAATGAAAACGCAGCGCAACCGCTCGCCGATGGCGTGGCGCAGCAGGACGCTCAGCGTGGTCGAGTCCACGCCGCCGCTGACGGCGCAGAGGACGCGCCGGTTGCCGACACGCTCACGAATCTTGGCCGTCTCGCTTTCGATGAACGACGCCATGCGCCACGTCGGTTTCGCCCCGCAAATCTTTAGAACGAAATTCGACAACATCTGGACGCCGTGGGTCGTGTGGTGGACCTCGGGATGGAACTGGAGGCCGTAAATCGGGCGCGCGCGGTGGCGAACGATCGTGTTGGGGCAGTTGGCCGTGCGGGCCAGAGCGACGAAGCCTTCGGGCAGGCGCTCGACCGAATCGCCGTGGCTCATCCAGACCTGCTCGCCGTCGGCGACGTCGTCGAGGAGCGGGTCGCTCTGGGCGACGTGCAACTGGGCGAAACCGTACTCGCGAAAGGGCGAGGCGGCAACGTGGCCGCCAAGCGCATGGGCCGTCGCCTGAAGGCCGTAACAAATGCCCAGGACGGGGATGCCGAGTTCGAGAACCTCGCGAGCCAGCCGGGGTGCGCCGGGGGCGTAGATACTCGCCGGCCCGCCCGACAGGATGATGCCTTCGGGTTTGAGCGCGCGAATCTGCTCGACCGGGAAATCGAAAGGGACGATCTGCGAAAAGACGTTGAGCTGCCGCACCTTCCGCGCGATCAGCTGGTTGTACTGCGAACCGAAGTCCAGAACTAAAATCATACTGGCTTTCCTGCCAATAAGTCAGAGGTGCCGGGCGCAAGTATTCACTGCCGCTCGCGCAAGTTTTCGATCCGGCAATTGTGCTCTTTGCTCTTTTGCCAGAGATTATCGTAAAAATCCTCGAATGAGCGGTTCGCCAACCAATTTCGCAAAGGGGCATCTTGAACAAGCTCTGCAATCTCGTTCTCTTTTCGATCCCGTGCAGTAATAGCCAACGCCGACTCAAACGCGGCCTTTGGGTCGGCAACCTGAAACTCGGCGGTCTCTTTGGCAGTCCTCTTGGCAATCCAATCGCGGTCCGCACACATCCAGCATTCGACATTGCGATCACAGACACCGAATACCGTCAGATGCTTGTGTTCGTCGCAACAGCGATCCGTGTCGGCGTTCAGAACCGCCCGCCAGTTCTCTTCGTTTGCATCGCGGAGAAAAACGATTAGGGCAGCACCTTTTGATACCAGCTCGCGACAAGTATTGGGGATTTCCCTGCGCTGACTGATGCCGGACGTGCCCCGAACCCGCCCCTCGACAGACTGTGCCTGCGGGCACCAGCGCCGCCTTAACCCCTCCAGGAGAGCTCTGTCCGTGCTTCCCTCGACGGAGTAGCCAATTTTCATCCCAGCATCTCCCGAAAATGCATCTCCCCGAGAGACATTACTTCGAGCAGCTTGCGGATTTTATCCGGATTGGGCTTCGTGAGAGTGGACGACGGCACACCCGGTTTCATCAAATGCACGCCCTCTAGCATACCGTCGAAAAGGTCAATGAAGTACGGACTGTGCGTAGTGAAGATGAATTGGCCTCCCTTGCCTTCCTTATCTATTCTCTCAATAAGTGGCTTGAGATGGCCCACGTAGAGGCCGTTTTCCGGCTCTTCGATAATGATCAGTGGCGCCGGCTGCTTCTCATCGCGCTCCGCCGCCAGGATGAGATACGTCATCGCCATGAAGCGCACTGTGCCGTCGGAGATGCTCTGTGTGCCAAAACGGTGTCCTTCCTGATCTTCCATGAAAAGATAGACCGACTCAGGATCCGGGAACGAGTAGGTCAGCAAGTCAAGCTTTGGCTCAAGGGTCCTGACCATCTCAATGATCTTTCTCTCCGAGCGGGGTTTCTCGTTGTGTAGGAAAAACAAGCTTCGGGCCAGGTTTGCGCCGGTCGGGAGCAGCCCAGGTTCGTTGCGTACTACATCGGGAGAGCGCAGCAGCCCAGGGCTAAAACTGTAATAGGCCCACGACTCCAAATACTGCCTGAAGAGGCTGCAACGGGGAGTATTCTCGAAGTCACGTACCCGACTCAGCGCTGTCTCGTCGGAAGCCAGGTCCTTCATTCTCGAAAACTCATCCCATTCGAGCTGGCCACGGTTTGCAGCGATTTGCGGGAGACCATCAGGAAGGTTGGCCAAGACCTGAATGTATCGCTTCTCGTTCAACAGAATCAGCTGGTTGCGGTCTCTCTCAACCAGTCGCTGGTGTTCGAATCTTCCACCAGTCACAGTCAGAATCTCTCTGGCAATTTCAAAAGACTGCTTCCCCGGCGGTATGCCCTGAATTAGACCGATATGTAGCGAATACTCGAACTCCAAGTTCCCTTGTTCATACGGTAACGAGCATTCGGCCTCTATCTCGATCGTATCACCGCCAGAGTAAACGTTTGCAATGTTCCAGGTCTCTCCCAGGGACCTTCGGACAGCCTTCTCGAGTTTGGATGAGGCAGTCAGGCCAAGAAACCGCATTGCGGCGCACAGATTGGTCTTCCCGGAATTGTTCCGACCAATGAGGAGGTTGACGCCGGCAGGCTGGAACTCAACGTTCACAAGGCTCTTAAAGTTGTTCACACGAAGGCGTTTTAGCATGGTTTCTCACCGCCGTCTTGCGAGGTCTATTTTCCCATCCCAATTTTTTGCGTCTTCTGGAAAATCTTGCCTTCGGTCTTGATGGCCGGCGCGATGACCAATTCGGTCAGCTGAAACTCGCGCATCGTGCGCGAGCCGACGCAGCCCATGCAGGTTTTGAGCGCGCCGACCAGATTCTGGGAACCGTCATCGAGCCGCGCGGGGCCGAGCAGGATTTCCTCGAGGGTTCCCGTCGTGCCGACGTGAATCCGCGTGCCGCGCGGCAGGTTGGCGTGAGGCGTCGCCATGCCCCAGTGATAGCCGCGTCCGGGGGCTTCTTCGGCGCGCGCGAACGCCGAACCGACGATGACCGCATCGGCGCCCGCCGCAAAGGCCTTGCACACGTCGCCGCCGACCGACATGCCGCCGTCGGCGATCACCGGGATAAAGTGTCCCGTCTGCTTGTAGTGGAAATCGCGCGCCCAGGCGGCGTCCACAACCGCCGTGACCTGGGGCACGCCCAGCCCCAGGACGCCTCGCGTCGTGCAAGCCGCGCCCGGACCGATTCCGATCAGAACCGCCGCCGCGCCCGCGCCCATGAGGTCGAGCACCACCTCGAAGGTCACGCAGTTGCCGATGATGACTGGCACGGGCATCTTCTTGCAGAACTCGTGGAAATCGAGCGCCTTGTAAGACGACGACTCGTGGACGATCGTCACCACGGTGGCCTGGACGACGAAAATGTCCACGCCCGCTTCGAGGGCGATCTTGGCGTATTGCTCGGCTTTCTGGGGAATGGCCGACACGATCGCCGGCACCCCGGCGTCTTTGATCGTTTTGATCCGTTTGTAGATCAGTTCCTCGCGCACCGGCGGCAGATAGAGCTTCTGCACCAGCTCGGTGGCGTCTTCGGGACTGGCCTGAGCGATCTCTTCGAGCGCCTTGTCGGGATTTTCATAGCGCGTCTGGACGCCTTCGAGGTTGAGAATGGCCAGACCGCCGAGCCGGCCCATTTCGATGGCGAACCGCACGTCCACGACGCCGTCCATGGCGGCGGCGAGAATCGGCAAGGGATATTTCTGCCCGCCGATCTCCCACGCGATGTCCACGTCGTTGGGATCAATGGTCTTTCGCCCCGGCGTCAGCGCAATTTCATCGAATCCGTAAGCCCGTCGGGCCTTTCGGCCGCGTCCAACCCACTCGCCCATGTTTGCACACTCACTCCGATCGAAGAATCAGCCGACTGTCTGTGGACCGGGACATTTGGTTTCTGAGAAGCCGCCGATTGCCTGTTTTCAATGCCATTTCCCGACCGCAGAAGGCTGTCGTCAAGTGACACTATTTGCCGACGCATTACGGGGCTGCCCGGGGGGTCTGTCAACACGTTTTTTTTCCGACGGAAATCCGATGCCTTACACGGGCGGGTCGGTTGAGGCTGGCGCATCGAGAGCGGACGCCCGCGATGCAAGGTTCACGTTCGGGAGTACGCGCTGGGATCGGCTTGGGCTATCGTGGGAACAGGAATCTCCCACTTGGAGATTCTGGAGAGCAAAACGGTAACTACTCACCTGAGGATGGTCAAGGTATTGATGAGGGGAGGAAGGGTTGGCCGGAGAGGGCGAGGGAGAGGACGTGGAGGGGATTGAGGGCGTGTTTGCGTGCGGTGGAGAGGTAGGA
>Ga0315274_10016261_pt1 | contig 10513 bp, 9 predicted proteins | sample YL17G02_20_MG_FD_203700 | JGI IMG/M metagenome (GOLD analysis project Ga0315274, IMG submission 203700) | Sediment microbial communities from Yellowstone Lake, YNP, Wyoming, USA - YL17G02_20 | ecosystem: Environmental > Aquatic > Freshwater > Lake > Sediment | place: USA: Wyoming | collected... | reverse complement strand
AAATGCGCGCGGCATAAAAGTTGTACGTCCAGATATGCGAGCAGCTTTAGCAGCAGAGATCCAGTCTGTGGCGGGGGCACATCGAGTTGTCGGGGAGCTGATGGGACGACGCGAAATCAATGGCGTGAAAGTGGTCGGTGGAGGTTTGATTGGAAGTAGAGGTGAACTCATCGTGGATTCTGTTTCAAATCCATCTAAAGTGGTGGGCGTGTCGGATGGACATGGTAAAGTTATTTATGAGAGGCAAGAAGAATATATCGATAATATTGAGAAGGTCGAATCGGAAATTTATAAGAAGCTATGTGGTATCAACTAGAGTGTGGTAGGTAAATTCACTTGAAAAAAAGAGTTTTGATTTTAGGTGCCTCAAGATATTACGTTCGCTCAATTATTGCAGCGAAGGAATTGGGCTGTGAAGTTATAGTTGTCGATAGAAACCCAAAAGCCGAAGGATTTCGTTACGCCGATTATCATGAGGCCGCCGATTTTTCGGATATTGACCGCTCCCTGAATGTGGCAACAAAATATCACATTGACGGTGTTGTGGCGGTTAATGATTTTGGAGTGAAACCTGCGGCAGTGATAGCAAAAGAAATGGGCTTAGTGAGTATTAGTCCTCAAATTGCTGAATACGCTACAAGCAAGGCTTTGATGCGAAGTATATGGAAAAATGCAGGTGTGCCATCTCCTAGATTTAAGGTTGTCCGAACTCTCGATGAATCAAGAGCCGCTTTGTCTTATCTTGGAACATTTCCACTTATTTTGAAACCATCTGACAGTCGAGGGGGAGGAAGCAGGGGGGTATCGAAAATAGATAGCGAGAAACAACTTGAGAAGGCTTTCATCTATGCACAGAGTTATTATGATGATAAAAAGGTGGTTATTGAGGAATACCTGGATGGAATTGAACATAGTGTTGAAACGATAACCTATAATGGTGATACATATGTCCTTGCGGTCTCTGATAAAGTCAAAACACCGCCTCCATATAGAGTTGATAAAAGTATCATTTACCCCACAGTATTCTCCGGAAGGAAACTTCAAAAGATTCATGATGTGGTAAAGGCAGCGGTTAAGGCAATAGGTATAAATGTAGGTGCTGCGCATGTGGAATTGTGCTCCACAAATGAGGGTCCGAAGCTCTTTGAGTTAGGCGCAAGATGCGGCGGCGGTGGTACACCAGATCCGATAGTTCCCTTTCTAACAGGCATAGAAATGTTCAAAGAGGTTGTCAGGATTGCGCTCGGCGAGAAACCAAATAATCTGAAGCCACTTTTTCAAAAGGCGTGTGTTTACAGATTTATTACACCAAAAGTTGGGATTGTAAAAAAGGTTGTGGGATTAGATGAAGTGAAGTCTTGGGAAAAAGTGTTGGACTGTGATGTTCTGGTCAGTCAAGGCGATTCTATACGCGAAGTCAAATCAGGTGGAGACAGAACCGGATTCTTGATTGCTGGAGGGGGTACGCGGGACGAGGCCATAGATTTAGCAGATAGGGCAGAAAAACATATATATTTTGAATATTTAGATTAATTGTAAATATAGAACTTAGTTATGGATCAATTAGTATTAACATTGGATGTTGATTGGGCACCTGATTTTATAATCGATTGGGTGGCTGATAAGTTAATTGAACGTCATGTTAAAGCAACCTGGTTCGTTACTCATTCAAGTCCTGCTATAAATCGTCTGCGGGAGTATCCTGACCTTTTCGAACTTGGCATACATCCAAATTTTTTATCAGGTTCTACACACGGAGAGACTATATCTGAGGTTTTACAGTATTGCTTGGGCGTTGTGCCGGATGCTACTAGCGTTCGTGTTCATGGATTAGCTTGGTCATCGCAAATCTTGGAAGCCGTTATGAAAGCGGGGATCAAGGTAGATGTTTCATTGTTTGTTCCCTATGCACCTTGCCTTAGCCCAATCGATTTTCGGTACTCGGGCAGTTCTATTGTCAGAATCCCATTTTTTTGGGAGGACGATTTCGAGCTGGAAAAGTCGTTGCCTTGTTGGCAGCTTGAGCCATTACTACGAGTTAGTAGTGGACTCAAGGTTTTCAATTTTCATCCGGTCCATATTTTTCTTAACTCAAAGAGTATGACGAAATACAATGAATTAAGGTTACGAGTGTCCAATTTGAGAGATATGACAAGGAAGATTGCTGAAAATTATATAATGGAGCAGGATGGGGTTCGCACGTCGTTTGAAACACTAGTAGAATACATATCTAGGAATCAGAATTCTATTAATATCTCCGGCATCTATCGACTTTGGAAAAATTCCGGGCGCTTAGTCAATGTCAATAGTTGCTCCCGAAGTACTTAGCGATGATGCGTGAGTTGTAGGCTTTTAGAATGATAAGTGCACGATCCTTGGAGGTGCTTATGAAAAATGTCGACAACAAAAAACAATTTTCGGTGGTATGTACATCTGTAGGGAATGATGGATTCCAGGCAGTATGGAAAGCTTTAAGTGATTCAATATATAGGTTAGTAGGGATCGATTGTGATCGAGATTGCTATGGTATCGAATTATCAAATGGTTATGAGGTTCCGGAGAGAGTGTCTGCGAATTATTATAATGCGGTCGTCGATGTATGTAAGAAAGTAAAAGCTAAAGTTATTTATCCTCTTTCAACGGATGACCAAGATTATTATGCTGAGCATATTGGAAGGTTTAGGACTGATGATATATCAGTCATAGTGTCAGATGCAGGATCATTAGAAATAGCCAATGATAAACTCAAGCTGCTAGAGTTTGCAAAGGAGATCGGCACAAATATACCAAGATATTCTATTGTCGAATCGACCGACGAATTACATGCGGCCATAAATAATATTGGTTGGAAAAATGGGCTAATTGTAGCAAAGAAATCGCGAAGCACTGGTTGCCAAGGAGTAAAGATAATAGACAATAAAAGTAAAACATATGAAATGTTTTATAACAGGGAGAGAGTACATGTTTCGTTCGAGGAATTTCTTCACTGGTTGGAAAATAGAAAAGATCGTGACGATGGATTACATTTGATCGAATATTTGCCTGGGAAAGAATATAGTGTAGATGTATTCCTAGATGGAGAAGTAAAGTGCGTTGTTACTCGTAGAAGACATAGGGCGTATTATGGCATGGCGACTATAGCTGAGACAATATCTTTTCCGGAATTGGAAGAGCAGGCAGGCTTCCTTGCAAAACGAATAGGTTTAAAGAATGTTGTAAATATTCAATTCAGGGAGGATGAAAAAGGAATCCCAAGATTGATGGAAATTAACCCACGAATTCCTGCAGGGATAGATCTGACAATTGCGGCTGGCTGCAATATGCCTCTTTGGGCCATTGAAAAGGCTCATGGTATTGAGCCGGTGTACACAAGGCCAATTATTGGTGCCAAGATGCGGCGCAGATGGGACGCCGTGTTTAGTGGGGTGCGCTGATGACTAGAGAGTTGGTAATATTCGATCTGGATGGGACGCTTGTGAAGCTCATGCACGATCAGGACAAATTGAATTCATTGAGGATGTTAGTAACGGAGGAGATCGAGAAATCTTCATTCGTCGATAAGGGCATGATCAGGGGGGGTGTGTTCGGCCTCTATAGGTTGCTTGAGACGCATTCCATGGAAGACAAAAGTATAAGAGTGAAAATACGCAATTATATCGATCGATATGAATTGGGTTGTGCTGCGGAAGCTGAATTGAGAGAAGAGATTTACAGTGCAATACCTGACTTGAAGAAGTGTGGAGCAATTATAGGAATGATAACGAACAATGGAAGGGCCTGCGTGGACAAACTATTTACACTCGGAATAATCCAAGAACGTGAATTTGATATGATAATTACCAGGGACGAAATGGATAAAATTAAACCCGATTCATGGTCACTGACACAAATGATCGATTTGGCGAAAGGTAGGCCGGACAACATTTTCTTCGTAGGCGATAGTATGAATGATTCAGAAATGGCGAACGCATATAACGCAATTAAGAATGGCAATGTCAAATGGATAGATGCAAGAGATATTTCGACGGCAGAGATGCTAAAATGGAGGATAACAAATGGATAATCAAAATGAATTGGATATGCTAAATAAGATTGCAGGTGAATATATTGAGCCTTCGGCGGATCGGCGTGTCGATCGAGAACTGATGTGCTTCATAGTCCCAGATGTTTTAAATAGTGTGAATGGGCCAAGTGTTTTAGAAATGGGAATAGGAGATGATGCGTGGACAAGTGCGGTGATAGAGAGGTTTGGGCATTCGCACATAGTTGATGCAGCAGCTCCTCTTGTCAAGAGAACAAAGGATAAATATTCCTCGAGGGTGACGTGCGATTGCAGTCTTTTCGAGTGTTATAATCCTGACAGAAAATATGATGATATAATGGCCTTTTACATCTTAGAGCATGTTGATGATCCTGTACTAGTCCTGATGCAATGTAAAAAATGGCTCAAAGGTAATGGGAGAATTCATATTCTGGTTCCGCACGCAGGATCTCTGCATAGGAGATTGGCCGTCTGTATGGGATTGCAAGAGAGGCCAGAAGAGCTCGGGAAATCGGATAACATTATCGGGCACAGAAGGGTTTACACTATTGAGGCGATGGAAGGAGATATCAAAAAGGCTGGCTTGAACATTGCCAAGAAGAGCGGCTATGGGTGCAAGCTGGTCCCCAATTCAATGATGACTTCATGGAACAGCGATGTGCTGCGCGGAATTGCAGTTCTTGGCTCTGACCTTCCGATAGAATATTCATCGGCTCTTTATTATCAATGTACGAATTAGACGCATTGATGATGGTGTGGAGGATTAGATGAACACTGTGGGTGTAGAAACAACGAATCATTGCAATTTGAAATGTATAACATGTCCGACGCATGAGAGGATGAAAAGGCGGCGCGGTTATATGTCTGAGGATGTATACAAAGAAGTATTGAGACAATTAGATTGCGGCAGTACAAAGGGCAATCCTTTAAGCGTGGGCCTAAGCAATTGGGGCGAACCGCTATTACATCCATCGATCATCGATTACATAAATATGGCGAGTACACGTTCATTCAGAACATCCTTAGTTACTAATGGGACCTTATTAAATAGAGATTTAAGTAAACGACTAATGGATTCGGGTTTAGATGAATTGACTTTTTCGATTGATGGTGTGGGTAAAGCATACGAGGATATACGAGGCATTCCCTATAATAACATTAAGAACAAAATCGATGAGTTTTTGTCTATTAAAGAAACGGTGGGATGGAAGGGCTCAGTAAGAATTAGAACTGTCGTATGCGAATCAAATAGTTCGGCTTTTAAAGAAATTTATGATGAGTGGAAAGGGCATGGCATTGAGTTTTCCATTCAGAGAGAAGTGCTGTGGAAAGATGCCGAAAGAAATGATCCGTGCGAATTTATTAAGAGTACGATCGTTGTCTTGTGGAATGGCGATATTGTCCCATGTTGTGTTGACTATGATGGTGAGCTTAATTTGGGAAATGTTATGACCGATAATTTATTTCAGGTGTGGGACGGTAAAATGGAGGCGCTTCGATTGAATCATATTAGGGGAAACTATCCTTCCTTATGCAGGAAGTGTACCGAATGGAGCGGAAATACGGGTGATGAATATGTCGGTTTTCGATTTAAAGGAAGGGTTCGCACAGAATGGTAATTGAGTATATCATATATTTTTGTGTATTCGCGTTTTCAGTGATTTCAAGGGCAATTCCCATCGTTTTATTGAAAAATAATTCATCTCTGTCAGATGAATATTACTATTACGAGATGGCGGATTGTCTGAAAGATAATAAATATCACTTTCAAGCCAAGCATCCACGTCTAAAACCCGATGTCTCATTTCACCTGCCCGCTGCTTACTATTATATCTTAGCGCTTATTCCCAGCAATTATCGCGAAAAATTCGGTGGGGTCATAAGCGCTGTTTCAGATGGAATGCAGGCGGTGATTTTATGTGTCGTGCTAAGGCATTTGCTTGGGGCGGATTTAGCAAATACACTTTATATGGGGATAGTTTATTCGATATCTGCGCCGCTTGTATTATCATTATCAGGGCCACGTACATTTGAAGCAACACCAAGAACTGTGGGTGAGTTGCTTGCTCAATGCGCAGTATTATCAATTGTTTTATATATGAGTGGATATGGCGTGATATATTATATCATTGGCTCAGTATTGGCCTCTATTGCAGTGAATACGAGCAAATTCGCGGCGCAGGCGTATCTATTCATTATTATCATTATTGGGATAATTACGCAAGAAACGCTCATTTTGATCAACCCAATTATCGTATTTTTGACAGCAGTTATAATATCAAATGGCTATTATATTAATGTATTAAAGGCGCAGTTCAGGCATCTTGTACAATATTCAAAATGTGCGAAGATGACGGGATCTATTCTATATAGAAATAATTTAGGAGAGGTATACAAAAGTATCAGGGCTCGACAGGTTGGGAGAGCAGTGGCCTTGCTTATATATAGATGCGACTACGTTCAGTATGTAATAAAGTACAATCAGGTAATTATTGTGTTAGCAGTGGCTTTCTATGCGGGAAAGATTATTGGGAACTCGTTTCTAGTGAATATGGCGATTTGGGTGTTAGTTGGAAATATAATATTTGCGCTAATTTCATTTGGAACATTAGCTTTTTTAGGCGAAGCAGAGAGATACTTGCAATACATCGTTATGCCGACTGCAATAATGCTTTATTATTATAGCCGGTATTTTACATGGATATGGCAATATTATTTGGTGTCGTCCATTATCGCATATTGTATTGGTGTGTCTCTCTATTATCTGAATTGCAGGAGATACGTTAATAGAGGAACTCTGTGGTCATGGCTTAGAATGCAAGCTGACAAACGAGTGGCTCTCTGGGTAGGCGATATGGCACCATGGGAAGCAATCTACAAAGTTAAGAATAGGTCATGGGTTGTGTTAGATTCGTGGAGTAAAAGTATTAGTAATTCTGAAATTGATTCTTATTATTTGCAGTATCCGCTTGTCAGAGAATGTTTTGAATATTTTAGGAACAGGTATGGTGTGGAAATAATAGTGATGGATCGTCAAGCAGTCACGAAATATGAAAAGAGATACTGTGTCAGCTATGACACATCAAAATACAAAAGGCTTTACCAAGACCAAATCCACGAAGTTTATGTTATGAGTTAGAGTAATTGTCATGAGAATAAGTTGTTCTAAGGAAAAACAACATAGATGGTTCGCAATATTCCGGATATTAGCGTATTTTAAGCGCTATCCTTTAATATTTATTATTTTTATCATTGCCGGCGTAATGGCTCCGTTTGCCGAATTGATCGGGTACTCGATGGTATTGCCGTTAATCGGTGGCATTTCCGGATCGCAGTATGACGATAGTTCGCAAATTGTTTCTATATTGAATAATATCACGTCGCTGTTCCCAACCGATCATAAGTTGCTCTGCACAAGCCTGATGATAATGGGGTTGATTGCGTTAAAAGGCGTTCTAGTTATCGTGAATTTATCGATAAGCGCGTGGCTATTAAATAATATATCCGCGGATTTGCGAAGGAACGTTTATAATATCTGCATGGATACGGACTATCAGGATTTATCGCTTATAAATTCGTTCGATCTTGCAAACAATCTTACTTCGCAGACTGAAAGGACTGCATTGGTTTTTGGTGGTTATTTGAGAGTGATAACCAAATCCATATCGATATTGTTATTTGTAGTTGCCTTGATGATTCTATCTTGGAAGATGACTCTTTTATCGGGTCTAATAATTGCAGTTATTACGGCATTTATAAGATATTATTATATTGTATTAAAAAGGCTCGGGGAAAGATGGAATAGTGTGCAGGGAAAATACGTCAAATCTTTTATGCAGGGAATAAGTGGGATACATTTGATCCGGTCAATGGGAACTGAAAAACAGGAAAAGGAGAAACAGGACGTATTATTGGATGATTACAGGAGAGTATTGACAAAAGAATATATGTTGCGGGCTTTATACAGTCCTATATTCGAGGTATTAGTCATATCTATAATATTAATTCTTTTGGGATATTCGGCGACTACAAATTCGGCCGGTGTCTATAGTATCAATCCGCTATTTGCAACTTTTTTACTGGTTTTATATCGGTTGATACCGCAGTTCAATACAATGAATTGTGACCGGCTTTATATAAGCCTTCATGGTCCAGCGCTCGCTGGCATCCGCAATTTTATCAGTAAGTATGAGCCTCGCCGAACGTTATCCGCCGGAACCGTTACTTTTAATAAATTAACTAAGGGCATTAATGTCCAGGATGTATCCTTTTCTTATAAAGGGTGCGATGCTCAAATACTAAATGGAATATCTTTGAATATTAAGGCAAATGCCTGCACATCAATCGTAGGGAGTTCGGGGGCTGGAAAGTCAACTTTGATAAACGTAATTGCAGGTTTGCATGAGCCGAACTGTGGAAGCATCATTTACGACGATGTTCCAATTTCAGAATACGATATGAACACTATGCGGCGAAAAATGTCTATCGTGGGACAGAAAATATTTCTTTTTAACGATACAATAGCAAACAACATCATGTACGGGGCGGATTATGTGGATAATAAGAGATTGGAAGATGTGCTAGAGCAGGCGCATGTTGCGGAATTCGTATCAAAGTTAAAGCGCGGTATTCACACTGTTGTTGGAGAAGGGGCTGCAAATCTGTCAGGCGGGCAAATTCAAAGAATTGCGATAGCCAGGGCACTATATAGAGATTGCAGTATATTGATTTTCGATGAGGCGACGAGTGCGCTAGATTCGGAATCAGAAGCATTTATACAAGATACGATATCAAATCTTCAGAATAATATCACAATAATAATTGTGGGGCACCGGTATTCGACTATAAGTATAGCTGATTACATATATGTCATGAAAGGCGGAAGAATTGAATGTTCAGGCAGTATAGATGAGGTCATAAATAGGAGCGAACATTTTCATGCTCTATATGGTGCGCAATTGGGGCGCGTAAATAACACATTATAATAATATGACAATGAGCAAATTGCGAATACTGGCATTGTTTACTAATTTTGATTATATAAATCCGAATCCCGTATATATAAAAAACGGCCTAACTCGTTTTTTTGATGTTGTGTATTACGGACCTGGATATTCAAAGGTTTACACAGATAGAGTAGATAAGGTTTATAAGGATTGCGGGCCATTTGATGCAGTAATGATCGATACATTCCCCCTTTTTTTTAAGGAAAGAAAAGAGTTCCAGCGAAATATTGATAACACAACACTTTGCCTCAAATATTCGAGGCGTTTTCATTACGAATATCCAAACTATCCGATGGGATTGTATAATATTGATGCACCGCTTTTTTTGTATCCGGCATGGTTTGATCCATATGCTGTTGATGATATGACTATAGAAATAATTAGGAAATTCCCCGGCTTGGTCATTGGATCCATCGGAAAAGAATATGCGGCTGGCAGGGATGAAATATTAAAGGACGTAGTTGGGCCAGATGCCAGAATGATATATGGCAGGACAATAAAGGAGTTAGTTGAAGAGATTGGAGACTTGAAGAAATTAATAACATTTCCTTTTTCAATTCAGGAGAAAGAATATTTACAACCAAAGAGGCATAAGCTGGCGTCGTTAGTAATACCTGGAGTTCGCTATACGTGTCGGCAAAAAGCTGTAGAATTGCTGAAACCGGTGCAGGACCAGACGGGAATCAAAGTATTGACGCAAGAAAATATTTCAAATCTATTTATTCATTGGACTTCAATTAACAAATATAGAAATTGGCGTCACAGAAAATGCATCAATTCATCAAAATACGCTTATACATGTGGTAGCATGTATAGATATCCATTGAGAAAGTTTTTTGAAATACCTGCGGCAGGCAGCCTCCTGATAGCCCATCCATTTAAAAATCACGAATTGTTTGGTTTTAAACATATGCAAAACTTTGTTAGCGCGGAACCGGAAGAAATATTGGGAGTAATTGAAATGCTGGAAGATGACGCTGATATGTACGATAAGATAGTATCTGAAGGCCAAAGATTAATAAAAGAAAAGCACATGACGACTGTTCGTTTAAGCCAATTGCGTAAAATTGTGGAATCAGTCGTCAATAATGATTATGATGATTATATGTGGGTTGATGGAGATCTGATTATCAAGGATAGATCGGGGAAAATGATAGTGGCAAAATAAAATGCTTTTTATCTGCAAGTATTCTTCAACTAGGGAAATCTCATTATATCTCGTATGAAATCATGTAAAGTTCTTTATTTTCACGGCATTAGAATTGATTGTCCGCGCTTGAATTCGTCACCTGCGCGATTGTGGCCACATGTCAAAGAATTTGAACAGATAATACAAGATATTAAACGTAGGTACGTGTTGATTGGAATTCCAGAGCTTGTTGAAGCATTGAGGAAGGGAATTACTCTTCCAAGCAAAACATTATGCATAACATTCGATGACGGCTACAAAAACAATCTTTCTGCC
>Ga0315274_10016260_pt1 | contig 10513 bp, 7 predicted proteins | sample YL17G02_20_MG_FD_203700 | JGI IMG/M metagenome (GOLD analysis project Ga0315274, IMG submission 203700) | Sediment microbial communities from Yellowstone Lake, YNP, Wyoming, USA - YL17G02_20 | ecosystem: Environmental > Aquatic > Freshwater > Lake > Sediment | place: USA: Wyoming | collected... | reverse complement strand
ATGAAGACGGGGACGGCCGTCGATTACGCCCGGCGGCGGACGGTCGAGCACCTGGCCGCGTTCTGGCGCCTGCGGGCGGCGGCGTGGCCGCCGGGGGCGGCGCAGGGCGCAGGCGGCGCGGCGGTTGGCGCGGCCATCGACGAGGGCTGGCTCCAATCACGCGAGGCGGAGAACACCATCTTCCCCGAACTCGACTACCGCGTCTTCCGCAGCGAGCGCGTCGCGGCCGGCGCGGGCGCCGGCGCGCCGGTGGAGCCGGCGGAACCCTTGGGAAGGGCGCCAGCGGGGCCATTGCCGGAAGAGGTGACGGCGGCGCCCGTCGGTTGCCCGGGGGCGCGCTGATGCAGGTGGCCCGGGAGTTCACGGCCGCAGGGCGGGGTCCTCGGCGGCGGGGACGATGCCCAGAAGGTCGTACGTTGTCGAATCGATGTTCCCCGTGACGGGTAGGCCGCGCGCGCGCTGAAACGCCCGCACCGCCCCGGCCGTATCCCCGCCGTAGAAGCCGTCGCGGGCGCCGTCGAAGAACCCCAGCGCCCATAGCACGCGCTGCGCCGCGGCGACGTCGGTCCCCATCGCCCCCGCCCATATCTCCCGGCGCACCTCGCCGAAGCGCGCGCACGGCGGCCCGCCGGCGACACGCACCGGAACGCCGACCTGCACCACCTCGAACAGCTCCTCGACATCGCGGTTCTGCAGGCGGATGCAGCCGCCGGAAACATTGAGCCCGATGGACGCCGGGTTTGACGTGCCGTGGATGCCGAACGTGCCCCAGGGCACGTCAAGCCGCATCCAGCGCGTCCCGAAGCCGCCCCCCCAGCGCGACTTCTCGCGCACCGTCCAGATGCCGGTGGGGGACGGCGTCGATGGTTTGCCGGCAGCGATCGCGTACGTGCGCACGAGTCTTGAGTCGACGTACACCTTCAATTGCAGGCGCACGGGGTTGATGTCCAGGAAGACGCGCTCCGGGGCTTCGGCGGCGGGCATTGCGGGCAGGGGGGCGGCCTCGGGGGCGATTGCAGGAGCGGCTCCGGGGACGGCCTCAGGAACGGCCTCGGGGACGACCGGACGGGCCGGCGTGTCCGGTGCGCCCAGCGCCAGGCCACCCGGCCACCCCGCGCGTTGCGCCGCCACGAGCCCGAGAAGGAACAGCACGCAGGCAAGGGGCATGATCGCCCGCCCCGCCCGGTGCCTCCCCCCTCCCCGGCGGCCCACCGCCATCCACCCCCCGGAGAAGGATTATATGCCCGCCCGGACGCCGGGAGAAGCCCAGCCCCGCCGCGCCGCGCGATCAAGGGCCGCCTCGAGCCGCCGCTCCTCCGGCAGCGGCAGCGGGCGCCCGCCCGGCCCGCCGGACGCGCCGGCGACGGCGACGCACGCCCCGTCGATGACCGCCGTGCGGACCTCGCCGCAGGCGTGCGGGTTTCCGGCCAGGTGCGGGGCATCGAGGATGCCCGCCTCGACAGCGCGGGCCAGCGTCTCAGGGTCGGCCCACGGGTCCGCCGTCCCCGGCGGCGCGACGGCCGCGATGGCATCGAGGATCGCCCGCGCCGCCGCCACGAGCGCGTCGCGCCGCCCGGCGACGGCCGGGTCGGCGGCGGGGTCCGGCAGGCCGCCGGCGCACGCCGCCACCGCCCCCCGCGCGATGTTGCACGCCTCGATGACCTCCGCGGCGCGCGCCGCGTGGTCGCCCTCGGTGAAGCCGACCACGTGCACGATGTGCGGCCGGAACATCATCTGGAAGGCGGTGCACGCGGCCAGGTGCCCCCGCGCGCGCGCGGCGTCGCCGGGGAAGCTCAACAGCCCGGCGCGCACCTGGCGGAATGATGTAAAGCTATCGCCGTGCAGCGACTCCACCAGCGCCATGGCCGCCAGGACGCGCGCCGCATCCATGGCCGGCGAAACCCCGGCCGGGGTGTTGAACATGTACTGCGCGACGTAGTGCCGGACGCCGGCCTTGAGGGCGTTGTACGCGGCGAGGAACGCCGCCGCCACGGTGACGCCCTCCGGCGCCGCGCGCAGCCCCCAGTGGTGGGCCTCGTTGACCTCCACCGGTATGCCGCGCTCGGCGTGCCAGCGCATCAGCGCCTGGGCGTCGGCGATCGACCGCCGCAACGGCCGCGGCCCGCGGCGGTCGAGGACGTTGTACCACAATAGCGGCACCGCGCACCACGCGTTGCCCAGCCGCCCGGCGAGGAGTTCGGCGAGCCGCAGCACGTCGGCGGTCCCGCTGTAGCAGCGCAGGAGCGGGTGGTTGCCGGTGGCCGCCGCGCGGCGCAGGTCGTCCAGGTCCTCGGGCCGGCGCAGCGGGACGCCGCCGGCGCCGTCCTGGGCGGGGTCCATGTCCCCGGGATGGAAGAAGTGTTCCTGGAAGTTCTGGTCGGGGCCGATGGATATGACGTCGACCGCGCCCGACCCGGCGATCGTCGCCACCCCGGCGATGGTTTCCTCCAGGCTGGGGCGGCCGAAGTGGTGGCGCAGGAGCGGCTCATCGCGCGCGGCCAAGCGACCCGGCAGGGTTACATCTTCTACCTTCCCCGCCACGCCCGCCTCCCGCGCTTCGCCTGCCTGCCCCGCACTTCCACCGGCGCCTGACCCGTCCGGATGCCCCGCAGCCAGTTCATCCAAGAACCGCGCCGCCCGCTCGGCCGCGCCGTCGCCGCCGAAGGTGGCGCAGAAGGCCCCCAGCCCCGCCACCGCCCGGCAGTTGGGGGCCGGGCCGCCGAACACCAGCCGCGTCCCGGGCGCCAGCCCGGCATCCGCGCACCGGCGCCCGAGCTCAGCCGCCAAGCGCGCCGCCGCCGCCGGGTCGAGCCGGTAGCTCGCCGCCACCACCTCCGGCCGAAGCCGGGCGGCCGCCTCGGCCAGGTCGGCGACCGGCACCGCCGCCCCCAGGCAGGCGACGTCGAACCCCCGCGCGCGCGCCAGCTCCAGGAAGCCCAGCAGGCCGGCCAGGTGCACGCAGTCCCCCACCGCCGCCCCCAGCACCAGCCGGCTCACGCCAGGGCGCCATTGGCAACCAGGTCGTGTATCTCCGGCACGCTGCGACCGGCCAGCCCCAGCCGCTCCACCGTCCTGCCGCACGCCCAGTAATCGACGCCGTGGAGGAGGGAGGCGAGGTGCACGATGTTCTTGATGGTTTTCGTAGGCACGCCGAGCATGTCGCCCAGCGACGCCATCGGCACCAAGCTGCACGGTACATCCTCGAAGATGTACCGGTGCTGCAGGTCCTCCGGGGCCTTGATCCCCCGGTAGCCCTCGTTGTTCAGGACCGCTTCGTACAGGTTGCCGCCGCCGGCGCCGTACGCCGACATGAGCCACTCGCGCGCCGTCTGCACGTTGACGCCCAGCGCCCGCGCCACGCCGACCCGCTCCCCGTCGACGGCCTCCAGGACCGACGACACGGCCGGGCTGATGCCCTGGTGATAGTAGTCGAAGTCGCCGCGCGTCGACTCGATGCGCGCCGCGTTCAGCACTGTCAGCGGCGGGTGGAAGATGGCGCCCATGTTGTGCAGGCTCGTTTCGAGCACGCTCTTCGCCGCCACGAACTGCGGGAACGCCTGCCTGAGCAGGCGCACCACCGCCCCGGTCCTCTTGGCCGGGATGGCGGCCACGGGGACGGCGCGCTTGATCCGCACTATCCGCGCCCGCCCCGCGCCGACCGCGCGGCTGGCGAAGATGAACGTCTGCGCCTCGGCCACCGTCAACTCGCCGCGGAAGCCGGCGTCCTTCATCGCCGCCAGGAACTCCAGGACACCGCCGGTGCGGCCGGGGTTCAGCACCACCACCTGCCCCGGCGCCAGGAACGGGGCCAGCCGTCGCGCCACATCGCCGTGGGCCGACGCCGGGACGACGACCATGACCACGTCCGCCCCGAAAAGCGCGTCGGCCGCTGAAGTGGTGGCCAGCTCGACCGGCCCGAACCCACACAGCTCGCCCTCGACATCGACCCCACCCCGTTCGATCACGGCCGCCAGGCGCTCGTGCGACCTGTTGAACAGGCTGGTCGCGAAACCCATCAGCCCCAACGCCCCGGCCATCGCCAGGCCCCCATGGCCGGCGCCAACCACCGCGAACCTCGGACGCCCGGGCGTCCCACCGGCCATGCCCGACGAAACGCGCCCGCACCGGTCCCAGCGGTCCATGTGGCAACCCCCTTCCTGAACAGATGACCTAAAAAACCGCACCCAGGGGGTGCACGCCCCTGGGTGCTTGAATGCATGAGGTATGCGATGGCAGCAACCTGCGCCGCGCGCCCTACCCCACCCACGCCTGCGAGGTTAGCTGACGGGCTCGGGCCGATGGGTCTGGCCCTACCGGTGCCGGGTTGGCGGCGCGCGATGTGGCGCCTCATGTCCAGCCCCGTTGCACCGAGATTCGCCCCGGCAGAAATTGGTTCCCCCGCTTCCATGTCGATGGAATTCGGCGTTCAAGGACGTGCCGCTTGGCTTTCCCTGCTCTCAGCATACACCACCCTGGTACGGCTGTCAAGACTTTACCAACCAATAGTTTGGCAAATACAAAGGAGTCATGGGCAATTCGTTGGATCGTCGAGAACACCGAGACAATGCCTACCAGGGTAGGGTATATGTGCGGGGCCGCCGCCGGATGAGCCTCTGCTTTCAAGCGTCAACCGTCCTCGCTCCGGGCGTGACGGGCCGCCTCGTGGGCCGCGCCGCGGATCTGCCGGGCGAAGAAGTCGGCGAGCTCAACGGCGAGTTCCCACGACGCCGCCTCGGCCACCACGCGCACCGCCGGGCGGTGCGGGTCGGGCAGAAGTAACGCCGTGCCGTCGCGCTCAAAGACGCGCAGCCCGGCGCCGAAGCGCACCCGGGACCCGGCGGCGGCGCGCCCCTCAGCCAGATGCCGCATCACCGCCGCCTTTGCCCGCACCGGGCACTTCACCGTGAGCTCGTGGACGTGCGCCGGCGGCAGCGCGGCGGCCGCCGCCTCCAGGGTCACCCGCGCCGCGGCCAGGTAGCCCAGGATGAGCACAAGGCGGGCTATGCCGTCGTCGTCGGCGCCGGCCGTAGGCAGCGCGGGAACCGGCCGGCGGCCGGCGGCCACGACCGCCAGCGCCGCCGCCCGCGGGGCGTCGGGCGGCAGGGGAACGCCGGCGCCGGGCCGGGCGGCCAGCGCCGCCACGTGCGCCGCCAGGACCGCCAGCCCGGCGCGGCCCAGTGTCCTGCCGTCGGGCAGCACCAGCGCCAGGTCCTCGGCATTGGGCTCAAGCTTGAAGGCAAACTCGGCGCCGCTGCGCCCCAGCGCCTCAGCCAGGGCCGCCGCCGGAACGTCATCGGCCGGGGACCGGCTGGCGCGGCCGCCGCCGCGGCTATCGTCGCGGCCGCCGGCGCGGCCGCCGCCGCGCTCCGCCCCGTCAAGCACCGTGAGGCCCAGCTCAGACGCCAGGAGCTCGAGCAGGTCGCCGAGGTTTGCGTGGTCGTATACGCCGACCACGTGAAAGCCGCGCCGCCAGATACGCGCCCGGCCCGCCGCGTCGCGCAGAAGCCAGGACACGTACGCCTCGTTGGTCGCCGCCACGTACTCCACAGCCCCGGCCTGCCCCGCCGGCGGCCGCCGGAAGTCGCCGCCAGCGATGGCCGCGTCGAGCCTGCGCTCCCGCGCCCGGTCCAGGGCCGTCGCCGCCGGGCCCAAGAGCTCGACGAGCAGTTCGCCGGTCCTGGCGTCGCCGCGCACGTGCGCCGCCGCCGGCGCCAGCAGGGACCACGCGGCATGGCGGGCGACCGGCGCCGCGACGCGGCCGACGTCGAGCACGCGCGCGCCGGATGCGCAAAGCCCCCCCGAAAGCGCCGCGCGCAGGGCCTGGCTGGCCACCAGCGCGTCGCCGCCGACGACCACCGGCGCGCCCGGGGCGAGCGTCGACGCCAGCGCCGCCCCCACTCGCGCCAAAAACTCCGGCGTGAGCTCGGCGTTGAACGCGCCGCGCAGGGCACCGCCGGCCACGGTGGCCGGCGGCGCCCCCGCCCCCCAGACCACGTCATCGTCGACGGTGGCGCCGGCCGCTACCTCCTTGCCCGGCCACACGCGGGCGCGCGGGCGGATCGTCGCCAGCGCCCCGACCCTGGTCCGGTCCCCCACGACCGCCCCCTGGAACGCGCGCGCCCTGCGGCCCAGCACGGCCCCGGCGCCGACCACCGCCCCGCGCACCTCGGCCCTGGGCCCCACCCGCGCCCCCTCCCACAGCACGGCGCGCTTCACCGACGCGTGCTCCCCGACCACGGCGTCCAAGCCAACGACAGCGAACGGGCCTACGCGCGCCCCCCGCAGGAGCGCCGCACCGGCGGCCACGGCCACCGGCGGTACCACCATCGCCCCCGCGTCAACCGTTGCCAGCGGGTCCACCCCCGCCCCCCCGGTGCCGGGACCGCGCGCGACCCCCTCGCCGCCCGGCGCGCCGCCGGCGGGGCTCTCCGCCGGCCGCACGCGCCCGGCGAGGACGTCCCAGTTGGCGGCCAGGTACTGGCCCAGCGTGCCGACATCGCACCAGTAGCACGTCGAACGCTGGGCGTAGAGCGGCTGCCCCTCCCGCAGCAGGCGCGGAAACACGTCCTGCGAGAAGTCGAACGGCCGGCCGGCGGGCACAGATTCCAGCACGGCGGGCTCAAGCACGTATATCCCGGTGTTCACCCACTCGCTGCAGGCGTCCGCGGGCCCCGGCTTCTCGATGAAGCGCGTGATCGCGCCCCGCTCGTCGGTGAGCACGGCGCCATACGGGGCGGGGTCGACGACGCGGGCCAGCGCGAGTGTGGCCACCGCCCCCGCCCGGCGGTGGAATGCAATCAGCGCGCCGAGGTCGAGGTCGGTCAGGGCGTCGCCGCTCAGGACGAGCACCGTGCCGTCGTGGCCGGCCTGCTCCACGGCCCGCCTGACGCCGCCCGCCGTCCCCAGGGGCCGCTCCTCCACGGTGTAGTCGAGGGTCAGCCCCGGCGCGGCGGCCACGGGGTGGTCGAGGATCACCTGCGGCAGGTAATGCAGGGTGAGGATGGCGCGCTTCAAGCCATGGCCGCGGACGAGGTCGAACACGTAGGCCAGAAGGGGCCTGTTGGCCACCGGCACCATGGGCTTGGGCCGGTCGCACGTCAGCGGCCGGAGCCGCGCCCCCTCGCCCCCGGCCATGATCACCGCCAGCACGCCCGCGCTCGTCACTCGCCACCGCCCCCCGCCCCGCCCCGCTCCCGCCCCGCCGCGCCCCCGCCGGCCGCGCCCTCCCGCCACGGGCCTGCCGCATACTCCGCCATCACCATCTCGTACACGCCCACCGTGTCACCGGCCACGTCCTCCCAGCGGAAGTCGGCCGCGACCCGCGCCCGGCCCCCGCTTGACAAGCGCCGCGCCAGACGCTCGTTTCTCAGCACGTCGGTCACGGCCGCGCCCAGCGCCACCGCGCTGCCGGGCGGCACGCGCAGGCCGTCCTCGCCGTCCCTGACGATCTCGGCCAGCCCGCCCGAGTCGGCGACGACCACCGGCGTCCCGGCGGCCATCGCCTCCAGGGCGACGATGCCGAACGGCTCGTAAAGACTCGGAAAGGCGGCCACCGCAGCGTACTGGTACAGGTTCTTGCGCGTGGCGTCGCTGACGTAGCCGGTGAACCGCAGGCGCTCGCGCACCCCGAGCGCGCCGGCCATGTTGCGCAGGTGGTCGAGGTACGGGCCGGTGCCGGCGATGACGAAGCACGCGCGGGGGAACTCGGCCAGGATGCGCGGCGCCGCCTGGACCAAGAGCTGCGCCCCCTTCTCGGGCACCAGGCGCCCGATGAACAGCACCAGCGGCTCTCCGGGGGCGGCAAACTGCGAGCGCGGCTCCCCGGCGGGGTCGAGGCGCGAGTGGGCCGCGGCATCCACGCCGTTGGCCACCACCGCCAGCTTGTCGGCGGGAAGGCGGAAGAACTCGCGCACCTGCCCCGCCATGTAGCGGCTGCAGCACACCACGCGCCACGCTTCATACGTCAGCCACCACTCGGTGTCGCTGATGAAGCGCTGCTCGGCGGTGTGGATGCCACCGTGGCGGCCGGCCTCGGTGGCGTGGATGGTGGCGACCAGCGGAACGCGGAAGGCGTGCTTGATGAGGCGGCCGGCAAACGCGGCCACCCAGTCGTGGGCGTGCACGAGCCAAGCCCCCTCGCCCGCGCCGCCGCCGCCGCCGGTCGTCGCGCCGCCATGGATCAGCGCGCTGGCGCGCTCCGCCAGGCCGAGGTTCATCTGCAGCACCCAGGACAGGAAGTCGGGGGCGGCCGGTCCGTAGCCGGGCACGCGATGAACGCGGACCCCATCCTCCAGCGCGAGTGGCGGCGCGTCAGGCAGGCCGGCGCTCACCACGTGCACCTCAACCCCCCGCGCCGCCAGGGCCCGGCTCAGGTGGAACACGTGCTCGGCGAGGCCGCCGACCGACCGCGGCGGGTACTCCCAGGTCAGCATCAAGACGCGCAGCCGCGGCGCCGCCCCATGCGCCGCCCCATGCGCCGCCCCATGCGCCGCCCCATGCGCCGCCCCATGCGCCGCCCCATGCGCCGCCCCATGCGCCGCCCCATGCGCCGCCCCATGTGCCGCCCCATGTGCCGCCCCGCGCGAGCGGTCGCCCCGGCCGCCGGCCAGGATGGCGAAGCGGCCCCGCCGCCCGGCCCCTAGGGCCCGCGGCGGAAGACCCGGCGCAGGGCGAGCACCAGACTGTCCCAGGCGACCCTCCACAGCGACCCGCGCGCCACCGCCGCACTCACCAGGGCGTCGGCGCGCCCCACCTCCTCGTTGTCGCGATACAGGACCACCTCGCCCACCCTCTGGCCGGCGGCCAGCGGGGCGATGACCGCCTTGTCCAGCGAAAGCTGTGTCCTCAGGCTCCCCGCGGCGCCGCGCGGCGATGTGACCGCCAGGCCGCGCCCCGCCACCACGCCCACCGTGCCCCGCCGCCCCGTGTACACCCGCACCGCACCGAGCGCCTCGCCCTCCCGCACCTGAACCGTGGTCTGGAACTGGGAGAAGCCGTAGTTCAAGAGCTGCTCGGCCGCGGCGAAGCGGCCAGCCTCGGTCGGCGCGCCGATCACCGCGACAACGAGGCGCATGTCGCCGCTTCTGCCCGTCGCCACCACGTTGTAGCCGGCCTCCAGTGTGTGGCCGGTCTTTATGCCGTCGACGCGCGGGTCAGTGAACAGGAGCTGGTTGCGGTTGGCCTGCGTGATGCCGCCGTAGGTGAACTGCTTTTGCCCCACCACCGCCAGGGACTCGGGGAAGTCGCTGACGAGGTGAACCCCTAGGCGCGCCGCGTCGTCAGCGCTCATGTACTGGCCCGCCACCGGCAGGCCGTGGCTGTTGACGAAGCCGGTGTTCTTCAGGCCGAGCCCGGCGGCCGCGGCGTTCATCCGCGCCGCGAACGCCTCCTCCGTGCCCGCCAGGCGCTCAGCCACCGCGACGGCCGCGTCGTTGCCCGACGCCACCGCGACCCCGCGCAAGAGGTCGCCGAACGGCACCGTCGTGTCCACCTGGATGAACATGCGCGAGCCGCCCGTGCGCCACGCCTTCTCGCTGACCGGCACCGGCTCGTCGTCTTTCACCGCGCCCCGGCGGAGGTCGGCGAACGCCAGGTAGAGCGTCATCAGCTTGACCAGGCTCGCCGGCTCGAGGCGGCCGTCGGCGTCCTGCTCGAACAGGACCGCCCCGGTGACCGCGTCGTGTATCGCCGCGGCGCGGGCGGTCACCGGCGTCAGCGGCACCGGCGGCACGTGGACGGTGGCGGCGGCGGGGATCGCCGCCTCAACCGGTCGCGCCGGGGCAAATCCCCCGCCCCCGCCCCGGCCCCCGCCGGGCGCCGCCAGGGCCAAAGGCAGCGCCACCAGCAAGGCCAAGGCCAAGGCGGACTTGATCCTCCCCGCCAAGCGCACCGCCCTCCTTCTCGTCGCGACGGGCGATAATAGTATGCCTCCGCCAGCGGCGCCGTATTTGGCGCGCCCGGCGCCGAACGCCGGGGCGGCGCGACCTTCTCGCCGCGCCGCCCCGCTACCTGCCGCAGCCGGGAGCCCGCCGTCACGCCTGCTCCACGCGTGTGACGCCGGGCACCTCGCTCTTGATCCGCTTTTCAACTGCGTTCTTGAGGGTCATGGTCGCCATCGGGCACCCGCCGCAGGCGCCGGTGAGCCGGACCTTGACCACGCCGCCCTCGACCGCTACCAGCTCGACGTCACCGCCATCCGCCTGCAGGTGCGGGCGGATGCCCTCCAGGGCCTTCTTCACCGCCTCAAGCAAGAGATGCCACCTCCTAGCCGTCGCCCGGTACCCTCCATACCCTTCTCTCGCCCCAGCTACATTTATACCTCGCCCGGGGCGCGCCGCCAAGCCCCCCGGGCGCGGCTCCCGGCACTAAAAGCCTGATTCCCGCGCGATGACCAGGCGCTGGATCTCAGACGTGCCCTCGCCGATCTCCATGAGCTTGGCGTCGCGCAGGTAGCGCTCCACCGGGTACTCCTGCATGTAGCCGTAGCCGCCGTGGATCTGGATGGCCTCCAGCG
>Ga0315274_10016259_pt1 | contig 10513 bp, 9 predicted proteins | sample YL17G02_20_MG_FD_203700 | JGI IMG/M metagenome (GOLD analysis project Ga0315274, IMG submission 203700) | Sediment microbial communities from Yellowstone Lake, YNP, Wyoming, USA - YL17G02_20 | ecosystem: Environmental > Aquatic > Freshwater > Lake > Sediment | place: USA: Wyoming | collected... | reverse complement strand
AGATCGCCGGAAGTCGAGTCAGATGGCAAGGATTCAAGTACCCAAGATCTGTTATGCCCGGCCGTGAGATCTGCCGTCGGATTTTTCTTGGAAGTGATCCGGCGTTTGGATTCGGAAGTCCTACATCAATATTGTATAGATCTGATATCGTAAGAAATAGTGGAGAGTTTTATCCTAATTCGTCGCCACACGCAGATACGAGTGCTTGTTTTAAGCATTTGCATCAATCTGACTTCGGATTTGTATACCAATTACTATCGTACTGCAGAATTCACGACGAAACCCAGAGCTCAATATCTAAAGACATTAACCGTTATTCGTCGGCAGAGCTAAATGATATAATCCAATATGGCCCTTTTTATCTCAGCACAGAAGAATTGCAGCGGGTTCTGAAGAAGACTCTCAATGTTTATTATCAATTTTTGGGAGTCAACATGTTTAGGTTCAGAGGAAGGGAATTCTGGAATTATCATAGTAGTAGGCTCGAAGAATTAGGTCATCCAATCACCATTCCCAAGCTGTTAAAAGGTGTTTTTATCAAGTTCCTACGAGAAGCTATAAATCCAGAACATGCGGTCAGGAAAATTTTCAGGTATTTTACATCGAGATTTTGATGTCCTATTAGTAGCGGCCTACAGGAGCAAAAAAAAGTTCGAATTACGGAAGGCGAATTATAGCAAAGACGTTAGAAATTCCTCTGCTCTCTGGAATACAGGCTTCCAGCCCCAGAGACCAAAATGCTTGAAAACCTCACTTCAGAGGTGGTATATTGATTGGGTGCAGGTCAACCTGCTGAAAAGAAAAGAGCAATTAGAGCAACTTGCCGCTCTTATAAAAGAAAAAGCAAATAATATATAAAAATATAGAAATTGGATGGGCGACAGCATGCGTTTCATGAAGATCGAAATCTCAGGTGCTTGGATCATAGATCCAAATCGACATGAAGATGATCGTGGACGATTTATGCGAGCGTGGTGTTCTCTTGAATTTGCAGAGTACAACATAGACTTCTTGCCTGTTCAGGCGAATATGGGATTCAGCATACATAAAGGGACGGTTCGGGGAATGCACTTCCAGAAAGAGCCCGCACACGAGGCCAAGTTGGTTCGCTGCACAAGAGGTTCCATTTACGATGTACTGATCGACCTCAGGCCTGAGTCCCCATCATACGGCAAATGGCACGGAGTTGAATTGAGCGCTGAGAATGGTCGGATGCTGTATGTGCCCGAGCATTGTGCCCACGGCTACCAAACTCTCGAGGAAGGCACGGAAATATACTATATGACTTCGGGCTTTTACACACCACAACTGGCGCATGGCGTTCGATTCGATGATCCTGCATTTGGCGTCCAATGGCCCTATGTCGCTACGGTAGTCTCTGAACAAGATCGCAATTGGCCGCTTGTAGGTCGATAGAAAAAGTGTGCTCTATGATAGTCGATACTGCCCTTCGCGAGCTTGAGGCTAAAGGCAAACCGATTCGCGTTGGGATGGTTGGAGCCGGCGCGACAGGCCGCGCAATCGCCCTGCAACTCGGAACACCAGCCCCAGGTATTCGCCTCGTGGGTTTAGCGAACAGGTCCGCTGAACACGGCGAACGGGCCTTTCAGGAGGCCGGCGTCACGGATTGGAAACGTACGGAGTCTGCGCATGAGGCGGAACAGGCAATAAGCCGCGGACTTCCTGTGCTGACTGACGATCCATCGGTCCTGATCGCTTGTGATTCCATAGATGTTATCGTGGAAGTGACGGGCACCATCGAGGCCGCGGCTCACGTGGTGCTCGAGGCCTTTGACCATGGCAAGCACGTGGTTCTGGTGAACGCCGAGCTTGATTCGATGCTCGGTCCGATTTTGAAGACGAAGGCAGACCGGGCTGGGGTGGTGGTTACTAACACGGATGGAGATGAGCCTGGCGTGGCGATGACACTTTTTCGCTATCTCCGGTCTCTGGGCCTCCGTCCTGTAGCTGCGGGCAACCTGAAGGGCATGATCGACTACTATAGAACCCCCAAGACCCAGAAAGCATTTGCTGAAAAAAACGACCAAGACGTTAGGAAGGTCACTTCATTTGCAGATGCTACGAAGCTGTCGATGGAGACGACGGTTCTTGCTAATGCGACGGGATTCCATGTTGGGTGCCGTGGTATGTACGGTCCCGCTTGCGATCACGTCCGAGAGATGGCCCATCTTCTGCCCGCCGACCAAATGCTAAGCACCGGCCTCGTCGACTATGCCCTCGGTGCGGAGCCGCACACCGGCGCCTTTGTCATCGTTCACGAGGGATCGCCGCTCAAAAAGGCTCAGCTCGCGTACTACAAGCTTGGCTGCGGCCCCTTCTATGTCTTTTACACACCGTATCATCTACCGCACATTCAGATCGCATCGACCATTGGTCGAGCTGTAGTACATCGTGATCCGACGGTCACACCCTTAGCGGGCCCTGTCTGTGAGGTCGTGACCGTTGCCAAGCGTGACCTAAAGGTCGGAGAGCGCCTTGACGGAATTGGTGGATTCTGTGCATACGGCCTCATTGATAACTGCGCTGCCGCCCGCGAAGAGAAGGCCCTACCCATGGGCCTCTCGGAAGGCTGCGTGTTGCGCCGAGATATTTCTAAGGACGGTGTCCTTTCGTTCAATGATGTGGATCTACCCCGTGGACGGTTGGCCCAGACTCTCTGGCAGGAACAGATTGCACGGTGGCCAAGCAATACGAGGCGCCTGGACACACGGCCCTAAATGCTTAGACGATTAGCGATAGTAAACCTCAAGTAGAAGGGAGACGATTTGCCTAGCTTGCCTAGCCGTTCGTTCTGGAAGGGCCGAGAGGTGTTTCTTACCGGGCACACCGGTTTTAAGGGGAGCTGGCTTTCTTTATGGCTGGATGCGCTCGGAGCCAAGGTGACAGGATATGCTCTTGACCCTCCCACTCAGCCGAGCCTATTCGAACAAGCGGGGGTGGCAGGGGCAGTCCGGTCCATTCAAGCGGACATACGCGATTTGCCGCGACTCATCGCTGCGGTAACAGAGTGCTGTCCCAGCGTGATAATCCACATGGCTGCTCAATCCGTCGTCCGCCGCGGCTATGAGGATCCGATCGAAACCTACTCCTCGAATGTTATGGGAACCGTTCATATCCTGGAAGCCGTTCGGCGACTTGGCCAACCGTGTGTCTTGGTCAACATTACGAGCGATAAATGTTATGAAAACAAAGAATGGCATTGGGGATACAGAGAAAACGACCTCATGGGTGGACACGATCCCTATTCAAACAGCAAGGCTTGTAGCGAACTCGTAACATCGGCATATCGAGATTCTTTTTTTTGTGTCGAAGATTTTGGGCGTCATGGTATCGCGGTCGCGAGCGCTAGGGCGGGGAATGTGATCGGTGGCGGTGATTGGACCCTTAACCAGCTTATTCCAGATCTTTTCAAAGCTTTCCTGGCGGGCGAACCGTGCATGATCCGTAACCCTTCTGCCATCCGCCCGTGGCAATTTGTTTTAGAGCCCCTTCGTGGATACCTTATGCTGGCGGAGAGACTCACGAAAGATCCCGGTCTGTTTGCATCGGCCTGGAATTTTGGACCTGACGAAGCGGACGCCAAGCCTGTTTCTTGGATTGCGACTAAGATGGCGAAATTTTGGAGCGATCGAGCTTCATGGAGGCAAGATACCGGAAGTCACCCCCGGGAGGCTCAGTCTCTCAAGTTGGATGCATCCAAGGCACGAGCGTGCCTGGACTGGCATCCCGTTCTTCCTTTAGACATGGCCCTCGAATGGATCGTTGAGTGGTACCGTGCGTTCCAGGCAGGAGATGATCTTGGACGCCTCACTCGAACACAGATCGGGAGATACGAAACCCTTTTAGAAAGCTGAACAACGAGGAGAAGCTCCTTCAATGCAGAATATTGTCATTTTGGGTAGCGGAATGGCAGGGCTGGGCGCTGCATACCGGCTCCACGCCGCGGGCATCACACCCGTGATTTACGAAGAAAACGACTACTATGGCGGAAACACGGCATCGTTTCGCTACGGCAACGGATTCCTGTTCGATGTCGGCCCACACATTTCTTTTACCAAGGATCCGCGAATTCAGGACCTCTTAGCCGAGAGCGTTGGCCAGCAGTACCAGACTGTTCAGATAAACTTGAATAATTTCTGGCGTGGCTACTGGCCGCGCCATCCCGTGCAGCTCCATCTCCACGGACTGCCGGATGATCTCATTGTCAAGGTTATCTCGGACTTCGTGATGGAGCGACAGGCGGGCGACCGGCCGGTAAGGAACTACGCCGATTGGCTACTATCCAGCTTCGGCAGGACCTTCGCCGAGCTTTTTCCCATGCAATATACACGAAAGTACCACCTCACTACTGCAGATAACATGAGCATAGATTGGCTAGGACCGCGCATCTATCGTCCGACCCTCGAAGAAGTGCTGCGCGGCGCGCTTTCCCCATCATCGCCGCAGATACACTACATCACGGACTTCCGTTACCCAACTGAGGGCGGATTTGTCTCTTACTTGAAGAAATTCGTTCCTTTAGGACATTTAAGGCTCTGTAATAAAATGGTAGCCCTCGATCCCCACACAAAACAGATTAGCTTTTCAAACGGCATCCGGACACACTACGATGCCCTCATTTCTTCTGTGCCTCTGCCGGATCTCGTTCGCATGATACATAGTGCGCCTCTGGACGTAGTTAAAGCATCCGAACGATTGGCTTGTTCGACATGCGTCCTCGTGAACATTGGCGTAGGCCGCGAGGATATTTCAAGCGCCCATATGACCTATTTTTACGACGAAGACATATGCTTCACACGTCTCAACTTTCCTCACATGCTGTCGTCGCGGAACGTTCCTTCAGGCATGGGAAGTATCCAGGCAGAAGTCTATTTCTCTTCCAAGTACAAACCATTGATCAACTCGGCCAAGGATTGGATTGAGCCCGTCATCACGGACCTCCGTCGGTGTGGCCTGTTGCGCGATGAAGACAGCATCTCGTTCAGCAATGCGTTTTTGGTGCGATACGCCAACGTTATCTTCGACCTCGAGCGTACGGCGGCGCTTGAAAAGGTCCACGGCTACTTTGACGAAATCGGAGTACGATATTGCGGCCGCTATGGGGACTGGGGATATCTTTGGAGCGACGAGGTATTCAAATCCGGCGAAAATGCTGCGCAGAAGGTCATCGACGATATGTAAAGGCAAGTAGCCGGTGAGGAGATCAATCAAATGAAAGTCGTTTTGTTCTGCGGGGGATTAGGGACTCGCATAAGAGAATTATCGGGGGGACTTCCCAAGCCGCTGGTTTCCATCGGAAACAGACCCATATTGTGGCATATCATGAAATATTATGCGCATTATGGCCATAAAGATTTCATTTTGTGCTTAGGATATAAAGGAGAAGAAATCAAAAAATATTTTTTAAATTATGATCCGTTTCTCTCTTCCGACTTCACCATGTCCAATGGGACAAGGCATATTCATCAAGAAGATAACGATATCTCAGATTGGGGCATCACTTTCGTCAATACGGGTTTAAGGTCCAATATCGGCCAACGGCTAAGGGCCGTAAAAGCATACCTCAAGGACGAGGCGATCTTTTTAGCAAACTATTCCGATGCATTGAGCGATCTTGTTCTGCCTGATATGATTGATTACTTTAAAAAGAGTGGAAAAATTGGGGGCTTTTTGTGCGTAAAGCCATCGCAGAGTTTTCATGTGGTTACTCTCCGCAACGGAGATCTTGTGGAAAAAATACAATATGTCAGGGATACCGGCATCACGATAAACGGGGGCTGTTTTATTTTTAGGAAAGAAATATTTGATTATATTAAAAATGGCGAAGATTTAATCGTTGAACCATTCAATCGATTGATCAAAGAAAACCAGCTGATTGGCTATAGATATGATAAGTTCTGGCATTGTATGGATACATTTAAGGAGCACCAGGAATTGAACGATATGTATGAAGAAGGCCATGCCCCCTGGGTCGTATGGGGAACAAGAAAATGATGAACCTAAAAATATTATATAAAAGCGCTTCTCCACAGGTTCTATTTCTAGGCGCCCACAGCGACGACATTGAAATAGGCTGTGGAGGAACTGTTTTGAAGCTGATCAGCAAGCATAAACATATCATTATAACTTGGGTAGTTTTCAGCTCGAATGAGAATAGGAAGAGGGAGGCCATAAACAGCGCCGAGGCTTTTCTAGCGGGCGCGCAACAACGGACGATCATCGTAAAGGAATTCAAGGACGGATTCTTTCCCTATATGGGAAGTGAGATAAAAAGTTACTTCGAGGTATTGAAGCGAAAAGTTGAACCCGACCTGATTTTTACACACCAACGATCGGATCTGCACCAAGACCACCGTTTGATCTCGGAGCTCACCTGGAACACTTTCCGGGACCACCTGATCCTTGAATACGAGATTCCGAAATACGACGCGGACCTCGGAGCACCTATTGTTTTTACCCACCTAGACGAAGCCATTACGAAAAAAAAGGTCGAATACATCCTTAAGTATTTCCAATCACAGGCTAAAAACCTATGGTTCACGGAAGAAACCTTTAGGGCAATATTAAGGGTGCGTGGAATTGAATCTAATGCCCCAACCAAATATGCTGAAGCGTTTCATGCCCGAAAAATGGTTTTCTTTTAGATAAAAGGATAGAAAAGCCTGCGCTAGCTTTTGTAAAACAATCATAAGCCTTGGATGGTTCTAGACACCGTTCCTTGTACGAGAGTAACATTTCTTGACGTTAGGTATGGATCCGGGGCTGAATTCGAGGGATAATCGAATATTATGAAAGAGGTTAATCCTAAATACTCGCTCGAAATCAAATACGCCACGTCCGAAGGGTACGCCGAAGCGTTCCGCGGACGAGAGATCCTTGCACGCCACGCCGCGAATTGACGATGACCGATTACCGAGCGAACTATCGAAGAACGGTCATGATCATCGCGGTGGTCGCACTCGGCGGTCTCATTGCGTTGGTTTGGCTCGTGAGCGAGGGACTGGCTGCCCAGGCGCCGTGGCCGTTGGTCAGTCGGGTGCTCTGGCTGACCGGTTGCCTGGTGCTTTTATGTGGCGATGCCGCTGTCGTCCTTATGTTAGCGGGCGGACTAATCTGCCTCCACCGCGATGCGCTCGAGACTCGCGGGTTGCCCTATGCCCCGCGACGCCCACGCGAATGGCGTGCCGGACCCGTGGTACGCGGAATCCGCGCGGCGTTACGTGCCCTGGGCGCGATTAAAGGTCGGCGACCGGGACAGCTCGAATTGCGCCCCGGAGAGCTCGTGGAAGTCCGCCAGCTGGACGAGATACTAGAAACGCTCGATGATCGTGGTACGCGGGACTCCCTGCCGTTCTCGCCGGAGATGGCAGCGTTGTGCGGCCGTCAGGCGCGCGTATTACGTCGCGTCGATAAAGTGTACGACTGGATCTTTCGCACCGGTCTACGGCGTATGCAGGACACCGTGTTCCTGGAGGGGTCTCGGTGTGACGGCAGCGCTCATTGCGGGTGCCAGGCCGACTGTCAGATGCTATGGAAGGAGGTCTGGCTGCAACGTCCCGCCACGCGGCGCGAGCGCCCCGCGGCATCGGTTACGACCTCGGCGCCACAGCTCGATCTCTACCGGCTCACCCAGCGAGTTGACGCTAAAGCCGCCGAGCCGCTCTTCGTCTGTCAGATGACGCAGTTGCCAAGTGCTACAACGCCGTTATCCTGGCGCGATCCTCGACACTATCTCCGAGATCTCCTGACCGGAAATGTCCGTGCGGGCCCGTTCGTGGTCGGCATAGCGATCGTTCTATTCAACTCCGCGCAGCGCCGGAGCGGAGGCGTGCGTTTCCCGATGCGCTGTCCCGGGAAGTCGCGGAAGTCGCCGCACGCCGTGCTCGACATGAAGCCGGGTGAGCTGGTGCGCATAAAGAGCAAGCGCGAGATCGAGTCCACGCTGGACGCCGATTTCAGAAACTGGGGGCTCTGGTTCGATCCCGAGATGGTGCGCTTCTGCGGCGGCGAGCACCGGGTGCTGATGCGTGTGAACCGCCAGATCGATGAAAAGTCCGGCAAGATGATTACATTTACAAATCCGTGTATCGTGTTGGAGGGGGTAACGGCTACAGGCGAGTACAAAGCGTTTGCGCTGTTGAACGAAAGAATCTACTGGCGCGAGATCTGGCTCGAGCGTGTGCCCGCCGAGCCGGCGCAGGTCTCTTGCCTTGCGCGAGAGGTGCCGGCACACAACGGAAGAAGCGTTTCAAGCTGAGCAAGAACGACCGGGGAATGAAGTGGCCGTACAAGGCCTTCGTGGAGAGGGAGCACTGGCTGGAAAATATCAGGATTTTCATCCGCTCCGGAGGTGTGTGCATCGACCCTCGTTATACGGAGTCACCCAAGAACGGGACCCTTAATAGTAGGGTTCTTGACTTAGATCATCGCCGGAGTTATCATTTTTTGTAACAAGAGGCGTCGTTGTCAAGCTCAGTGGCCCATGATTCTGCACAACATGGAAAAGGAAATTACGATAAAGTGAGAGATCGCGAGATGGTCGGCAGTTCCTCATTTTTCACGAAAGCAGATCTCATCGTTTTTGTGCTGATTGCGGTGCTTGGCACGTCCGTAGTTCTGCTGCACCAGCGGACCGCCGATTTCTTGGGCGATGATGTCTTTTACGCGGATGCAGCGAAATCTCTGTTACATAACGGTTTTTATGGCGTAAACGGAAATCCCGAAACTACCCAGCCGCCGGGCTTAACGGGGATTCTGGCAGTACTGTTTGCTATGTTCGGATACAGCTACGCCATCTGTGTGGGTGCAATGGCTGTTTTTGAGACGCTCGGATTCCTTGCTGCCTATGAACTACTGCGGCGTCGCACACCGAGGTTAGTGGCGGCGGCTATCTGCATCATTCTGTTGTCATCCCCGGTGTATTTTTCGTGGGCGTCACGGCTGGTCTACCCGTGTTTTCCTTATTTCTTTACGACGATGATCGCCTTACTAGCTGGCGAGGAATATGACAAGTCAGCCACCGCCCGTTTAAGAATTGTGTGGGGAACTGCATTGACAGCGGCCGTTGCGGCATCGCTGTTGATCGCCATAGGAACAATTGCATTGCTCGGTGCAATGGTTGCTGTCGTCGTTCTAACGACCTTTCAGGACAGACGCCTGGCTCGAATAAGACTACAAAAGTTCTTGCCCGTCCTGCTGGTGGGAATCGCGGTGCTGGGCCTGTGGATGCACCGCAAGCCGGCTCCTTTGGAATGGTCACTACCTGGCTATCCTGCTTCTTATCTGCAACAACTTAAGGTGAAGAGTGGCAACTATCCTGAACTTGGGATGGCGACGTGGAGTGATATCCCTGAACGGGTTACGGCGAACCTGCTGACCCAGTCAGACATCCTTATACAGCTACTGCTGCGCCACGGGGTCAAGCGGACGAATGTGGCAGTGGTGATTGTTCCGGTCTTGCTCATTGCCATCGGATGGGCTTATTCCGTCTGGAAGACTCGAGGTATGAAGCTAGTCGACTGGTACTTTGCGGGCTATGAGTTGATTTACTTGCTTTGGCCGTGGACAATGGAGGCTAGGTTTCTCATTCCCGTTGCTCCTTTCGCTTGTTTCTACATGTGGCAAGGGGTCAAAGGGGTAATCTTTGCCTCAAGAGCGAAACCGCGAGTCGTGGGGATCATTTGGTTCCCAGCTGCGCTCCTTCTGACTATTTCGGGCGCGCACTGGATTTATACGCACCGGGCAAGTGTTAAAAGCGTCTTGCCGGCTGCACTGTTGATCCCTATATGGTTGATTTCTGCAGGATGTGCCTTCTGGATGGTGTATACAGGGCAATCAATTCTATCTATGGAGGCGTTCTCCAGGGTAAGAAGGTGGCTCAAGCAGCCACTGGGCAGATGGCGAGTTGGCCCACTTTGTTTGATCCGGTACGCGGAGTACCCCCTTGTGATGGGGGTGGTGTTGATTGGCATTGGGATCGATATAGGAATTGTTCGCGAAAACCTGAGCATCACAGACATAGGCAACGCTGAAAAGATAGGTATCGGTGAGATTTTGGCTCCAGAAGTCGAAGCCGGAGTCTGGCTCCGCTCCCATACCCCTGCTGATTCCGTAGTGATGGCCAGACACTGGCCCACTGTCCATCACTATGCGGAGAGAAAGCTGGTCTGGTTTGCTCCGATTTCTGATCCGGGCGCTCTCCTCGAGGGCATTGTGAAGCACGGTGTTTCCTACATCGTCGTCGTAACGCATGCCAATCCCTATTATCTGCCCGACGATGACTACTGTTTTGATCGACTCTTAGCGGCGCACGAACGGAATTTCCAGCTGGTTCTTCAAAAAGCCAATTTACGGATTTTCAGGGTCGTAAAAAATGGAGACGCTGAAACCCCCGGGCCGCAATCGTGAAATGGTATACCTCGCCGTTACCGCCTGAACGGGAGCATCCTGACGTGGTTCCGTTAGCTTTGGCAGGACAGCGGCGATCATTTCT
>Ga0315274_10016258_pt1 | contig 10513 bp, 8 predicted proteins | sample YL17G02_20_MG_FD_203700 | JGI IMG/M metagenome (GOLD analysis project Ga0315274, IMG submission 203700) | Sediment microbial communities from Yellowstone Lake, YNP, Wyoming, USA - YL17G02_20 | ecosystem: Environmental > Aquatic > Freshwater > Lake > Sediment | place: USA: Wyoming | collected... | reverse complement strand
GTGAAGGAGATGTTCCCGGACGCGGCGCTCAAGGAGCTTCCGCCCGACCACGCCGTCTTCAGCGGCAAGGTCGGGACGCGGATCGACAGCGTCGCCTACACGCCCGCCGTCAAGGCCGAGACGCCCGCCCTCAAGCGGCCGGTGCTCTACGGCCTGGAGCGCGGCGGCCACGTCGTGATGGTCTACAGCCCGTACGGCCTCTCGTGCGGCCTCGACGGCCTCAAGACGTGGGGCGCCCGCGCCTACGCCCCCGACGACGCCAAGCGCCTCGCCGCCAACATCATCCTCTACGCCCTGACGCCGTGACCGTGGCACAGGAACACCATTGAGAATACCGTTGCTCCCAGTGGCAATGGCCCTGTACTATTAGAGTGGCTCATCACTTGGCAAACCGCGGTGAGGGGCGCTCAGATGAACGGCAAGGCGAGTGACAACGCTGAGGCTGCGAGGATGCTTCTCGGATTGGGATGGCGATACCCCGATGCCGCAGCCAACAGGCTTTATTACGCGCTGTATCACGCGGGCTGGGCTTTTCTGCGGAAGTGTAACCAGAGTGTGCCTTGCCACAAGAGTGGCCGCTATTTCCAGCACGAGGAAATGGACGACTTGCTGATCCAGGAGGAGTTTCAGACAAGACTCTCCCTGAAGCCCGATTGGGATGAGGATTGGGCGGCGTTACGGGCGCTGAGAGTCAAGGCTGACTACCTTCCTGACTCAGTGGGTCTTGAAGATCTGAGTCCGGATCTGTTTGACTTTGTGGATGAGGTCATACGTAAGGTGGGCAACCTCACGGGATCAAGATGAGGGTTGATAATGGTTACAGTAGATTTATCAGCTGAACTTGACATGATGTGCGGCAGAATTGAGCGTTCTTTTCCGGGAGTTCTCTGCGCATATCAAGGCTTCGCGCATCCACGAATACCTATTGAGGACGTGGCGGTAGTAATCGAGGTTTTCCTCGCACCCCGCGGTTCGAGCAGGCCCATTACTCGCCTCACGCATGAGGACTGCAGACGGATCTGGAGAGGTCGGCAAGTCTCGGTTGTCGTTGTGGCGCATTACATTGACGATACGTTGCGCTACTATATGGATGACGTTCTGGCGATCCTTGCAGTTCGCGGGTCCACTTACTTCCTGGATCCTGGGGGGTTCTGCGAGGAGATGATTCCTAGGGGTACGGCCAGAGGCGGCGTTCCTTCTTGGGGGGGGCCGGAAACGCCAGGAAGTGTGACCAATGTCTGGGGAGTGATCGCCGGCGTATCGCATCGCGCTTGGGGAAAACGAATCCATCGCTCGGGTAGCGCCACGGCGGGTTCATCGGTTTCTACCCCGGAGATAGGCTATGTCAGATGAGAGCATGTTCCCTGCGCCATTCGTTGAAGCCTTTCTGATGGCGGAGGACATTCGCAACGAACAGAACGGTCAAGTCAGCCTCGTGGGCCTCTTCTCGGATTGTTTGTTTGCTCGCGGGTGGCCACTACGGTTCCCCAAGCTATGCTATATGGTGAGGGTGCGCGGGCTAAAAGACAAGTGTGCTCATAGCCTAGTTCTCTCCAAGATTGATGATGATGCCCCCATTGCGAGGCTGACTGGCCCGCTCGACAAGTTGGCTGAGAACAGCGAGCTGGCCATCTTCACCTACATGTTCATCGGCCTGGAATTTGACCAGCCCGGCTGCTTCCTGGCCAAGTTCTCGGCTTCGGAGGAAGATAGGCTCCTCGTCTCATCACACTACTCCTTCAAGCTCCTCGTTCCCAACCCCGACGAGCTGTATGTTGAGTGTACGAAGTGTCACATCAAGTATGGGTCGGGTGTTGTTACCAAAGGGCCTTTGCATGCCACCGGATGCCAGAGTGTTTGTCCTCAGTGCAAGAACAGCAATCCTTTCGACTCAGACAAGGCGTTCCGCTTCCCTCCTCCCCCGTACGCCCGGCCGCGAGGCGGCGTAGCCACCCGATAGAGCGTGTCGGAACGCTTTGGCAACGAGATCCTGGCCCTATTTGAATTGAGGCTTCCCGCCAGCGGTGCTATAGTGCCGCCGCAATGTCCGCCTCCGCCGATAGCACCGCGCCGGACCTCCGGAGCCGCATCACTGCCAGCCGGGTGCTGGTGCTGGCGCTCGCCCTGGTGGCGCTGCTGCTTTTCTTCACGGCCCTGTCGGCCGTCGATTTCGAGTCGCTCGCGCTGCACGACCCGACGTTCCTCTCGTGGAATAACGCGATCGACGTGGCCGGCTCGTGCGCGATCAACCTCATCCTGGCGGTCGGCTCGACGTTCGTCATCATCGCCGGCGGGATCGACCTCTCGGTCGGCCGCCTGATCGCCCTGACGCACGTCCTGATGGTCGTCGTGGCGGGCGCCACGGGGTCGCTCATGCTCGGCGTCCTGGGCTGCCTGGCGGCGGGCCTCGCGGCGGGCCTCTTTAACGGGGCCGTGACGGTCCGGTTCCGCATCCCGTCGTTCATCGTGACGCTCGGCTCGATGATGATGGCCCGAGGCCTGGCGATGGTGGCGGCGGGCGGGCACACCATCGGGTGCGACTTCCGCGCCCCCGTGGCGCTTCAGCGGTACCTGCCCATCGGCGTCAGCCTCCTGGTGATGCTCGTTGGCCACGTGATGCTGACGCGAAGCGTCTTCGGCCGGCACGTCTTTGCCGTGGGCGGCAGCGCCGAGACGGCGCGGCTGTGCGGCATCAACGTCGGGCGGATCGTGGTCCTGACGTTCCTCCTGAGCGGGCTTTGCACCGCCCTGGCCGGACTGGTATTCTGGGTGCGCCAGGGCACGGGCGACCCCCTGGCGGGCGACGGGCTGGAGCTTTATGCCATTGCGGCTGTCATCGTCGGCGGGACGAGCCTGTCGGGTGGGCGGGGGAGCATCCTCGGCACGTTCCTCGGGGCGCTCATCATGGGCGTCCTGGCGTATGGCCTCTTATTCCTGGGCGTGCCGACGCCGTGGCAGTGGGTGATCATCGGGTCGGTGGTCATCGCGACGGTGCTCTTGGATCGGCTGAAGAAAACGGATACTTAGCCGCCGCGCTGGCGCGGCGCGCGTGAACCGAACGACACGTAAGGAGTCAGCCATGAAACGTACGGCATGGATCGTCTTGGCGGCGATGATCGGCGCGGCCCTCGCGGCCGGCTGCAAGAGCGAACCTCAGCCGGGCGGCAAGCAGAAGGTCCGCGTCGGCCTCATCTACAAGGCGACGACCAACCCCTTCTTCCAGGCCATGGAGAAGGGCGCCCGCGAGAAGGCCAAGGAGCTGGGCGCCGGCATCGAGGTCTCGGGCATCGAGTCCGAGAGCGACGCCGACAAGCAGGCCGACCTCGTGCGGATCATGTTGAACCGCCAGGTCCAGGCCATCATCATCGCCCCGGCCTCGAGCGTCGGCATCGTGACGCCGCTCGTGAGGGCCCAGGAGGCGAAGGTGCCGATCATTAATATCGATAACCGCATCAACAAGGAGGAGGCCGCGAAGCAGGGCCTGAAGGTCGCCACCTTCATCGGTCCGGACAATTTCGAGGGCGCCAAGAAGGTGGGCGCCTATGGCTGCGACCTCATCAAGAAGAAGCTGGGCGAGGGGAAGAAGGGGAAGGTGATCGTCCTGCGCGGCATCGACGGCGTCGAGAACGCCGAGGCGCGGCGGCGCGGGTTCGAGGCGGCCGTCCAGGAGGCGGGCCTTGAGATCGCCGCCAGCCAGTCCGCCGAGTGGGATACCGCCAAGGCCCAGACGGCCGCTAGTGCCATGCTCTCGGCCAACCCCGACACCGCCGGCATCCTGTGCGCCAACGACAAGATGGCGCTCGGCGCCATCGCGGCCGTGCGGGCACGCGGGGACATCGGCAAGGTCGTCGTCGTCGGCTACGACAACATCGACCTGGCGCGCGACGCGATGAAGCGCGGCGAGATGCAGGCGACCGTCGAGCAGAATCCCGCCATGATGGGGTCGCTGGGCGTCGAGTGCGCCCTGAAGGCCCTCAAGGGCGAGGCGCTGCCCGAGGTCACGCCCGTGCCCACGCAGCTCATCACGGCCGAGGACGTGAAGGCGGGCAAGTAGGCGCCGCAAAATCCAATAACACGCGCCCAGGTCGCCACGGCGAGTCTTCGACAAGCTGGGCGGCTAACTGGCGCGAGGGCGTGCGAGGCCGCCAGTTAGCCGCCCAGCTTGCTGGGCGCGTGTTTCGCTTGGTCGCGCGCTTCGATAAGGGCCTCAACGAGCCGCGCGATATCATCCTCGGTGTGCTCGCAGGTCAGGCTGATTCGCAGGCGGCTCGTGCGGGGTGGCACGGTCGGCGGACGGATCGCCGGGCAGAAGATCCCCTTGTCCATGAGCGCGGCCGCCATCGCCAGCGCGCGCTCGGGCGTGCCCACGATGATCGGGATGATCTGCGAGGCGCTCCCGCCCATGTCGAACCCCTTCGCTTGCAGCGCCTCGCGGGCACTCTTCGCCATGGCGAGGAGCCGCTCGCGGCGATCGGGCTCGGCCCGGGCGATCCGCAGGGCCTCGCGCGCGGCCTCGCACGCGGCGGCGGGCAGGGCGGTCGTGTAGATGAACGACCGGGCGCGGTTCACCAGGAGGTCGCACACGTCGCGCGACGCCGCCGCGAACCCGCCGATGCCGCCGAGCGCCTTCGAGAGCGTGCCCACGCCGGCGGTGATGCCCTCGCGGATGCCCAGCGCCTCGGCCAGCCCCGCCCCTGTCGGACCGAGGACGCCCGTGGCGTGGGCCTCGTCGAGGACAAGCATGCAACCGAAGTCGCGACACGTCTCGGCCAACTCTGCCAGCGGCGCGAGGTCGCCGGTCATCGAGAAGACCGTGTCGGTCACCAGGAGTCTTCGGCCGGGCGCGTCGCGATGTTTCGCGAGCAGGTCCCGCGCCGCGGCGGCGCTGCCGTGAGGGTATCGCACGAGCCCCGCGCCCGAGAGGCGGATGGCGTCGTAGAGGCTGGCGTGGTTCTCGCGGTCCGAGAGCACCAGGTCGCCCCGGCCCACCAGCGCCGAGACGAGGCCGAGGTTGGTCATGTAGCCGGTCGGGAAGACGATCGCGGCCGCGGCGTGTTTGAAGTCCGCCAGGGCGGCCTCAAGGGCGGCGTGGGCCTCGGTGTGCCCGGCGAGGAGTCGGCTGGCCCCGGCGCCCCATCCCCAGCGGGCGATCCCGTGTCGCGCGGCCTCGCGCACCCGGGGATCGTTGGCCAAGCCGAGGTAGTTGTTCGATGCGAAAGTGAGGACCGTCCGCCCGCCGACGTGGACTCGCGGCCCGGCCGCCGAGCCGACTTCGAGAAGCCGGCGGCGAAGACCTTGCGCTTGCAGGTCCTTGAGGGTTTGGCGGATGAAGTCGGGATCGGTCATGGCAGCCTATTTTCGATTTTAGATTTCTGATTTTCGATTGAACGGCGCAAGACCTGCTGGCTCTCGGCGCCCCTCACGCGCCGAATCATAGCTTTTCAAATCGAAAATCTAAAATCCAAAATCGAAAATGGCATACGCGCGTGCCTACATTCCGCCGCCCGCGATGTAGAGGGTTTCCCCGGTGATGAAGCCCTCGGTCTCTCCGGCCAGCCAGACGACCGCACGGGCGATGTCGTCAGGGGCGCCCAGCTTGCCGATGGGGCTGGAGTCGCGGAACCTGGCCATCCGCTCCGGCTCGGTGGCCTTGTCGTGGAACGGCGTGAGCGTAACGCCGGGGGCGACGGCGTTGACGCGGATGCCGTTGGCCGCCACCTCCTTCGAGAGGCCCTTGACGAACGTCACGAGGGCACCCTTGGCGGCGGCGTAATGGACGGCCCCGCCTCCGCCGCCCGATCGGGCCGCCACGCTGGCGTTGACAATGATGTTGCCGCGCTTGGCCTTCAGCATCGGCCGCAGGGCCGCCCGAACCGTGTAGAAGACGCTGTCGAAGTTGAGGGCGACGACCCGGTGCCAGAGGGCGTCGGGCATCCGGGTGATGGGGCATCGCTTGATGAGGCCGCCGGCGTTGGCGAAAAGGATGTCGATCCGGCGGAACTGTTTCACGAACGCCGCCACCATGGCGCTCACCTGGTCAGGGTCGCACACGTCGCATTCAAAGAGGGCGGCCCGGCGGCCGAGGGCTTCGACGCTTTTCAGCACCTCCTCGGCGGCCTTCCGGGAGCGGCAGTAGTTGATGCCGACGTCCGCCCCCGCCCGGGCCAGCGCGAGCGCGCTTGCGGCCCCGATTCCCGTGGAAGCCCCTGTGATGAGCGCCGTCTGGCCGATCAGATCCGACATGGCAGGTCTCCGGTTGGCCCCAGGAAATGCCTGGGTACACCGTATCGCGCCGAGGCCGGAAACGCAAGAACGGATAACGGCGGGGACAGGGCCTGGGCACGTGCCCTACGATTGCCGCAGTTCCTCCCTCACCAGTGCGATGACCTTCGGCACCACGGCGGCCACTTCCTCGGTCATCTCCAGGCCGGGGCTGATGTCCTTGGGAATGACGCCGAGGATCACGACCTCTTGCGGGGCGCAGCCGAGGTGCTTGGCCATCAGGAGCGTCTCCAGGAGGCCCACCTCGTGGAGCGACACGCTGACGTCGGTCTTTGAGGCCAGGTCCTTGTCGCCGAACCGCAGGACCGTGCCGGGCTTGCCCTCGGCCTGCACGGCATCCACGACGATTACCTTGCGTCGGTTGGCGATGATGTCGATGAGGTCCGGGCCGAACGTCCCGCCGTCCACGAACTCGACGTCCTGCGCGGGCGACTCCGCCTGCTCCGCCATCGCCTTGACGACATGCACGCCCACGCCTTCGTCCTTCAGGAGGATGTTCCCGATGCCCAACACGAGGATCGGCGTCACGGTGGATGGCTCCAATGGGTTCGGCGCCCGGCAATTGAGCAAGCTCCAGTATATCCGCCCGGCAGGGCTTGTCCGGCGAAATGTTGGCGCGCGAAGCGGCGCAGGCATTCGCGCGGCAGGCGAGGAGAGATTTGGACGCCGCCTGCCGCGCGAAGCCTTCGCGTTGACAGCCCCACGTCCACCACCCGGATCTTCGCTAACTCGTCGAACACCCGCCGCTATATCGGTATATATTATCATTTCTTTGGCACCGCCCTTCCGGTCTCCCGGCCCCCGCGTGCGAAGGCGCCGGGCGCGGGGCCGGAGCGTTCCTTTTGCATTGCCGGATCGGAGCCGGTACAATGCCGGCATGTCACAGCCCGACCTGCCAGCCGAGACGGCCTCCCTCACCCCGGCGCGCCGCCGGCGCCTGTGGCTCCTGGTGGGTGCGGCGGCGATCCTCTTTGTCGCGGGCGGTCTGGCCCTCCTGAGATACGTGGTTTACACCCCGCCGGAAGACCAGGTGCGAGTTCTTCTCCGCCAACTTCGGGACGGCGAGCAGCGGAACGGGTTCGGCGATTGGGTGCGGCGCCTGTTCGGCCTGGGGCCTCGTGAGGAGGGGCCACGGCAATGGCAGATCGTCCAGGATCTGGCGGCGATAGGTCCCGAGGCGGTCCCGCCGCTGATCGCGGCACTCAAGGACAGGGCGGAGGTTGTCCGCGAGACGGCGGCGGAGACCCTGGGCCGGATCGGCGACCCGGCGGCGATTGCACCTCTCATGAGTTTACTTGAGGATGAAAAGCAGAGTCTTCGCGTCGCCGCCGCCAAGGCGCTTGGCAAGATAGGTGATCCGACAGCGGTGCCCGAGCTCCTGCCCCTGGTCGGCGATCTGGACAAGACGGTGCGCGAGGCGGCGGCGGAGGCGCTGGGTTCGATCGGCGACCCTGCGGCCGTGCCAGCCCTCTTGGCGGCGCTTGCCGACGGCACCAAGGGTCCTCGCGTCGAGGCGGCCCGGGCCCTCGGCCACATCGGCGACCCGGTGGCAATGCCCGCCCTCGTGACAGCCTTTGCCGACGCGGACCCCAAGCTTCGCTCCTCGGCGGCCCAGGCCCTCGGCCATATCGGCGACCCGGCGGCAGTGCCTGCCCTCCTGACAGGCCTTGCCGACGCGGACCCCATGCTTCGCTCCTCGGCCGCCCAGGCCCTCGGCAACATCGGCGATCCGCGGGCGGCAACTGCGATTGTGGCGGCGCTCAAGGACGAGGAAAGCCATGTGCGCTCCGCCGCGGCAAGGGCGTCAGGAGACATCGGCGCCTCCGAGGCGGTGCCCCTGCTCTTGGCCGCGTTGGCTGACGCAGATGAAGGGGTGCGCGGCGCGGCTGCGCAGGCCCTCGGCGAGATCGGCGATCTACGGGCCCTCCCAGGCTTGCTGGTGGCCCTCGAAGACGCCAAGGATGACGTTCGGAGGAGCGCGGCACAGGCGCTTGGCGACCTGGGTGATCCGCGGGCGGTGGCCGGACTGACGGCCGCGCTCAAGGACAAGGAGTATACCGTGCGCTTCTGGGCGGTGCTTTCCCTCGGCGCGATCTGCGATCCGCAGGCCGTGTCCACGCTGGTGAAGGCCCTCGGGGACAAAGACGAGGGGGTGCGCATCGTGGCGGCCTTTGCGCTGGCCTTGCTTAACAGGTCGGAAGCGGTGCCGGTCCTGGCGGCACAACTCCGGGGCGAGTGCGACTGGGCGGCGTTCGCGGCGGTTGTGGGCCTCGCCCATCTCAATACGCCGGAGGCCACGAAAGCTCTGCGGCGTGCGGCCGAGGAGGGCAAGAGACCCTGCATCCGGCGCTTCGCCGCCAAGGCGCTCGAGTCGTCCGCCGTGACGGCCCTCGCGGCGGAACTGTGCGGGCCTGATCGCGCATACCACTATTATGCGGCCATGTCGCTCTACTTCCTGAACGCCCCGGCCTCTTTGCCGGCCCTGGCCGAGGCCCAGAAGGATCGGCGTGCCGATGTCCGCTCGACCGCCCGCCAAGCCCTCCGCCGTCTGAAGAGGGTGCCTCTGGGTCCAACGGTGCCCTGAGGCAAGGCGCGAAAAGACGCGCGGCGGGCAGTCCTGCCCACCGCGCAATGCTCTCCGGAATCGCTCAGTGCCTCGACTTCGTTGCGGCCAAGGGGCCGCCGACACCAAGGGAGGCGCCTTCGCCGGACTTCTTCAGGCGCGCTTCGAGGCGCTCGCGGCACTGGTGCATGTACGCCTCGATGCGGACCGCCTCGGTTGACTGCTGGAGGCCGTCGTAGGCCACCTTCAGGACCGGCATGTCCCAATCCTTCTGGAACCGCGTGAGCAGGGCGTTGACGATGGTGCCCGGCATGCAGTTGAACGGGTGGAGGTTGACCACGCCGTCGCACCCCGCCTCCACGTACTCCATGCACCGGCCCATCGAGAGGATCGGCTCGCCGCGGATGGCCGGGTCGAGGTACCGCTCGCCGAGCGCGATGACGTGGTCGGATGGCTGCTCGTCGAAGAAGAGGCGGACGGCCCCGCGGAACTCGTTCAGGATGCGGTACTTCTCGCGACGCTGGATGAAGTCGGTGATCTTCTCCACGAGGAGCCGCTTCCAGTTGCGCTCGACACGAGCGTCGGTGATGCGGCTCCAGGCGATGTAGTTGACCCACTCCTCGAAGGGCGGGAGGACCGCCTCGCCGCCCATCTCCTCGATCTTGCGGGCGATGAAGTGGTTGGTGAACGGGTTGCAGCGGACGAAGACCTCGCCGACGATGCCGATCTTCGGCCGCACCCGCGAGCGGTCGGTCTTGACGGCCTCCATCTCGCGGCGGGCCTCGCGGGCCAGGGCCCGCAGGTCGCCGCGCGACTCGATCACCTCTTCGCACCGCCGCAGGTGCTTCTCGTAAATCTGGTCGCACTCGCCCTTGTTGACCTCGTAGGGCCGCGTCTCGCGGAGCATCTTCTGGAGCGTGTCGACGAAGACGATGCCCGACCAGGCCAGCTTGCGGAAGTCGGCCCCCAGGTTCTTCACGTCGCCCTGGTAATCCTTGTCCTGGTCCAGCAGCACGAGCGGCACGTCCTCCAGGCCGAGGTCGTCGAGCATCATCCGCTGGAACTTGTTGTACTGGCCGAACCGGCACGGGCCGAACGCGGTCGGCATGAAGAAGGCCGAGCGGTCCGGGTCGAACCCCGGCGAGTGGATCTGCCGCAGGAAGTCGCCCGTGGTGATGATGCAGGGGTAGCACTCCTTGCCGGAGGTGAACTTGCGGCCCCAGGCCACGGACTCATCGTCGCTCACGGGAAGCTGGCGGGCGTCGACGCCGCCTGCGCGCATGGCGGCGGCCATCGCGTAGCCGTGGTCATCCATGTAAGGAATGTAGATAGTCCGCCGGCCGAGGTTCTTGGCCGTATAGTCCCACTTGCCCGCGCGGAGGCGCCGCTCGAGGCGCAGGTCGCGCTGGCGGACCGCCTTCAGGCTGTCGAGGAACGCCTCGCACCGCGTGATGGCGCCCACGTCGGCCGAGTGCTCGTCGACCTCCAGGATGAGGCACGGCTTGCCCTGGAGCTCCCGCGCGACGAACTTCATGATGAAGGAGTCGGGCCCGCACCCGAAGTTGGTGATGTAGACGGGGTACAGCCGCCGGTCGCGGGCGATGATCCGGGCGCCCGCCAGGATCTTCTGGCCGTACTTCCAGTACATGTGCGGGTGGTCGGCCGAGA
>Ga0315274_10016257_pt1 | contig 10514 bp, 12 predicted proteins | sample YL17G02_20_MG_FD_203700 | JGI IMG/M metagenome (GOLD analysis project Ga0315274, IMG submission 203700) | Sediment microbial communities from Yellowstone Lake, YNP, Wyoming, USA - YL17G02_20 | ecosystem: Environmental > Aquatic > Freshwater > Lake > Sediment | place: USA: Wyoming | collected... | reverse complement strand
GATCGCCTGGTGCAGGGCGTCCTCGCGGCCATTCCTGACTGCAGCCTGAACGGTCATGCCACCAACCGCCTGCCTAACAATGCGAACTTTGCCTTCAAGGGTGTTGAAGGCGAGTCCGTCGTCCTCAACCTTGACCTGATGGGCGTCGCGTCCAGCAGCGGATCGGCGTGCTCATCCGCCTCTCTGGAGGCATCGCACGTGCTCACCGCCCTTGGCTTGCCCGCCGAGTTGTGTCACGGCAGCTTGCGCTTGAGCCTCGGCACCGAGAACACCCCGGAGGATGTGGACTATGTCCTGTCCATTCTGCCGGGAATCGTAGGCAAGCTGCGGGCGATGTCCCCGGTTTACTGATCCATGGACGTCGCGCTTTCTCATTTCGAAGCGACCAGGACTCCCCGCGTGTTTGTCGCCATGAGCGGCGGAGTGGACAGTTCGGTGGCCGCGGCACTGCTGGCGCAGCAGGGCTACCGGGTCACGGGCATCATGATGCGCTTGTGGGCGGAGAGCGGTGCCGATGGACTGGCCGAGAATCGTTGCTGCTCCGACGGCGCTGTCCTGGATGCGCGCCGAGTCTGTGTTGCCCTTGGCATCCCCTTCCAAGTTGTCGATCTTTCGCAGGCGTTCAAGTCCCACGTAGTGGACTACTTCTGTGACAGCTACGCCAGCGGGAGAACGCCTAACCCGTGTCTCGCCTGTAACCTGTACATCAAGTTCGGCGCATTGCTGCAAATGGCGCGCCAACAGGGAGCGGACTATCTCGCAACAGGCCATTACGCGCGTGTTCGGTTGCGCCATGGGCAGCATCAGCTCTTGCGTGGAGCCGATCCGTCCAAGGATCAGTCCTATGTTCTTTATATGCTGGGCCAGCCAGAGCTGAAGCACCTGCTCTTTCCGGTGGGTCAACTGACCAAGCCCCAGGTCCGCGCTCTTGCCGAGGATGCCGGTCTGCCAACTGCAACGAGAGCCGAGAGTCAGGATGCCTGCTTCATCGGCTGGGGCGACTACCGAGCGTTCCTGGGGCGCCGCCTTCCCGAGACGCTGCGCCCCGGACCAGTCATCGACGAGCGGGGGCGCACCATTGGGCGGCACCGCGGAGTGGCTTTCTTTACTGTGGGGCAGAGGGAGGGGCTAGGCGTCGCGGCGGAACATCCGTTGTACGTGCTGAGAATCGACGCCCGGCGCAGCGAGTTGGTGGTCGGTCCAAAGACCGCTCTCCTGCAACGTGAACTGGTGGCCAATCACGTTCGGTTTGTGTCAGGAACGCCGCCGGAGTCACCGCTCTCGGTCAGCGTCAAGATCCGCTACAAGGCCGCAGACGCGCCTGCCACCTTGCTTCCCCTCTCCGGGCAGCGAGCTCGCCTGGTCTTTTGCGAACCTCAGGCTGCCATCACTCCGGGCCAAGGGGTTGTCCTCTACCAAGGGGAACAGGTGCTCGGCGGCGGGATCATTGCGACCCCTGAGCCAAGTGAGGTGTCAGATGCTGCCTAGCCTGCCGACGATCATCCTATCGATTGCGATCGCCTCGCTGTTCGGGACCCTCTTTCATCTGCTGTGGGGGAAGTCGCTGAAGGAACTGATTATCTCTTGGACTTCAGCGGTGCTGGGTTTCATCCTTGGGCAAGTCCTGGCATCTGCCTTCGGATGGAGCGATGTCATAATAGGGGAACTGCATCCCGTTGCGGGCTCGGTCTTCTCCTGGGCCGCGATGGCCCTTGCCCGTCAACTCAAGCTGTGATATAATCGCGGCAGGAGCGGCAAGATGGGAATCGCCATTGTGCGAGACGTCGCAATTATCGTTCTTGCGGTGGAGTCGATTGTCATTGGCATCATTCTGGCCTTGCTTCTGTGGCAGGTTCGCAGCCTGATGCGCCTACTGCAGGACGAGGTGAAACCTATTCTGGATGACGCCCGTGAGACCGCTGGCACGGTCAAAGGCACAACCAAGCTTGTGAGCGAGACTCTCGTGACACCGGCGGTCAGGATCAGCAGCTTCGTGAGTGGTGTGCGGCGCACCGCTGAACTGGTGCTGGGTTTGGGCACGCGCTCCAAGACCGGGTGACCGGATATTGGCCGTCGAGCACACGGCGAGCCTGACGCAAGCACACATGCAGGGAGGGATGCTTTCATGAGTGATGACAGGGGTGGAGGGGAATTCCTGGCAGGCGTGGTATTTGGGACTGTGATCGGAAGCGCAATCGGCGCTGCGGTAGCGCTCCTGCTGGCACCACAGCCCGGTGAGGAGACGCGGGCTCAACTTCGGCAGAAGGGCATTGAGCTGAAAGAGCGCGCGGCGGAGCTTACCGAGGAGGCGCGCAGGAAGGCAGAAGAACTACAAGAGGACGGCCGTTCCGCTCTCGAAGGGCAGAAGGCCCGCATTGGAGAGGCAGTCGAGGAAGGCAAGAAGGCGGCCTCGAAGAGGAAGAAGGAACTGCTGGACCAATTGGATAGGGAGAGTAAGAAGGCCGAGGCCTAGGCTACTCCAAGAATGCGGACCGTTGTCCGTCGAGAGGAATAGTCTAGTCGACAGGGGCATGCACTGAGCTGCCCGTTCTTCACGCTGCAGGGCCAGCGCTGCTGACCTGATGGCACGTGCAAATAGATCACAGCTTGCTACGGCACGGTGGAAGGAGCGGGCCGGCCTCGCGCCGAGGTCATTCGGCCGGGCGTCCTTTCAGCAGCAGCGTCCACCTCCCTTCCTGGACTACTTCGTCCCTCTGATTCAACAACTGTACGTCAATGTGAAACAGTCCACCGTGCAGACGCGGGATTTCCCGCTTGTTCACCACATCCGCGCGCAGGCGCACGGTGTCGCCTGCGAAGATCGGGTGTTTGAATCTCCAGTCCAACCCCATGAAGGCCTCGGCAGTTCCCTCCAGAATACCCACCCGGCTGGCCAATCCGGAGGCCACGGACAAACCTAGCAGTCCGTGGGCAATGCGTTTCCCGTAAGAAGCCCTACTGGCATACTCTTCGTTGCTGTGCAGCTCATTATAGTCGCCGGACAGGCCACAGAAGTTAACCAGGTCAGTCTCAGTAATGGTGCGCCCTGGGCTGGCCATTGTGTCTCCAACGTGCAGGTCCTCAAAGTACACGCCATTGGCTCGATACTCCCGACCGGTCATCGCTCCTTCTGTCCTCCTTTCGATGATGTGCGCGACGTCAGCCAACTATGCGGGCGGGCTGACGGTCGCGTTGCCCAACCCTGTTCGCTGACACCTCTGGTGTCACCACCGGTATCATCGGCAATGCGCACGGTGCCAAACCTGCTTTCGTACAAGCGCTGGAATCCATACCAGTTCCATCTGACGGCCGGTCCGCAGCGTTCTTGAAATGCACCGGGGGCTGCCTCGCCATGAGCGCAGAGGCGACGAACCTGCGCCATGATCAGTCTCGCAATTCTACGCTCCTTGAGCAGTTCGGCAACTCCGTCCGAGACTCAGCCACGTTGGTGGCATGGCGCTTTGACTCCTGAGAATGCCTGTTGCGAGCTACCACCTGGCCAATGCGTCCTCAATTGCCCTGGCAAGCAGGCCAGGCTTCTCGGTAATCACCATGTGCCCGGCGTCCTCGATCAGCACGAGTTCCGCTCGCGGGATTCTCCCGGCCAGAAAGGCGGAGTATTTGGAGGGCGTTAGGCGGTCCTCCGTTCCGCATATGACCAGCGCAGGGCAGCGAATATCCGCCAGCCGTTCCATGGCGTCAAAAGCGTCACACGCCGCAAAGTCATCGTGGATGGTTTGGGGCGCGACCTGTAGCATTTGGCGCTGGCCCTGCCGCACAATCTCTCGCGGTGCAGAAGGCGCATATGCCGTCTCGCAGATAAGCTCCACTGTCCCCGCCAGGTCAGAAAGCGTCCCCTCCAGGATTGCCGGCAGCACCCGCAGCCGGGCGCCGGTCCCCACGAGTACAAGGCCGGACACGCGATCCGGGCACAGCAGCGCCGCCTGCATGGCTGTCGCACCGCCCATCGAGTGCCCGGCAACGACGGCCTGCGAGATGCCACAGGCATCCATGAATCTTAGCACGAAGCGCGCATACTCGATAATCGAACGCCGACCCGAGCCTTTCGATCGCCCGTGACCGGGCAGGTCCAAGGCATACACATTGGCGGTTCGCAGGTTGCGTACCGTGGAACCCCACAGCATGTGATTCCCGCCCGCACCGTGTACCAGGATCAGGTGAGGACCGCTTCGCTCCACGATGTTGTGATGGGCGTAAAAGATCCTCTCACCACCCACGTTGACGTGCGGCACGACGACCATCCTCTCTTAGAGAAGAAGGGACAAGGTCATGTTGACCTCGCCCCTTCCGATTGATACGTGTTCGCTGTCCTAGGCCGGCTTGGCGGCCGGCACTGCCTCATTCAGATCCTTCATCAGCGCATCTACATCAATCCCATGCGCGCTGGCACCCTGCTCGATGTTTTCGAACCGCGCAATGGCACAGCCAAAGCACATCAGGCCGTGGTGCAAGAACACGGGAATAGTCTCCGGGTGCTTCTCCACCACTTCCCCGATGGGCATGGTCTTTGTGATCATCCGCAGCATCTCTCCTTTCCCAGATTCACCTACGGGCGGGCGCGGGTCTTGGTCCGCTACGCCTCTCGTTTGGGGTACGCGTTGCCTTCCATCTGCGCGAGGAATTGCTCCGCCTCCATGGCGGCCATTGCGCCGCCGCCCACAGCAGTGGCAACCTGTTTCAGCGTCCGCTCTTGCACGTCCCCTGCCGCAAACACGCCGGGAACGCTCGTATGCATCCTACGATCAGTGACAATATACCCTTGCTCGTCCAGCTCGAGTTGCCCCTTGAACAGGCGCGTGTTGGGCCTGTTCCCAACATATGAGAACATGCCATCCGCCACCAACAGCGATTGCGCTCCGGTCCTCACATTGGAGATCCGGACGCCAGTCACCTGTCGATCGCCCAGGATTTCCGTCACCACCGCGTCCCATACGGGCTGGATCTTGGGGTTCTGAAGCGCCCTGTCCTGCGCGATCTTCTGTGCTCGCCATTGCCCGCGACGGTGGACGACGTACACCTTGCTGGCAAAGCGCGTCAAGAAGAGCGCTTCGTTCAGTGCGGAATCGCCGCCGCCCACCACCACCACGGTCTTGTCCTTGTAGAAGAATCCATCGCACGTGGCGCAGTACGATACTCCTCGTCCCTTGAGTCTCGACTCGCCTGGAACGCCTAGCACACGAGGAGCGACCCCGGTAGCTGCAATCAGCGTCCTGGTCTCCCACGCTGCGCCAAATGCCCTGACCGTGAAGGGATGCCGCAGCAGGTTCACTTCCTGCACGTCATCCATCTCGACACGGGCGCCAAAGCGCTCGGCCTGCTGTTGCATCAACTGCATCAGCTCTGCGCCGGAGACTCCTTGCGGAAAACCCGGATAGTTCTCGATCTCGCTCGAGCTGGCGGCCTGGCCTCCGAGTGCACTCCCGGTAATGACCAGCGGCGCCAGTTGGGATCGAGCCGCGTAAATTGCCGCAGTCAGGCCCGCCGGGCCCGACCCGACAATCACGACCTGTTCCATGCAGCCCCCGCCTTCCTGCGCTTGCTGTCGGCTATTCTACTTCATTCTGCACCCAACGACAAGACACAGCAACGACCGGACGACCAGGAGGGGACCTTCTGGCGGTGCGTCCACCGTTTGGGCTCACTTGGGTTTTCTGCCCAGTCACGCTAAGATAGGCCAACCGCGTGCGGCCTGTTCGCGCTGGCCGGAACGGATTTCCAGGTGAGCGACGCAACCGACCCGAAAGCCATAACCCTTGGCCACCCCAGTTATGTCTGGCGCTTCGGCCAGGATCGCCGCCTGGAACTCATCAGGCGCTATGCCCGCCTAGACGGCATGCGCATCCTGGATGTGGGCTGTGGCATCGGAACGTACGTCAGCAAGCTGCGTGCCTACAGTCCTGAGGTATACGGCGTGGACATCGACCCTGAGAAGGTCGCCCGGGCCCAGCGGGAACTTGATCACATCGCGCTGGCGCCTGCTGAGGAACTACCTTTCCCCGACGGCTTCTTCGATGTTGTGCTTTTGCATGAGGTTCTCGAGCACGTACAGGATGATCGAAGGGCGGCGCTTGAGGCGTTGCGTGTGACCGGGGTGGGTGGGCGTGTGGTGGTGTTCGTTCCGAATCGCTTGTATCCCTTTGAGACGCACGGGGTCTATTGGCAAGGGGAATACCGTTTCGGCAACATGCTCCTGGTAAACTACCTTCCAACTGCATGTCGCAATCGTCTGTGCCCGCACGTTCGCGCGTACACTCGAAGGGGCGTGCGATGCCTGTTCGAGAGCACCGCCCACCGCGTGGTGGTGCATACTCAGATCTACCCGGGCTTTGACAACATCGCCTACGATCGCCCGAGGATGGCTCACCTGCTGCGAAGAGTGACCTACGCACTGGAAAGCACGCCCCTGCGGGCTTTCGGCCTGTCTCACTTCCTGGTTGTCGAGAAAACTCAGCTTGTGTGAAGGACCTACCACGCATCGTCAATGGGTGTTACAATGCACAGATGGAGCGCCGCAAACCTCAACTGGAGAGTGAAGCCATGAAGAAACGAGTCGTGATCACAGGCATGGGCGCCATAACGCCCGTAGGGATTGGCGTGGACAACACCTGGAAGGCCCTGTTGGCGGGCAAGTCGGGCGTGAAGCGCATCACGCGCTTTGACGTGACCAACTTCCCGACCCAGTTTGCCGCCGAGGTGGAGGGCTTTGAGCCGACCAACTTCATGGACTTTAAGGAAGCCAAGCGCATGGCGCGCTTCTCTCAGTTCGCGGCGGCAGCGACACGCGAGGCCTTGCAGCACGCCGGTTTGGACCTGGCAAAGGAGGACCCTACGCGCGTGGGAATGGAGATAGGCACAGCTATCGGCGGCATCAGCCTGGTCGAAGAGCAAGCCGCCATTTTCCACGAGAGGGGACCCGGGCGCGTGAACCCCACCCTTGTTCCGATCATCATCGCGAACGCCGCGCCTTGCCACATCGCCATCATGCTGGGCATCAAGGGCCCGAGCAACTCGCCCGTGGCCGCGTGCGCCACCGGAACCGTGGCAGTGGGTCAGGCCCTGCGCCAGCTGCAGTGGGGCTATGCCGACGTCATGATTGCCGGAGGGACCGAGGCAGCAACCAGCCCCCTGGCGCTGGCAGCCTTCAGTCGGCTGGGGGCGCTTTCCACGCACAATGAGGAACCCCAGAAAGCGTGCCGCCCGTTCGATGCCCAGCGCGATGGCACGACAATGGGCGAAGGTGCCGCCGTCATGGTTTTGGAGACGTGGGAGCATGCCCAGCAGCGCGGTGCCCCGATCATCGCCGAAGTGATGGGCTACGCCTTGACCGAAGATGCGTACCACATCGCCGCTCCCGATCCAACTGGCGACGGCCCTGCGCGCGCGATGCGTCTTGCCCTGCACGACGCAGGAGTGTGGCCCGATGACGTTGACTTTATCGTTCCTCATGGCACCGGCACGCCGCTCAACGACGTCTCGGAGACAAAGGCCTGCAAGACCGTTTTCGGAGAGCGTGCCTACCGTATCCCGATCAGCTCGAACAAGTCAATGGTCGGGCACCTGCTGGGAGCCGCGGGCGCGATCTCGGCTGTAGTGGCAGCGCTGGCCATCCGCGATGGCCAGATTCCTCCCACGATCAACCTCGAGCACCCTGATCCCGAATGCGATCTCGACTATGTGCCGAGCCAGTCCAGACGGGTAAACGTGAACACCGCAATCGCTAGTGCGTTCGGGTTTGGCGGCCAGAATGCCTCGGTGGTCTTCCGGCGAGCGGACGGCGCATGACACACGCGAGGTAGCGGCGCGCACCTCAACTCACGGGCCAGACAGGACACCCTATATCTGGCTTTTCCGTCGCGGCACTTGTCACCCCCCATGTTTTGTGCTACACTCTGGCGCGCGAGTGCCCGAGTGGGCCCGGCATCCCGAGTCTAGGGGCGTGGATGAGGAAAGCACTCTATTGCGGTCTTGTCATCAGTACAGCACTGGGCGTTGGCTTGGTGACGCTGTCAGCCCAACCAGCCTTGCAGGCGCTGTCCTGGATCAACTCGCCCAGCGAGAATGCGGTTGTGCGGGGCACCGTGCCCATTGTCGGCACCGCCGTCGACGCGGATTTCTGGAAATACGAGGTGTACTACGCGCCTGAGCCGAACCCCGGCGGACAGTGGATCTTCATCGGTGAGGTACACGACAAGCAGGTTGTCGAAGGCTTGCTGGAGACTTGGTACACCGAAAGCGTTCCGGACGGAAAATACAGCCTTCGGCTGCGAGTGGTGAATCGCACTGGCAACTACCGCGACATCGAGGTGCAGGGCGTTCTAGTGGCTAACGCCGCGCCGACTGAGACGCCCACGCCGACACAGACTCCACCGGCCACTCCGACCATCACGCCTGCTGCCACGCCCACCTTCATCATTCCCACCTCACCGTTGGCTCAGCCGACAGCGACTCCAACGCTAGCCCGGCCCAACCGCTCAGTCCTTCCAGACGCTCTGGACCTAAACTCCTGGCGGCGTTCCCTTTGCCTTGGCGCGCAGCTGATGGCCGGATTCCTGATCGTTCTTGGCTTCATCTTCCTGCTGCGACGCAGATTCTGAGTACACCTGACACTGGTCTACACGCTCTTGCGCAGGGGCTGGCCGCACTGGCTAGCCCCTAGGCTTGTTGGTGTGGAGGAATTCGTGAAGATCGTCGTCGGTCTGGGCAACCCTGGCCCTGAGCACACTGGCAACCGGCACAACGTTGGCTTTCAGATTGCCGAGCGTGTGGCACGGCGCATGGACGCTGCCCGTGGCAGAGCCATGTTCAAGGCATACGCGGTTTCTGGCTCGCTTGCCGGCGCGCGGGTTCTGGTGGCGCGCCCGCTGACCTTCATGAACCTGAGCGGGCAGGCCGTTGGACCCTTGCTGCGCTGGTACCATGCCAGCACGTCGGAGCTCCTGGTGATCTGCGATGACCTGGATCTGCCGCTAGGCAAGATCCGTCTGCGCCCTCACGGGGGATCCGGCGGGCACAAAGGCATGCTCTCCATTATCGAGACTCTGGGCACGCAGGATTTTGCGCGTCTGCGAATCGGAATCGGCCGTCCGGCACACGGTGACCCGCAGGACTATGTGCTGAATGACTTTACACAGGATGAGCTGATAGGGATGCTCAATGCCTATGACAGAGCGGTGGAGGCCGTCGAATCCTTCGTGCTGGATGGAATTGCCGCGGCCATGAACAAGTTCAACCCCCCGGGCGAACTCGCTGACCCGGTCGACAGCGGCGACTGAGACGAGGCGGCGCATGCACCTGCAAGGCCTTCTGGCAGCCATCCGTGATGCTCCGCGCTACCGGGAGATGCTCGACAGCCTGCGGTACGCAGTGGATCACACTCCTCCCAAGCGCCACTGGGCGCTGCTGGACGCCGCCCGGCCGCCTGTCCTCGCAGCGCTGCGGAATGACTGGAAGGGCTTGATGCTAGTCGTAACAGCCCAGCCGGAGCGCGCCCATTTCCTCCAGGAGCAGGTCGGCCTGTGGGCACCCGAAGCTGCTCTGTCGTACTTCCCGGCTCCGGACGCGCTTTTCTACGACCTCACCCCCTGGGACGGAGAGACGATTCGCGGACGCGTGCAGGTCCTGTCCACCCTGGCGGACCCCGAAGTAGATGCGCGCTCCTCCATGATCTTCGCTTCGTCTTGGGCCCTGATGACATTGACGGCGCCGGCCAGGACGTTGCTCCAGGGCGTGGCTCGACTCAGCCATGGACAGAGGGTTCGCTTGCAGGACTTGCTCAACCACCTTGTGGCCTTTGCCTACCAGCCGGTCAGCGTTGTTGAGGAGCCGGGCAGCTTCGGCAGGCGGGGGGGCATTCTGGACGTCTACCCATCCAACGCTGCCCAGCCCGTGCGGATCGAGTTGTTGGGGGATCAGATCGAGAGCATGCGCGCCTTTGACCCTGTGAGTCAACGCTCGCTGCAAGCGATTGAGGCAGTCACACTGTTCCCCGCCAGCGAGGCCCTCCCGTTGCTCGGCCAGGCGGCTGCGAGGTGCCTTGTGCACGTCAACGGTGCGCAGGACGGGTTTGGAGTGCTCAGGCTCCAGCGTGACCGGGAACGCCTGGATCGCGGTGAATACTTTCGAGGCATGGAGTTCTACCTGCCATGTCTCTACCCGGACCCCGTCACCTTGCTCGACTACCTTCCGGACAACGTTCTCGTCGTCATTGATGACCCGCATGCGGTAGGGGCCACGGCAACCACGCTGGAGTCGCAGGCTGCGGACTTGCGCGCCGAGCTCCTGGAGCAGGGCCGGCTGCCCGCGGACTTTCCGGCACCTTTCAAGCCCTGGGATCAACTGAAGGCCGCTCTCGAATCCCCCGCTGGTCTGCACTTGGGATACGACACCGCCCCACAGGCCAATCTGGACAACGGTGACTCCGTTACGGCTGCGGGGCCAGAGCCGACCTTTCGCGCTCCTCCCTCCTACGGTGGCCGCATCGAGCAATTGGTCAG
>Ga0315274_10016256_pt1 | contig 10514 bp, 8 predicted proteins | sample YL17G02_20_MG_FD_203700 | JGI IMG/M metagenome (GOLD analysis project Ga0315274, IMG submission 203700) | Sediment microbial communities from Yellowstone Lake, YNP, Wyoming, USA - YL17G02_20 | ecosystem: Environmental > Aquatic > Freshwater > Lake > Sediment | place: USA: Wyoming | collected... | reverse complement strand
AGCAACTCGAGGGTCGCGTGGGGGTTCACGAACAGCTACGGCGACTGGACCGATCTGGTGGTCGTGGAGGTGGACCCCGGCGACCCGGACTTCTACTTCGCGCCCGACGGTCGGCACCGGTTCGAGCGCGCGCAGGAGACGATCAAGGTGCACGGTGGCGGAAGCGAGTCGCTCGAGGTCGTCTCGACCATCTGGGGCCCGCTCCTCGACAAGGACCACCTCGGGCGTCCGCGCGCCCTGCGCTGGACGGCTCACGAGCCTGCCGCCGTCAACTTCAACCTGTTCCGCCTCGAAGGCGCGCGCACGCTGGAGGAGGCCCTCGACACCGCGAACTCCAGCGGCATCCCGCCGCAGAACTTCGTCTGCGCCTCTTCCGATGGCCGGATCGGCTGGACGGTGGCGGGCACCATCCCAAGGCGCGTGGGGTTCGACGGGCGTCTCCCGGGCTCCTGGAGGGACGGCTCCCGCAGGTGGGATGGCTGGCTCGCCTCCGGCGAGGTCCCGCGTCTGGTGGACCCACCGTCGGGGGTTCTCTGGACCGCAAACGCGCGCACCGTGGATGGCGAGGCCCTCGCGAGGCTCGGCGACGGCGGGTACGAGCTGGGCGCGCGGGCCCGCCAGATTCGGGACGACCTCCAGGTGCGGGTCGGCGTGAGCGAGCGCGACATGCTGGTGATCCAGCTCGATGACCGCGCGCTCTTCCTGGAGCGCTGGCGCGACCTGCTGCTGGCGACCCTCACGCGAGACGCCGTGGCGGCGGACCCTCGTCGGGGCGAGCTCAGGAGGTTCGTGGAGGCGTGGGGTGGACGTGCGTCGGTGGAATCTGTCGGCTACCGCATGGTCCGCGCCTTTCGGGGCTTCGTCATCGAGCGGACGATGGAGCCGCTCACCGCGGCGTGCCGAAGGGCCGACGACCGGTTTCGCTACGGCAGGCTGACGCAGCTCGAGGGGGCGGTCTGGCGAATCGTCACCGAGCGGCCGCTCCACCTGCTCGACCAGGCTTTCAAGAGCTGGGACGAGCAGCTCCTCGCCGCTGCGGACGCCACGCTGGACAACTTCCGCAAGCAAGGGGCGGACCTCGGCGCTCGCACCTGGGGCGAGCGCAACACGGCTTCGATTCGCCACCCGCTCTTCGGCGCGATCCCGCTCGTGGGCCGGTTGCTGGACATGCCGCGCGACCAGCTCCCGGGCGACGCGAACATGCCTCGGCACCAGACCCCCGACTTCGGCGCTTCCGAGCGCATGATCGTTTCGCCCGGCCACGAGGACCGCGGCATCTTCCACATGCCGTGCGGACAGAGCGGGAATCCGCTGTCGCCTTTCTACCGCGCCGGGCACGAGGCATGGGTACGCGGCGACCCGACGCCCTTTCTTCCCGGCCCGAAGGCACACGTCCTGACGCTCACGCCGTCCAAGGGTGACTTCGAACCGCGCTGATGTCGCCCGGCTGGCGGGAGTAACATTCCGTGCAAGCGTTTACCGGCAGTGTGGCCACGCAGACACGGTGCTAGACTGGCTTTGCGGAACAAGACGACGGGGGCACCTCATGTCTTCCTGGGAATCGGGTGCGGTGGTGAGCGGCGAGGAGCCGGTGCGCGGCAACGCAGCCGCCGCGGTCGAGGAGGTGCCGACATCGCAGCCCCTGCTGTCGGGCGTCGACCTCGCCGAGCCCGACGTCGAGGCGGAGCTCGCGACCCCCGTCCTGCCCCGCGGCCGCGTGAAGATCAACGTGGAATCTTTCCACGAGGAGCTTCGCCGCACCAACCTCCCCCTGCTCTTCTGGACTGTTGCGGTGTTCAACGTCGCCTATCTTGCCTGGGGTGTCTTCGACTACTTCCTGGTTCCGGACCACTGGCGGTACTTCCTCACGCTCCGGCTGATCGGAACCGCCGCCAACGCCGTCATCGTGTTCATCGTGTACCGGCTGCGGCTGCGACGCTACACGTGGGAAGCCTTCTGGGCCGTCGGGTTGGTCTTCGACGGCTTCATCGCACCGATGCTCCCGCTCGCGGCGGGAAGCTACCCGCTCTACTTCATGGGGTTCTCGATCATCATATTCGGTGCGGGGTTGCTGCCGTTCTGGCCTCCGAGATGGGCCGTCTCGATCATCGGCGCAAACCTGGCCAGCGGCCTGTTCGCGTTCCTCGTCTGGCCTTCCACCATTTCCTCTCGTGACCTTCTCGGCAGCATCTTTTTCGTACTGACGGCCGCTGGCCTCTCCATTGCGACCGCCTCTTTCAAGTACGACCTGGCACGGCGGGACTACTCGACCCGCTCGGAGCTGTACTCCGTCGCGCGGCGGGAGGCAACCGCCCGCCTGCGGCTGGCGCACGCCACCACCGAGCTGCAGGACGCGCTGGAAAGGCTGAAGGAGCTCGACCGCCTCAAGGACAAGTTCTTCGCGAATGTCTCCCACGAGCTGCGAACCCCTCTCACGCTGATCCTGGCGCCGATCGAGGAGATCGCCCAGACCACCACCGACCGCAATCACCTGCAGTACCTGCGGGTGGTCCGCAGGAACGCCCATCGGCTCCTCCGTCTAATCGACGATCTGCTCGACCTCTCGCGGCTGGACGCCGGCGGACTGAGGCTGAACCTGGCCGAGGTCGACCTCCGCACCATTGCCGCGACTGTGCACGAGAACAGCACGCCTGCAGCCATGGCGAAGGGCATCGAGTTTACCTTCACGGCGCAGCCTTCCAGCAGGAAGATCTCCGGGGACGCGCACCGTCTCGAGATCGTCCTCACGAACCTCGTCGGCAACGCCCTCAAGTTCACGCTGCCAAAGGGGCGCATCGACCTGCGCGTCGAGGACCTCCCCACAGGGGTCAGGGTGCAGGTCAGCGACAGCGGACGCGGCATCCCGCCGGACGCGCTCCCCCACGTGTTCGAGAGGTTCTTCCAGGGAATACCGGCCGAGCAGAGGCGGGAAGGCGGCGTCGGCATCGGCCTCGCGCTCGCCAAGGAGCTTGTAGAGCTCCACGGGGGCTCGATGGGCGTGGAGAGCCGGGTGAGCGAGGGGAGCGCGTTCTCGTTCTTCATCCCGTTCGGGACGGACCACATCCGCCCCGAGGTGGTGGAGAGGCGCAGGGAGTTCGCGCCACGCGAAGACTTCAGGCGCCGAACCGAAGACCCTGAGTCGGCGCCGAAGCCCGTGGAGGCTGCGACAATTGCGGGGCAGGAGCAGGGCCAGGCTGCTGCCGCCGAGCCGGTGCTCTTTGGCGGGTCACGGCGGGCGCGCATCGTCCTCGCCGAGGATCACGGCGACGTGCGGGAATTCATCCGTGGACTTCTGGAGCCCGAGTTCGACCTCATGACCGCGACCAACGGCGACGAGGCCTGGGAGCTCGTGTGCAGGGAGATGCCGGACCTTGTGATCTCCGACGTCATGATGCCCGGCCGCACCGGCACCGAGCTCTGCCGCGACATCAAGGCCGAGCCGGCGCTGAAGAACATCCCGGTGCTCCTCCTCACCGCGCGCGTGGGCTCGGAGGCGACCCTCGAGGGCTTCGCCTACGGCGCGGACGACTTTGTGGCAAAGCCTTTTCATCCTCGCGTCCTCGTGGCGCGCGTACGCGCCCAGCTGAAGCTGCGCGCCCTCGGTCTACAGCTCGCCGAGCGCGAGAAGCTTGCCGTCGTCGGCACGCTAGCAGCGGGGATCCTGCACGAGGTGCGAAATCCGGTGAACGCGATCCTCAACGCCGCGCGGGTCCTGGCCACGGGAAAGGCCGAGACCCAGATGACGGACAGGCTCATCGGTGTCATAAGTGACGCCGCGCAGCGCATACAGGGGATCACCACCGCTCTCGAGACCCACGCCCGGCCCGCGGAGGCGGGCGGGTTCACCCCCTGCGACGTACGCGAGGGTCTCGACGCAACGCTCCGATTGCTGGAGCACCGGATGAAAGGCGTGACGGTGCACCGGGAGTACGCCACTGACGCCATGGCGGCGGCACCCCCCGGACCCCTCAACCAGGTTTTCCTGAACATACTCGACAACGCCCTGCGCACGGGAGCCAGGAATCTTTGGCTTCACGTGGCTGAGCAGGGCCAGCGGTTGACGATTCGAATCGGGGACGACGGCCCGGGGATTCCGGCCGGCGTTGCCCAGCGGATCTTCGACCCGTTTTTCACGACGCGAGAGGCCGGCTCGGGGATCGGTCTCGGGCTCTACCTTTCCCGTAGAATAGTAGAGAGGCATCAAGGCGCGCTGTGGGTGGAGGATCGGCAGGGCGGCGGGGCCGAGTTCGTGGCCGAGTTACCCGCGGTCCGGGGCGGATGAGCGGTAACGGCCCCGAGACCCGAACTGGTGGCGCTGGGAGCTGAGGGGCCATGAGACGCTGCACGCCGGGCCCTGCGGCGTTGGCTTCGCGCCGCGTCGCTCCCGGCCGGATGTGAGGAGCTGATGACGAAGTCCTACGAAGAGCTGATGGGAGCCCTCGGCCGGGCGATCTTCTTCCGGCCGGAGAGGCGCCGAGTGCGGGACCTCCTCTCGCGCGACGCCCAGCCGCAGCTACTGGTTGATGGCAAAGAGTTTCCGCTCTTCGACCTCTCGATGAACGGCGTCTCGCTCATCTCACGCGACGTGAACCACTTGTGGCCGGTAGGCACGGAGCTCGAGCTGACGCTCCTCCTCTACAACAAGGAGGTCTACAAGGGGCGTGCCCGGGTTGCCCGCGTGGAGCCGGGCCCGAAGACGGGCAAGCGGATAGGGTTCGGGCTCACGAACGGCTTCCTCGACCTGCCCGAGATCCTGCGCCAGGACGAGGAGGGCCGCCTCGAGAACCAGCTGAAGTTCGGACCCGAGTACTGGCGAGCAAGGATCCCCAAGGGTTTCCAGGAGGTGACGTCGCGCGCCGTGCACTTCCTCCACTTCTACAGGCAGACGCTTGACCGCCACGAGGCCCGATACAAGGCCCCGGGCGGCGGCGGCACTGACGCCATCGCGGCGCTGGAGCAGCGCGCCCTTGACGCCCTCCGGGAGCCCTGGAGAGAGATCGAGCGCGTTGCTTCCCGGGCCGCTCTCGAGTGCCTGAACGATCGCGAGGTTCTCGTCGCTGCCAAGGAGTACACCGAGACCCTCGTGACTCCTGTCGTGCTGGACTGCCCGCTCGTCCACCGGGCCTACACGAAGCCTCTCGGCTACTCGGGCGACTACCAGGTGATGCTCTACTACTACAACAACGCCCTCGAGGGCGACTCGGTGTTCGCGCGGATCTTCCACAAGTTCGCTGTCGAACACCCCCTCTCCGCCGGGGTGCGCACCCGGAAGGACTTCGTGATTGAGCTGATTGAGAGGGAGCACCGGCGCTATCTGGCGCTGCAGGAGAGCGATCCGGTCTTCCGGGTGGCCAGCCTCGGATGCGGCCCGGCCCGCGAGGTATCCGACTTCATCAAGCGGCAGAAGGGATGGCCAGGGCAGGTCGTGTTTACGCTGATCGATCAGGAGGACGAGGCCCTCTCCATCGCCTACCACCAGAGCCAGCGCCAGATCCAGGTCACCGGTGCCAACGCCGCCATCCAGTGCCTGAACCTGTCGTTCATCCAGGTGCTTCGGGACCCCTCCCTGGTGCCCATCGAGCACCCGCAGCACTTCATCTTTGCGACCGGGCTTTTCGACTACCTCCGCGAGTCGACGGCGCGGGTGCTCACCCGAGCCCTCTACGAACAGCTGGCGCCAGGCGGGCTGCTCACCATGGGCAACGCCGCTGGTCCCAACGAGCACTTCTGGCCTCCGGAGTTCATGCTGGACTGGACGATGCTGTACCGGACGCGCGAGGAGATGCTCCGGCTGGGTGAGCTGCTGCCCGACACGGCGGAACTGGACGTCGCAGTGGAGCCCGGGAAGGCGTACTACTTCCTCATCGTGAGGAAGCACTAGCCGGGGGGTGGTACTCTTCTGGGTAGAGTCCGCATCGAGATACTGGTGTTGCGGCGGCCCCGGCTGCTCGAGCTCGGAAAGGCGGTCGATGGAGCAAACGATCCTTTACGTTGATGACGACGCGGCCAACCTGACCGTCCTGCAGGCCGCGTGTGCCGACGAGTTTGCCGTGGTCACCGCCGAGAGCGCGGAGGTGGCCCTCGAGATCATGCGCCAGCACGAGATCGCCGTGCTCCTCGTCGACCAGCGGATGCCGGGGATGACGGGTGTCGAGCTCTTCGAGGCGACGCGCGAGCACCACCCCGACACGGTCAGGATTCTCATCACCGCCTACTCGGACCTCACCGACGCCATCAACGCGATCAACCGCGGTCAGGTACGGGGCTACCTTCGGAAGCCCTGGGAGCCGGAGCACCTGAAGGCCACTCTTCGCGAGGCACTCGAGGTGTACGAGACGAGAAGAAAGGTCCGTGAGCTGGAACAACGGCTGCTCGAGACCGAGCGCGTCTACTCGCTGGGCGTGGTCGCCGCGAGCGTGGCGCACGAGCTGCGAACCCCGCTCACGGCGTTGCTGACGACCCTCGACCTCGCCGACATGCGGCTCAAGGCCATGATCGACGGCCTGGGCTCCGGCCGGCCGATCGTTCCCGACGAGGCGGACTCGGTGAAGAAGGTCGTCGACCAGATTTCGCGGGCGAGGCAGGCGGTGGATCAGATCACCGAGATCACCTCCGGCATCGAGCTTTCCAACCGGCGGCGGGACGAGGAGAAAACCGCCGACATGAAGGAAGTGGCGAACCTCACTCTCAGGTGCGTCCGCGGCGAGCTCCTCAAGCGCGCCCAGATCCAGGTCGAGATCGAGCCCGGCCCACCGGTCGTGGGCTCCCCGAACAAGCTCGGGCAGGTCGTGATGAACCTGCTCATCAACGCGTTGCAGGCGCTGCCGGACCGCCCGCGCGGACAAAACGTCGTGTCGTTGCGCCTGCGGCCTGCCGGGGACTTCGTCCGTCTCGAGGTCGAGGACAACGGCTCAGGGATCCCACAGGATGTCCTCGGAAAGATCTTCGACCCGTTCTTCACCACCAAGGCGCACGGGGGCACAGGCCTCGGTCTCGCAATCTCAAAGCAGATCGTCGAGGAGGTCCGAGGGCGCATATCGGTGGAGAGTGAGGTCGGCCGCGGCACGAGGTTCTCCGTGGAGCTGCCCGTGGCTCCCGCCGCAAAAGCCGTCACCGACTAGAGAAGAGCCGGCTTGGCCCGGTGTACAAGGCTGGTTGGCTCTTGCACGCCAGCAAGGCCCCACCCGGCCCACCCTGTGCCCTTGCGGACATCGGTTGTCGCTGTGACCCCGCACACGACTCAGGCTGACGCCACGGCAGCCTTCGGCCGAGCAGCCACAAACAGAATCAAGAGCACCACGTCGACGACCAGGTGAATCCACCAGAAGGTAGCTATCGAGCCAAGCGTAACAAGCGTAACAACGTAGGAACCCAGCCCCAAGGCGTACCGCAGAATGCCAACGTCGAAAATCAGCTTGTGTTTTGCCGGATCCTTGGAGGCCACGAAGAACATCACCCCGAAAACAAGCATCAGGGCGCCAAACGGATGAGTGTAGACGAGGGCTCCTGGGATGTACTCGAGCCCGAAGAGCTTCGCGACAGGCGCGCTGGCAAAGAACGCCGGGAGCCCCCGAAAGACGAACTCGATGATAGCCGCGATGATCAGGACGGTTTTGGCCAAGACGTCTTACCTCCTTCTCCTTCCCCCTTGGTTCGATTCGATGCGGCGTGCAGGGCCACAGCGACATTCCGAGTGGCGTCGTGAGAAAACTCCCCTTCTTTGCGGACCCTCCGACACGAGTGGTGTTCTTTTGCAAGACAGTATGGAGTCCAGGTCAGCCATAGTCAACCCGGACTAAGCGGAGCCTGATCTTTGAGGTTCTGTGGCAGGTGGGCAGGGCGCCCGAGAACGGTTGCGGTTTCAGCTCGCGAAGCGACCCAGGTATGAGGCCAGCCGCCCCTCGTTGCTCTCGTCGAAGGCGGCGAAGACGACGCCCACGCCCGAGAACGGCTCGCTCGGCTCGGCGGTGCGGCGGACCACCCGCGCTCGGCCCCGGATGGGCTCGTGCGACCCGGGAAGCATCAGCTCGAAGGCCAGAACCGTTCCAGGGCGGAAGCTGTGGGAAACGTCCAGCAGCATTCCGGTGGTCGAGATGTTGACCGTGCGGCAGTTGACCCCTTTTGCGGGCCGCTCGGCGACCTCCTGGATCCGGCTCGGGATGACGAGGGGGAGCCTCGGCGCCGTGCTGAACAGGCGGTCGAGAACCTCGGGTAGCCGCAACTCGACTTCCTCCCAGGTCACCACCCGGTTCGCGCCGCGCCCCAGGTACATCTCGGCCTCGGCGCGGTAGCGCTCATGGGCGACCAGCACCACCGATGAGTTCCGGCAGGGGCACTCGGGCTTGCGGAGGGCGGCGAGGAAGGTGGACATCGGGGCGCCCCCCAGCGGGTAGGCCACGGCCAGTGCGTCGTAGTGGCCGATGGACGCCAGCTCGACCGCCTCCGACCAGTCGTCGGCCCCGACCGTGACGACAGCCTGGAGGGGGGTAAGCGCCTGGCGAAGCCGTTCCAGCCCAGTGGGTTCGAACCCAATCGGAAGGACGGTGTACCAGTCCGCAGACGAGTCCATGTGCATGGTTCCCTCCGTCACAATAGCATTACTCTAACCGGCGGCGCCAGATGTAACCCTTCTCACACCGCAGCCCCCCACCGAGCAGCGGTGACGTGAACATTGTTGGGGTTTCCTACGTCTAATAGGGTGCGGACGGCGGGCACGGTGAGGGTTTTCGGCGACCGTGACCGTCAGGGTGACAGGGGGGTCCTATGGCGTACGTGCCGTCTGAAGTCAGCAGGGGCCGGCCATCAAAGCGCGGCCTGCGGGAGTTCTCGGTTCCCGTCATCCTCGATCACGGCGACCAAGCCCGCGTCGCGACGGTCGCCTTTGGGTGCTCCCCGCAAGTGGGCGATCGGTTCCACCTCGACGGCGCCACCTGGGAGATCACCAGGGCCAAGGATTTCCAGCGCGGGTACGTGGCTCGCCCCGTGAAGCCGGGGGTCTGCGTCCACTGATCGGGCGCGCAGTCCGGCACGGCCGAAAGATCGGCCTCAGCTCTTGGAGAGTGCCGCACGCAGGCGTCGAATCTGCTCCGCGTGCCCGTGGGCGTGCTCAGCGTAGATCTCCAGCCAGCGCTCGGCCGTGTAGAGCCCGATCTCGGTGTGCCACCCAGCCGCGCGCCACTCCTCGTCGGACATGGATTTGAGGAGCTGAAGGGTGGTTGCGCGGGCGCTGCGAAGCGCGTCCAGCGCGGGCGATATGTCACGCCCGGCGTAGCGAAGCCGGGTGGCGAAGGCGTCCTGGTCGTACCCGTGGATGACGGGGCGTTCCTCGGCGAGCAGCCTGCGGAGTCGTATCGCCGAGGTCATCTCGCTGTCGGCGAGGTGGTGGACGATCTCCGCCGCGCTCCACTTGCCGGGAAACGCCCTTGTAGTCAGCTTGTCGGGTGGGAACCCCTCGAGGCTGCTCACGACCTCTGCGGTGCCCGAGGCGTACCGCTCGATGAGTGCGTCCCGTTCTTCCTTCGTCATGCGCCTCCCTGCGGGCCCGGGCCGCCGCTGCACCCGGGCGAGCCGCGGTATTCTGCGGCATCGACATTACGAATCAAAGCCCTTCGGGGTTGCGCGCGCGGGCAAATTCGGGAAAGATTGCGCCCGGGAGGAGACCGTGACATCGGGGGGACCGTACAGGAGCCAGGTTGGCTTCGGCGGCGTCGGCGGCCTGGCCGGGCGCCCGCCGAGGGACCTCGTCGCGCTGCTCGCGGTGGTGTTTGTCACCTTCGCGCTGCAGTTCTTCGAGGCCACCGCGATCGTCCCAGCGGTGCTCCGCCTGACGCCTGCCGTCTGGCAGTTCGGTTTTGTCTGGCAACTGGCGACCTACGCCTTCTCGGGGGTGGGTGGGCCGAGCCTCTGGATCGTGCTCGAGCTCTTCATCGTCTACTGGTTTGGCGCCGACGTGCGCGCGCGGCTTGGACCCAGGGGCTTCTGGAAGCTGCTGGCCTGGGCCGTGCCGGGTTCCGCCGTGGTCGCCATGGCGACCGAGATCGCCACGGAGGCGGTTGCCGGGCAAGGACCCACCCCGTTCCCGTTCCAGCTCATGCAGGGCCAGCGGGTGCTGATGACGATTCTGGTGGCCTCCTTCGCGGTCCTCTACAAGGACGCCACGATCCTCGCCTTCTTCGTGCTGCCGCTGCGGGCCCGCTGGTTCCTGTGGCTCGGAATCCTGATCGGTTTCGTGGCGTATCTGGGCACCAAGGACCTCGCCGGCTTTTTCGGGATCTGCGCTGCGACGGGGATCAGCGTGCTGGTTCTCTCGCGTCGCGGGACGAGGAGCAGGCTGCGCACCCGGTGGCTGGAGTGGCGCCGCAAACGCCTCACGCGCAAGGTGGACCGTTTGGCGAGGAAGCGCGGGCTGTACGTGGTGGACCGTGACGACGGGCCGGGGGGTCCGACGATCAACTAGGCGCCGGCGAGCGCGACGTTCCGGTCAGGCTCGAGGCCGTTCACACCGAGTGCCGCGG
>Ga0315274_10016254_pt1 | contig 10515 bp, 9 predicted proteins | sample YL17G02_20_MG_FD_203700 | JGI IMG/M metagenome (GOLD analysis project Ga0315274, IMG submission 203700) | Sediment microbial communities from Yellowstone Lake, YNP, Wyoming, USA - YL17G02_20 | ecosystem: Environmental > Aquatic > Freshwater > Lake > Sediment | place: USA: Wyoming | collected... | reverse complement strand
CTGGCCGCCTCATTATCCCCGCCTGTCGGCAGGCCCGCAAAGCGCAAAATGCCGGGGGGCTGGGGGGGCTGGCCCCCCAAAGCTACCCACACAAAACAGCGAGGAGCCCTTTTGTTTGACAGGTCACCTGGCGTGATGCATAATCACAGTGGAAGGGCGCTTGCCTTCTCGCCAGCGAGAGTCTGTTGCCTCCCCGTCGGGAGGTGGAAAGGAGCCCGCGATACCGACCATGCCTTCCAGACTTGTGCTGTGAATCACCGTTATCATTCATCTTTTTTCCCTGAGGAGGCGCCTTACGGGGCGCCGCGAATTGGAGAACGAACCATGAAACGTTACAAGGGCTTTACGCTGGTCGAACTGCTGGTGGTGATCACCATCATCGGCATGCTGATCGGCATCCTGGTGCCGGCCGTGCTCGGCGCGCTGGAACTGGCGCGCCAGGCCGCCTGCGCCAACAACCTCAGCCAGATCGGCAAGGCGTGCCAGGCGTATGCCGCAAGTCACAACCAGGCGTGGCCGAAGATATGGACCACGACGACGGCCGCGGGTGCGCAGCAGCCCACCCAGTGGGACTACATCGGCAACACGCGCTCGGGCCAGGCGCCGCCCGCCGACCCGGACAAGGGGCAGGGCACACCCGTCGAGTCGAACACGGCAAACCTGTGGCTGCTCATCAAGTCGGGGCTGTGCGAGAACCCGGCCGTCTTCATCTGTCCGTCGGCCGCGGGCGTCGCCGTCGACCAGGGTGTGTCGGACTACACGCGCGCTCGCGACTTCGGCGACCCGACCAACGTCAGCTACTCCTACCAGAACGTGTTCGGCACCTACAAGCTTTCCTCGGCCGCGTCGCCCCAGTTGGCGGTGGCGGCGGACGCCAACCCGTGCCGGTCGGACTTCCAGGGCTCGTCCGGCGCCATCCAGGTGTACATGGCCTCAACCCCGAAGTATGAGAACTCGGACTGGGGAACAATCAAGGATGAGCACAACCTCAACAGCCCGAACCACAAGTTCAAGGGCCAGAACGTCCTCTACCTCGACGGCCACGTTTCCTTCAAGACCGATCCGTTCTGCGGCGTGAAGTACGACAACATCTGGACCAAGTCTGTGGCGGCCGCACAGTGGAAGGACCCGGATGTGACCAAGATCGATATGCTCGAAGCCAACTCGGATATCAACACCTACAGGTTTGCCGCGGGCGGAGGCGCGAATCAGGGCAACGGGAACAAGGAATCCCTTGACCCGAGCAACCGCGAAGACTCGTTCCTTGTGCCGTAGAGTATAAGATGGCAACTGCGTAGATTGCGTTATAGGCAAGCGCCGCGGGCGGTCCTGAATCCCAGGGCCGCCCGCTCTTTTCCGCGCCGCATCGCGCGCCTGCCGCCTTACCGGAGGACGAAGTACCCGTGGCCGACGATGTCGAAGACCTTCTCCTCGAGGATCGCCAGGCCGGCGGCGGCGAACATCGCCCGCCACCGATCGGCCGTCGTGATCGTCTGGTTCGTCAGGTCATGGTACAGGTGGTGCTCGAGGAACGCAGTGGGCGACCGGCGGAGCCTCGCGTGCGGCTGCTTGCAGAACTCGCCGACGTAGAGGAGCGCGCCGGGGAACCATGCCCGGAGCTGCTTCATCAGGCCGACGATCTTCTCCTCGCCGTCTGCGAGGTACTCGTGGAACGTATCGACGGCCGTGATGGCGTCGACGTCCGCGTGGTCGCGGGCGACGCCGGCCAGGTCGAACATGTCGGTGCAACGGACCTCGATCCGATCGGCCTCCTTCGTCGAGGCGAGGACCTGGCGGGCGTAGGCCACGGTCGGCTCGTCGATGTCCACGCCGACGGCCCGCAGGCCCGGCGCGCCCTCCCGCAGATAGGAGATGAAGGCGAGGTCGCCGCACCCGAGGTCGAGGACCTTGCGTGCTCCGTGGCGGCGGATCAGGTCGGCCAGGACCACGTAGGGGAGCGCCCGGCAGAGCTGCCCGCTGCCGCGCGCGACGTACTTGCCGCGCCGTTCGACGTCGCGCGGATAGGCGTGCTTGCCGACGAGGAGGTTGCCGAGGTCGGCGAAGATCGGCTCATAGGCATACGTGAGTTCGAAGAAGCCGCGCGGCTCGGCCATCAGGCGCTCGAGCTTCGGCAGAGCCGCGACGCGGCCGCCCTCCATGCGCACGAGGCTCAGGCCGTCGAGGTACGTCAGGATGCTCTCCAGCACGTTCCGGTCGAGGTCTGCCGCAAGGTCGTCCACCGCCGCGCCCCCCGGCGCCAGCAGGCGGTCGAGCGCGCCGGCATCGAGCAGCGCCCACAGACACGAGCACACGGCGTATCCGCGCACGCACGGCAGCGCCTCGTCGAACCGGCGCTTGACGCGGGCCGCCCGCGCCAGGCCCAGCAGACGGATGATCTGGAGCGCCTGGCTCATGTGCGGTCCACCTGGAGCGCCTGCGGTGCCGCGCCGGCGGCCGGCCCGGCCGCGACGATCGCGTCGTCGTAGCAGGCGCGGACGGCCTCGCCCGGGGCGACAGAGAGGAACCGCGCATCATCCCAGTCGCCGTCGAGGCCGGCCTGGATGAGGGCGAGGTCGCCCTTGACGGCCGCGAACCGCCAGCCTTTCTCCTTGCAGGTGGCGCGGACCTGGGCCTCGAGGCTCAGGTGTGCGTCGAAGTCGAACGCGATCAGGGCGCCCTGCGTGTAATGGGCCTCCCAGTTATGCATGAACGCTACAAGATATTTCGCATTCTCCTCGCCGTAGCGGGCCACGAGGTCGTCGAACTCGCCCTTGCGGTAGAGTGGCCCGAGGCCGCTGCTGGCGAGCGGCGCGAACTGCGTCTGCCGGCCGTCGTGCGACGCCAGCCATCCGCTCGAGTACCAGTAGGTGCCGGGCTGCTCGGCGAAAAGTTTCGCATATCGCTCCTTCGATCCCAGGAGCAGGGTGATGCAGTCGTGTGCCCGCGGGACGACCATCGGCAGCCGCGCGGCCCGGACGCCCGCCAGGCTGTTATTGCACAGGCCGTAGCCGAGGAGGACCGCGTCGAACCGGTCCGGCCCGGCCGCGTCGATCCACTCCTGGAGTCGGCCGCGGCAGATGTCGCTGTTGTCGTGGAGGCCCTGCGGCAGGAGCGTGATGTCCACGGCGTGCCGCGCGCGGGCGGCGCACCAGTAGAGTTCCCGGGCAAGGACTTCGCAGGCGACGACCTTCACGCGCATCGTGGGCTCTCACGCTTCCGGCGGGGCATAGCAACTCGTTGAGAATGTGGCTCGGCCGCCCTCGGCCGAGAAGCCGCCCCGTTCTCAAGGTCCGGCACAGCCGAGGGCGGCTGTGCCACATGGCAGTCAGACTTCTTCAACGGGCTGATAGGTGCCACGGATCGCGAAGCGCCGCTCGAAGTCGACCTCGTTGACGAGGAACTTGTGCTTGTACTGCTCGACCCGCCCGCTGCCTGCGGCCACGGCGTCGGCGTCGTGGCGGACCCACGTACCGGGCGGGACCATCTTGACGCGCACGGCCCGGAGGCGGCCGCTTCGCCGCTTTGCCTCATACTCCATGTTAAGGCCGCAGAGGGCGATGTCAACCGCCGACGCGAACTCGACCGCGCGGTCGGCCGGCAGTTCGCCTTCATCGGCCAGCAGGCTGTAATGCGGCGGCGATTCCCACGTCGGGCACAGGCAGTAGCTGCGGACCGCAAGGCCCATCCGCGAGATCGTCTCGTTGACGGCCGTCACGGCCTGGAATTCCGTGATCTTCTCCCCGGTCAGGTTGGCCACGTGCTCGCCCTTGTTGAGGAACTCGATGAGGGGCGCGGGGCCCTGGCGGCCGACCACCTTGACGAGGTCGCCGATGTTGTAGCGGATGAGGCCGCCGGAGGTCGTCAGGATGATGAAGTAGCGGCGGCCGACCTCGACCTCGGCGGCGAGGAGGGCCGGCGGGTCCGGCTGCTCGGCCGCCTCCTCCGGGACGAACTCGAAGAAGGCGCTCGCGACGTCGAGGACGCCCGCGCTGCCGCTGGTCCGCAAAGGGATCGACATGCGTCCCTCGGATGCGATGAGGCCGATGTCGCGGATGGGGGCGTCGCCCCAGTATCGCGGCATCTCGCGCAGGTACAGGCTGAGGGTGCCGCCCTTCCATGTGCCGATGAGGGGCAGTTCCCACGCGTCCTTCGGATAGAGGGCGCCGGCCGCGCGGATGGCGGCGTCGAGCCGGCGCGCGCGGTCGGGCATGGGGCGCAGGCGCGCCTCGATGGCGCGGCGGCGGCCGGCGTCGAGTGCGATGTCGGCGGTCAGTGCGCCGTCGGCCACGTCGCGGACGAGCTCGGCCTTGCGGCGGTCCATCTCCTTCGCCAGGCCAAGCAGCGTGCTGGGGTTGGCCGTGATCGGCATCACGCGGCCGAACTGGAGTCCGAGGCGGCAGGCCAGGTAGTACTTGGCGGCGGCGTCGGCGGCATAGGCGGCGTCGGGCGGCAGGACGTAGAGCCGCCGGACGACGGGCCGCTGGGCCCTGGCGGTCAGGCCCGACATCGCCCCCGTCGGGATGCCCGACGGCGTCGCGCGCTCGTCCATCGGGCTGGAGAGCTGAAGGAACCTGGCGCCGAAGGCGCCGGGGTGATCGGCCAGCGCGTTGTAGCCCCACACGTGCCAGCCGTCGCGGTAGTCGCGGAGCGTGGCGCCGGTGACCGGGATGTGCTTCGGCCGGCCGGTCGTGCCGCTCGTCATGGCGAACATATGGATATGCGTTCCGGGAGGGAACATGGCCTGCGTCCGGCCCAGCATCACGCGCTCGACGTAGGGGGCGACGCGCTCGTAGCCGGCGACGGGCAGGGCCTTGCGGAGGTCCTCGACCGTGCGGACCTGGCCGATGCCGAAGTCGCGGCCGAAGTCGGTCGCGGCCGTCTGCCCGAGCACCCGCGCCAGAATCTGAGCCTGGACCTGGGGCGTCCGCTCGACCGCGCGGCGCCACCGGTCCACGCGGCGGCCGGCCTCGAGGCGCACCGCCGTCATCAGCAGGCGGCGGACGTGCATGCTCAGCGAAGTCTTCATGGCAACGCCATCACCCGGCGGCCGACTGCGCTGCGGCCGGCCGGGCCGGGGCCGCAAGGTACTGGTCGAAGAACTCGGTGAGCCTGCGGGCGTAGGTCTTCGGGTCGGTCGCCACGGACTGGTTATGCCTGGCGTCGGGGCAGATCCACAACGCCCTCGTCCCCGGCTTCATGTGCATGAGCGCCTGTGTCTGTTCGGGCCGGACGTACGTGTCGCGCTCGCCCTGGATGAACAGGATGGGCACCGTCTCCAGCTTGGCCAGCGCGCGGCGTGTGCTCGGGAACCGGCAGCGGCACTTCAGCTCGCCGTAGAACATCAGCAAGGTCCGGAACGTGCGGAAGGCGGCGGGCGACTGGGTGATGCGGCGGCCGAACCCTGTGCCGAGGAAGATCTGCCCATACCGCTTCAGCAGCTCGTCGACGCTGTGATCCGTGGAGAACGCCCCATCGACCGCCAGGCACCGCACGTGCGGGGTGAGGGCGGCCGCGATGATGGCGGCGCTGGCGCCGCGGCTGACGCCCATGATCCCCAGCCCGTGCGTGCCCAGGTCGCACCGGCTCCGCACATAGGCGATGGCCGACAGGATGTCGTTCACGTCGTGGTTCGACGGCCAGTGTCGCGGCTCGAAGTGCGGCGGCGTGAAGCTCCCGCCGTGGCCGCGGAAGTCGAACGTGAACACCGTGTATCCGGCCTGGATCAGTGCGGCGGCGTAGCGGCCGGCGCTCATCATATCGCTCGCGAACTCGTGGCAGAAGAGGATGACGCCGCGATCGGGCGTTCCCGGCGGCCTGTCGATGAACATGCCGCGCAGCCTCCGGCCCTCGCGGTTCGGGAACATGACGATCTCGCCGTCGGTTGGCGCGGCATCCTGGGGGGGCGCAGCGACGGGCAGCGGCGTGTCGAGGAACAGGTTGATGCCGATCCTGAGGTATCGTGCCACGACGGCCATGGCCGCGATCGCCAGGGCGATCAGGACGCCGCCGATCACCAGCGCCAGCCAGTGATCGGACAGACTGCCAGCGTCGGCGCCGGGCGGAGCTTCAAGCGCCAGGACGGTCGATATTGAGTTCGCCGGCATCACGTGCTGGAGGCCTCCGCACCAGTAATACACCGTAACTTTGCCTTTGCGCGGTGGGTGGCATGCCCAGGCGCTCGCGCCTGGGCATGTGGCCGACGGCGCTCAACATGCCCACGCAACGGCGCGTGGGCATGCCACCCGGCCAGTACGCCGCGGCAGGCCGTCTTACGGCACGAACCGGCGGACCACCAGGGAATCGTTCTGCCCGCCGAACCCGAACGAGTTCGACAGGCACGCCTCGACCCTGCACGGGCGTGCGGCGTTCGGAACGTAGTCGAGGTCGCACTCGGGGTCGGGATTCTCGAGGTTCATCGTGGGCGGCACGATCTGATCGCGGATCGCCATGACGCACGTCATGAGCTCTGTGGCCCCTGCTGCCGCGATCAGGTGGCCCAGTTGGCTCTTGACGCTCGACATCGGAATCTTGTACGCCCGATCGCCGAAGACGATCTTGACCGACAGCGTCTCGACCTTATCGTTCTCGGTCGTGCCGGTGCCGTGGGCGCTGATGTAATCGATATCAGTTGTTGATGCGCCGGCGTCGGCCAGGGCCATGCGCATGGCGGCCACCGGGCCGCGGCCCTCCGGGTGGATGTCGGTCATGCGGTAGGCGTCGCTGGAGATGCCGAACCCCGTGACCTCGGCCCAGATCCGCGCGCCCCGCGCCCGGGCGTGATCCAGCTCCTCCAGCACCATGATCGTCGAGCCCTCGCCCAGGACGAACCCGCCGCGGTTGCGGTCGAACGGGCGGCTCGCGCGCCACGGCTCGTCCTTGTGGTCGGTCGACAGGGCGGTCAGCAGGTTGAACCCGGTCACGCCCAGCGGGTGGATCATCGAGTGAGTGCCGCCGGCAAGGAACATATCCACCCGGCCGCTGCGGATCATGTGGGTCGCCTCGCCGATGGACTGCGTGCTGGCGGCGCACGCCGTCAGGCACGACACGGCCGGTCCCTGGAAGCCGTACTCGGCCGCAAGGTGGTTGACCGTCATGTTCGGCTCCTGCTCGATCTCGCGCAGGGCGTCGTACCTCGCGAAGCCGAACTTGGCGAACTCGCGCGTGCTGACCCTCCCGTCGGGTCCTGTGCCCTGGGCGATTCCGGTGGCCAACGTCATGAAGTCGAGGACTCCTTCGCCGCTGCCCAGGTAGATGCCGAAGCGGACCGGGTCGAACGCCGTGCCGAAGATGCCCGCGTCCTCCAGCGCCATGCGGGCGGCGGCCATCGTGAAGCGGACGTTGCGGCCGGCCTTCTCGTACGGCCCCGGATCGCGGACGTACGGCGCCAGAGGGAAGTCGCGGACCTGGGCCGCGAACGTCGTCGGGAATGTCTCGGCGTCGAAGATGAAGATCGGCTGGATCCCGCTCTTGCCGGCCACGAGGTTCTTCCACGTCTCCTCGACCGACAGGCCGAGCGGTGTCACCGATCCCATGCCCGTGATGACGACGCGTCGAGTGTGGGTTGCCATCAGACGTTCACCTTCACGACCGCGGCGGCCGTCTGACCGCCGATGGCGCTGGTGGTCACGAGGATGGTCGGGCTCCTGAGCTTGGCCGGCCGGCCGACCACCAGCGCCAGGCCCATCGCCGGATCGGGCCGGCGGCAGTTGGCGATCGGCGGCACCAGGCGGTCCTTGCAGAGGAGGATGGCGGCGGCCAGCTCCGCCAGGCCGCAGGCGGCGCCCATCACGCCCGTCACGCCTTTCGAGGAGGTCGTCGGGATGCTCATCGCGGCCGGGCCGAGCGCCGCCACAAGGCCGGCGGCCTCGCTGGCGTCCTGCATGGCCAGGCCCGTGCCGTGCGCATATACGGCGCCGAGCTCCTCCGGCCGGACGCCCGCCATCGCCATCGCCGAACGGACCGCGACCGCCGTGCTGCGCCCGTCGGCGTCGCACGCGTTGACGCCCGCCGTCGTTGATCCGAGGCCGGTGCCGAGCACCTCGGCGTAGACCTTCGCGCCGCGGGCCGCGGCCACGTCGCACGCCTCGCACACGAGGACGGCGGCGCCGTCGGCGTCGACCTGGCCGGTCCGGTCGAGGTCGAACGGTCGGCAGCAGGTGGCCGGGTGGTCGTTGTCGGTTGCCAGGCGCCCGAGCAGGCAGTGCCTCATGATGATCACCGGGTTGACGCGGCTCTCCGCCGCGCCCGCCAGCATCAGGTCGGCCGTGCCGCGCGAGATGATCCGGACGCACTCGTCCAGCGACACGAGGCCGCTGGCGTCGCTGCACGTGACGGAGTTGCTCGGGCCCTGTGCGTCCCACAGGATTCCCGTGTGGCAGGCGTGCATGTTCGGCAGGTACTTCAGGAGCCACAGCGGGAACATCTGCGGTATGCCGCGCGCGCCCCAGCCCGCCAGCGTGAACTGGCCGTCCTCGAGCGACGCCTGGATGGGCCCCGCCAGGTCGTCGAACTCCGTCGGAACGAAGCACGAGCCGAAGACCGTGCCGAACCGCGTGTGATCGATCGTCGGCAGGACGGGTTCGTCCTTCGCGGGGTCGCCCAGCGCGAGGCCCGTGTCGAGGATCGCCTGGTTCGCCGCCGCAACGGCCATCTGGATGTCGATGGCCATGACCTTGGCGGTCTTCTTGACGTAGCGGCTCTGATCCTTGCGGATGCCTGCGGCGGGATCGAAGTCGCGGACCTCGCCGGCCATGCGGCTGGGGTAGAGCGATGCGTCGAACCGCGTGATCGGGCCGATGGCCGACCGTCCTTCGCGGATGGCCGCCGCAAGCGCCGCGGCGCCCGACCCAGCCGGGCTCAGCACGCCCATCCCCGTGATCGCGATCCGACGGTCCACCGCAAACGGCTCCTGAGCGTCAACCGTTGCATCAGAGTGTGCCACGGCCGGCTTGCCCGGCCGTGCTTTTTCGTATTTAGCCCCCGGTGAATACACCGGGGGCGGCACGTCGCGTGCGATCGACGTTGGCAACGTGCGCTGCCTGAGCAACTCGCCCTTCGCCCCCCCCGTGTATTCACGGGGGGCTGAATAAGTCACGCGCCACCGGCCGCGCCCAGCTTCCGCAGGTGCCGCATCTTGAGCATGCCGATAAACTCATCCGTGAATACGAAATTCTCGTCGCCGGTCTCGACGGGGGCCCGCGACTGGTCCAGGTGGACGAACATCATCTCGATCTCGGCCACGAGGTCCCCGCCCCGCGTGATGCGGCCCTCGATCGAGGCGCCCTCCGGCCGGATCTCGCCGAGCACGTTGGCCTCGAAGCGGATCTGGTCCCCCGGGACCACGCGGCGGTGGAACGTCGCGCGCGACACCTTCGCCAGGACCACCTTCTCCTTGAAGTCCGACGCGTCGCCCACCAGCACGCCTGCCGTCTGCGCCATCCCCTCGATCATAAGCGACGGCGGGTGAACCGGGTAACCCGGCACGTGGTCGTGGAGATGGTCCTCGGCCATCGTGACGTTCTTGACGGCGACCGCGCGGCGGCCGGCTTCGAACTCGATGAACTTATCTATCCATATCCAACGCATCGGGGCTCCGGTTCGGTTGCCGCGGGAAGCCGGTCGTTCGTCAACCTGCCTGTTGGGGGCGCCTTCCAGGACGCCCTCGTACGGATGGCACGGCTGATGCCGTGGCTGTGAGCTCCGAAGGCGCGGCAGATAATAGCCCACGGCTTATGCCGCGGGCTGCTTGCTCTCGACATAGCGGACGATCATGTCGACCGTGAACAGGTCGGCGATGTCCTGGACGCTCGGGTTCTTCTCGAACTCCGTCAGGTCGACGTAGGGCATCCGGGCCTTGAGCTCCGCCAGGCCCTTGGGGGTCAGCTTGCCGTTCTGTACGAACTCCTCGCTCGACAGGACCGTGTCGGGGAACAGGTCGCCGCGCGGGATCTTGATGTTGAAGGCCTTCTCGAGGCGGAACACGATGTCCAGAAAATCGATGCTCTCTGCCCCGAGGTCCCCCTGGATGCGGGCCGTCGGGATCACCTCGTCCTCATCGACGCCGAGGGCATCGACCAGCGCCTCGCGGACCTTCTCCGTGACCGCGTCGTGACTGAAAGCCATGTCGCGTAACCTCCCTTGACTGGGCCATCCTCGGCAAGAAGCTCACAACTGAGACTTCGTCCCCGCCGCGAGCGCCCGCGGCCCTCCGACCAGGCCGAACCGCTCGCGCCAGAACCGTCGGAGCCACGCGTCGAGGTCGGCGCCTCGGTCCGGGTCCTCGTCAGCCACGTTCCGATGCTCCAGGGTCAGCTTCGCCTGGACGCAAGTCTGGCCCTCGCACGTGCCCGCGGCCTTGAACCGGCTCGTGTCCGGCCCGATCTCGATGGCCGATACGTCCATCCTCAGTTGGCCGCCCGGCCGCACGAAACTGCCGTACCGCACGTTCTGGGCCTCCCCCAGGAGGATCAGCGTGCGCTGGAAATCCGTGCTCGCGCGGACCAGCCATGCCGCCGA
>Ga0315274_10016252_pt1 | contig 10516 bp, 10 predicted proteins | sample YL17G02_20_MG_FD_203700 | JGI IMG/M metagenome (GOLD analysis project Ga0315274, IMG submission 203700) | Sediment microbial communities from Yellowstone Lake, YNP, Wyoming, USA - YL17G02_20 | ecosystem: Environmental > Aquatic > Freshwater > Lake > Sediment | place: USA: Wyoming | collected... | reverse complement strand
TGACCGGCTCTGGCGGGGTGACGTCCTGCTGGAGGCGTGGCAGCGGGTGCGCAGCAACCAAGGAGCTGCCGGCATCGACGGCCAAACGCTGGCGATGATCGAGCAGCAGGGTGTGGCGGAGTTCCTGCGGGAAATCCAAGACGCGCTGCGTGCGGGGATCCCGGCGCGCCGGGAATCGCCCGCAGCCGGTGCGGCGGCGGTACATCCCGAAGGCGGACGGGCGGCAACGGCCGCTGGGCATTCCAACGGTACGGGAGCGCGTGGTGCAAATGGCAACGAAGATCGTGATGGAGCCGATCTTTGAGGCGGACTTCCAGCCGTGCAGCTACGGCTTCCGTCCGCGGCGCAGCGCCACGCAGGCCTTGGAGGTGATCCGCCTGACGGGCGGACGTGGCCACTACCACGTGGTGGACGCGGACATCCAGGGCTTCTTCGACCACATCGACCACGAGCTGCTGATGGAGAAAGTGGGCCGAAGAATCTCGGATCGGCGGGTGCTCGATCTGCTGCGGCAGTGGTTGCGGGCCGGGGTCATGGAAGACGGTGCGGTGCGCACGGCGACTGCGGGGAAGACGCAGGGCGGCGTGCTCTCGCCGCTGCTGGCGAACGTGTACCTCGACGACCTGGACCGCATCTGGCAGGCGATCCCGGCGCGCCGGGATTCGCACCTGGGGCAACTGGTGCGGTACGCGGATGATTTTGTCATCCTGTGCCGGACCCGCCCGCAGGCGGAACCCCGGCGCGCCGGGGCTGGCGAGGGTGCGGGAAATCCTGGGCGGGTTAGGCCTGCAACTGCAGCCCAGCAAGACGCGGTTGGTGGAACTGGGGCTGGGGCAGGACGGCTTCGAGTTCCTGGGTTGTTACCTGCGGATCGTGCGGTTGCACTTCAAGGGGCGCAGCTATCTGTTCCGCTGGGCGTCCCAACGAGCGATGAAGGCGATCCGCGCCAAGGTCCACGATCTCAGCGACCGGCGGCGTTGGGCTGGGATGAAGGACATGCGGGAAGTGATCCGGGAAGTGATCCGGGTGCTGAATCCGGTGCTGCGGGGCTGGGGTGGCTACTTCCGGACGGGCAATGCGTCGGACAAGTTGAACCAGGTGGACCGCTACGTGCGGGAGCGGTTATTGCGTCTCCTGGCAGGCAGGGGTGGTCAACGGCGTTGGAAACCCGGCGGCCGATTGTTCCGGTCGGTGGACTGGCCGCAGCGTCGCTTCGTGACCGCGCATGGGCTGTACCAGTTGTACCAGTTGCTGGGCACGATTTGCTATCCTGGAGGTGTGCATGCCGCCTGAGAAGACCATCGGTAAGCCGTATGCGGGGAATTCGCAGGTACGGTTTGAACGGGGACCTCAGGAAACGGAGCCGGCGCGCCACCGCGCCTGAGGTCTACCAATGCCATTGCCCAAAGGTTGCCAATTCGAGCCGTTCCAGCGGGCGATGTTAAGGCACGGCACGTCGCCCGCGGTCGAGAACAGCCCTCCCGCGATCAATTCGCCGTTGTGGACCGTCAAGGCCTGCACGCATCCGTTCGTACCGCTACCCAGCACTTGCCAAGTGGCACCGTCCCAGGCGGCGATTCCGCCTGCCAATGTCTGACCGGTGACGGTGAAACCGCCACCGGCGATGAGCACCTCCGGCTGCGGGCCGGAGCCGTCCGGATCCCACGTGGTCGTGGCGTACACAACGCCGTCCGTGCCCGGAAGCCCCTCACCCGGCAGCCAATCGCAGAACTGCCCAAGAGCGAGCCGCGCAGAGCCAGCGCCTGCCGGCCACGTGAAGGCAGCCATCACCGCCACGGTGACTTGCAGACCGTGCGCCAGCCGACCCACGATGTCACCTCCTCTTTTCATATCTGCAACATCCGATGTGCCACACCCGCCAGCAGCGACCTCTTTTCCACTATACCCGATGCCAAGTGCCCCTCGCAGGAAGCCTCCTGTACACCCCACCGCCCGCACACGTGAGTGGCCGCACGGGGACCCGTGCTCCATGTCGCGGATTAGATGTCGGAAGTTGTGCAAACGCAGGTTTCGGCTAGGCGCTATGGTTACGCGCCGCGCCGCCCACGCTAACATACCACATTGGATCGGGTGGCCGGGCCGCCGTGTCCGGCGTGTGACACAACAGAAGGAGAACCAGCGCATGAAACGCATCCAGGGCGGATGGCTAAGCTGCGGGATGGCCCTGCTGGGCCTGATGTGGGCAGCGTGGCCGGTTCGGGCGGCCGGGATCGATGATTTCAAGTTGACCCGGGCCATTCCGGCCGACGCGATGCTGGTGGTCGATACGCGCGACCATGCGGGCAAGGAGTTCCTCGACCGGCAGTTTCAGCGCGTCTGGGCCGCGGTCGAGAAGCAGAACTTCGACGGCGACGTGAAACGCCTGCTCCGCGGCCTGATGCAGGACCAGGGGGAGGACATCGACAAGTTCGATACGCAATGGCAGCAGATCAGGGACCTGGCCGCCGGCGTCACGTGGTCCCAGCTCGGGGAGCGCGAGTGCGCCTTTGCGCTGAAGCTCGCCGTCCCCGCGGGCGTCGATTTCGTCCTGCTGCTGGTCCCGCCGGAGGACCAGGTCGCCAAGGACTTCGAGGGGTTGACGGCCATTCTCAAGAAGCTGGTCGACTTGGCGCCCAAGGGCGAGCTGGTGCTCAGCAGCGAGGGCGAGGGCGACGTGGTCGTGCACAAGCTCGCCGTGCCGAACCCGATGACCCCGGTCAGTTTCACGCTCGCCCGGCACAAGAACGTGCTGGTCGTCGGTTTCGGCCCCAGCATGGTCGAGCAGACCCTGGCCCTGCTGCGCGGACAAAGTGATGCCGCCACCGCGGCCCTCGCGTCCACCGAGCGCTTCCAGCAGGCCTTCAAGCGGCTGCCCGCCCCGACCGACAGTCTCTTCTTCATGGACCTGGCCCGCTTGATGGTCCAGTGTCGCGGCTTTGCCCAGATGCTGGCCCAAATGGCCAACGCCACCGCGTCTCAACCGGCCGAAGGTGAGCCGGCCGGCGGGTCGGCCGACTTCCTGCCCAAGATCGTCGACGAGTTTGACCTGTGGGACTACGTGGCCGGCGTCGCGACGACCGACGGCATGAAGACGACACACGACCAGGTCGTGGTGCTGCGCGAAGAGGCCAAGAGCCGCGCGCTGTTCAAAGCCCTGTATGGCAACGGCCCGGTCCGCGACCCGCTGAAGTTCATCCCCAAAGAGGCCACCGGCGTAAGCGTCAGCAACGGCCTGGACTTCGCGGCCTTCTACAAGGCGGTCCTGGATTTCATCGAGAAGCAGGTGCCGCAGGGGAAAGACCTCATCGCCGGGTGGCAGCAACAGCAGGAAAGCATGGGCTTTAACGTCGAGGCGGACCTGCTGGCCTGGCTCGGCGGCGGGTACGCGAAGTTCAACGCCACCCGCGGCTCGGCCTACGTCCAGGAGTGGGTCTTCATCCTCGATGTCCGCGATGAGCCCAAGGCCAATCAGGCCCTCGACAAGCTCTGCACGCGGCTGGACGAGTGGTTGGTGCCCAACAACGGCGGGGTGGAAGACGCCAAGCTGGAGGCGGCCGAGGGCTTCAAGCGGGTCATCCTGCCGGCGTTCCTGGCCATGCTGCCGATCGGGCGCCCCGTGTTTGGCGTGAAGGACGGGCATTTGTTCCTCGGCAGCAGCCCCGAGATCGTGACCACCGCGCTCGAGGTCGGGGCCGGCAAGCAGGACAACTTCGCGAAGAACGAGCGTTTCCAGAAGGAGGGTCTGCCGCTCGGCCAGAATGTGACCGGGTTCTCCTTTGAGGACTTGTCCCGGCTCGGCGAAGAGCTCGGCCAGGCGTTCGCGATGGTCGGCCTGCTGCAAATGATGATGCCGCCGGAGGCCCAGAAGAATCCGGCGATCGTGACCGTCCTGAGCATCGTGAACAAGGTCGGCCGCGTGGTGAAGACGCTGGACTTCTACAAGTCGTCGTGCTCGGTGGCGACGTTCGACGGCAAAGCCAGCACGATCAAGTCGGTGACCAACTACCAGGAGCCGCCGAAGCCGAAGCCGACGACGCAGGAGACGCCCGAAGAAGGCGCAACGCCCGAGCCGGCGGAGAAGAAGACGGAATAGCGCGCTCGAGAGAGACAGTAAGCGGGTTTCCGGGACTGGTGATCGAGCCGGCCAGCGGGCGCAGCCTCGTTGGCCGGCTCGTTGTTTGTTCGCCGTCAGGCGATCATGCCGGGTCGCGGCGGTCCGAGAAAAGGGGGTTTTCTCTGCTGTCCTGCGAAGGTGATCAAGATGATCATGTTTGCGCACCCCCTGTTTGATCATCTTCGGTGGATTGCGGTGCGAAGGGGTTTTTATCTGACGCGGGTCGGGAGGTGTGATCATCTTCGTTATCCGGGCGCTCCGGCACCGAGACACAGAGGAAGTGTAAGGCACGGAGGCACAAAGGCGCGGAGGCACGGAGGGAATGGTGGATTGGGGCGGAGACTGGCGAAGACTGAGGAGTTCTACGTGGCGAGGAGCAAGTGGCAAGTTGGAAGGGCTGAGCAAGGGGACGGGTTATGGCGCGGCGGCGAGTGACTTGTGGAGGTCGAGCATTTGCTGGACGAGGGCGATGCACACGGGATCACGAACAGGCCCGGAGGGCCGCAAGAAGTTAGCCGGGGGCGTGAGCCCCCGGTGCCGGCGCCCACGTGGCCGCAGCCCCGAAGGGGCGAAAGAGAAGGGCACGCGGCGGGCGCGCCTTCTTTCGCCCCTCCGGGGCTCTGACACCGTGGCCCTTTCGCTCTCCGGGGGCTTACGCCCCCGGCTAACTTCTTCCGCCGCTCGGCGGCTGCCTCGGGCGCACATTGCGTCGCCTCCTCGGCGATCTTGATCTCCTCGTCCGTCAGGGCGTAGAGCTGGTAAACGAGCTGGTCGATCTGCCGGTCGGTGGCGTCGATCTGGCGCTGGAGGGCGGTCTGGGCGGCGGGGGTTTTCGCCGCGGCGAGGGGCCTGTCGCGTGTTCCGGGTTTCAGCTTGACTTCTGGCGCAATCAGGGCGATACTACAGGTAATCCAGGAAACTGGAGGTGGATCGCCCGTGCAGGGCGAGCGTGAAGAAGGCCCGCAAGGGCCTTTTTCATTTTAGGCACAGCGCCCCGCCAGAGCGCTCGTACGACCATCCGTTACGCCGACAGCTCGGCCACGACCGGCTGCTGACGAGCCAGGCGGCTCACGTTCAGGATAGAGAACCCGAGCACCTTCCCGTCCGCATCGACCCGTTCCATAACGGCATCGTGCGTCGTCTCCCGCATGTAGCCGGGCCGGTCGGAAAACAGGACCTCAAGAAAGTCGCCCTCCGGGTCAAACCAGATTCTTACGGTCTGGGCCATAGTCGGTCTCCCGCCTTGGGCTTGTCGGTCAAATAGGCCGTCAGCACGAAGGCATCGTCATCCATACATTGAATGCCTAGCGCTTTTGCCGTCGGCGTCTTCGACCGTCCGCGGCCAGCGCCTTCAAGTCGGCCAGCGAACTGCGGTCGGTCCATTCGTGACGTTCGATGGAGTAGTCACCCGTTCCGGTCTCGAACTGCTGCAGAAAGCGGATCAAGCCTGCGCGCCCGAGGCGGCTGCGCAGCGCAGCCAGACCCACGCGCCGGATTTCGTCAAGCGTGCGGTGCATCCGGGTTCTCCTTCAGCCAGTCGAGCGGGTTCAGTACGCGGACCGCCAGCGACGCGCGCTGACGCGCCGCCAGGCGACAGAGCCGGTCGTCGCACGTCAGCAAGGCGTCCACAGACAATCGCTCCGCGGCGGCCAGGTGCAGGGCGTCCGCGGGTTTGAACCCAAGGCGCCCCAATTCCGTGGCCCGCGCAAACATCCGGGCCGACAAGCGTATTCTATCACGGCGGCCGGGCAAGAGCGCTCGCACACGGCGGCGCCGCTCGAGCTCGGGAATGGCCGCGATCTCAATTTCCGCGATCTGCGAGGACACGTGTCGCCAGTCCCCGGCATCGATCTGTTCGAGAATCAGGGTGACCGCCTCGGCTTCCAATCGAATACGCGGCTGAGACTGGTCGTCGAAGGGTCGGTTGAGGCAGGAAACATCCAGGTAGATTCTCATCGCGTTGCCTCCTCGACGATCTTAATCTCCTCATCCGTCAGGACGTAGAGCTGGTAGACGAGCTGGTCGATCTGGCGGTCGGTGGCGTCGATCTGGCGCTGCACCGCCGTCTGCTCGTGCGCCGGCACCGAGGTCGCCCCCTGCCGCCGCTGTGAGGGCGTGGTACCGGCGCTCGTTATGCACACAGTCGGGTCCACAGCCATTCGCCCAGCTTGGTCAGAAAACCGCCTGCGATAGCGCCAATGACAAACCAGGCAGGCTTGGCCAGCTTCTCCGACCGCAGCGCCCGGCTTGTCTCTGCCAGCGCGACGCGCTTGTCCGTGTATCCCAGCAGCGGGTGTAAGAAGTCCGTTCGATACCTACGCAAGCCATCATCGAGATCGTTACTGGCCGACAGGAGACAGCCGAGAAGAGGAGCCGCATCCTCAGAACGCGTCGCGCAAACCCGGAGCAACGCAAGACAAAACCCGAGATGCTGCGAGGCGTCGCTGGGAAAGGGATCTTCCCGCCCCTCTAAGGCTTTGACCACTTCGTCGTAGTCCACCGCGACCGTCGGGAGTCCCTCCAATGCTGTGCGGGCCGGTCCGTAAGTCGAGCAGACATCCAGGAAGCGCTGTGCGCTTTTGGGGAACATCGCGTACGAGCACGAAACGAGATTCTCCCGACCTCCATCATACTCCGCGCGCCCGATGGCGTCCCTTCCCATGATTTGCCTCATAGTTTCGTCGCCTCCTCGACGATGTGGATCTCCTCGTCCGTCAGGCCGTAGAGCTGGTAGACGAGCTGGTCGATCTGGCGGTCGGTGGCGTCGATCTGGCGCTGGAGGGCGGTCTGGGCGGCGGGGGTTTTTGCCGCGGCGAGCTCTTTGTGCAGGTCGAGCATTTGCTGGACGAGGGCGACGAGGCGATCGTGCCGTGATCGCTCCGCGCTCGTCGCGAAGTCAGGAGTGCGTATGGGCAGTCTGGCGACGTTGGTCTTCTTCACCTCAGCCAGCGCCTCCCCGACTTCCGGATTGAGTGTGTGGTAGTACCAGTTCAATAGGCGAGAATTCAGTATCGCAAGCAGATACTCTGGAGCCGGCTGCGCTGCATTGGGCACGATTACGTGCATGTTGTTGAGGCAAAGGTACTGCTGACTGTCTATTGCTGCGACGAGGCTGTCCCCTGTTTGGCGCATGAGAAGCTTGACTGGCGCGTCAAACCGAGCGGCGGGCCTCGGTTCGGCCAACCACGGTCCGTACTTCATGTATCGCGGCTCGACGGGCACAATCTCATACCGTTGGATATCGCTTCCACGAAGGTAGGCTCGATAGGTGCGGTCAATTCTCCGGTCGGCGTCATATGGCCGCTGATCGACAGTCGATCTGGTTTGCGGAGGCTTGCCCTTTCCGACCTGGTAAGGCTTAATCCCGACGTTTATGGTGCATAGAACGGAAAGTGGGGTCCCCTGGGTCCGGCACTTTCGCGCGAGGGCCTCATCATGCGGACTGAGGAAGATGTTGATCACGTTCCCGTCGCCGTCCTGCCACATGTTCTGAGCATGTCGGAGTTGGACAACGCCTGGCCCCGCCGTGCCCGAGCTCAACGCGCTGGGGGACTCGACGACCAACACACGGGGTTTCCAGTTCTTCGGGTCGCTTCGCTCGAGGACAACGATCTCGGTGTCGACGGTGACCTTGGGAAAAACGGGAAATCGAAAGTGGACGATATCTACGACCCGCGTCGCGTTCAGGACCAGGCGCCGGATGCTTGTTTGCAGGAGATTTGTGAGCCAGGGGTTCGGGATGATCATTCCGTAGTAACCGCCGCTCTTCAGTAGGTGCGCGACGGCTTGCTCCAGGAAGAGCTGGTAACTGTCCAATTGGTACGTCTGATTTGGGTAGTGCGACAGCAGGTAGCCCTTTTCCGCCTGCGTAAGCAGCGCGCCGTACGGCGGATTTCCGATGACGGCGTCGAAGCCGGAAGCGGGGCCCGGGGCTCGGGACTCGGGACTGGGGACTCGGGGCTGGGGACCCGGGACCCGAGACCCGGAACCCGGACCCCGAAAGACCTCCGGAAACTCCGCCGCCCAGTCGAAGACGTTGATGCGGAGGCGCTCGTCCTCGTCGAACATCGTCATCTGCTGGCCGTCGTAGAAGTCCGGGCCGATCAGCGAGTTGCCGCACTTGATGTTCTTGTCGAGGTCCGGCAGGGCGCGCTCGTGGAACAGGCGTAGAGTCGAGCCGATGGTCTGCTCGGATTCGCCCTCGAGGACCTTCAGCAGCAGCGAGAGCTTGGTCGTCTCGACGGCCTGGGGGTCGATGTCCACGCCGTAGATGTGGTTCAGGAGAATCCGCTTCTTTTCCTGGATCGTGAGCAGCCACTGGCCGCCGGGGCCTTGGTAGAGCGGAAGCGACGGAGGGGGGGACGCCGGACACGGAGATCCGGCGCTACAGTCGTCGGACGGCCGACCGGGAGGTCGGCCGCTACCCTGCATTTGGGCGACGTAGCAGTCGCGGTGCCAGTTGAGCAGGAATTGGTACGCCCCCAGCAGAAACGAGCCGGAGCCGCAGGCGGGGTCGAGGATGCGAAGAGGGCGCACTGCTGACACAGCAGTGGCACGCCGGCCACGTCGCCCACGGGGGGGCGACGCTACATCTGGGCCGATCTCCGCCGGCGTTTTGCCCTCCAGGAGCTTGCCGACCGTGTTCTTGACGATGTAATCGACGATGTAGGCGGGCGTGTAGTAGACGCCGCCGGCTTTGCGGACTTCGGGCTTTTCCTCGACCTTGGCATGGTGGCCGGCCGTGAGGCGGATGACCTTGCCGAGGAACTGCTCGTAGACCTGGCCGAGGACTTCCGGCGGCAGGACGGAAAACTCGTACGGGCTTTCTGGGTAGTACAGGCCCTTGATGATCTCCTTGAGCACTTTGTCGTCGAGCTTCAGGCTCAGCGTCAGCTCGTCCGGCGGCTCGCGGCCGGTCTCCTTGGTGAAATGAAACAGGCCGGAGTTGTAGCGGTCGTCAGCCTGCCGGAAAAGGACGCCCAGGCGATCGTACGCGTGGTCGCCGTTGAGCAGTGCCTGCAACCCGCCGTACGTCTCGACGCCGCGGTCCTCGCACATGCGGAGGAAGACAAGGCGGTCGATGGTGCGCTGGACGGCGAAGTTCAGGTCGCGGACGGAGAGCTGCGGGTTGCGCAGGGCGAAGTTCTGGGCCAGCATCTCGCGCCAGTCTTCAATCTGGCGCAGGAACTCCGCGTCGACCTCGGCGGTGCCCTTCTTGCGTTTGGCAGACTCGGCGTACTTGTCGAACGCGCCCTTGAGGACCGCGTCCTTGCTGAACAGGCCGGCAATCCAGTCCCATTTCTCGGCGTAGTCGTCGCACGTGCAGTAGAACACGCGGGCGGCCGACGGCTTGTCGGTCGGGCTGGGACGGATGCGGCAGTCGTAGACTGCGAACTCCTCGAAGTCGGTCAGGATCGACAGCGGCAGCTTGCTCGTCCAGGCGTAACGGCGAAGCTGGTAGGCGGGCTCGGGCTCGGTTTCGAGGCCGACGGCGGGCTTCTTGGCCTCGACGAAGAACTTGCGCGTGCCGCCGATGCGGAAGCAGTAGTCCGGGGCCTTGGTGGCGCCGCCGACCTTGATGGCGTCCTCGTGGATGACGTCCTTGTAGGCTTCGGCGAGGCCGGCGACGTTGTCGAGATCCCAGCCGAGGGCTTTGAACAGCGGGTCGATGAACTCGCGGCGGGTCTGCGCCTCGTTGTACGCGGGGTTGCGATAGGCGTCGCGGTTGCGGGCGAAACGATCGACGAGGGCGGCGACTTCGGGCGGGGGAACGCTCATGCCAGGCTCCCCAAGATCAACACTGCTGATCGGGCGTTGCGGACTGCGGGGCGATTGTAACGCGGCCGGTGGACAGGGGCGAATGGGGTGGCGGTTACTTCTCGGCGTGCGTCGGACGCACGGTGCCGTTAGACTACCGGCTTTCCGAGAGCCCCTGAGGAGGACAGCCGCCGTGACCACGTTCAACAGCCCCCCGGCCATCGAAGGCCTGCAACCCGCCCGCGTGTGGCAGTTTTTCGCCGAATTGTCCGCCGTCCCGCGACCCTCCAAACGGGAAGACAAGGTTCGCGCGCAGGTCCGCGCGACCGCCGCACGGCTCGGTTTCCGCTTCCGCGAGGATCAGGCCGGCAACATCCTGATCGAGGTGCCGGCTTCCTCCGGCCACGAGGGCGCCCCCGTCACTGTCCTGCAGGGGCACCTGGATATGGTCTGCGAGAAGAACGCCGGCACGGAGCATGACTTCGACCGCGACCCGATCCGGCTCGTGCTGGACAAGGACTCCAAGACCGGAGAGGCACTCGTGCGGGCGGACGGGACGACGCTCGGGGCAGACAACGGGGTCGGCCTGGCGCTGGCCCTGGCCGCCGCCAGCTCACCCGAGGTCATCCACGGCCCGCTCGAGAT